>ENA-OURU01001282-OURU01001282.1-human-gut-metagenome-genome-assembly--contig:-NODE-1282-length-32437-cov-3.440461_pt1 | contig 32437 bp, 28 predicted proteins | sample MGYA00242137_ERZ509064 | MGnify/ENA primary metagenome ERZ509064 (study PRJEB26280, sample SAMEA2338777) | human gut metagenome | biome: human gut; feature: human-associated habitat; material: faeces...
GTCCATGAGCCCGTCAGGGCGAATGGGGCAAGGCTTGGAGCAAAGAGAAGAGGGCGCGAGCCGTCCATGAGCCCGCTAGGGCGAATGGAGCAAGGCTTGGAGCAAAGAGAAGAGGGCGCGAGCCGTCCATGAGCCCGTCAGGGCGAATGGGGCAAGGCTTGGAGCAAAGAGAAGAGGGCACGAGCCGTCCATGAGCCCGCTAGGGCGAATGGAGCAGGGCTTGGAGCAAAGAGAAGAGGGCGCGAGCCGCTTTCGTTTTATACTTGAAGAACCAATTGTTTTGTGATATAATCTAATCTCGAGCAGTGCTCGATAAGGGGGATTTTTACAGTAAGAGACCCTGGTAAGGATTTATAGTAAAGGAGATAAGTAACATGAACAGTAAAGTAAAGGGCGTTTTACAGGTCTTACTGGTTCTTGTGCTGATTGCAGCGTTTGCGTTTGTAGCAGCAAGGGGAATTGGTGGCGCACACCGAGGAAGCGCAAAGAACATTCGTCTTGGATTGGATTTGGAAGGTGGCGTGAGTGTCACATATCAGGCTTACAAGACTGATAGTACCGGTAAGAGAACCGGTGAACAGCCAACCGATAAAGACATGGCAGACACGATTTACAAGATGCAGAAACGTGTGGAAACATTAGAGAGCACGGAAGCTGCAGTATATCAGGAAGGTAGTGACCGTGTCACAATCGATATTCCGGGTGCCAGTGATTCAGAAGAGGTTTTGAAGGAACTTGGTAAAGCTGGAGCGCTTTATTTCATTTTGTATTCAGATCTGAAGACTGAAAAAGGCGGCACACCAAACGAAGGTGATAAAGTCGTTTACGACAAATCGAAAGTCCTTTTGACCGGTGACATGATTGGTGAGGCAACTTCCGGCAGCAGACAGCAGGAAGGCACCGGAAAGACTGAATATGGTGTTTCTATTAAATTCGCAGGCAAAGGAATTAAGAAATTTGCTAAGATTACCGGAGAGCATGTTGGTGAGCAGCTTGCTATCGTATACGATGAGAAGTTAGTTTCTGCACCAAACCTGAAAGAAGAGATTTCCGGCGGTGAGTGCTGGATTTCGGGAAGCTTTACTTCTGAGTCCGCAGAGCAGCTTGCTTCTACCGTACGTATCGGTGCTCTTCCATTGGAACTTGAGAACATTCATGGTAACGTAGTAGGAGCAACACTGGGAAGTCAGGCATTGAAATCCAGTTTGTTTGCCGGCGTGGTTGGTTTGATTCTCGTAATCATTTTCATGATTGTTATGTACCGCATCTCCGGTGTGGCAGCCAGCATTGCATTGATTTTCTATGTAGGTGCTATGCTGCTTGCACTGAATGGTTTGAATGTAACATTGACCCTGCCCGGTATTGCGGGTATTATCCTGAGTATTGGTATGGCGGTGGATGCAAACTGTATTATATTTACACGTATCCGCGAGGAATTGGCAACAGGTAAGACGGTAGCGTCTGCGATTGATAATGGATTTTCCAAAGCGATGTCCGCCATTATCGATGGTAACGTAACAACTTTGATTGCTGCTTTGGTACTGTATCTCAAGGGTTCCGGTACGGTAAAAGGTTTTGCGATGACACTTGGTATTGGTATTGTGTTGTCTATGTTTACTGCTTTGTTTATTACAAAACTTTTGATGAAAGCATTCTGTGCACTGGGTATGACAAATACTTCAATGTATGGTATTCAGAAAGAGCGTAAGACAATTAACTTTATTGGTAACTGGAAGAAATATGTTGTTATTTCCGGAGCTGTTGTTGTAATCTGTGTGGCAGGACTTGTTGTCCGTGCTGCTTCCGGTGGTCCATTATTTAACTATAGTTTAGATTTTGCCGGTGGTAACTCAACATCTGTTGACTTATCTAAGACTGTAACCGATGAAGATAAACAGAAAGCAGAAGATACTGCAAAATCTGTTATTGGAAGCGGTAAGAGTGTTGAAATTTCGGTTGCTGATAATACAAAGATTGTTGTTCGTACTGAGGAACTCAGTGAGCAGAAGTCGGAAGAATTGAAAGCAACGATGGCGAAAACATTTGGCGTGGATGAATCTACCAAAATTGAGTCCGAGTTCATCAGTGGTTCTGTCAGTGATGAAATGAAAGTGGATGCAGCCGTAGCAACTCTGATTGCGACACTTTGTATGCTGCTTTATATCTGGATTCGCTTCCGTAAACTTTCAACCGGTATCAGTGCTGTTTTGGCACTTGTTCATGATGTAATTGCTGTGCTGACTGTTTATGTAGTGGCAAGCGCATTTATTCCGGTCGGAAGTACCTTTATTGCATGTATGCTTACGATTGTCGGATACTCCATCAACGATACCATCGTAGTATTTGACCGTATTCGTGAGAATAAAGCGAAGGCTACGTCAAGAACAAGCCTTGCAGAAATTATTAACAAGAGTATTACAGAGACATTGTCTCGTTCCATTAATACTTCGGTAACTACCTTTATCATGGTATTTGTATTGGCAGTATTCGGTGTAGATTCCGTACGCCAGTTTGCAATTCCGTTGATTGTAGGTATTATTTCCGGATGTTATTCATCAGTATGTGTAGCATCACCATTGTGGTATGTTCTTTCCGGAAAAGGAGAAAAAGAGCAGAAAGCAGTCACTTATTCAAAGAAGAAAAAATAATTCTTTGTGAATAAATATTGGAACAAGAAAAGAAGAAACTACAAATCGGGAAACAGTAATGTTCATGCGAATGATAGTTTCTTCTTTTTCGTATGACGAACAAAAGATGTCAAAAAGTTGATAATTAGACACAATCTATGTTATACTACCAATACAGTCCGCATAAGAGACAAAGGAGGATTCCAGTGCATGGCAAAGGGAGATAAGAAGAAAAAGAAAAAAGAGGTCATTGAACTGACGCCGGCGGAACGGTTTGTCCAGTTAAAGACGTTAAAGAGAGCGACAAGATGCCTTTTAGTAGATGAAGATGTTTATCGTATCTACGTGCGTCTTACAAAAGATTTCGCACAGATGGATGAGTTAGGTAAAGAGACTCCGTTTGAAGGATGTGAAGAGTGTGCTGCGTTAAGTGAAGAATGTGCTGCTCTTGCAAAAGAATGGGAAAAGAAATTGCCGGCGGAGAGAGAAGTGATTTCACGAACTGTTACGACAACAGTGAAGAAACAGGAAGAAGACGACAACAAGAAAAAAGGAATTGCAAAATGGGTTGTGCTTGTGGTTATTGTTGCAATGATTGTCTGCTATAATGTTCCGGCAACCCGTTATCAGTTAGCCGGACTTTCTGCAAAAGTTGGTTTTGATAAATGGGCATCGTCCACATACGAAAAACTGGGCGATTATAAAGATTGTAAAAACCAGATTATTTCTCTTGAAAAAAAAGCCATTGAAAAAGTGAAAATTGGTGGCGTTGTGAAGTTTGGAACTTGTGACTGGATGGTTTTGGAGCGTACAGATGGTAAAGCTCTGCTTACAAAATATATGGCAGATAATAAACATCCCTACCATGATAAATCAGAAAAGGTTACATGGGAGAGTTGTGCGCTGCGAAAGTATCTGAATGGTGAATTCCTTGAGGACGGTAAATTTACACCGGAGGAATTGGCGATGATTTTGACTACAAATGTTGAAAATGTTGCAAACGAAGAGTTTGGGACGGACGGTGGCAAGAATACGCAAGATAAAGTATTTTTGATGAATGAGCCGGAGTTTACCAGGTATAAGAAGAAACTGAAAGCAAAGGCAAAGACAATGCGGCTGCGTACACCGGGCAAAGATGCCACGGCAACGACGTATGTTTCTGCACTGGGGGATATTATTACCTATGGTTTCCCGGTGGACGAAAATGGTGCCTGCATACGTCCGACGATGTGGGTAAATTTGAAGTAAGGATGCCTATGTTTTGCCACGATTGCATGATTAAATGTAACTGTTCGGTAAAGGACAGTTACATTTTTTTAGGAAGGAAGCGTAAAATATGAAGTGTAAAAAAAGAATACTATTGTTAGCGCTGTTACTTTTTTCCACTGTATTAATTGGTGGGATGAATGTTCAGGCAAAGAAAAAGACGAAGCCAAAGTCATTGAAAAAAGCAAAAATTACTTTGGCAAAGAGCAGTTATACATATAATGGAAAAGCAAAAAAACCAGCTGTTACCGTAAAACTTGGTAAGAAAAAACTGAAAAAAAACAGGGATTATACGGTCAAGTATACAAAAAATAAAAATGCCGGAACGGCGAAAGTTACAATTAAAGCCAAGAAGGCTAAAAAAGGGAAAAAAGCCAAATATAAGGGCAGCAAAAGCAAAACTTTTAAGATAAAAAAAGCAAGTCGTTTGCTAGTACCGGACAAAGCAGCATATTCAGCCGTTGAAGGAGATGGTTCATTTTCGATTGTAGCTAAACCATCGAAAGGCGGTGGAACAGTAACATATGCCTGCGCGACAACTGGTGTGATCAAAGTCACGAAAGCCGGTAAGGTTACGATTGTTAAAACCTTTGATAAGACATGTAAAACATTGTCCAAGCAGACAAAAGACACGATTAAGAAAGTTTCGACAAAGGTAACCATGAGTGTGCCAGCAACGGCAAATTATAAGGCAGCTTCGACTTCCGTTACCGTTACGATTAACAAAAAACCGGTACGTGTTTTCAGTACCTATGACAGTATTAATAAATACAGCTATCCGTCGAAGAGTCCACTGTCTCCGGGATTTACTAATTATAAAAAACTGACAGATTTAAAATGGACGATTGTGGATAAATACCAGATGCCGGGTCTTGCACCGACAGCAGATGAGGACTGGACAAAAAATTATATTCAGTGTAACAATCTCTGCCCGCAGGGTGTCTGTATGGCAGGAAATTATATGCTTACGACGGCATACTGCATGGATGATTTGCACAATAGCTGCATTTTCGTTTACAACAACAAGACGGGCGAATTTTTAAAGACGCTAGTTTTAAAAGACCAGAAGAGCCACGTGGGTGGAATTACTTATGATGAGAAAAATAAAAACATCTGGGTCTGCCACTCAAACAAAGATAAAACGACAGGAATGTATTCACTTGAGCGCATTACGTTGTCGGATTTGGTGAAATATGCGACAGGCAAAAAAGAATATACGTCGTCCGGTAAAGTGGAACTACATCAGATTCCAACAAAACCATCGACGATTTCCTACAATAAAAAGGACGGTTATCTGTGGGTGGCACAGTTTAGTGTGGCACCGGTTGCAGGTGACACCTCGGAGGATGAAGATACGGATGAAGAAGTAGAGGAAAATGATACCGGTGCACCGCGTATGTATGCATATGAGTACGATGCAAAGACAAACGAATTAAATCAGGTTCGTATTGTTACGAATCCTGCTGAAGAGGATTATCTGGGAATCCAGACAAAAGAAGTACAGACAGAAGCAACCGGAGAAAATGAGGCAAAGACAAGTGTTCAGGTTGCAACAGTGTACTCTTCTTCCTCTGTTTTACTTGCGGAAAAAGGAAGCTCTGCTACAGCAAAAGAAAAGCTGAAAAAAGGAGATGTTATTTACTCGGTTAATAATGAGCTGATTACAAGTGTAAAACAGCTTTCGGAATTACTGGAAAAATGTACGAAAGGAACTGCGGTAACGCTGGAAATTCACCGTACAATTCCGGCACAAACCGAAGGTGCGGAGCCGACAGAGCAGATTTTGACTGGAAAAATTATTTTGGATGTCCGTGGCAATGTGTTGTACCGCAGCACACCGAATTATGTGCAGGGAATTACATTCTCCGGAGACCGTACAATCTTTAGCTGTTCCTATGGAAGAAACAGTACAAAGAAGAGATTTATATCGGAATTACAGGTATATAACCGTGCGGATGCGACCGACGATACAATGCTTGGCGAGTTAGAACTTGCTGTGGCACTGCCGCCAATGGTAGAGGAAGTAGAAGTTGTGGGAGATGAAGTGTATATGATATTTGAATCCGCTGCCACCACGTATCTGGAAGGAACGGATGGCAAGGGTCAGAGTACCTGTCCGATTGACAAGATGATTGCCGTAAAACTCGGACTTGATTCGATAAAATAGAAATGTAAATAGAAAATTTAAGGGCGATTCCACAAAACAGCTAATGTGCCATTTGACACGCTGATGCTTCCCTTTCTGCCGGTAAACTCATTGCTGACACCAAGAGGAAATGAATTTGTGAGGGTCGCCCCTTCTACTTCATAATGAAATCCCTGAATGGTGACATTTGTGCTCACATCGCTCAAAGAAAAGACAGAACATATGTTTCCTGTGGTGTTTTCCGGTAAATCTTTTCCGAATGAAATGACGCCGTTTGTGACAACTTTTAGTGCATAGCCGTCTCCAATTAAGGTTCCGACGGCATTATGCCGGTTTAAGAATGTAAGCGTCTGAATATTAGCTAATGTGTGGTCTAAGCGGCCGCCTAAACCGCCATAAATTTCAAAATTTGTGTATCCTTTTTCCAAACCAAGACGTGCGGCAAGCATCATGTCCGTATCATCTTTTTCTTTTGGGTGGCGGATGCAGTCGGATGGCAGATTGCTGGATGCCGAAACGGAATCAAAGTCACCAAGCACATAGTCGGCACGCAGCCCGATTTTTTCTAAATAGTTAAAGCCGCCATCAACAGCGATGACCAAATCATCTTTTCCTAATTCGATATGGCAGGGGGATTGTTCCCCTGCCCCAAATAAATAACAGATTTTTGTATCCACTATTTCTGACCTCTTTCAATAACAAGCGCAGCATCCTCCAGATAGGAGCAATCCAAATCCTCTACCGTGCCGTTGTCGCAGGCAGAAGCAAGTGACGGGTTAATTGGCATCTGGGCGAGTACCGGTACATGGTATTCTTCAGCAATTTCACCGATGTGGCTCTCGCCAAATACATGAATTTTCTTACCGCAGTCAGGGCAGAGTGCATAGCTCATATTTTCCACAAGACCAAGAACCGGAATATTCATAAGAGAAGCCATTTTCATTGCTTTACCAACAATCATGGAAACCAAATCCTGCGGACTTGTAACAACGACAATGCCATCAATCGGAATGTTCTGGAATACGGTAAGTGCAACATCACCGGTTCCCGGCGGCATATCGACGAACAGATAATCGACATTATCCCAAAGGGTGTCAGACCAGAACTGGCGAACCGTTCCACCAATCACCGGACCACGCCATACAACCGGGTCACTTTCATTTTCCAAAAGGACGTTAATGGACATAATATCCACCCCGTATTTTTTTGATTTTACAGGGAAAATCGTTGTTTCATTTCCCTGAGCTTTTTCGGTGATACCAAATGCCTTCGGAATCGAAGGACCGGTAATATCGGCATCCAAGATACCGCAGTGGTATCCGCGGCGCGCAAATTCAACCGCAAGCAAATCGGTAACCATTGATTTTCCTACGCCGCCCTTTCCGCTGACGACACCGATAACCTTGCCGATTTTGCTGTTTGGATGTGGTGCTACTAAGAGACTTTTTGGGTCTTTTGAACCGCAATTGCTGCTACAGGTGGAGCAGTCGTGCGTACATTCTTCACTCATTTTGATTTCTCCTTAATAAAAATATTTCTATGCTTACTCTAGTACGAAAGGGGCAGATTTGTCAAGTTGTAATATTATGAGGGAAAACTGCCGATAATATACTTACAGATATGTTGTAAATGGATTTGCGAAAAGAACACAAGGAGGTGTTTGCATGACGACGTTAGGAGAACTGAGGAATAAATTCAGTGCAGTACATAAGCAGTACAATTCGACGGCGTTTGAATTGTCTAAAAAACTCAATGAGACGAAGGAATTGATAAAGCGTGTTCCCGAAGGAGACAAACTGTTTGGGGAACAGGCAGCGGTTTTGGAACTCCAGTACAATGCGGTGAAAGACCAGCAGAAGATTTATGATGATTTCATTCACCAGTTTATGGACAAATGGGATGCTGAGCGTGAGATGGTAAGCGCAAAGCAAAATGCCGAAGCAGAAGGGGATTATTATAAGGAAATGGGTAAAATTCTTGCGGTGGCAATGCGCATGTTCCACGGGGATATCGTTCCCGGCTCGGACGAGAAAAAACTCATGGAATTCGACAGTGATTTGTATCAGATGGCGAAAAATGCACAGATGATGGCAAAGCTTAAAGAACGGAAAAAGTATGATTCGCTGTGGGACGATGAGGAGAAAAAAGAATTGGAAGACCCTATAGAAGCCGCGGATGCAAAAGAAACATCACTTGAAGCACCGGAGGTTGTAAGTGTGGATGAGGTAATCGCAAAAAGTACCGAAGGATGAGAAGTGGGCGGATTTTGGCTTTGTAAATCATCAAGAAAAGTTTGCGTTTCGTGGGCGCTTGCGCTCATTGAGTGCGTAGCGGTATGGGCACTGAAACTACCAGTGCCACATACCGACGTACTCAAAACCCACTCTCCACAAATCTTTTCTTGATGATTTACTGAAACTCCAAAAGCCTTCCAGTTACTGATTGGCAGAAATTAGTCATTTGATGCCTTTTTTTGATGTGGATAAGAGCCTTATGCAACCTTAACCTTTATAAAAAGCGAAAAGAGTTGTTTCGAAAGTATGTATCTCTTCACCTCCCCAAAAAACAAAAATCTCACCGCAGAAATATGCGAAGTGTTCGTTACTAGTCTTTTTAGTATTCCAGTAATTTATCAAGAAAAGATTTGTGGAGAGTGGGTACAAACACGTGGGTATCTGGCATGCGTAGTTGGCATGCCGATACCCCTACGCGTTTGTTTAGCGAGAGCACCCACGAAACACAAACTTTTCTTGATAAATTACGGAACCTAAAAAACCAGCAACGAACACTTCCCACAAACTACCGTTGAAAAACGCCCCCCAATATGGTATCATCACAATAGAATATCAGGGAAGGAAGTACTGCCATGTATACAGTGTCTTTAGAAAAATTTATCCAGAAAATGAAAGTTAAAAATCTTACACCGGATGTTGATATTTCGGCGATTGAAATTACGCAGTCAGACGTAAACCGTCCGGCGTTACAGCTTGCGGGTTTTTTTGATTATTTTGACCATCACCGAATCCAGATTATCGGTCAGGTAGAACATACGTATATGGAAAAGCAGGGAATTGAGGAAAGTCTTAAGCAGATGAAACGAATTCTCTCTTACAAAGTTCCGGGCATTGTTTTTTGCCGTGATTTGCCGGTGCCGGAAGAGTTTTTGCAGTTGGCGAACGAATATGAGATTCCGATTTTACAGTCACACGCTGACACTTCTGCATTTTCCGCTGAGGTTACGAGATGGCTGAAAGTAGAACTGGCACCTAGAATCAGTATTCATGGCGTGCTTGTTGACATTTACGGCGAGGGCGTACTGATTACTGGTGAGAGCGGTATCGGTAAAAGTGAGGTTGCCCTGGAATTGATTCACAGAGGACACCGATTAGTTTCTGATGATGTGGTGGAAATTAAAAAGGTAAGTGATGAGACGCTGATTGGTTCAGCTCCGGATATAACAAGACATTTCATTGAACTGCGAGGCATTGGAATTATTGATGCCAAGACACTCTTTGGTGTAGAAAGTGTAAAAAACACACAGTCGATTGACCTTGTCATTCAGTTGGAAGAGTGGAACAAGGAGCAGGAATATGACCGCATGGGATTGGAAGAGCAGTACATTGAATACCTTGGAAATAAAGTAGTCTGTCATTCGATTCCGATTCGACCGGGACGAAATGTAGCCATTATCTGCGAGTCGGCGGCGGTTAATTACCGACAGAAGAAGATGGGATATAATGCAGCGAGAGAATTGTACAACCGTGTGACGAGTAATAACTTTGGTAAGGCATAGAAAGGACGGATGATATGGCACAGTATTATGTTGGGGTTGATGTGGGAGGAACGACCGTAAAGATGGGAATGTTCTCAGATACCGGAGAACTTTTGGATAAATGGGAAATTCCGACGAGACGAAAAAATAATGGAAAGTATATTCTGTCAGATATTGTAGATAGTATCGAAGAAAAAAGAGAAACCTTTGAGGGGAATATCAAAGGAATCGGTGTTGGTATTCCGGGACCGGTTACTGCTGACGGAACAGTATTAAAATGTGCCAATCTGGGATGGGATGTATTCTCGGTTTCCAACAAACTGGCAAGCTTAACCGGCGTTGGCAATGTAAAAGTTGGAAACGATGCGAATGTAGCTGCGCTTGGTGAGATGTGGAAAGGCGGCGGCAGAGGCTATGACAGTATTGTCATGGTGACACTTGGTACCGGCGTTGGCGGCGGTGTCATTTTACAGGGAAAAATTTTGACCGGCTGTAAAGGTGCCGGTGGAGAAATCGGTCATATGAAAGTTAATATGGATGAAACTCGTGTCTGCGGATGCGGAAACAAAGGCTGTTTGGAACAGTATGCGTCAGCAACCGGAATTGTGAATATGGCAAAAGAAAATGTACCGGAAGGTTCTTACTTAGCAGATAAAAAAGTTACGGCAAAAGCTGTTTTTGATGGTGCCAAAGAGGGCGATGCTTACTGCATGGAAGTGGTTGAGAAATTTGGCAGATATTTAGGCGTTGCATTAAGTAATGTTGCTCATGTGGTAGATCCGGAAGCCTTTGTTATTGGCGGCGGGGTATCAGCAGCAGGACAGATTCTTTTAGATGTAGTAGAAAAATATTATAATGAAAATTCCATGTTTGCCTTGAAAAACAAGAGTTTCCACTTGGCAGAACTTGGCAATGATGCCGGCATTTATGGTGCTGTGCGAATGGTGCTTTTTAAATAGAAGGAGAGAAAAATGATTCGACTGGAACAGGAACCGCTGCGGACTCATACGACATTTCGGATTGGCGGACCGGCAGTGTACTATTTCATACCGGAGCGAGAAGAAGAAATTATTGAGGCATTGGATTTTGCAAAAGAAAAAGGACTTTCTTACTATGTGATTGGAAAGGGAAGTAATATGCTCTTTTCCGATGACGGTTTTGATGGTGTTATCATTGAAATTGGAAAGGGATTGGAAAAAATAGAAATCTCAGATGATGGTGTTGTGACGGCACAGGCTGGTGTTTCGTTAGCTTATATGGCATCTCGATTGGCTTCAAAAGGGTTAAAGGGTTTTGCCTTTGCCGGAGGAATTCCGGGAACATTAGGCGGAGGTGTTGCGATGAATGCCGGTGCCTATGGTGGAGAAATCAAAGATTGCATTGTGAGTGCAAAAGTATTGACAAAAGAGGGTGAGCGCGTTGTCCTTAAGAAAGAAGACTTGCAGCTTTCCTATCGAAACAGTGTGATTCTTCAAAAAGGCTATTTGGTTTTAGAGGCAACATTTTCTTTTGAAAAGGGAAATCCGGCAGAAATTCAGGAAGAAATCAAAGAGTTAAATAAAAGACGCCGCGAAAAACAGCCGTTAGAGTACCCGAGTGCAGGCAGCACATTTAAACGTCCGGAGGGATATTTTGCCGGAAAACTGATTGAAGATGCAGGACTTAGGGGATACCGTGTGGGTGACGCGCAGGTTTCCGAAAAGCATTGCGGCTTTGTGGTAAACCGCGGTGAGGCGACTGCCAAAGATGTGGCGCAGTTAATAAGTGATGTGCAGAATCGTGTGATGGATGAATTTGGCGTTAAGTTAGAGCCGGAAGTCCGCATGATTGGTTTTGAATAATAAGAAAAGGGGGAACTTTGCATGAGATTTGTCATAGTAACCGGGATGAGTGGCTCCGGAAAGAGTTCCGTAATGAAAATATTAGAAGATGATGGATATTTCTGTGTGGATAATCTGCCGTTGTCTTTACTGCCTACGTTGATTCAATTGACGGAGGATTCCAGCGAGGAAATTGAGCGGGTGGCACTTGGCATTGACATCCGTGGCGGATATCGTTCGTTAAAAGAAGCCGCTCATGTACTGGATGATTTAAAAAGCAGAGGTTATACGCTGGAAATTTTATTTTTGGAAGCGTCAACGTCAGTTCTTGTAAAGCGCTATAAAGAGACAAGAAGAATGCATCCGCTGGCACAGGGCGGCCGCATGGATAAAGCAATTGAAGATGAGAGAGCACTTCTTTCCGAACTGAAAAAAAGGGCGGACTACATCATTGATACAACGACACTTTTGATACGTGAATTGAAACAGGAGATTGACCGCATTTTTGTGGAGCATGAGGATTTTTGCAACTTTTATCTCACATTTGTTTCTTTTGGATTTAAGTATGGAATTCCTTCGGATGCCGATTTGGTTTTTGACGTGAGATTTTTACCGAACCCTTTTTATGTGGATGAATTAAAACCACTTACCGGAGATGACAAGCCGGTATACGATTATGTTATGAGTTCACCAAAGGCAGTTGAGTTTAGAAATAAAATGAAAGATATGCTTGATTTTCTGATTCCAAACTACATTGCGGAGGGAAAAACGCAGTTGGTGATTGCAATTGGCTGTACGGGCGGCAAGCATCGTTCCGTGACATTAACCAATGCGATGTATGAGGAGTATGCAAACACGGAATATGGCTGCAAAAAAGAGCATAGAGATATAGAGAAGGACCGGTTAAGATATATATGTCGTTCGCAGGAAAAGTAAAAGAAGAACTGCTTGGGCAAATGGGAAAAGCCAGACATTGCCAGTTAGCAGAACTGGCGGCGTTTTTTGCCGTGTGTGGGCAGATTTACATGAATGAAGAAGGTGAATGTCAGGTTAAGTTTGTGACAGAAAACTTGACAGTTGCGAAGAAATGCTATATGTTAGTTAAGAGAGTCTTTCATATTGTGCCGGATGTGTCCGTAAGCGGACATCATCAATATTCACTTTTTCTATTGGAAGATGAAGATGCAAGGGACTTTATGAAAGCAATTCGAGTGCAGGAATATTCGCCATTTTCGGTGGAGTGTATTGGACAAAAAGCCTGTTGCAACCGGGCTTTTTTAAGGGGAGTCTTTTTGACAAGTGGTTCCGTTACCGACCCAAACAGTGGGTATCATTTGGAAATCGCAGCTGGAGATAGAGAACATGCTGCTCGGATTTTGGAGATTATGGGTATTTTTGGAATTGAGGCAAAAACGATAGAAAGAAAGCATAATTTTGTCGTATACATGAAAGAAGGAGCGGCGATTGTTGATTTTTTGAATGTTGTCGGTGCGCACAAGGCACTGATGGAATTTGAAAATGTTCGCATTTTGAAAGAAATGCGAAATTCCATTAACCGTCAGGTAAATTGTGAGACCGCAAACATTAAGAAGACGGTTTCGGCAGCAGCAAGACAGACGGAAGACATCCGTTATATTCATGATACGATAGGCTTTGGTAATTTATCTGAGAATTTGTCGCAGATTGCGAAATTACGTCTGGAGAATCCGGATGTTTCGCTGAAAGAATTGGGACAGATGTTAGAACCGCCAATTGGAAAATCCGGGGTGAACCACCGATTGCGCAAATTAAGTGAGATAGCACAAGGACTGCGATTACAAGGAGGAAAACATGATAAGGAAGAACATTGACGTCAGTTTAGGCGAGGATGGAGCAAGACCAATTGCTATGCTGGTTCAATTAGCAAGCCAGTATGTGAGTAACATTGAAATCCATCGTGATACTATGACAGTAAATGCAAAAAGTATTATGGGCATGATGACACTGGGACTCGCAAAGGGACAAAAGCTGGAGCTTCTTATTGACGGGGAAGACGAAGAGACTGCTATGAAAGAGATGGAGAATTACCTGACCGGAAATTAGCAGATAAGAAATAGTAATGGTTACAGGCTACTGTCCGAACCGGGATGTTACGGTTTGTATAGCGGCCTTTTTATTTTAGTGAATGGGGGATACCATGGAATTTACGCATTTGCATGTACATACGGAATATAGTTTGTTAGATGGCTCCAGTAAAATCAAGGAGCTTGTGAGCCGTGCCAAAGAATTAGGGATGGATAGTCTGGCAATTACCGACCATGGCGTGATGTATGGAGTGATTGATTTTTACCGTGCGGCAAAAGCAGCAGGAATTAATCCGGTTTTGGGATGTGAAATTTATGTGGCACCCGGTTCACGCTTTGACAGGGAAGCAGGAAATGCAAAAGAAAGCCGTTATCATCACCTGGTGCTTTTAGCAGAGAATGATATAGGATATGCAAATCTTGTTAAAATTGTTTCTCGTGGTTTTACAGAAGGATTTTATTATAAACCGCGAGTGGATTATGATGTGTTAGAAAAATATCATGAGGGAATTATTGCGCTGAGTGCATGCCTCGCAGGTTCAATTCCAAGTTTTCTACGCCGTGGGCTGTATGAAGAGGCAAAGCAGGAAGCGTACCGGTTACAGGGGATTTTTGGTGAAAATAATTTCTTTTTAGAACTTCAGGATCATGGTATTCCGGATCAGAAGACGGTCAATCAGGGACTGCTTCGTCTGCATCAGGAGACAGGGATTGATTTGGTGGCGACGAACGACGTCCACTACATTTACGATTCGGATGTAGAAGCACACGACATTCTTTTATGCATTCAGACCGGAAAGAAAGTCAGTGATACCGACCGTATGCGCTACGAGGGCGGACAGTATTATTTGAAATCTGCTGAGGAGATGGAGGCATTATTTCCGTATGCCAAAGAGGCGATTGAAAACACTCATAAAATCGCCGAGAGATGTCATGTTGAAATTGAGTTTGGTGATTATAAACTGCCGCACTTTGATGTGCCGGAGGGAGAGACTTCTGAAAGCTACCTGCGAAAACTCTGCAAAGAGGGGCTTTATAAACGTTATCCAAAGGAGCAGGCAGAGCAGTTGGAAGAGCGGTTAAATTATGAGCTTGATACCATTTCTACGATGGGATTTGTTGATTACTTTTTGATTGTTTGGGATTTTATTAAATATGCCAAAGACCATGGAATTCCGGTAGGCCCGGGACGTGGTTCTGCAGCCGGCTCTTTGGTGGCATATTCTTTGAATATTACGGATTTGATTGATCCAATTAAATATAACCTTTTGTTTGAGCGTTTTCTAAATCCGGAACGTGTGACGATGCCGGATATTGATATTGACTTCTGCTATGAAAGACGTCAGGAAGTTATTGATTATGTAACGAGAAAATACGGAGCCGACCACGTGGTGCAGATTGTAACATTTGGTACGATGTCAGCGCGTATGGTAATCCGCGATGTCGGACGTGTGTTAGACCTTCCGTATGCGTATGTAGATAGTGTGGCAAAGGCAATTCCAATGGAGCTTGGTATTACGATTGCAAAAGCGATGAAAATGAATCCGGAACTGCGCACGATGTACGAAACGGATGATTCGGCGAAGAAACTGATTGATATGGCAATGCGTTTAGAGGGACTTCCGCGACATACTTCTGTTCATGCGGCGGGGGTTGTAATCAGTCCAAAACCGGTCGATGAATTCGTTCCGCTATCAAGGGCTTCGGATGGCAACATTACGACGCAGTACACGATGGTAACGTTAGAGGAATTAGGTCTTTTGAAAATGGATTTTCTAGGACTTCGTACGCTGACGGTAATCCAGAATGCGATTCATGGTGCGTTTGATGTACACGACATTGACTATAATGATAAAGAAGTATTTGATATGATAAGTTCCGGACACACAGAAGGCGTGTTCCAGTTAGAAAGTGCGGGGATGAAAAACTTCATGAAAGAGTTAAAGCCGCACAGTATGGAAGATATTATCGCGGGAATTTCTTTGTATCGTCCGGGACCGATGGATTTTATTCCAAAATATATAGAGGGAAAAAATAATCAGGATAATATTCAGTATGACTGCAAGGAACTAGAGCCAATTTTAGCACCGACCTACGGCTGTATTGTCTACCAGGAGCAGGTTATGCAGATTGTGCGTGATTTGGCCGGGTACAGTTATGGGCGAAGTGACCAGGTGCGCCGTGCCATGTCTAAGAAAAAAGCAGATGTCATGGAGAAAGAAAAGAATTATTTCATCTATGGCAATGAAGAAATTGGCGTGGAAGGCTGCATTAAGCGAGGAATCCCGGAAGAAGTGGCAATTAAAATATTTGATGATATGACCGATTTTGCGAAATATGCGTTTAACAAATCGCATGCGGCGGCTTACGCTGTCGTTTCATATCAGACAGCGTATCTAAAATGTCATTATCCGGTTGATTTTATGGCGGCGTTGATGACTTCTTTTATGGAGCATACCGGGAAAATTACGGAGTACATTATGAACTGCCGTAAAATGGGAATTGAAATTCTGCCACCGGATATTAACGAGGGAGAGTATCGTTTTACGCCGTATGAAGGAAATATCCGCTATGGACTTGCTGCTATCAAGGGAGTCGGCAGACCGGTTATTGATGAAATTGTCGCAGAGCGCGAGCTTGGCGGCAGATACCGCTCGTTAAAAGACTTCTGCATGCGTTTATCCGGAAAATCGGTGAATAAACGAACCGTCGAAAGTTTTATTAAGTCGGGTGCGCTTGACAGCCTGCCGGGTACCAGAAAGCAGAAAATGTATTCTTACATCAGCATTATGGATGGTGTAAATCAGGAGAAGAAAGGAACGCTTTCAGGTCAGATGTCCTTGTTTGATTTTGCCAGTCCGGAGGAACAAAAAGAGTTAGAAGTAAAAATGCCGGATGTAGGTGAATACGAAAAAGAAGAAATTTTAGGTTTAGAAAAAGAAGTGCTGGGTGTGTATATCAGTGGTCATCCGCTGGAAGAATATGTGGCAACATTAGAGAAAAATATTACACGTACGACGGCTGACTTTGAAGTGGTTGACGGCGAGACGGAGCCGAAAGTGAAAGACCAGGAGAGAGCGGTTATCGGCGGTATGATTACCGGACGAACGGTAAAAGCAACCCGTACGAATAACATGATGGCATTTCTTACGGTAGAAGATTTGTATGGAACGGTAGAAGTCATTGTCTTTCCACGCGATTATGAAAAATACCGCACACTTTTAGAGGAAGATGCAAAAGTATTTATTCAAGGCCGTGTGACTGTTGAAGAGGACAAGCCTGCGAAACTTATTTGCTCCGGTGTTGTGCCATTTGATGCCGTGGAAAAAGAACTGTGGATTCAATTTCTAACACGTGCGGACTATGAAGAAGCAGAGCAGACTTTATTTGCTATTCTTGGGAATTACGATGGCATAGAAAACGTTTATATTTATTTGTCGAAAGACCGTGCGAGAAAACTTTTGCCAAAAAGCCGGTGCACGAAAGTATGCAAAGAATTGCTGTCGGAATTGTATACTAAATTTGGCGAGGATAATGTGAAAGTCACGGAAAAGAGTATTGAAAAAAAATTCCGGGCATAGTAAAATATACATGTATGAGAAATGATAAATGAAACAGATAAAACATAAAATTGGAGGAAATCGGATTATGGCGAAAAAGGTAACGACAATTGGTGTATTAACAAGTGGTGGCGATGCGCCGGGAATGAATGCTGCGATTCGTGCAGTAGTCAGAGCCGGTATTTCCAGTGGTCTGAAAGTAAAGGGTGTCCGTCGTGGATATGCAGGACTTTTGGAAGAGGATATTATTGACATGGACACGATGAGCGTTACTGATATTGTTCAGCGTGGCGGCACAATTTTATTTACTTCTCGCTGTAAAGAGATGATGACACCGGAAGGCCAGCAGAAAGCTGCTGACATCTGCCGCAAACATGGCATTGATGGTATGGTTGTAATCGGTGGTGACGGTTCTTTCCGTGGAGCACAGAAACTTTCCGCAAATGGAATTAACACAATTGGTATCCCGGGAACCATTGACCTGGATATTGCCTGTACCGAATACACGATTGGATTTGATACTGCCTGCAACACGGCAATGGAAGCCATTGATAAGGTTCGTGATACTTCCGCTTCTCATGAGCGATGCAGTATCATTGAGGTAATGGGAAGAACGGCCGGACACATTGCATTATGGTGTGGTATTTCCAACGGTTCCGAGTATGTTTTGATTCCGGAGCGTGCTGAGGAAAACGATGAAGAGGAAATTATTAGAAAGATTATCTCAAAGCGTCGTATCGGAAAGAAACATCATATTATTGTAAATGCAGAAGGTGTTGGTCATTCTCATGAAATGGCAAAACGAATTGAAGCTGCAACCGGCATTGAGACGCGTGCAACGGTGATTGGGCATATCCAGCGTGGCGGAAATCCTTCTTGTCGTGACCGTGTATACGCATCAGCAATGGGAGCAAGAGCTGTTGATCTTTTATTAAAAGGTCAAACAAATCGTGTAGTTGCATATAAAAATGGCGAATTTACTGATTTTGATATTGACTATGCATTGCAGATGACAAAAGATATTGACGAGCACTTGTATAGTATGACAAAACGCCTTTCACGATAATTGGTATGGTATAGAAAAAGAACTCATAGACCATCTGGTTTATGAGTTCTTTGGGTTATGATGAATTTTTATTCTTCTTCCATGTCATCCGGAACTAATGTATCGTCTGCTTCTTCTGATTCTTCATCCGGTGAGAGTGTCACGTAGTCGCGGTCGTCATCGTCCTCATCATAAAGGTCATTGTCAAAATCGTCGTCATCGTAATCATCCAGATAATCTTTCATCAGAACATTTTTCAAGAAATACAATATACCACCTACTGCTGCTGCAACTGCAGTCAGACCAAGGAGGAATTTTACAAATTTTTTCATTTTAATATCCTTCCTTTCTTACGCATTTATTATATCCATTGCGCTAGTATTTATCCTTATTTTACGTGATAGAAGAAAAAAAGTAAAGAGTTTTTGGTGAAAGTGTATGTATTTATTTGACAAACAGCTTTTTTTTAGTCATAATAGCAATTGTAAAGAATTAATAAAACATGTATAATATTTTACATATTATGATACAATGTTTTATCAGAAGTAATGGAGGGATTCAGATGACTACGAACAAGGCAAACAAAGTATCAAAAACAACAACAGCAAAAACTGCAGCAAAGCCAGCTGTAAAACCGGTCGCTAAACCGGCAGTAAAAACAACAGCAGCTCCTGCAAAAGAAGAGCCGAAAAAAGAAGCAGTAAAGCCGGTTGCTGAGGAAGAAAAACCAGTAGCAAAAACAACGGCTGCAAAGACGGCCAGAAAGACAACAAGAAAACCGAGAAAAACAAGTAAAGCTACGATTCGCAAGACAGCAGCTACTGTTGACTCAGAAGTTTTTGTTCAGATTTACGGACAGGAATTTTCCCAGCAGGAAATTATGGAAAAAGTTGTGGCAGCATGGGAAGCAGAAGGAAAGAAAATTACATCTATTAAAAGAGCAAAATTGTATGTAAAACCGGAAGAAGGAAAAGCTTATTATGTAGTAAATGAAGGCTTGAAAAACGGTTCTACAGGTGCTGTAGATTTATAAAGATTACAAAAAGGAATCCAACGGGTTACGAGACGGGATAACGCTTCGCGTTATAGTCTCATACCCCGTTGGATTTTTTTGTTTCATAGTGGCAATAGGGGGGAGAAATATTTGTGATGATAGTTAGGCGGTAACTTTATATAAATGTGAATGGAACGGTTGCGACCAATTAAGAGCAGAAAATATAAGTTTGTATCAATGTGTATTGCCAATTTATTTGGATTGAGTGGGCACTTTCGTTTGTAGAGTTGGCAAATATTCACACGTGTTTTCGAGTTTAGTAATTTAGCATGAAAAGATTTGTATCAAATGTGTATTGCAAATTTATTTGGATTCCAGTAATTTAGAAGAAATGCTTAGTGGATTGTGGGTTTTGAGTACGTCAGTAGGCGGCACTGGTAGTTTCAGTGCCCCTACTGTTACGCACTCAATGAGCGAAAGCGCCCACAAGACGCAAAGCATTTCTTCTAAATTACGGAAACTGAAAAAATTAAGCGAACATCTGTCACAAACAAAGACAAACCCTGAAAAGAAATAGAAAAGGTTGCATTCTCCCCCGACTAATGATAAAATACCATATTGAGACAGTAACGTCTCTTGTTAGGATGTATGGCATGTAGCAGCGAGAAAATGCTAAAAAAATAATTGGAGAGTGACAAAATGGGATTATTTAGTAAGGTTATAGGAACACATAGTGAACGTGAAGTGAAACGTGTGATTCCGATTGTTGACAAAATTGAATCACTTGAACCAGAAATGGAGAAGTTATCTGATGAAGAACTTCGTGGCAAAACGGCGGAGTTTAAGAAACGTTTAGCAGATAAAGAAACTTTGGATGACATTTTACCGGAAGCGTATGCGGTTGTACGTGAGGCTTCTAAGAGAACTATCGGATTGAGACATTTTCGTGTGCAGTTGATTGGCGGTGTCATTTTACATCAGGGACGTATTACCGAGATGCGTACCGGTGAAGGTAAAACGCTCGTATCTACTCTCCCGGCTTATCTGAATGCGCTCGAAGGAAAAGGTGTTCATATCGTAACAGTAAACGACTATCTGGCAAAGCGTGATGCAGAGTGGATGGGGCAGATTCATGAATTTCTTGGTCTGACAGTCGGTGTTATTTTGAACAGCATGGACAATGACGAGAGAAGAGAAGCATATAACTGTGATATTACATATGCGACAAATAACGAACTGGGATTTGATTACCTGCGTGATAACATGGTTATTTACAAAGAGCAGTTAGTACAGCGAGATTTACACTATGCCATTGTCGATGAGGTCGACTCGGTATTGATTGACGAGGCGAGAACACCACTTATTATTTCCGGTTCCAGCGGAAAATCGACAAAGATTTACGAGGCGTGTGATAATTTAGTGCGCCAGTTGAAAAAAGGTACTGAAAAAGAATTGTCCAAGATGGACATTATCATGAAAGAAGATAATAACGAAACCGGTGACTATGTTGCAAACGAAAAGGAAAAGACAGTAAATCTTACCGAGCAGGGTATCAAAAAGGTAGAGCGTTTCTTCCATTTGGAAAACTTAGCCGACCCGGAAAACTTAGAGATTCAGCACTGCGTAAACTTATCACTTCGTGCACATGCGTTGATGCACCTTGATAAGGATTATGTGGTAAAAGATGACCAGGTGCTTATCGTAGACGAATTTACCGGACGTATCATGCCGGGAAGACGTTATTCGGACGGTTTACATCAGGCAATTGAAGCAAAAGAGCATGTAAAAGTGAAGAGAGAGAGTAAAACTCTTGCCACAATTACATTCCAGAACTTCTTTAATAAATATGATAAGAAATGTGGTATGACCGGTACCGCTCTCACAGAGGAAAAAGAGTTCCGTGAGATTTACGGCATGGACGTTGTTGAAGTACCGACAAACCTGCCGGTACAGCGTGTTGACCATAACGATTCCGTATATAAAACAAAACGCGAGAAATTGAATGCAATTGTTGAGGATATTGTGGCAAGTCATGAAAAAGGCCAGCCGGTACTTGTTGGTACGATTACGATTGACGCTTCGGAAGAATTGTCACAGTTGCTGAAAAAACGCGGAATTCCACATAAGGTATTGAATGCGAAGTTCCATGAACTTGAGGCAGAGATTATCGCAGATGCCGGTCAGATTGGTGCAGTTACGATTGCGACGAACATGGCCGGACGTGGTACGGATATTAAACTGGGCGAGGGCGTAACCGAACTTGGCGGTTTGAAAATTATTGGTACAGAACGTCATGAATCCCGCCGAATTGATAATCAGCTGCGTGGTCGTGCCGGACGTCAGGGAGACCCTGGTGAATCGAAATTCTACATTTCGCTGGAAGATGATTTGATGCGTTTGTTCGGTTCCCAGAATCTGATGCAGATGTTTAATTCGCTTGGTATGCCGGAAGGCGAGCAGATTCAGCACAAGATGCTGAATAAAGCGATTGAGCGTGCACAGAAGAAGATTGAGAGCAACAACTACGGAATCCGTAAAAATCTGTTGGAATATGACCAGATTAATAACGAGCAGCGTGAGATTATTTATGCAGAGCGCCGCAAGGTGCTCGATGGCGATGACATGCGTGATACTATTATCAGCATGATTGATGAACTGGTTGAAAAATATGTCAATATGGTAATTGGCGATGACCAGGGACCTTCCGAGTGGAATTTGAAGGAGTTGAATGAAATTCTCATTCCGATGATTCCGGTTAAACCGGTTACCGGTGAGGGCTGCGGTTCAAAACAGGAATTGATTCAGAATTTGAAAGAAGAGGCTCTTCGTCTGTATGAGACAAAAGAAGCAGAATTTCCGGAGCCGGAGCAGATTCGTGAGATTGAGCGTGTCATTATTTTGAAAGTAACGGACAGCCGCTGGATGGACCACATTGACGATATGGATCAGCTTCGTCAGGGAATCGGACTTCAGGCATTTGGACAGAGAGACCCGGTTGTTGAGTATCGTTTACAGGGCTATGATATGTTCAACGATATGACGGAATCCATTCGTGAAGAGACGGTTAAGATGCTGATGCATGTCCGCATTGAGCAGAAGGTTGAGCGTGAGCAGGTTGCTGAAGTGACAGGAACCAATAAAGATGATTCGGCAAATGCACCGATTGTCCGTAAATCGGAAAAAATCAGCCGAAATGCACCGTGTCCATGTGGTTCCGGGAAAAAATACAAATATTGCTGTGGCAGATAAGCAGTGAATAACTGCGTTTGCATAAAAAAATTAAGGTGGTGATTTTGTGGTTGAGTTGGATAACATCCGAATCGAACTGAGCAGTTTTGAAAAACCACTTCTGGAAGTAAGGGATTCACTTTAACTTAGCAGAGAAAAAGTTAAGGATTGAAGAACTTGAGAGAAATATGGAAGCACCTGACTTTTGGGACGATGCCGAGAAGGCAAGTGCGGATATGAAGGAATTAAAGGACTTAAAGAGTATTGTTGAACGTGCCGATGCACTCAGCATGGCGTATGACGATATTATGACGCTGATTGAGATGGGGAATGAAGAGGCGGATGAGTCACTGGTTCCGGAAGTTGAAAATGAGTTTGTGCAATTCCAGAAGGAATTTGAAGATTTACGAATTACAACGATGCTTACCGGTGAGCATGATGCCGAGAATGCGATTCTTACCCTGCATGCAGGAGCCGGTGGCACAGAGAGCTGCGATTGGGCAAGTATGTTGTGCCGTATGTATGAGAAATGGGCAGACAAACGCGGCTTTAGCGTAGAAGTTTTAGACTCACTGGATGGTGATGAGGCGGGACTGAAATCCGTCACGTTGGAAATTCAGGGAGATAATGCTTATGGTTATTTAAAGAGTGAGCACGGCGTTCATCGTCTGGTGCGTATCTCACCGTTTAATGCGGCGGGAAAACGACAGACTTCGTTTGTGTCATGTGACGTCATGCCGGATATTAAGCAGGATATTGATATTGAAATCGCAGATGATGATATCCGAATTGACACGTACCGTTCAAGTGGTGCCGGTGGACAGCATATCAACAAAACGTCATCGGCAATCCGAATTACCCATTTTCCAACGGGTATTGTGGTACAATGTCAGAATGAGCGTTCACAGCATATGAATAAGGATAAAGCGATGCAGATGCTCAAAGCGAAACTTTTGATTTTGCGTGAACAGGAAAATCTTGCAAAAGAATCCGATATCCGTGGTGAAGTCAAAGAAATTGGCTGGGGCAGTCAGATTCGCTCTTATGTTATGCAGCCGTACACGATGGTAAAAGACCATCGGACCAATGCAGAGACCGGAAATGTTTCTGCGGTATTAGATGGTGATATTGACATGTTTATGAATGCCTATTTGAAATGGATTAACAGTTAGAAGGGGATAAGGTATGAAAGAAGTCGTTACATTTTTTTTGAGTGGCAAAGAATACGGAGCAGATGTTTCCGAGATACAGGGGATTGAAAATTACGTGGAATATGCAAAGGAGCCTGGGCTTTCCGATGGCTTTTTAGGCATTGTTTCAATCCGTGATGAGTGGGTTCCTTTGTTAAATCTGAAAAAGAAACTGGTTCTGCCGCCGGTGCCCGTAACAGGGGAGACCAAGTATCTGGTGTTTCAGCTGCCGCAGGGGAAAGCAGCCGTTTTAGTGGATGGTGTTTCGAATATTATTCAGGCGGATGGCGATGAAATACAGGATTTCCCGGCACTTGTGCACACGAAAAAGACGGCGTATGCCGACTTTGTGGTAAACCACAAGGGACGGTTGATTCTTAGTATTAATCCGGGAAGCCTTCTCACAAAAGAAGAGTGGCAGGAAGTTGATAAAGTGCTGAAAAGCAAAAGTGAAGAGTCTAACGAAGAGTAAGACTTTTGATTTGGAAATGGAGGAAAAAATGATTCGAATTGCAGTGTTAGGTTATGGAACGGTTGGTTCCGGTGTTGTTAAGGTGATTCAGACAAATGCAAAAATTATTGCAAAGAGAGCCGGACAGGAAGTTGAAGTGAAATATGTATTAGACCTTCGTGATTTCCCGGACGACCCGATTCAGTCCAAAGTAGTACATGATTTTAATGTTATCTTAGAAGACCCGGAAGTGGATATTGTTGTAGAGACCATGGGCGGAACGAAACCGGCTTATGAATTTGTGAAAAAATCTTTGTTAGCCGGAAAAAGTGTATGTACATCCAATAAAGAATTGGTGGCTGCTTATGGAGCAGAGCTTGTGCATATCGCAAAGAGCAAGACGGTGAACTTCTTGTTTGAGGCGAGTGTTGGCGGTGGTATTCCGATTATCAGACCGTTAAACCAGAGTCTGACTGCTGACCGAATCGAGCAGATTAATGGTATTTTAAATGGAACGACAAACTATATCCTTACGAAGATGGCACAGGAAGGTTCTGATTTTGCCGACGTTTTGAAAGAGGCACAGGAACTTGGCTATGCAGAAAAAGACCCGACCGCAGATGTGGAAGGATATGATGCCTGCCGTAAGATTGCGATTTTGACTTCTTTAGCATACGGACAGCAGGTGGATTACGAGGATATTTATACCGAAGGAATTACCAAAATTACGGCAGAAGATTTCAAATATGCAAAAGCCCTTGGCGCTGCTATTAAAATCTTTGGCACAAGCCGTAAAGAAGGAAATAAATTGTATGCAATGGTTGCACCACAGATGATTCAGGCAGACAATCCGCTGTACGCAGTGAATGATGTATTTAATGCAATCTGTGTGACAGGAAACATGCTTGGTGATGTTATGTTTTATGGTAAAGGTGCCGGAAAAGAGGCAACAGCAAGTGCAGTTGTATCGGATGTGGTTGATGCAGTAAAACATATGAATGTCAATGTGATGACAATCTGGGAAGATGAAAAACAGGAAGTTGCTCCGATGGATGAAATGAAAAACCGTTTCTTCGTCCGCATCGGCGCAAGTGAAAAAGCAAAAGCAGAAGATTTGTTTGAAGAGGTTACACCGGTAGATGGTGGAATTGCAGATGAATTTGGCTTTTTGACAGGAACCATGACTGAAAAAGAATTTAACGAAACCATTTCTCAGTTTGATACATTTATTACGAGAATTCGTGTTGGATTCTAACAAAAGAGAGACTCACTGAGAAGGAGGAAACTATGGTATCAACAGGACAAATGATGGGCTATGTGATGGCAATTTTGCTGCCACTGATTGCCGTTTTGATTCCTTTTTATATCTTATGGAAACAGTCCAGTAAAGTGGAGCGTGGAATGCTCGGAGCCATTGGTTACGGAATCATGGGATATTTCTGGCAGGAAATTATCTACTACTTCCTAAAAATGCTTGCATATACGAAAATGCAAGATGTTTTGAGTACGGATGTAGGAAATGCGGTTATGTTTGTGGTTGTAGATGTACTTGCAAGCGGAATTTTTGTTGCGGCAGGTTTGTACTGGGGTGTTTATTTGACAAACACCAAACAGCGTTCTTTGTACCGCTCAACAACGGTAGGACTTGGTTTTGGGCTTGGAGTTGCGCTTCTTAATTATGGATTGCCGCTTTATTATGCGATACGGATTAACGTAGGAGCATATACCGGAACGGATACGGCAAAAGCGGGTATTTTATCGACATCTACGGTATCGTTATATTTAGACGCCGTCCGCAATATTTTATGGGTGCTTGTTTACATGGGTGTTGCTTTTTGGGTTGGAAAGAATCATCTGGAAAAGAAGAGGCTTACTGCATGGCTTATGCCGATTATTGTGTATGCATTTATCCGGGTTACCAACGCTATTTTAGTTACTTATGCACCGGCACTTGTCGCTAAGATTGTGTATATGGTTGTACTCGCATTCGTTGCCGCCGTATCTGTGTGGATGGTAAGAAACTGGTATCAATCAGAGAAACAAGCGAAAAAACAGTTTTAGAATTAGCTAAATAATAACTATTCAGGACTTCTCCACTTATCAAGTTGAGATTTAAAATTAGCTAAATAATAAAAAAATTTAAAAAGAAGAAACGACAAATCAGCGAGAAATATAATTCGCATTGCGAATTCCCGATTTCGAGTCGATTTGCCGTTTCTTCTTTTTGTATATTTTGTTATTATTTTGTAATATTCCCTATGACGCTCAAAATCTGGTCCGGCTCAAAAGGCTTTTGAACAAATTCGTTTGCGCCTAATTTAATGGCATCCACCATTTTGTTTTTTTGTCCGGCAGCAGTAACCATTACTGCGTGTGCATTTTCATCATAAGCAATGATTTTCTCCAATGCACCAAGACCGTCCAGAACCGGCATCGTGATATCCAGTGTTACAATATCCGGTTTTAATTCAATATACTTTTCAAATCCAATCTGACCATTCTCTGCTTCCCCGATGACTTCGTGTCCATTCTCGACGAGAATGTTGCGAAGCATACGACGTGACGTACGGGAATCGTCAACAATCAATATTTTTGCCATAGTTCCAATCTCCTTTATCTAGCCTAATTTTACAATAAGGTCTGAATGTTTGCCGTCAATGTAAACCGGCAATACATAGAACTCGCCTTCTCCATCAATGGATGAATCAAATTTAAATTCCGGCGGCTGCATATCGATGGTTGTATCCTGATAACTTAATTCAGTAGCATACAGTCCGTTGACACAGTTTGTAAATTCACAAACCGAATCCAAAGCGTCTTCATCGACCGTATCAAAAGTTTCTTTTGCGTAACCGTCGGCAAGCGCTAAAATGCTGTCATCATCACAGGTGAAACCAAGAAAACCATCATAATCACCGGTTGTATGCTGGTAAGCAATATACTTTGCACTGTGAGAGGTGACAAACTGTCCCTTCTCGATGCGTATGTAAGAACTTACAAAACGTACAATGTTTCTTAATGTAAGACCAATCAACGACTGGTAACGAGAATCTTTCGCATCAACAAATGCAGGAATCATACCTTCGATATTACCATCCTGAATTGCTTTTAAAATTTCATCGGAGAAACCATTCTCCTTTTGGAATACATCAAGAGCTGTCTCAATTTCATCACGGCTCATAATACCGTTTTCTTCCAGCCCCTGAATGAAAATCAGGTACGGATTTCCTTGGCGACCAAGCAGATAATTTACATCTGCTTCCGTTAAGTAACCCTTCTCCACAGCCAAATCACCAAAACGTTTGTCTGTCTGCATTTGCAAATAATTCAATTCATTCGCTTGATTGCGAGTTAATAACCCCTCGTTTTCTGCAATTAACCCCAGTTTGACGCGATTGTCTTTAATGTATTTCATGCAGGAGGAAAATTGCTCAGCGGTGATTTTCTGGTTATCTAATAAATATTGACCAAAAAACTGACTAAACATAAAAATCTCCTTTCAATTGTTGTAAAATTATTATACAATAGAACGCAGAAAAGTTCAATGAAGAAATGTAGAGAAAGGAAGTGTTTGTCGTATGGCAGGTTCAGTATGGGGAGAAGTGTTTCGCGTGTCGACATGGGGAGAATCTCATGGCGAGGGAGTAGGAGTTGTTGTCGATGGTGCGCCGGCTGGCATTTCCCTTTCTGAAGAGGATATACAAAAATGTCTCGACAGAAGAAAACCGGGCGAGACGAAATATTCGACGCCTCGCAAAGAAGGCGATAAGGTAAAAATCATGTCCGGTGTATTTGAAGGAAAGACAACCGGAACGCCGATTTCCATGGTTGTCGTGAACACCTCGCAGAAATCCGGTGATTACTCTAACATTGCAAACGTATTTCGCCCGGGCCATGCGGATTTTACGTTTGATGCCAAGTACGGATTCCGCGATTACAGAGGCGGTGGACGTTCCTCCGGGCGTGAGACTATTGGCCGTGTGGCAGCCGGTGCCATTGCCATGAAAATTTTAAGCGAGCTTGGAGTTACCGTAACTGCTTACACAAAGCAGATTGGACCATTTGTATGCGAGGAAGAAAAGATGTCTTTGGAGAACATTGAAAAGAGTCCGCTGCGCATGCCGGATTTGGAAAAGTCTTCTCTTGCTGAAGATTATCTGGCAGAAAAAATGGAGGCACATGATTCGGTTGGTGGCATGATTGAATGTGTAATCAGCGGCATGCCGGCAGGAATCGGAGAGCCGGTTTTTGGCAAGTTGGATGCTATGCTGTCCGCAGCGATTTTCTCCATTGGTGCGGTAAAAGGTGTTGAAATCGGCGCCGGTTTTGCCGTTGCTGATAAATGTGGTTCCGAAAATAATGACGGTTTCTATATGGGAGCGGACGGCAAGGTGAAAAAACATACGAATTTTGCCGGTGGAATTTTAGGCGGCATGAGCGACGGTGATGACATTGTGCTTCGCGCTGCATTCAAGCCAACGCCTTCGATTTTCCAGCCGCAGGAAACCGTAAACCGCGATGGCGAAAACGTCGAAATCGAGATTAAAGGCCGCCATGACCCGGTGATTATGCCTCGCGCGGTTGTTGTGGTAGAATCCATGGCAGCCATTACAATTGTTGATCGGCTTTTCGTCGGAATGACCGCACGGATGGATAAGATTCGTGAATTTTATAAAGGCGAGTAAGTGGATTCCAGAGATGGGATGACTGCTATTGCAAAAAACGCAAAATAAGTCAACAATATTTGCGAGAAAGTTGACCTAATAATAGGTTTTTGTCAAATAAGTCATCTAAATCACACATCAGGGGTGACTGGAATTTCAATAATGGGGATTCAAGTCAACGAAAAAGGGCGAAAAGGTTGACCTAGCTGAGAAAAAGCTAAAAAGCAGTCAACGGGGGCGGTGAAAAAGGTTGACCTAGTTAAGAAAAAGCTTAAAAGCAGTCAACGAGGACAGCAAAAAAGGTTGACTGTTAGAGCGAAATTTGAATTTTCGGTCAATTGCCTAGTGGACTTGTGATGAAATATTGTAAGAAATAGGAGGCGGGTATGGATGAGTGAGATAAAATGGGTGTTTTTAGATATGGGTTCAACATTGGTTGATGAATCGGATGTTTATGAAAGCAGATGTAACTATGTGATAAGTGCGAAGGGCTTGGAGCATGATGAATTTATAGAAAAAGTGCATCATGCGGCAAAGGTAAGTCCTACACCGATAAAACAGGCGGCGCAGGCTTACGGAGTCGCTTTGCCGGAATGGAACAGTAGTTTAGAAAAACTTTATTTAGAAACAGAAGATGTGCTAAAAGCTTTGTCAGGCAAATATAAATTGGGCATTATTGCAAATCAGTTAGCGGGGACGCAAAAGAGATTACATAATTGGGGAGTTTTGCAGTATTTTGATGTTGTCGCAGCTTCCGCAGAAGCAGGGTATGAAAAGCCGGATTTGAGAATCTTTAAGTTGGCGCTTGAGCAGGCTGGCTGTAATCCACAAAATGCAATAATGGTCGGGGACAGACTTGAAAATGATATTGCTCCGGCAAGGCAGCTCGGTATGAAAACGATTTGGGTACGTCAGGGATTTGCAAAGTATCAGAGCGTTGAAAAAGAATGTGAAAAACCAGATTATATCATAGAGAATATAGGAGAAATTGTGAAAGTGCTTATATGAGGTGTGTAGAATTATTGAAGGAGAGCAAAAATGAATATAGAAGAAATATTCGAGGATAAACAGAAAGCGTGTATAGCAAGAGAAATTTTAGAAGCTCTTCCAGAGTGGTTTGAAATGCCAGAGGGAAGAGAGAAATACATAAAGGACAGTTGTGGAAAAAAATTTGTATGTGCTTATGATGAGGATAAGCCAATTGGTTTCTTATATCTTTCGCAAACGGGGAAAGATACACTTGAACTTGCTGTTATGGGTGTCAGAAAAGAATATCATAGAATGGGAATTGGGAAAAAACTTTTTGAAAGAGCCCGATATATTGCACAAAAAGAAGGATTTAGTTTTATACAAGTAAAAACTGTAAAAATGGGAGTATATGAGGACTATGATAAAACAAACTTGTTTTATTTATCACTCGGATTTAAGGAATTGGAAGTTTTCCCAAAACTATGGGACGAAGCAAATCCTTGTCAAATATACATTATGAGTATATGATAATAAAAGAGTTACGATGATTTAAGGCGGTACAAACAAATGTTAATAGCATTGCAAAATATATTATTTTGTCTTTTGTTTATTTCGCTGGTAAAATGCGCGGCAAGAAACAATGGGTTGAACTGCCTGTATTTTTATCCAAAAGAGTACATAGAAGAAGCACATAAACGTGGACTTGCTACCATAATGTATTTGGTTCTTGCTTTTGCGGTTGCAGGACTTATTGTGTTGATAGGAAAAATACTTGTCAATTAAATAGGCGCATATTATAATAAAATTGAAGTAGAGGAGGAGTATTATTTATGGGAAAAGCTTTTGAAAAACTGCAAATTAAGGACGATTTCATGTTTAGTGTTATTATGCGAAATCCAAGGTTTTGTAAGCCTTTTTTAGAACGGATACTTAATATAAAGATATCCCGTATTGAATATCCTAAGTCACAGGAAACAATAGATATTTCTGCAGATGCGAAAAGTGTACGTTTGGATATTTATGTAGAGGATGGAAAAGAAACCGTTTACAATATTGAAATGCAGACTACAGAGAATAGAAATTTACCTAAGCGAACAAGATATTATCAAGGAATGATAGATTTGAATATCTTGGAAAAAGGGGAAAATTACAGAGATTTGAAGCGAAGTTTTGTCATATTTGTATGTACATTTGATTTGTTTGGTGAGGGAAGACACATTTATACTTTTGAAAATCGCTGTATTCAAAATCCAGAATTAAGTCTTTTAGACGGAACAACAAAGATTATATTAAATACAAAGGGTATAATGGATGATGTCACACCGGAAATGAAAAGATTGCTTGACTTTATTGACGGTAAAGAACCAGAGGATGATTTCACGAGGGAGTTAGATGAGGCAGTGCAGTCGGTTAGGAAAAATGAGAAATGGAGGTTGGATTATATGACTTTACAGATGAATTATCAGGAAAAATATGAGCAGGGAATTGAACAGGGAAATAAACAGGCTGCTTTGCGGATGATAGAAGCAGGCAAACTGTCTTATGAAGAGATTGCAATGTATTCTGGGCTTACCTTGGAACAGGTGCTTGAATTACAAAAAGAAGTGCAACTGGTATAGAAGTATGTGCAGTAAAAAGAAATATACAGCTTCCATAATGGGCTTGGTCATCGGAGATGCCCTGGGAGTTCCGGTGGAGTTTGTGTCCCGTGACGAGTTAAAAGACAATCCGGTAACGGACATGATAGGATACGGAACACATAATCAGCCGGCCGGTACATGGTCAGATGATTCCAGTATGGCAGTTGCAACGATGGAGTGGTTGGGAGAGATAGAAACACAACAGCCGGATTACAAACAGTTGATGGACAAATTTAGTAATTGGATTTTATATGGTGATTACACACCATATCAGGAAAATTTTGACTGTGGCATCTCAACCTGCAAAGCAATTATGAATTACGGCAGAGGAACAGAACCTCTATTGTGTGGAGAAAAGGGAGAGTTTAATAATGGAAATGGCTCGCTGATGCGGATACTTCCGGCAGCGCTTTATTATAGTGCAGAACTCGCTGGTGATGAAATGAGCGGGACTGAAATCATTTACAATTTGTCTGCCTTAACCCACGCACATATGAGAAGTAAATTGGGATGTCTGATTTATTCTAAGGTAATAGCGGATATGGTTTATGGCACCGGCGATAAATTTGACACAGTGGAGTCAAGCATCCATAAATGCAAGCAGTATTTAGATTCTTCCTGCGATGAAAATGTATCCGAAGAAATGCAGCACTATTCGCGCTTGTGGGATTTGCAGAAGTTTAAAATGTTAGAGGAAAATGAGATAAAAAGCAGTGGCTATGTAGTTGACACTTTGGAGGCTGCCCTGTGGTGCTTCCTAAATACAACGAGCTACAAAGAATGTGTGTTAAAGGCGGTGAATCTTGGGGATGATACCGATACGGTAAGTGCTGTAGCCGGAGGATTAGCAGGACTGTATTATGGAATGGACGCTCTTCCAAAGGATTGGCTGGCAGTTATTCCGAAAAAGGAGTGGATTACGGAACTTGCAGAAAAAATGAATGAGTAGACAGACGGAAGTGCCGGTTACCAGACCGTAGTAAACGAATATGATAAATCCGG
>ENA-OURU01001291-OURU01001291.1-human-gut-metagenome-genome-assembly--contig:-NODE-1291-length-32299-cov-3.025121_pt1 | contig 32299 bp, 30 predicted proteins | sample MGYA00242137_ERZ509064 | MGnify/ENA primary metagenome ERZ509064 (study PRJEB26280, sample SAMEA2338777) | human gut metagenome | biome: human gut; feature: human-associated habitat; material: faeces...
GGCCCGCCGCACCGTGGCCAAGTACCGGCTGGAGCTGGGCATCCGCTCCTCCGCCGGCCGCCGGAGATAAACGGTAATCTCCGATTATGTAGAAGGAACACCCCGCGGTTTTCCGCGGGGTGTTCCTTTTCAGGGCTGACTGTATTTTCCTATTCCGTGCCGCAGTTCATTGATTCTCCGCGGCAAATATGGTATTATTTTGAAGTCAACCGCTTCTGATCGGTTTCCGGCTGAGCGGCCGGAATTTTAAAGCATTGTGGCCGCGCCCAGGTCCAGAACAACCATTGCACCGGCGGCCACCCGAAACGAGAGGGTCCGTCATGTACAAGAAGTTTATCAAACGCTGGCTGGGATCTGCCATCGCACTTTTGGGCATACTCTGTTTTTCCTGGCTGTATGTCATCATCGCCATTGCAATCCTGGTGGATGATCCCGGCCCGATTTTGTTTAAGCAGGATCGGGTGGGGATCCATAAAACGCATTTCAAGATTTTGAAATTCCGCACCATGAAAATGGACACCCCTCACGATGTGCCCACCCACCTGCTGAAAAATCCGGATCAATACATCACTCGGGTAGGGAAATTTCTGCGCAAGACCTCTCTGGACGAAATTCCCCAGCTTTTCAATATCGTCAAGGGGGACATGAGCATCGTGGCTCCTCGCCCCGCTCTGTTTTCCCAGGAGGACCTGCTGGAGGCGCGGGATCAATACGGCGCCAACGACATCCGCCCGGGACTTACCGGCTGGGCGCAGATCAACGGCCGGGACGAACTGGAGATCGCTGAAAAAGCCCGTCTGGACGGAGAGTATGTCCAAAACATCAGCTTTCTTTTTGACTGCAAGTGCTTCTTCGGCACCTTTTTGAAGGTGCTGCGCCACGACGGCGTAGTGGAAGGCGGTACCGGTGTGCTGGAAGAGAAAAAGGAGACGGCAAAAAAATGAGCAAGATCCTGATTATCACCAACCATTCCTATATGCTCTACCGTTTTCGCCTGGAACTGATCCAGACGCTCACGAAGGATCATGAGGTAGTGCTGAGCATGCCCTTTGTGGGCCACGAAGACGACTTTTTGGCGCTGGGCCTGCGATGCATCAATACGGATGTGGATCGCAGGGGCATCAATCCCAAAACGGATTTTCGCCTGTTCCAGACCTATCGTCACCTTCTGAGGCAAGAGCAGCCGGATCTGGTCATCACCTACTCCATCAAGCCCAATATCTATGGCGGACTGGCCTGCCGCATGGCCGGCATCCCTTACTGCGCCAATGTGCAGGGGCTGGGCACAGCTTTTCAGCGAAAGGGCCTGGCTCAGTTTGTCACATTTCTCTATCGCCTGGCTCTCAGAAAGGCCCGGACCGTCTTTTTTGAAAACCGGGCAAATGCCGGTGAATTTTTGAGCCGGCATATTCTCCCGGCGGAAAAGGAGACGATTCTTCCGGGCGCCGGCATCAACTTGGAGAAGTATCCCTATATGCCCTTTCCCCAAAACGACGCGGTCCATTTTCTCTACCTGGGACGCATCATGCAGGAAAAAGGTATGGACGAGCTGTTTGCCGCTGCGGCGCGCCTGCATGAAGAGTTTGGAAGCAAGGTGGTCTTGGACCTTGTGGGGTTTTTTGAGGACGCCTATAAATCCCAGGTGGAGCAGCTGCAAAAATCCGGCATCGCCGTTTTCCACGGTTTCCAGTCCGACCCCCTCCCCTTCTATGCCGCAGCAGATTGTGTGGTGCTGCCCAGCTACCATGAGGGCATGAGCAATGTGCTGCTGGAAGCTGCCGCCGTCGGCCGCCCGGTCATCACCAGTGATATCCCCGGGTGTCGGGAGGCAGTGGATGACGGTGTCAGCGGGTACCTGTGTAAAGTGCGGGATGCCGACAGTCTCTATGAGCAAATGCGCCGCATGGTCGTTCTTTCTTCGGACATACGTGAGACCATGGGGCAGGCCGCCCGGGAAAAAATGGTGCAGGAATTTGAAAAGGGCCGGGTCGTACAGAGTACCATCCGCGCCTTGTTTGCAGCGTGTGTGTAAGCCCGGATCCTTTGGGCCATCTTGTATGCCGCACTTTCCCTGTTGCAGGGATTTCGTGGTTCTGTGAAGAAAAAACGCTGACTTTTGGGGAAGAAAGCCCAAAAGTCAGCGTTTTTCAGTTTCTTTAACGGGATGATCCGCTTTTTCCGCCCCTCAGAAGCCGCTTCAGTCCTTTTTTCAGGTACCGTTTCCAGGAAACGCCCTTACGCGGAACCGGTGTCGGGCAAAGGCTCTTTGTCAGTTGCTCAAAGTCCTGAACAGAATAATTCTCCATAAAGGTCTTGCGGCTGAGGCTCTTTTGGGGTGCATGCAGGGCCGACGGATTTTCTGCAAGGGCCACCGCAGCGTCAACCTGCTCATACCGAAGCCCTTGGTGCAGCTCCTCCCAGATTCTTGCTGCTTTCTCGCTATGTAACAGCACCAAAGAGGTCCCTTTTCCGTCGTTGAACGCCGGCAGCTGATCCCATACGCCCCAGTAATCCCCCAAGGTAAAATCACTGGTTCTGTCAATGCCTTTGAACTGACATTCATAGCAAGCCGGCCGCAGGCACAAATTCCCCACAAAAGCCCGCATATAGGGGTCTGCGGTGTGTGGTGCTCGGTATTCCGTCCCGTTGGCATAAGTAATGTGGACAGAGTAGTTGGGCCAACCGGTCTCCTTACTGCGAAGATAAACCGCTGCCAGGCCGCTCCCCTGGGCATCTGTTCTGCTGCGGTAACGGAGGTATTCCTGCCACACCGCTGGTGAAGGCACCCCGTGACAAATCACATCCACCAGGATCAGCTTTTCATATTCCTTGCCCAAGTAAGTCAAAAGGCCCGCCGTCTGACACGGTGTACCGGAAAACAGTACGTAGCGCCCATCCTCCAGCGCCCTGCGCACCTGCCTGAAACTATACCCGATATCGCTTTGCGCGTACTTTGCTCCCCGGAGCTGGGCCAGATCCTCCTCGCTTTCCGCAAAAATGTGCTGAACCTGAAACAGATCGTCATAGGCAGCACCGAATACAACTCCGCCGCGCTGGAGCACCCAAATACAAAGCGCTGTGAAGACGCCTCCGGATGTACTAGCCAGCCGGATTTCCTCATCTCGGAAGCAGGCTCCATATGCCTTTGTCTCCCTCTTTCCTGCCCGCCGGCTTTCAGCAGAAGCCGCCACGGGACAGCTTTTTATGCAGCGTCCGCATTGAATGCACGTTTCCGCTTCCACTACCGGGTGCAAAAATCCCTCTGCATCCGGCTCCATATGAATGCAGTCCTGGGGACATGCGTTGGCGCAGGCCCCGCAGCCTGTGCAGGTATCTGGTTTGCATAATTCCATATTCTTATTCCTACTTTATTATCCGTAGCTTTTTCAGCATCTTTTTGAGGGGGATCCGAACGATATCCCGTTCATACTGATTCATCATCAGCCAGTAGGCCAGCAAAAAGTACATGCAAGTATAAACTGCGGCCAGACTGAAAAAGCATAGCCAGCTATGGATCTGCATACGGTCCAGGACAAACCACCACAGCGCACCCATTACCAGCATCACCGGAGACATCCCTATAATGTTTTTCCAGAACAGCGGAATATCCAAGCCGATCTTTTTATGATAATACCAATTGATGATGAAGATATTTCCCACAACGTAGGCCGCGCAAGTGGCTGCAGCCGCACCGATGATCCCATAGTCCTCCACCCACCAAAAAGTCAGTCCCACATTGACCAGCGCAACGCAGGCATAAACAATCGAGCGGAATTTGTGTTTATTCAATGCATATAGAATGTTCAGTTCGGTATTTTGAATCAGGGGAACTGTCACTGGGATCATCGTCAAAAGTGCGATATAGTAAGAATCCTTATACTCCGGCCCCGCCCATATGGCAATAAACTGGCGTCCAAAGGCAACAAACGCAGACAGGACAAACGAAATGATGATAAACTGCAGCCGTCCGACTTTAATGAAGATCTCTGTAAACTTCTCTTTCGGAGTGTTTCTCACTGCCATCTCCGTCAGCTTTGGAACCAGCAGTCCACTGAGTGCCGAGGAAAGGCCGGTGACATATGTATTGAAAGTCGCACCAATATTGTATACAGCGGTGGCCGCAGAGCCGATCGCCCATCCAATGATCAGCTTATCTGTAGACCAATAGAGCACGTCCACCACACTTGCCAAAAACACATAGGCAGAAAAATGCAGGATCTCTTTCAGCAGTCCTGAATCTGCTTTTCCAAAGGAGGGATATACCTTCAGTCTTCGAACACTGTAACCAGTGTACAGACCGTATGTGACCAGATTGATGAGTGTGGAAGACACCACAAGGCCCACAGAGCCAAAACCGCAGTAAAGCAAAGCAATATCCAGAAGCGGCCCGGCAACGGTGGAGAGCATCCCCACCGCCTTACTGAACACATACTGCTCATGGGCCAGCACAATCGAGCTGAACACGCTGAACGGCAGGAAAACAGCCATATTGATGGTCATAAGGACGATCAATACCCGAAGCTTGTCTGTCTCCTCCATGGTCAGGGACCTGCTGTAAACTTGGACATTGGCCGCAAAAGCAAAGCCTGCAATCAAAACCAATCCGCAAATCACGGAGTAGATTTTAATGAAAAGTCCGGCTGTCCGTGCCTCTGCTTTTCGATCCCCCGCCGCACGATATTTGGACAAATAGCGTACAATTGTTCCGCCAATGCCGAAATTGAGCAGACCTACATAGCTCATGGCAGAATTTGCGATTCCATACAGCCCATATTCTGCCTGACCCAGTATCCGCAGCATGATCGGCGTATAAATAAAGGGAATGATGTTGCCGATCATCAGATTAACGTAGGAGAGAATCGCCCCTGCCTTCAATTCATTGTGCTTCACAATCTATCAATTCCTTAATGGCCTCTTTTGCCGCAGATGCCCGGCTGCAATACTCTGGCAAAATTTTTTGCAAGTGCTCCCTGCATCCGGAACGCTGTTCATACAGAACACGAAAAGCACCTGTGAGCTGCTCAGGCTCTTTTAAAGATTGGACTGGGACAACATAGCCCTCCTCACTTCCAAACAAATCCCGAGCAATCCCACGGGCTTTGACAGAATACCCCACCACCAGCGTCGGAACGGCGGAAGAGTAGGCGGCAATGGTCGCATGGGTACGTGCGCCCACAAAAAAGTCGCACCTAGAAATAATGTACTTCAGTTCCGGCGCTGTATGATCTTCCACCAGAACCAAACGAGGATCCTGGTCAAAGTCATCGTACAGCTGCCGCAGAACCCTTCGGTCATCGTTGGACGCCCAAACCACATGGGGAATCAGCGCAATCACTGCATCTGTCACAGAAAGGATGTACCGAATCAGCCTCCTGTAGTTTTCGTAGACCATACTGGGTACTGTTTCGTTTGAAATAATCATAGGGCTAATATTGATTCCTATGATACTTCCGGTTTTTAATCGTTTATCTAATATACATTTTTGAGCCGGCATAAAAAACGCAGGGTTGGGAATCAAAACTGTATTTTTCTGTATACGGTATACCGCTTCATAGGTAATGCTCTCTCTGGCAGCGACTAACTCATACTGCTTAAGATCATTTTTTACGTTCTCTTGATGTACAATCTCTGGCTCAACAGAGCACCCCCACAGGACCGTTTTAATTCCTTTTCTATGGAACTTCCGATTTAAATATGCGTAGAAATCCGTGTTTCCATAGCAATAATTATCGCCGCCCGCCGAAAGAGCAATATCCGCATTTTTTTGCAATGATGTATTGCTTTCAAGTAATCCAAGCCATCCAGATCGGTAAAGTTTCCTGTCAATCTTAACTTTGCATATGCTTTCAGGAAGCTGATACCTTTTCTGCAATTTTCTTTTGCTGGAAATACGTCTGTAATGGCATGGAGCCCATACCGAGTATCTTCTTCGCAGCTTTCAGAAAGCACTGTATATTTATTTTCCCCCAGAAGCTGGATGGTTCCTCGAACGATTGCTTCACAGCCGTGATTTCCGCAACTGCCATTTCCATACATAACGATTCTCATTCTTTGTCACCTTCTAACCGGTAAACAAATCCTCAATTTTCTTCATGACTGTCTCCGGCATGAACTGTTCCGGGCAACGAGTATTTTCCTTGATCCGCTGATACAGCGCCCGATCCCTCAGAATTTCCAGGACTTTTTCCGTCAGTGATTCCGGTGACTGTTCCGTCAGCAATCCATTCACGCCGTCTTCAATGAACTCACATGGCCCACGGGATTTTGTCACCACACACGGAACTCCCAGTGCCATTGCCTCCAGGATCACGATCCCCTGCGACTCTACATAAGATGGGTGCACAAAAAGACCCGCATTTTTTATATAAGGATATGGGTTCGGCTGATTTCCTTCCAGAATCACATGGTTTTCAACATGATTTTCTGCAATTTCCCTTTCAAGTCTTTGCCGCTGTTCGCCGTCTCCTACAATGTGCCATTCAAAATTCATAATACCAGCCGACAACATCGCTTTTACCGTAGGAATTACATTTTCAAAATGTTTTTCCTGAGCCAGGCGCCCCACAGAAACCACATGAAAATATCCTTTTTTATACGGAGATATTGTTGCCTTATCTGACACAGACTGAAAATCCAGCATGTTGGGAATATGCACCAGTTTTCCCTCAATTTTAGGGATTTCAGATTTCAATATTTCGCGGCAGGACTTGGATACTGTCACAATAAAATCCATCCCAGAGCACATGTCCGCATATGCTTTGTGATCCACGTTGAACGCTCCGTGGTGCCACCATGTAATTTTCTTGTCTGCCTGTATAGAAAAAGCCGCTAAATCAGAACAAATTCCCGGCCGAAATCCCACTACACAATCGTAATGATGTTTCCCCAGCAAAATAAAAGCCGCTGGTCTCAATGCCTCGTTGCCAATCAGTCGGCGCAGGAAAAACAGTATTCGCAGTTGTAAGCACATCCAATCGCGTGCCGCAAAGCATTTCCGGATAGACGGCAAAAGGCTTCCGTATGTATGATGAAGATCTCTGAAAAGCACCCGAACATAAGACGGCAGTTCCCGGACATAGTCTCCAGTCCCCTCCAGAAGAAGCAAATCCACAGAATACATTTCATTATCCATGTGCTTTAAAATGTCTACCAAAGCGCGTTCCACACCGCCGGTATTCAAGTGACCATTGATAAATAAAACTTTCTGTTTTGCCCGCATTCTTAATGCCTCCAGAACAGCAATATTGCCGGTCTGAGATATTTCTTCTGGTACATAAGAGAAATAAGCTTCAACTTCCAGGAGATATTCAACCGACTGATTGGAATTGCTCGCAACGCATCTACCACCACCGGGTCGTCCAATATAGTCTGCACTCCGCGGAAAAACTGGGGGAGAGAAATTTCAGCTGCCCGCCACTCGTTCATTGCCATATAAACAAAGAACAGCATACACCTTTGAACCTGAGGAGCAAAGTCAAATTCTTTTTTTGTTCGAAGCTTTCCTGAATCCGGTGATACAGTTCCAGCAGGATCGGCCACTTGTTCTTAAACTCCGCATGTGTCACCGAATTTGGGTTCTGCCGGTAATGATATGGCGCATATCCTTTCAGATAAACCATACTTTGCGCATCATATCCAACTTCAGCCCCAAACAGCAGATCCTCTGAAAACCGAATTCCCTCGGGAAAAGAAAGCTGGTGCTTTACAATGAGTTCCCGGCGGATCAGGAGAAGCCAGTTGGAAATGGTAACCGGATATTCCATGGTATCCGGCATTAATAGCTGTGGAAAATATTGAGATATCATGGCGCTTCGGTCATAATATCCGCCCGGCAGCTCATGTGTATAAAGTTGGCTGATATGGCCGTATTCCTTTAGGCAATCGCAAATTACCAGATCGCAGCTTCGCTCTTGTGCAGCACTGACCATGGTTTCATACATATCCGGATCAATCCAGTCATCACTATCGACAAATGTGACGAACTCACCAGTTGCCACAGAAAGCCCTGTATTTCTGGCAGCTGCTGCTCCTGCGTTTTTTTGATGAATACAGATAATTCTGCTATCTTTGGCCGCATACTTGTCACACAGCACCGGACTATCATCTGTAGATCCATCATCTACAAGAACAATCTCCAAATCCGCTATCGTCTGATGGAGAATACTGTCTATGCAAAACGATAAAATGGCACCGCATTGCATACCGGAACAACAATGCTGACTTTTGGCATGATATCACCCCATCATCTGGTACAGCCTTTCAGCCCCTTGCCGGTTGGAATAGTCTCGGCGTCCACACGTCAGCGAAAGCTGCTCCATTCACTTCGGATCACGCAGCAGCGCCGCAATTCCCGCCGCGCATTCCTCGTTATCCATCGGCACTATCACGCCGTCCACACCGTCTTCCAGCTGGCTGGAAGATGTGGCATAGCGCGTAATGACAACCGGCTTTTCAAGGATCTGTGCCTCATGCACCGATACGCAGTTTCCCTCATAGCGGGAAGGCTGCACATAGAGATCACAAGCCTTCATATAAGGGTATGGATTGCTCCTTTTCCCCAGGATACTGACGTAATCGCGCATTCCAGCCTCTTCAATTTTGCTGCGGATCAGGGCTTCGTCCCCTCCATAGCCGATCAAAAGCCAGTGGACATCCAGTCCCTGCTGCCGCAGTCGGCGGCAAATGTCAGGAACATTATCAAAATTTTTGGCAGCGCAAAACCGACCGACTGAGAGCAATTTTATTCCTGGAATATTCATTTCCGGCGCAGCAAACTCCTCGGCTTCCTGCCGGATCAAATAGGGAGACAGAAGATTTTCAATTTGAACGATTCGCTCTTTCAAGGAAGGGAAGCATCCCAAAAAGCTCCGGGTACACCGATCAGAGATTGAGACAATGTAATCATATGCTGTCGCTGCCCACCCCAGCGGTCGTGTACGAAAATGTTCTGTTAAAACCCTCGTCCATTCAAAAAGAAATGGTGGCCTCCCTGGCAAAACGGGCAGAGATCATTCACGCTGGTGGCGTGGATTCCTCCATCGACAACATGCTGAAGGTGACCAACGATGGCCGGAAACTGGCCCTCGACCAACGGCTTATCAATCCAATGCTGCCGGAAAACCCGGACAGCAAGGCAAACGCCTGTGTGGCCAAGACCTTTGCCATCTGGGAGGAAACCGCTGCTGACCGGCTGACCCAGGTGATTTTCTGTGACCTGTCCACGCCGAAAAGCGACGGAAGCTTCAATGTTTATGATGATATTCGGGAAAAGCTGGTGGCAAAGGGCGTCCCCCGTGAGGAAATCGCCTTTATCCATGAGGCCAACACCGACGCCAAGAAAGCGGCGCTTTTCTCCAAAGTACGCAGCGGTCAGGTTCGTATTATCATTGGTTCCACCTCCAAGATGGGCGCGGGTACGAATATTCAGGACCGGCTCGTCGCCCTGCATCATCTGGATGTTCCGTGGCGTCCCTCAGATGTGGAGCAGCAGGAAGGAAGAATTCTCCGTCAGGGTAACCAGAATGAAACTGTCCGCATTTTCCGCTATCTGACGGAGGAGACCTTTGATGCCTATATGTGGCAGATTTTGGAGAATAAGCAGCGGTTTATCGGTCAGGTTATGACCGGAAAATCTCCGGCTCGTTCCTGTGAGGATACAGACGAAACCTCCCTGAAATTTGCGGAGGTCAAGGCGCTGGCATCCGGCAATCCGCTCATTATGGAAAAAACCGAACTGGACACCGCTGTGGCCAAGCTGAAGCTGCTGAAATCCAGTCATACCAGTCAGCATTACCGGCTCGAAGATGCGCTCCTGAAAACCTATCCCAGAGAGATTGCGGAGTGTACTTCTCTGATTACAGGGCTGAAAGCCGACATTGCTACAGCACAGGAAAAAATGCCTGACGCAGAACACTTTCAGATCACCATCTCCGGCAGGGTCTATACGGACAAAAAGGAAGCGGGCACAGCAATTATCGCCGCCTGCAGCAGCCTGAAAGCAGTAGATACAGGCGGGACCATCGGAGAATACGCTGGTTTTACACTAAAAGCTCAGTTTGACAGCTTTGCCCAGCAATTCCGCCTGTTTGTGAAAGGTGAAACCACCCATTCCATGGAGGTCGGCAGCGACCCAGCGGGCAATATCACCAGAGTCAACAATGCGATTGCCAGTCTGCCAAAAGCTTTGGAAACAGCAGAGCAGACATTGCAGAGCTTACAGGAAAAAGTGGAATCCGCCAAAGCCGAGCTGTTGCGCCCCTTCCCCCAGGAGGCAGAGCTGGCTGAAAAGCTGGCCCGTCTTCATGAAGTGGATGCGCTGCTGGACATGGATGAAAAGGGCAAGGATGCGCCGGTGCAGGATACTGCCGTCGCTGACCGGCCAAGAGCTGCAACCAGAATGTATGCCGACCAACCCAAGCGCCTGTCTGTTTTGGAAAAGCTGAAAGCGCGGCAAGCAGAGGTGGCTGGCCATTCGGCTGCGGCTCCTGCCCGCATAAAAGAACCCACATTATAAATACAGGTCTGCCGGAGCATTCCGGCAGACACTCTGAAAATGGAGGAATAAACATGGCTGACTATGCAAACCAGCAGCAAAAAATCAAAGAAGTCACGGAGCAATTGGAAGCTGGGATCAAAGATTTCTTTTCCAGCGAGAAATTTCAAGAATACCTGAATGTCATGTCCTGCTTTCATTCCTACAGCTACAGCAATTCTATGATGATTGCCATGCGGATGCCACACTGTTGGCCGGTTTTTCCGGCTGGCAGAAGAATTTTGACCGGCATGTAAAAGCCGGGGAACGCGGAATCCGCATCTTCGCCCCGGCCCCCGTTAAGACAAAGGTGGAACGGGAAAAGAAAGATCCGAACACGACGCTGCCTGTCCTGGATGAAAACGGCGATCCGGTCATGGAAACTGTGGAAATCAAAACGCCCCGCTTCAAAATTGTGACTGTTTTTGATGTCTCTCAGACAGACGGCAAGCCGCTGCCATCCTTGGGCGTAGACGAGCTGACCGGCAATGTAGAGCAGTTTTCGCAGTTTTTTGAGGCCCTCAAGCGTACCTCCACGGTGCCGATTGGCTTCGAAGAACTGCACGACGGCTCCAATGGCTATTACAGTCCCGCCGAAAAACGTATTGCTATCCGGGAGAGCATGAGTGAAGTTCAGGCAGTGAAAACTGCGATTCATGAGCTTGCCCACTCCCGACTGCATGACTTCGACCGAACGAAACCGCCGGCGGAAGCAGAAAAACGTAAAGACCGCAACACCCGTGAGGTGGAGGCTGAAAGCGTGGCCTATGTGGTCTGCCAGCACTTTGGCATTGACACCAGCGATTACAGCTTCGGCTATGTGGCCACCTGGTCAGCAAACCGGGAATTGCCGGAGTTGAAAACCTCGCTGCAAACCATCCGGGATGTGGCATCTTCTCTGATCGACGAGATTCAGAAGAATCTGGCATCGCTGCAGAAGGAACAAATCATAACACAGGGCCCGCTGGAGGAATCAGCAGAGAAACCGGCATGGCGTTGCTACATTGTCCCGGATCTGCTGACCCGGGCAAGACCAGACCTGGGAAAAGAGCGGACGGAAATCGAGTATTTTGACACCTTTGAGGATGCTGCAGCCCGGTTCCGTGGGCTCAGAACGGAACGTTATAACGCAGAGAACAGTGTAACCCACGATGCCGGATTGCCCTGCGCCCGTCTGACTTTTGGTATTCAACGGGAAAATCCGCCCAGCGCAGTGGATTTATTCCACGTCCGTGCAGGGAAGAATGTGCTGTCAGATGATTTTACCCGAATGGAGGCAGTGAAATCAGACCCGGATGCGCTGGAAATTCTTTCGCAGCTCGGTTCCAAAGTTGGGTTTGACAAGGTGTTAGTCAATCGAACCATGACTGCAGAGGAAATCAAGGCATTCACCTTTGACCATTTCAAATACAAGCTGGAGCAGAGTGGTGTTCCCCAGATTGACAGCTACCTGGCCGGATTTGACCAGTTGTACGGCGAAGGACAGCTGGATTCCATGAAACCCAGTGCAAATCAGCAGCAGATCAAAGAAATGGTAGCCTTTCCTGTGTGGGAGAACCCCTATTTTCAAACAGAGGACACTCCCGAACGGCTGGCATCCAACCTTGCTGTGTTCATGACGGACTATGACTCTAACAGCGCCGTTGGCTATCAAGACATTTTCACCGGCATCCAGAATCATCAGGCCGATTACCTGACAGAGTGGCTTTCCAGTGTGGCTGGTGAAAACAGTTCATTCAGCCCAGAGGCGCAAGCCCTCATCAAGAGATTCTCCAATTTTGCACCCCAACTGTCACAACAGGAAAGATTTATGAATGATGCTGCACCGCCCCAGCCTGTTCAGAAGGAAGTACCCAAGGCTGATCTGCACGTTCCTGTTTACTACAAGGATTTAAAGCAGGCCAGGGCGGATGGAGAGCTGGAGCAATGGCGCAGCAGCCACAAGGCAACACAGGCTTGTGCCGAGCAGTTTCAGAAGGAGTATGAGCGAGCATATGAGGAGCGTCAAGTGCCGCAGTTTTTGCAGCAGATGGTTGACCGCTATGGTATCGAACGTTGCAAAATCGTCATTGCCAGCACCATTCAGCTTTCACCCTATGATGGCCGCTATTCGCAGGACATGAAGGAGGCTGCCGCTGCGGTGGTCATTCCCGGCAAGAATACGGAGCCGCTGCACGACCGTTGATTGGATTACCACATCAATTGCCACCCGGTGACGGTAAACGTGGCAATGCGGGATTTGCTTGTGATCGAACGCCAACAAGAGAAACCGGCACAGCGGCCAAAGCGGAAAGAATCCGTGCTGGAAAAGCTGAAGCGCAATCAGGCAACCATTGCAGCTGGTACCTCCGCTGCCAAGGAAAATGCCAAAGAAACGCCCAAATTGAACTGAAAGGAGACACAAACATGAACTATTCCATGGAAGAAATCAATTTGATGTGCATCTATGACTGCACATCCCGCGGCGCGGTGATCGACAATCTGGAGGAAACTGCCGGGTATGTGTACGACCCGGATATGCTGAAATTGATCGACCGGACCATTGAGAAGCTGCAGCGCACCTCGGATGCTGAATTTGCAGTTCTGCCGCTGACACCGGCGTGGGATGGCGTGGAAACGGAGGATACATACAATGAACAAAATTGACTATGACCTTTATCAGGTTAAGAAGGGAGGAGATCATCTTGACTATCTGTTTACTTCCTTGAGCTTTTTGGAAAAGCACAAGCTGAAGGTGGATCAAAGCCACTATGACCGGGTGTATTCCGGCTCGGTGGAGAGCAACGGTGCCACAGTCGAGGTGTTGGAAAGCCTGTTTATGAGGTTCAACCTGGAGTTCCCGGCAGATTACCGCAGCCGTTCCATGTCCGTCAGCAATGTAGTGGTACTCCATGAAAATGGAAATGATCGGGCATACTTCTGCGATTCCATTGGCTTTGCGGAAGTCCCCCAGTTCTTCCAGTCTGGCCTGGTTGTTACAATGGATACCGATGGTTTGGCCGTAGATGGGCATTTTGGCACCTGGCACAGCATTGATACTGAGCAGATCGGCAGCAAAGACTTCTATCTGATGGAGCATGACGAATACGGCGATGAAGCGGCAAGCATCATTGTGGATGCAACCGGCAAGTTGGTTGCCGAAGATCTCTGGGAAGGTTTCACTCCTGAGATTGTGGCGATGATCGCCCAGGAGCAGGGGCTGCAAACAGCTCCTGAAAACTATCTTACATCGGCAGAGGGCTATTCCGAAGAAAACTACAACCAGATTGATGGCCGGATGGACACCCAGAGCAAGCTGACTCCCGGAGATGACACAGAATCCCAGCCGGAAAAGCAGCCCAATCAGAAGCCGTCTGTGCTGGAAAAGCTCAAGCAGAAAAAGGATGCGGTTGAAGAACAGAAGAAACTCCCTCCTTTACCACAACGAGAAACGGGACGTGACCACACTACGCTTGAATAAGCCGATTTGCTTGGCTTGCGTCATCCAAATGCTGTAAAACCCGATGGAACCTGATTTGGCTCCATTGGGTTCTGCTATTCGCAAAAATATTAGCAAAACAATCAGATTCGGCATAGAAAAGATTCTGAAAAAAGTGACGTCAGCGCGTTTTATTCGCAAATGCCAATTTACTTTTTCCAGAAACATGGTATAAATAAGTTATAAGGCGGATTGTGACCTTTTTAAGAACCAAGATCACGAAGTGAGGAACTACTATGAGACAACTCGTATTGCTATATTGGGGCGGCGTATTCCTGATGTACCTGTCCCAGACATACTACCCTGTTGAAACTCAGCTGGACGGCAGGCAGATGGGAAAGTGTCATTTTATGCTGAGCCGGACCGATGTTTTCATGATAGTCACGATCCTTTGGCTTACGAGTGTCTCTTTTCTTAGAACTGCGTACAATGACACATCAACATATATTCTTCATTTTCAGCAATCTGAGTCTGTTGCAGACTATTTTGCACGTGGTGGATTGCTGGATTGGACCGGAAATCCTTTCTCAGAGCTTTATCGAGATCTTATTCGTAGCATTACAGAGAATTATCATATTTATTTTTTCTTTCCTGCGTTTTTGAGTAGTTTTGCTGTTGTAAAGCTTATAAAGAACTATTCTCTTAACCCGGCGTTTTCCCTATTGATCTTCTTTTCGATCGGAACATATGTCATGTATATTGCAGCGTTAAAGCAGTGCTTTGCTATGTTCTTTTTGCTGCAAGCCCTCCCATATGCAATCGATAAAAAATATGTGCGTTTTTATCTTCTAGTATTTGTCGCAATGCTGTTTCACATACACGCGTTTATGTTTGCTATTATCCCTTTCCTTTTCGATAAGCCTTGGGGTAAAATTTCATGGATATTACTCGGACTGACAGCATTTGCGATGGCTACTTATGATTCCACGTTGGGCTCTTTTATGGAATATGCTCAGTCATTAGGCGCTAATGTTGCTGAGGTTGAGGTTTTTGATGAGCACTCTATCAATGTCCTCCGTGTGGCAGTATATTGGATCCCCGCTATTATAGCATTGCTCTTTCGGAAACGTCTATTTTGTGATTCTTCTAGGGTTGAGAATTTATTCGTTAACATGTCCATGACAAGCGCTTTTATTTTAACTATCGGCTTAGTACAAGGGGCTAATTTGTATGCTAGAATGGCCGCTTATTTTGAGATTGCTACAGTTATTGCATTGCCTTGGATGATAAAAAAACTATTTACAAAGCAGTCTGCGCAATTAGTCACTGTATGTGCAACAATTCTATACTTTGGATATTTCTTGTATGAATTTGGCATCTCTAAAGATTTCGGGAACAACTATCGCGCCATAAGCTTTTGGCAATTCATTGTGAGCCTTTTTGGGGGTTAAGCATGACAGAATCTTCAATTCCGCAAATAATTGAATCCTGTGGTTTCTGCCGTGCTGAAGATGTCAGGGAACTTCAGGTTATGAAAGCCGGTATGACCAACCGGTCATACTCTTTTTACGTTCAGGACAAGCGGTACATTATCCGTATCCCCGGTGAGGGCACGGAGCAGCTTATCAACCGTGCCCAGGAGCATGAAGTATATCGCATGGTTTCTCCGTTGGGTATCAGCGAACATGTCCACTATTTTGACCCGGCATCCGGCATCAAAATCGCGTCCTATTTGGAAAACGCACACGCCTGTGACAGCAGCAGCCAAGATAACGTTCAGAAGTGCATGACTGCGCTGCGCAGATTTCATTGTCAGCGGCTTCACGTTGATCATACCTTTGACTTGTGGGAACGACTCATTTTTTATGAGAGCCTATGGCAAGGCGCTCCGTCCTGCTATGCTGATTATCAAGAAGTCAAGCGGGCCGTTCTATCCTTGCGCCGCTATATTGATGCCCAGCCAAAGGAGAATGTACTCTGCCATATTGATGCCGTCCCGGACAACTTTATGTTTGTGACCGGCAAGGATGGAAAAGAAGAAATCAAGCTCATTGACTGGGAATATGCCGGAATACAAGACCCCCATCTGGATATTGCTATGTTTGCCGTTTATGCCATGTATGACCGGCAGCAGGTGGACAACCTGATAGACCTGTATTTCCCCGGGGGCTGTGACCATCTGACCCGGATGAAGATCTACTGCTATATTGCCGTCAGCGGACTGCTGTGGAGCAACTGGTGCGAATTCAAGCGCCATTGCGGTGTGGAGTTTGGTGTGTACGCCCAGCGGCAGTATGACTACGCAAAGGAGTATTCGGCAATTTTTCTCGAAGAATACAGGAAGGAATTCGGCAGAGGTTATGTCTGAGCAAATGATAGAGCGGGCAATTATCATGGCTGCCGGTATTGGTCAAAGACTTCGCCCTGTCACGCTGGCAACGCCAAAGCCCTTGGTAAAGGTGAACGGCGTCCGCATGATCGACACGCTGATTACAGCGCTCCATATCAATCACATCCATGAGATTTATGTCGTCGTCGGCTACCGCAAAGAGCAGTTTTACGAGTGGGCCAAGCAGTATGATGGTGTTCATCTGATTGAAAATCCCTGGTATGACACCTGCAACAACATTGCCTCTCTTTATGTAGCCCGGGAGCACCTGGGAAACGCCATCATTATGGACGGCGACCAAATTATCCGTACCTCAGCCATTCTGCACCGGGAGTTCACCCATTCTGGGTACAGTTGTGCTTGGACGGACGAGCCTACCAACGAATGGCTTTTGACGATCAAAGACGATATTGTCATGAAATGCAGCCGCACTGGCGGCGCGGGCGGATGGCAGCTTTTCAGCGTGTCCAGATGGACGAAAGAAGATGGGCAGCGGCTGAAAATGCACCTGGAACAAGAGTTTATGGAACGGAAGAACCAGGACATCTATTGGGATGACGTGGCACTGTTTTGCCATCCAGAGGACTATCAGCTGGGTGTCTACCCCATTCACTTTGGTGATATCATCGAAATTGACAGCTTGGCAGAGCTATGCGAGGCTGATCCTACCTATAAAAGCGGTGAATATGGCGCATGAAGAAGGAGAAGATCAAAGATCAATTAGACTGGATATCCATGATTGTACCGCTGGCTGTTGTGCTGGTGGTCTGTGTGCTGTTCATGGTCTTCCCAGAACAGTCAAAACTTGTTCTGGGCGTTGTCCGGGGGTTCCTGGGCGATGACTTTGGCCTGTATTACGCGCTGCTCGGTGTTGGAATTGTAGGCTGCACCTTGTATATGGCTTTTTCTAAATTCGGCTCCATCAAACTGAGTGATATGGAAAAGCCTCAGTACCCCTCCTTTCAGTGGGGAGTGATGATCTTCACATCCACCATGGCGGCGGATATTCTGTTTTATTCCCTATGCGAATGGGCGCTTTATGCCAACGAGCCGCAAATCGAGATGATGGGTGGAATGCAGAAGTGGGCCTCCACCTATCCACTGTTCCACTGGGGACCCATCGCCTGGAGTTTTTACATTGTTCTGGCTGTGGCTTTTGGGTTTATGATCCATGTCCGTGGCCGGGACAAGCAAAAGTTTTCCGAAGCCTGCCGCCCACTGCTTGGCAGTCGGGTGGACGGCGCTCTGGGCCGGGTGATTGATCTGACGGCTATCTTCGCCCTGATTGCCGGAACGGCTACTACCTTTTCCCTGGCTACACCTCTGCTTTCACGGGCAATCAGTAAAGTATTTGGCATCCAGGACAGCATCGGACTTACCATTGTGATTCTCCTGCTGATTGCGGCTGTGTACACCTTTACCGTCTGGTTTGGCATGAAGGGCATCAGTCGGCTGGCTACGATTTGCAGCTATTGCTTCTTCGCTTTGCTTGCCTATGTCCTCTTTGGCGGCGGTGAAACCCGGTACATCTTGGAGACTGGATTTTCTGCCATTGGCAACTTGGTACAAAACTTCATCGGGTTATCCACCTGGATGGACCCGCTGCGGGAAACCAGCTTCCCACAGAACTGGACAATCTATTACTGGGCTTATTGGATGGTCTGGTGTGTAGCCACACCGTTCTTCATCGGTGTTATCAGCAAAGGCCGAACGATCCGCAATACAGTCCTTGGGGGCTATGGCTGGGGCCTTGCAGGAACCTTTACGTCTTTCATCATTCTTGGAAACTATGGTCTTGCCCAGCAGATGAAGCACGGTCTGGACATAACTGGCTTCATTGCCGAAGGCGGCAGCTATTCCGAAGCGATTATGAAGATCTTCGATACGTTGCCCCTGACCAGCATTGGCCTGATCTTGCTGGCTGTAACCATGATTGCATTTTATTCCACAACATTTGATGCGTTGACTATGGTTATTTCCAGCTATTCCTATAAGCGGCTTAAACCCGATCAGGAGCCGGATAAGCGTATCCGCACCTTCTGGGCAGTCGTGTTCATTCTGTTTCCGATTGCCTTGATCTTCTCAGAGAACTCCATGAATAATCTTCAGTCCGTGTCGATCATCGCCGCATTCCCCATCGGAATCATCATTTTGGTGATTGTGGCAAGCTTTTTCAAGGATGCCTCCAAGTATTTGAAAGAGAGGAAAAGTCAGTCATGATGGACCGTGTAGAAAACCAAATTCAGCAGGTCTGGGCAACAGAGCAGGAAATCCTGGACGTGATTCATAAAGTCTGTACGGAAAATGGCCTGCGGTACTCCCTGGCCTATGGCACCCTGATTGGAGCTGTACGTCATAAAGGCTTTATCCCTTGGGATGATGACATTGATATAATGATGCCCCGGGAGGATTATGAGAAGCTGCTTGCCATCTGGGATCAGGCTGCGCCGAAAGGATATATTCTTCAAAATGTTCGGACAGACCCGGATTTTACCCAGAGTTTTACAAAAATCCGAAAGGATCATACGACGTTCCTGCAATTTGAGTTTGAACGGGAAAAGCAATACCATAAGGGTATTTTCGTTGACATTTTCCCCGGCGACCGGGTGGCGCCTGGCAAGCTGGAACGGAAGCTTCAGTACATTGCCTGCGCGGTGAACCTGCTGTATAACAGGGGCCATGCCAGCGGTTCCGAAGGAATTGTCGGCGCAGTTGAGAAATTTTTGCTGAAAGCGCCAAAGGAGAAATATTCTAAACGCCGGGAAGCAGCAGAAAAGTGGATTCGTCGATGGAACGGTAATACCTCTGCTCTGTACGTCTTTCCCAGCACAATTGAGTGCTGCCGCCGGTATTATCCCGCAGACTTATTTGAAAATATGCGGACCATTGAATTTTGCGGCAAAACATATCAATGCGTTTCAGATCCGGATGCTATTTTGCGTATCGACTACGGCGACTATATGCAGCTGCCGCCCGAGGAAGAGCGAGTATGGAAACACCATCCGATTGTGATTGATTTTGAACAAAATTATGAGGAGTTATCCCAAGACAACAGGGGGTAAATGTTATGGATGAGCCTATTCGGGTTTTGCACGTGATCGGTATCATGAACCGCGGCGGCGCAGAGACCATGATTATGAACCTGTATCGAAATATTGACAGGGATAAAGTACAGTTTGATTTTGTGGAAAACAGCAACAACCCTGCAGCTTTTGACGAGGAAATCGAGGCCCTCGGAGGAAAGATTTATCGTTGTCCCCACTATAACGGAAGAAATCATTTTTCCTATATAAAATGGTGGAACACATTTTTCCAAAAGCACCCTGGGGAGTATCCTATTGTTCATGGTCATCTTGGCAGTACTGCGGCAATTTATCTGTCGATTGCGAAAAAATATGGCGCTTATACCATAGCGCATAGCCATAATACCAACGCCCAGAAATCAATGGAGCAGTATATCTACAGTATCTTTTCCTACCCGACCAGATACATAGCAGATCATTTCTTTGCATGCTCACCAGATGCAGCGGTCGACCGTTTTGGCAAAAAAATAGCCAAGGATACCAGTAGGTGCGAAGTTTTAAGAAACGCAATTGATTCAAGAATATTCCGCTTTGACCCTGAAATAAGATCGAAGATTCGTAACGAGCTAAAAATAAATGATAATACAGTGGTCATTGGCAACGTTGCTAGATTTGCAGCTCAGAAAAATCATGCTTTTTTGATGGAAGTTTTTCGCATAGTTTATCAGAAGAATCCGAACACAGTGCTTGTACTGGTAGGAGATGGAGTGCTACGCCCTCAGATAGAAAAATTCATTGATGAAAATAAGCTATACAGCAATGTAATAATCACTGGTGTCCAGAGCAATGTTTGGGATTATTACCAAGCCATGGACGTGTTTGTGTTCCCATCGCACTACGAAGGCTTAGGGATTGTTGTTATTGAAGCACAGGCTGCTGGGCTTCCGTGTTGCGTTTCTGATGCAGTTCCTTCTGAAGCATCGTTGACAAAATTAGTAGAACATCGTTCACTCAGCGAAAGTGCCGAGTCTTGGGCAGACTGGATTTTGAGTCGAAGCCATGAACTACGTAGAGATACAACGGATGAAATTTGCAGGGCAGGTTACGATATATCTGAAACATCGGAATGGTTAGAAAATTTCTATAGGAATGTGGTAAAACGGCATGAATAACGAAATACTATTGACTGTTTTTACCCCAGCGTACAACCGTGCGCATACGCTGCCTCGTACATATGAGTCCCTTCTGCAGCAAGAGTGTAAAGAATTTATCTGGCTGGTTGTTGATGACGGCTCTCAGGATAACACAGCGGAATTGGTTAAGCAGTGGCAATCAAAAGATAATGGTTTTGAAATCCGTTATATTTATAAAGAAAACGGAGGGATGCACACCGCTCATAATGCCGCTTACGAAGCCATTGATACAGAGCTGAATGTATGTATTGATTCGGATGATATGCTTGCTCCTGGCGCTGTTGAAAAGATATTACAGAAATGGCAAGAGGTTCGGGGAAGCGGGTATGCCGGGATTATTGGGCTGGATGCAGATTTTGAAGGGAAACTTATTGGTAAAGGATTCCCTGAGAGCCTGACAGAAACAACTCTTTCTGGCTACTATGCGGCGGGCGGAAGCGGTGACAAGAAACTGATTTATCGCACCGATGTGATTCGGCAGTATCCGCCTTATCCCGTTTTTTCCGGCGAAAAGTATGTATCGCTTTCCTATAAATACCGACTGATTGACCAGGATTATCTAATGTCAACTTTGGATGAAGTGCTTTGCAATGTGGAATATCAGCCGGACGGATCCTCCAACACCATGTGGCAACAATATCGTAGGAATCCAAAAGGTTTTGCTTTTTGGCGAAAGGTCTGCATGGAGCATCCAATGTCGAGAAAAAGGTTGTTTGTGGACTGTGTGCATTATGTATCCAGCAGCTTACTTGCGAAAAACAGGAATTTCTTAAAAGAGACTCCCCAAAAAGGCTGGACAATACTAGCTTTTCCATTTGGGTTGGCACTTTCCTTTGCCGTTATATTAAAGGCAAAATAGAGGGAATTGTATGGTAGCGAGAATTCAAACAGAGATTGCTTGTTTCCTGAACAGGAATAAAATGATTTTGAATCTTCCGACACAGAAAACTGTTCCCAATCGGGTTAATCTCCATTGGTGGAAGATGGGAAATAATAGGGCTCCCGGAGGAATGGAAAACCTTGGTGACTATTTATCACAGGTAGTTGTAGATCATATGCTGAATGTATATGGCCTCTCCTGGGACACAGACGTTGGTAAAACAAAGCATCTGTATGCTGTCGGCTCCATTTTAGCGCATGGATACCAAAATGCGACTGTATGGGGCAGTGGCCTGCTGAACAGAAATACAAAGAAAGCGCGTGTATGTTTACATTTGCAGAAGCTTGACGTTCGGGCTGTCCGCGGGCCTCTAACAAGAGATATACTTCTTTCAAATGGTCAGAAATGTCCCGAAATATACGGCGACCCTGCTATCATACTCCCCGAAATATATTCACCGACTTCGTTTGAAAAGAAATACGAAGCATCTGTCATTCTGCATCATACGCATGGATATGACAGATCGAGCATTCCGAACTACTGTAATAACATCGAGATCCTTACGTCTGATTACAAGCATTTTGTGGATGAGATATGTGCGAGCAATCTCATTATTAGTTCTACGTTACATGGAATTATCCTTGCGGAGAGTTATGGCATACCCGCAATTTTGCTTGCAGATGACGGTATTGATATGTTCAAATACCGGGATTACTATTACGGAACAGGAAGGCCAAAGATTGTGGTAGCACAAACCGTTCAGGAAGCTTTGTCCTGTGACCCACTTCCAGTGCCAGACTTTACAAATCAACGTTGCGAGTTGGAGAAAGCATTTCCTAAAGACCTTTGGAATACAGGAGCATAAACCATGTGTTCGGACAGATTGAAGTTGTCGATTGTTATTCCGGTTTTCAATGCAGAAAAATTCATAAGAAAGTGTATTCGATCGGTTCTCCGTCAGACGTATCCAAATTACGAGGTTGTAATTATCAACGATGGCTCCACGGATCAGTCTTTGAATATCTGCAATGAAATAAAAGAGAAAGATTCTCGCATTCTTGTGATATCTCAGCCCAATAGCGGCAGCGCAAAAGCCCGCCGCGTCGGAATTGACCATGCAACCGGAGATTATGTGATGTTTCTAGATGCAGACGATTATTTCTGCGTCAAGAATGCTTTGGAAGTAGTTTGCACAGCAATCGAAAAAACCGGCGCGGATCTTGTTCAGTTTTCTTATCAGAAAAAGCTGCGGTTTGTAAAGAAAGTATGCCCTTGCGTGAATGCTCCATTACTTCAGGAACACAATGATTTTATGAATAACCACTATCCAATGCTGCTTGGATCTTATTATGAAGGTGCGAAGATAACAGCTTCTCTGTACGACAAGGCGTATAAGCGTTCCTTGTTTGACGGAGTTATTTCCTCATCTGACACACGTTACATTTTTATGGGAGACGATGTATACCTGAATTTGCACATTCTCCACCATGTACAAAAGGCATATTTTATCCCGGAATGTTTGTATTCTTATCAGTGCTTGACCGGTGGGACAAAACGATTTAATAAGCATTACATGGAGGACTACGATATCGTAAAGCAGACCCAGCTGTACTTTATTCAGGAGCTTGGTCCACAATATGCTTGGAAGCAAGATATGGAATATTTTTGTCACGCAGAAACAGCGTGGTGTATGTACGCATATAGCATTGACATCGTACGATTTTGTAGTGGAGATCGTGAAAAATCCGTAGAAATGATTAGGCGGTGTTTTGATTATCAATGGATCAGAAATGCTATTTCATATTTTTTAGAAACTTCAATCACAGATAGCTATTCACCGACACTGGAAAAAATTCATCTGCTGACAAGCCAAAATTCCGAAGCGTATTATGAAATTGCAGAACAACGGAAAGAAAAAAAAGATTTAAAGTATCTTATTCGGAAATTTTTATAACAGCAATTGAACTGGAGGAAACATGATTCCAAAAACTATCCACTACTGCTGGTTTGGCCGCGGAGAAAAGCCCAAATTGGCCCAAAAATGTATAGCCAGTTGGAAGAAGTTTTGCCCGGATTATGCGTTCGTGGAGTGGAACGAGGACAACTTCAATGTGAACAGGAACGGCTACACCCGGATGTGCTATGAGCAGAAGAAATATGCATTTCTGAGTGATTATGTGCGGCTGGTTGTCATTGCGGAGCATGGCGGGATCTACTTTGATACCGATGTCGAATTGCTCCGGCCCTTGGATCAATTGCTGACCCATCCTTCCTTTTTCGGCTTTGAGGACGCAGAGCACGTCAACACTGGCGTCGGATTCGGTGCTGAGCCGGGCAATCCGGCAGTGCAGGCTATGCTGGCAGAATATGATCCGCTGCTTTCGGGAGAGCAAGGTATCATCGGCTGCCCCATTTTGAATACCAATGCGCTGCAAAAGCTTGGTCTTTGCCTGAATGGGGAGAAACAAGATCTGGGGATTGCTGTTGTCTATCCCGCTGACTATTTTAACCCCTATGACGATCCGACCGGGAAGCTTAACAAGACAAAAAACACTTTTTCTATTCATTGGTACTCCAAAAGTTGGATAAGCAAGGGTACTATTTTGCGCAGCAAGCTGACAAAACCGCTTCACCGGCTGTTTGGCAAGGACTTTTTCCGAAAGCATAAGGGGAACTGATAAAATGAAGCCATACCTGTTGGTCGCCTACAATCGGATACGCTTTGGACTGCGGAGACTGTTTTGTTGCCGTGACTTTGCTTTTGATTCCGTAGAACTGCTCGGAAAAAATACCAGATTGGCGTTTGCGAAAACAAGCAAGGTCTGGTTTGGCGGGCATCTTGTCAGCGATGGCAGGCTTGTGATCGTCACGGGGCAGAACGCCCACCTGACAATTGGTGAACGGACATACTTCAACGAAGGATCCATGATCAGCTGTCTTGAAAAGGTCTCCATTGGGGCCGGGTGCCGCTTTGGACCGAATGTAAAAATATTTGATAATGACCATAAGTTTTCCGCTCGGGACGGGGTGTCTCAGGAGCATACAACTTCGCCTGTAACCATTGGAGATCATTGCTGGCTTGGCGCAAATGTTACCATTTTGAGGGGAACGGAAATCGGAGACAATTGCGTAATCGGCGCCGGATGCGTTGTGAAGGGAGTTATCCCTGCTGGTTCCCTGGTCACACAGTCTCGTAAACTGGATATCCGTCCAATTCGCGATGAGAAGCTGCCATGAAGAAAAAAATACTGTTTATCATGCCGTCGATGTTTATCGGGGGCGCTGAACGGAGTTTGCTGGGATTACTCGAAGCGATTGATTATACAAAATATGATGTCTCGCTATTCTTGTATCGGCATGAGGGAGAGTTCCTTGCTTATATTCCAGATCAAGTAAATTTGCTGCCGCCGATGAAAGAATACGGAACATTTGATGTGCCGATCCGTTCTCTGCTGTTCAGCCGCAGATGGAGGTTTGGCCTTGCCCGGTTGATTTCCAAGGCAGCACTTAAAACACATTGCCTGATTTCAGGCGAAAAAAAGGGCGTTTGGATGTCCATGCAATATACCGCCCGGTATCTGCTGCCGCTCTTGCCGGAGATACCCGGTGAATATGACCTGGGGGTCATGTTCCTTGGCGTTGCAGATCCTTTGATTCATAAAGTTAAGGCGAAGAAAAAAGCAACCTGGTGCCACACAGACTATGATACCCTCTGTCCAAATAAGGAAATGGACCGTAAGACCTACACGGCTGTGGACCATGTTGTATTTGTCTCCGATGCCTGCCGCGAGAAAATGACTCGGTTCTATCCAGCGCTTACCGATAAGACGCGAGTGATAGAAAATATCTTGGGAGAGAAGCTGCTGCTGCAACAAGCCGAAGTTCCCGTAAAGGATATGCCGCACTTGGATGAGGGTTATCGTCTGCTCTCAATTGGAAGGTTTTCGGAAGCCAAAAACTTTGACAACGTTCCAAACATTTGCAAATCTCTGCTGGACGCTGGACTCTATGTGAACTGGTATCTAATCGGTTACGGCGGCGACGAAGAACTGATCCGGCAAAAGATTCTCGAAGCGGGCATGGAGGAACATGTCATCTTACTTGGAAAGAAAGTGAACCCCTATCCCTATATCAAGGCCTGTGACCTGTATGTACAGCCCAGCCGGTATGAGGGAAAATGTGTCACTGTTCGGGAAGCCCAGATGCTGGGTAAGCCCGTGGTCATCACTCGTTATGCTACATCTGCAAGTCAGCTTGAAGATGGTGTGGACGGCGTGATCGTACCGATGGATAATGATGGCTGCGCCGCCGGGATCGCGGACCTGCTCCGAGCCCCGGCGCGGATGGAGCGCCTTTCACAGACTTGCAAAAGCAGAGACTATTCCAACCGGCAAGAGGTCGAAAAACTGTACCTGATGATGGGGTGATGGTGTGCCAAAAATCAGTGTTATTGTTCCTGTGTATAATGGAGTGGAATTTTTGCGCTCTTGCGTAGACAGTATCCTGGCGCAGTCCTTTTGCGATCTGGAAATTATCCTCGTAGATGACGGCTCCACAGACGAAAGTCCGGAAATCTGTGACAGGTATGCTGCTCAGGAAAAGCGCGTTATCTGCATCCATCAGGAAAACGCCGGCGCTGCGGCCGCCAGAAACTGTGGGCTGAAAGTCGCAACCGGGAAATACATTGCCTTCGTGGACAGCGACGACTGGATCGACCGGGACATGTATGAAACAATGGTCAGCGCTGCAGAGGAGCGGAGCTGTGATCTTGTAATCTGTGATTGCGTAAAGGAATCCGAGACAGGCAGCCAGACCTATACCCATGAATTGCCGGGCGGCTATTATGACCGGGAGGAAATGGTGTCTCAGTATTTTCCGCAGCTTTTGATGCCGGATTCAATGGAATATCCTGTGACCATTTCCAATGTACTCCTGCTGATTCGCCGGGAAATTATTGAAGAAAATCGGCTTTCGTTCCCGGAAGGAATGCGGTTTTCCGAGGATCTTCTGTTCGGCTCCGAGGTCGGCTACTACGCGCAGAGCATGACCTACCTCAAAGACTACACGCCTTACCATTACCGGCAGAACTCGGCTTCAGTGACGCATACGGCATTCAAGGACAAATGGCCGCTGCTTCTGGAGCTTTACCGACGAATCAGAAAAAGTTTTCAGAAAAAACCGGATTATGACTTCACGCCCCAGATTCAGCGCTGTATGCTGTTTTTCGTCTACATGGCAATGAACCAGAGGCTTGCGGCGAAATTGCCGCTGAAGCAATTCTTCCTGGAGGCCAAGGATGTACTGGATCATCCGGAAGTCCAGGAGGCGTTGGCGCCAATTCAAATTGGTCAGCTGAACAGCTCCTGGAAGTTGAAAGTTATTTCTCTGATTTATCAAAAGAACTATCTACGGCCGGCCTTGCTTTTACTGCGAAGGTAGAAACAGCACAAATGAAAAAGCTTTTATTTATCAACGGTCATTTGATTACCGGAGGGGTTGAAAAGTCCCTTTTGGATATTTTGAAGCACCTGGATTATGAGAAATTCGAAGTTGATTTACTGCTCTTGGAGGAGTTAGGGGACTATGCATCTGAAATACCGGAGCAAGTCCACGTCCAGCTTCGATGCCTGAAAAACACATATGGCTCTGTCCCAAGCAGTTTACTCCGCTGCATACGGCAGCGAGACTGGTTCTGCTTCCGAATGCGGCTGATCTTTCTGATGATGAAACTCTTTGGTCAGAAGGAAATCCGCTTTGCCCGGAAGCTTCTTACCGGCAATCAGCATTATGATTGTGTGATCGGCTTTCGGCCCGGAATCTGCACCCAAATCGCCGCTTTTGCGGTTAATGCAGACAAGCGGATCACCTGGTGGCACCACGGTGAAATCAATGTAGAGCACAGCAGTTATCAGAAGGCGGCCAATGCCTGCAATCAGATTGCCGTTGTATCCGAGGCCTGTCGTTCCATGCTGGCTGTAGCTTTTCTGTCCCTGGGACATAAACTGACTGTTGTGCCCAATATGGTCGTCATTGACGATATTCGCAGAAAGGCAGAAGCATTTCTGCCTTATACAAAAAGGGGTCCGTTTCATATCGTTACTCTTTGCCGTCTTTCACCGGAAAAGCATATTGAAAACGCTGTCTTTGCCGCGCGGAAGCTGAAAGAAGCAGAAATCGCATTTCAGTGGCATATGGTGGGCGGCGGCAGTATAGAAAATGAACTTCGTGAAACGGCGGAAAACGCCGGTGTTGCCGATTGTTTCCTGTTTGAGGGGAATCAGCCGAATCCCTATCCCTATCTGAAAAACGCAGATTTATTTGTGCATCCTTCCTATGTGGAATCGCAGGGACTTGTTGTGCTGGAAGCCATGGCGCTTGGTGTTCCCTGTGTGGTGACGAAGTCTCTGGGTCCATGCGAATTTATTGAGGATGGGGTTAACGGTATTCTGACGGAGCAAAGCCCGGAGTCTCTGGCTGAGAAAGTCATGGAGATACTGACAGATCAAAAGCTGTACGAGCATATCAAGATGAACACCCATTGCCCTGCACAGTTTGCACCAGCGTGCGTAATGCGGAAAATTGAGGTTCTATTGGAGCGATAAAATGAAAGAAATTTCTGTGATATATCGAATCTTAGTGAAGCTGGGAATCAAAAAGCCAATTGACTACAACAGCGTTGAGTATTTACGCTCCCGAGGTGTTCAAATCGGCGAGAATGTGCATATTCTTAATTCGCAAGTCGATTTTGGACATGGTTTTCTGATATCTATTGGAAACAATGTTACCCTGACTGGGGTTAGGGTATTAGCGCATGACGCCAGTACGCAGATTCCCCTGGGAGTCAGCAAAGTCGGTCGGGTAGTCATCGGTGACAACGTTTTTGTGGGGCAAGGGGCAATTATTCTTCCCAACACGCACATTGGAAATCGTGTCGTGATTGGTGCGGGCGCTGTTGTGTCAAAAGATATTCCTGACAATTCCATTGCGGTAGGTAATCCCATCCAAATAGTAGGGACATACGATGATTTCGTCGCGCGTCATAAAAAGCAGATGGAAGAGCGCCCAGTTTATCATACTCTTTGGTCCGAAAAAACATGGGAAGAAAAAGAACAGATGCGGAGAGATCTTCTTGACGGCATCGGTTATGATTTATAAGGAGCATAAATCATGCACATTTTATTTTACGGAAACGGCGGCAGCGGCAATCATGGCTGTGAAGCTATTGTACGCGGCACTGTGGAATTACTTGGTACAGAAAGTAATACCTTTTGTGTCCGTTCTGCAAATATGGACGAAGACAATCTTTATGGCCTAAACCAATTGGCTGAAATATCTCCTGCTCGGGCTGAAAGAAAGAAAAATCTCTCTTTTTTATGTGCATATGCAAAACTTAAATTGACGGGCAATTATACGGACATGGATGGGCTGGACTATTTACCGGGCATTTCTGCTGCTGCTTCCAAAACAGATGTTGCTTTGTCTGTTGGCGGGGACAATTACTGCTATGACGGAACAGAGATTTACGGCTGGCTAAATCGGGCTTATCACAAGGCCGGGATAAAATCTGTTCTTTGGGGTTGCTCGGTTGAGCCGGAAGTTGCCGCAAAAGAAGCCGTAGCTAAAGATCTTGCAAAATATAATCTGATCGTAGCGCGTGAGAGTATTACTTACGAAGCAGTAAAACAAGTGCAGAAAAATACCGTTCTGTCTCCGGACCCTGCTTTTTTTATGAAGCCTATGAAATGCGCAGTAGATGCGCGGTTGGAATCCGGTAATGTCATTGGAATTAATGCCAGTCCGCATATCCTGGAATGTGAATCCGCTTCTGGTATGGCCTATGAGAATTACAAACAACTAATACGATATATTCTTTCTGAAACAAATGCTTCAATCGCTTTGATTCCTCATGTAGTGTGGAGTTCCAATGATGATCGGAAAGTTCTTCGGCAATTGTACGATGATTTTGATCAGGATCCCAGATTGGTGATGGTAGAAGACCATACCGCACCCGAGCTGAAGTACATCATTTCCCAGTGCTGCTTCTTTGTGGGTGCCCGAACTCACGCGACTATTGCGGCCTATTCCTCCTGTGTCCCCACGTTGGTGGTAGGATACTCTGTTAAAGCAAGAGGAATTGCCCGGGATCTGTTTGGCACAGAAGACGGTTATGTTCTCCCGGTACAGGATTTAAAAGAACCGGGTGAATTGACAAATGGTTTCCGGAAGCTGTGGGAAGAAAAAGTAGCGGTGCAAAAATCTCTGGAGAACACCCTTCCAAATTATCTGTCTGCTGCATGGCAGACGGTCACTGCAATCAACAAACTGGAGTAAATTGTGAAGCATAATCAGCTTAAAACCGGAGCCGTAATTTCCTACCTCAACCTTTTGATCGGCAATATCATCCCCTTCATTTATACTCCCATTATGCTTCGCCTGCTGGGACAGGCCGAATATGGCCTGTACGGCATCGCCCAGTCCATCATGGGCTATATCGGTCTGCTCAATTTTGGCATTGGTGGGGCCATTGTCCGTTATCTTGCCAAATATCGAGCGGAAGGGGATAAAAAACAGGAAGAGCGAGTTGCCGGACTGTTTATTAAAATATACTCGGTAATATGCTGCCTCATTCTGGTCGCAGGATTCCTTTTCGCCGCGAATATCCAGATATACAGCCGGTCACTGACCGGCTGTGAAGTGGAAACCCTGCGCAAGTTGGTCATTCTCATGACCATAAACACGGCGGTCTTTCTTCCTTTCAGTGTTTTCAGCTCAATTGTTCTGGCTCATGAGCGCTATATCTTTAACAAGCTAGTCGGACTGCTCTCCGGTATTGCCGCTCCACTTCTGAATCTGGCCCTTCTTTACTGCGGCTTGGGTTCCGTTGGATTGGTCGTTTCATCCACAGTTTTAAACTTTGCGACGTATAGTATCTATACGGTATATGCCGTGAAGAAACTGCAGATCAGACCGAGGTTGGGCAAAACGGAGCCCGGCCTTTTGCGGGAAATTTTGGGCTTCTCCTCTTTTGTATTCCTCGCCAGCATAGTGGACATTCTCTACTGGTCAACAGACAAGCTCATCATTGGCTGGGCAATTGGCTCGGTGGCAACGGCAGTTTACAACATTGGCGCATCATTCAATACATATGTGACCAGCCTGTCCACGGCAATCAGCGGACTATTGGTTCCGCGGCTTACAGAAATGGCAGTTAAAGACGCGCCTGAAGAGCAGTTTACTGCGATTTTTATCAAAGTAGGGCGCCTGCAGTTTATTATCGTTTCATTCATTGTGTCCGCCTTCGTGGCTTTTGGGCGTCAGTTTATTGCTCTATGGGCAGGAGCCGGATATGAGAAGTCGTATTATGTTGCACTTCTTACGATGATCCCGGTGACAATACCCTTGATCCAGAATACGGGACTGAATATTTTATACGCGCTGAATAAACACAAATTCCGATCTATTGTTTATGCCTGTATTGCCGTGCTAAATGTTGGCTTGACCTTCTGGTGGGTGGAGGACTACGGAATTATCGGTGCTGCGATGGCAACTTGTATTGCCTATGTTTTGGGAAACATCCTGATCATCAACTGGTATTATTATAAACATATAGGCTTGGATATACCGCTTTTCTGGCGGAATATTTTAAAAATGAGTCCTGTAATGCTGATAATGGGAACTGCTTGGTGGCTTGTTCTTGACCAGATTCAGATCAACAACTGGCTGGTCTTCTTTGCACTGGCGGCAGTGTACACAATTATGTATCTGCCTTTAGCTTATCGATTCATGATGAACCAGTATGAACGGGACGTGGTCATGGTTCCCGTGCAAAAAATATTAAGAAAACTCCATTTGATGAGATAATGGTGATTGATATGCCCCAATTATGTGAAAGTCAATCCTGCACAGGCTGCTCTGCCTGTGCCAACGCATGTCTGAAAGGCTGTATTCATATGAATCCGGATCCAGAAGGCTTTTTGCGCCCGGAAATACAGGAATCGGCCTGTATTCACTGCGGACTGTGTGAAAAAAGCTGCCCTGTCCTGCACACTGTCGGACAGTGGGGGCCGGAACCGGCAAAAGTCAAAGCTTTTTGCGTTCATCTTCAAGACGAAGCTGTCCGCTTTGCCAGTACTTCGGGAGGTGTTTTTACCGCGCTTTGCGATTGGTTATTCCGGCATGACGGCATCGTATTTGGTGCATCGTTCGATACTTCGTTCCAGGTAGTACATATCCGGGCGGATGGTATGGACGCAGTCAGCAAGCTTCGCACAGCAAAATATGCGCAAAGTCGAATTGGAGACTGCTTTCAGGAGATCAGGGCTCTGCTGAATCAGGGGCGCTATATCCTGTTTTCAGGCACACCTTGCCAAATTGCCGGTCTCACAGCTTATTTGGGCAGAGAATATGAAAAGCTGCTTCTAGTGGATGTGATCTGCCATGGCGTTCCTTCTCCGACGGTTTGGCAAGAATATATCCGACACCGTAGCCAGGAAGACGCTCAGGGAGCAAAGCCCATAGCTGTCAATCTCCGCAGCAAAATAACTGGCTGGCCAAATTACTCTGTCCATTTCGTTTATGAAAACGGAGTAGACTACAGCGCCCCAAACTCTGCAGATCCTTTCATGCGAGCTTTTGTGAACAATTTATGCCTACGGCCCTCTTGTTATGACTGCCTGTTTAAAGGAATTACCAGGGCCAGCGATTTTACCTTGGGTGACTATTGGGGCGTATGGGGTCAGGTTCCTGCGTTCGACGATGGGAAAGGTACATCTCTGGTAATGGTTAATAATGAGAAAGCAATGTCTGTATGGAACGAAGTTTGTCAGCTATTCCGATATCAGCAAGTTGACGCGGCATCTTCCCTT
>ENA-OURU01001306-OURU01001306.1-human-gut-metagenome-genome-assembly--contig:-NODE-1306-length-32024-cov-4.208733_pt1 | contig 32024 bp, 26 predicted proteins | sample MGYA00242137_ERZ509064 | MGnify/ENA primary metagenome ERZ509064 (study PRJEB26280, sample SAMEA2338777) | human gut metagenome | biome: human gut; feature: human-associated habitat; material: faeces...
TGATGGGTCAAGTGGGAGTATAATAGTGGGTCAAGTGACTTTATATTTTCCACCAGCCAAGGGAAAAGAATCTTGCTGGACAAACAGGTCGCTTCTCTGAAAACAGCGGTGCGAAGCACTTCCCTGTTGATGGAACATAGCAATACGACTTATCTGGAAGTACTTACTGCCCGACAGTCATTGCTCAGTGCACAACTGTCACAGACAGCCAATCATTTTACCGAAATACAAAGTCTAATTAACCTATACCGTGCTCTAGGGGGAGGTCAGGAATAAAGTATATCTTACTCTCTCTGTTTTTTTGATTCTCAATGAAGAAGGGCTGCCGAAGAAGGGATTCTTTGGCAGCCCAATTTTGATATTGGAGATTCTTAAGATTAGTCATCATAGAAAAAGTTACAAATTAGAAGTTAAAACATCTATTATGGGGATATATACATTTGAAAATTAAGCAGATTCTATTGTCATCTGTCAGGTTTTAGTGATTAAAATGCTGCAATACAGTTATTTGTGTCATGACAATAAGCCTGATAATAAGGCTGACAATAGAAAACAGGTGTTTTATTGTCAGCCCATTACCCAAAGATAAATCCTGCGATTTAAATATCCTCTCTTTCTCTTTGCATTTTTTGAGCGCTCACTTTGCTTATGACAACTAATCAAAGTCGTTGTGCCATACCAGTAAAACAGTTGTGCCAACGTAGTGACACAACCGTGCCAATACGGTGGCACAGCTGTGCCAAGCCTTTGGCACAACCGTTTCCAATAGAAGAAACAACAGTTCCAAGCAAGGAAACGACAATTCCATAAACACGAAACAACAGCTTTCTACAGATGAGCAAGCAAAAACATCCGCCCTGTCATTTATCCCCTTCAAGATTCGCAAGAATAAGAGAAATCATTGATGCCTCCTATCAGAATTGAAAAAAGAGGCTGACAATAAAACGCCTGTTTTTCTATTGTCAGCCTTATTATCAGGTCTTATTGTCATGATATAAACGACTGTTTTGTAGATGTTTAAATACTAAAAGCTGACAGATGACAATAGAATCTACTTAATTCTCGAATGTATATATCCCCTATAATAGATGTTTTTAACTTCTGATTTGTAACAAGAGGATGCGAAGGACTAATATACTCACCTACCACCTCCCCCTACGGGTACTCCTCCTTCCCGAAGGGAGAAGATTTAAGATACTAACGACTTTTTAGTCGGCCCCAATAAAGATACTGCCTACTTTTTTATTTAATTCATTTCCATACAGAAATGAATCAAACTTTTGATGTTGCTTAGAATTTGACGGTTACTTCTGCAATTTTGTTTCCATAAGTCCAGTCTGGTCCTTCCAGAATCAGGCGTATAGCTTCCTTATCTAATGATTTGCAAAGACTTTCTTTGACTCTGATAAAGTAAGGACGCCCTTCCTTGTTTACGCGGAAAGTCAATACAACCTTTCCTTTGACTTTAGCGCAAGCTTCGTCTGTGGGATGAATCAAGTTCTTTTTGAGATACTTTTTATACTGTTTCATTCCCATCACGGGCTTCGGAGCAACAGAACTCTGCGAATTGCCAGAGCCTTTTAATGTATCAGATTCTTTTGATGTATCGGAGTTTTGCAAGATACCCGGAGCCTTTTTCAAGTCTTCTATTGAAACGGTGGAGACGGCTCCTGTTACAGTCCTTTTTTTCTGTGTGCCATATCCTACTACCACGACTTCATCCAGTGTTTGTCTGTCACTTTCATTCATAGCTATGAGCATTGTCTGACTGGTGTCTACTTGCATATCAATGCGATTATAACCGATATAATTGATGGTTAAATCTTCATTACCTTTCATTTTGATCAATGAGAATTCTCCGTTGAGGTCTGTTATGGTTCCGATATTGGTTCCTTTATAACAGATATTAGCTCCAACGAGTGGTTCTCCATTTTCATCTGTTACCTTTCCTCTGATGATGTTGTTGGCTTGGGCAGTCAATTTAGTAATTTTCATCTTTTTTCTGTCAGACTCGGAGACTGAAGTATCTGTAGCCATCGCTACAGTCACCTCTTCCGAAACTTCAGCTGGAGTAATCACTTCTTCCATGACCGGAGCTGGTGTAGGAACGGTCGTAGATGCTTTGGCAGGTATTGTTGCGGGAGTTGCTGCGGCAGGAATCTCTCGGGATTTAGAAGCTTCTTTGGTCTTGGCCACTATATCTTTTCCGACTATTTCCTTTTCGGTAGGGATGTGGCTGGAATCTGGGGTCATCTTTTGTATGGATACGGAAGAAACTTGCTCTAATACATTATCTTCTATACTCTGTTTCAGTAACAGAAAATAGCTGCTGATTCCGATTCCTATCATCAGACAGGCAGCGATGCTCCAGGTGATGGCATACTTATTTCTTTTCTTGGCCGAATGAGCGTTTACCCTCATCCGCAATTGACGAATCTGCTGTTCGTGATCCCCTTCTACTTGGTGGTACCCATCCATAGCATCGGCCAGAAAAGGATCTTTCATCGACTCTTTTTCCAGTCGATGCGCCTCTTTTCCTTTGCGGAGTCCTCGTATGTAGTCCAATAGTTTCATAGGGTTTGTTTCTTGATACAAATTTTTAAGTTTCGCTTTCCGTTCTGGATATAGCTTTTCACGTTATTGAGCGTAAATCCGGTTTGTTCCACAATATCCGCATACGACATTTCTTCTAAGAAGAAACGTGTAATGCTGGTCCGTTGTTCTTCGGGCAGCTTTTCCAGACAATGATGCAATGCCTTTAGCTGATCTTCCGAACTTTCCTCTTCACTTAATAGATGCAGAAATTCGTCGGATTCCATAATATTAATGGTGTAATCTAACGGAATTTCTTTGTTTTCCTTTCGTAACAGTTGCAGACAGTGATTCTTCGCTACCCGGTAGAGCCACGGCCTGAACACTTTTATTTCATAGTTACTAATCTTAGGCAGCAAGTCCTCGAACATCTGCATGACTGCTTCTTGCGCCCGGTCCTCATCTTGCAGATATTTCAGGCACAGTCCGTACGTTAACGGGATATAACGGTTGTATAATTCACCGAAATATTCCGAATCCCCGGACTTCATGTAGTGCGTCAGTAGTTCCTCGTCCGTTAACTTTGATATGTTTCTTTTGAAAAACAGAACTTTTTTTGCTGTCAAAGATAGACATAGCAATTAGAAATAGCAACGTGTAGAAGAAAAATAAAAAAAACTTCGATTGGTTTATGGAATCCGTGTGGAATCTGCATCTCTATAGTAAAAGCGAATTAGTTGTAACATTTTAAAAAGATAAAGTTATGAAGACAAACCAATTCAGAGCAATGATGCTCGCAATGATGTTAGTGATTACCACATTGGGTACGGTATGGGCACAACCTTTGATTGTAAAGGGAACGGTGACAGATGGATCGGACGGTTCTCCGTTAGTAGGATGTGCGGTGACTGTAAAAGGAACCTCTCGCGGGGCTATTACAAACCTGCAAGGGCGGTATAGTATTGAGGCAAAAAAGGGAGAAACGCTTGTTTTTAGTTATATTGGTTTTGAAAAAGCAGAAAGGGTCGTGCGTTCGGAAAAGATCAATGTAAGCCTTAAAGTAAGTTCGTCGGAAATACTGGAAGAATGTGTTGTCGTTGGATACGGCACTCAACGGAAGATGACAGTCACCGGAGCTGTCTCGACCGTAGATCTGGCAAGCCTCAGACAACCGGCTGTATATATGGACGCGGTAAATACGGAAGAATATCAATCAATCCATGAAAATGGTTTCAAGCAAGTGGGCGAGTTTCCGCTTTCTACTTTTTCCATTGATGTGGATGCTGCTTCTTACAGTAATATGCGCCGCTTTATCAACAGCGGTACATTACCCGTTGCCGATGCTGTCCGTACAGAAGAATTAGTGAATTATTTCTCTTACGATTACGCAAAGCCGACCGGAACTGATCCGGTGAAGATAACCATGGAAGCAGGTGTTTGCCCTTGGAATACGGCTCACCGTCTGGTACGTATCGGACTGAAAGCGAAAGAAATACCGACTGACAACCTGCCGGAATCCAATCTGGTGTTTCTGATTGATGTTTCCGGCTCGATGTGGGGACCTACCCGTTTGGACTTGGTAAAGTCGTCTCTGAAGTTATTGGTGAACAACTTGCGTGATAAGGATAGGGTAGCGATTGTAGTGTATGCAGGCAATGCCAGTGTGAAACTGGAATCGACTCCGGGCAGTGACAAACAGAAAATACGAGATGCGATAGACGAGCTTACATCCGGTGGCTCTACCGCTGGTGGTGCAGGTATCCAACTGGCTTATAAGGTGGCTAAGCAAAACTTCCTTCCTAAAGGAAACAATCGTATTATTCTTTGTTCCGACGGCGATTTCAATGTGGGTGTTTCTTCTGTGGAAGGCTTGGAGCAACTGATAGAAAGAGAACGTAAAAGCGGAGTATTTCTGAGTGTGTTGGGCTATGGAATGGGTAACTACAAAGATAACAAAGGACAGGCTTTGGCTGAAAAAGGAAATGGAAATCATGCCTATATAGACAACTTGCAGGAAGCCAATCGCGTTTTGGTGGGTGAGTTTGGAGCTACACTTCATACGGTAGCCAAGGACGTGAAACTGCAAGTCGAATTTAATCCTGCTCAGGTACAGGCATATCGTCTGGTTGGTTATGAGAGTCGTTTGCTGAAAGATGAAGATTTTAATAATGACGCCAAGGATGCCGGTGAACTGGGAGCCGGACATACGGTAACCGCTTTCTATGAAGTGATTCCCGTAGGCGTGAAGAATGACTATGTAGGAAAGGTGGATGATCTGAAATATCAAAAGAAACAAAAAGAAACGGTGAAACCAACCGGTTCCAATGAATTGCTGACCGTAAAATTACGCTATAAAGCTCCGGATAAAGACGTCAGCAAAAAGATGGAGCTTCCCTTCGTGGATAACAAAGGAAATAATGTTTCTTCCGATTTCCGCTTTGCCTCTGCCGTAGCTATGTTCGGTCAGTTGCTCCGGAACTCTGATTTCAAAGGGGATGCAAGCTATGATAAGGTGATTGAACTAGCCAAACAAGGACTGAATAATGATGATAAAGGATACAGAAGAGAATTTGTCCGTCTGGTTGAGACTGCTAAAGGGATAACACCTAAGGATTAAAGCCTACATGAGTCGATTGATAGAACACTGGTAAAAACAGATGTAATCATCGAATAGATAACTATTTCGTTTAACTAATTTGAGTTCGTTCCAAAATCAGTATGAAATAAGAATGAATATTGCAATGCGGATGAAAGGAAGTGGTAATAAAAAGAAAAACCGCAAATAGTCATGGACTGTTTGCGGTTTACTTCTGCACGGGAGGAGAGGCTCGAACTCCCGACACCCGGTTTTGGAGACCGGTGCTCTACCAACTGAGCTACTCCCGTGTTTGCGGCTGCAAAGGTAGTATAAACTTCCGAACCTGCAAATGTTAGGGTAAATAAATTTCCAATTATTTTAATTTTTCCCATTCATCGGGCTTAAAACCTACCAGAACGAAGCTGTCGGTCACTACTAACGGACGTTTCACCAATTTACCGTTAGTTGCCAATAAGGTGATTTGCTCTTCTTCGGTCATAGTTGGCAGCTTCTCACTCAGTTTCAGCTCTTTATATACCAAACCACTAGTGTTGAAGAATTTCTTTATCGGTAGTCCGCTTCGCGGAATCCATGCTTTCAACTCCTCCACCGTAGGGTTATCTTCCACAATAAGCCGGTTAGTGTACTCAATGTTATTTTCTGTTAGCCATTTCTTGGCTTTTTGGCATGTGCTGCATGCCGGATATTGCAAAAATAAAGGTGTCATACTATATGTTGTTTATTGATTCATACTTAAAAACTCAAACCTCAGAACTTAATACTTAAACAAGCATCTGCAAATCTTGATACATAATCCGATAGGCAGCCGTTTTTTTGTCTAAGGCAAGAGGGTATGCCCGTGAGGAAGAAGGCATCCTGTAGAGTCTCATCGCTCGTCCTTCGAATACGAATTCTGCATAATCGCCTACTTTGGGTTCGCCTACTTCCAATTGTTCACGGAGTGTGTCCGTCGCTTTTTGTCCGGTGGTGACGATGGCCCTGCATTCGGGCAGTTGGCGGAGTAATGCTGCAATATCCGTCGGCTGTACTACTTCGAGGAACTTGTCCGAAGCATTATCCTGCAAACGCCGGATAGAGGAGGCGGTATCGAACAGGGCGATTCCTTTTTCGTTTAGAAAATCAACGATCTGTTCCCGGCAGAATGCTTTCCGGCTCTCATTCAGAAAGTGTTCTTTGTCTCCGAAAAATAAAAGTCCGACAATGCGCCACATATCATTATTCAGGTTCGGATAGTAAAAATCCATCGACCACCGTTTCCTTTGTGGCGGAAAGCTTCCCAGCATCAGCAGCTTTGCTTTCGGGGGAAGAAAAGGTTCCAGCGGATGTTTTTCGATTTCAATTTCCATGCTTCTGTAATTTCTTACAAAAATAACGAATCTATTCTTTTCATTCAAAATAGTTACAGAAAAAAACAGTTTTAAAAAATTTTGGCTATTTTTGCACGGTAATGACAAAACAACATATTGGAATACTTTTGAAAACAAGAATACTTATAAGTTGCTGTTTTATAGGCTTGTTATTTTTCTTTGAAGAAGGTTGTTATGCTTCGCAGTCAGAACCGAAAGAAAATGTGAGAGTCTCTTCTGTTAATTTTACGGTGAGGGGACGGGTTATTGATGTGTATGGTGAACCGTTGATCGGAGCGACAATCAGAGAGAAAGGCGGAGCGAATGGAACAGTGACAGATGTTGAGGGGAATTTCTTCTTATCCGTTCCGGATAGTGCTATACTGCAAATTTCTTTCGTGGGTTACGAGTCTCAGGAAGTCGGCGTACAGGGCAGGTCGATGCTTGAAATATGTCTGAAGGAAAGCATTCAGCTGCTTGATCATGTGATTGTTACCGCTTTGGGGCTTGAAAAGAAAGAATCTTCTTTGGCCTATGCTGTGCAGAAGGTGAGGGGAGGAGAATTGAATCGCGTGAAAGAAGTGAATATGATCACTGCTTTGGCGGGGAAGGCAGCCGGTGTGCAGGTCAGCAAGAACTCTTCCGGTATGGGCGGGTCGGCGAAAGTCAGTATTCGTGGGGTGCGCTCGGTAGCCGGAGACAATCAGCCTTTGTATGTGATAGATGGAGTTCCTATGTCGAACTCCACTTCGGAACAGGCTTATTCGGCTATTGGCGGTACGGCAAATGCCGGAAACAGGGACGGAGGCGACGGTATCTCCAATCTGAATCCGGAAGATGTGGAAAGTATCAGCATCCTGAAAGGAGCTCCAGCCGCAGCCTTGTATGGTAGTCAGGCAGCCAACGGAGTTATTCTTATTACGACCAAAAAAGGAAACTCCGTAGGGCGGAGAGATATTCATTTCTCTACCGGATTGACTTTTGAGAAGGCTTTCTGTCTGCCCAAAATGCAGAATAACTATGGGGTAAGTGATGTGACAGACAGTTGGGGGGAGAAAGAAAACCTCATGGCTTATGATAATCTGAATAACTTTTTCCGTACCGGACTGACGTCGATCACTTCCGTATCCGTCAACTCCGGAAACGATAGACTGCAAACTTACTTCTCCTATGCCAATACGACCGGGCGTGGCATTCTGAATGAAAACAAACTCTCCAAGCACAATATCAATCTGAGGGAGACCGCTGTACTCTTCAATAGCCTGCTGAAACTGGATGGTAATGTGAACGTCATGAGGCAGACGGTGAAGAATAAACCTGTATCGGGAGGTTTCTATATGAATCCGCTGGTAGGGCTTTACCGCTTTCCTCGTGGCGAAGACTTGTCATATTATAAAGATAACTATGAACACTATGATGAGGAAAGAAAACTGAATACACAAAACTGGCATACTTTTACTGAGGACTTCGAGCAGAACCCGTATTGGATACAAAACCGTATACAGAGTAAGGAAGCGCGTACGCGATTGATCCTCTCTCTTTCCGCCAATTTGAAAGTGACCGGTTGGCTGACGCTTCAAGCTCGTGGTAATATGGATTATTCAGCCGATAAACTACGTCAGAAATTCTATGCCTCTACCGCTACGGCACTGTGTGGAATGAACGGGCGTTATATTGAAATGGATTATCAGGAAACGCTGATGTATGGAGACGTGATGGCGATGGCTAAGAAGAAACTGAATGATTTTACGTTGGATATAGCTATTGGCGGCAGTATCAATGATAAGGTTGTTAACTCCACCCGTATTGATTCGAAGAATGCTTCTCTAAAATTTGCCAATGTGTTCAACCTTGCCAATATCGTGATGAGCAGTTCTGCCAGTATTGACCAGAAAATAGATGCTCACTACCAACTGCAATCTGTCTTTGCAACAGCACAGGCTGGTTATAAAGAAGGAGTCTTTCTAGATCTGACCGCACGTAACGACTGGTCATCTACACTAGCTTATACAAAATACGAAAAGAAGGGATTCTTTTATCCTTCCATCGGAGTATCTTTTCTCCCCGATAAGTGGGTGAAGATGCCCGAATGGGTTTCGTTCTCAAAGTTACGCGGAGCTTATAGCATTGTAGGCAACGGGGTACCTCCCTTCATTACTTATCCCGTATCGTATGTGACTGCCGGCGGAGGAATGCTGGCAAGTGATGCCGCTCCTTTTGCGGAGATGAAACCGGAAATGACACATTCTGTCGAACTGGGTATGGAATGGAAATTCTTGCAGCACCGCTTGGGATTGAACCTGACTTATTATCGTACCAACACTTATGAACAGTTTTTCAAACTCCCGGCACTTGCTGGAGATAAATACGCCTATCGATATGTAAATGCGGGAGACATTCAGAATCAGGGATGGGAGATCACGCTGGATGCCACTCCGGTACTGACTTCTGACTTTACATGGAAGACTTCCATGAACTTTTCTGCCAATAAGAATAAGATCGTAGAACTTCATGAAGAGTTGAAGGAGTTTGCTTACGGACCTACCAGCTTCTCTTCCAGTTATGCGATGAAACTGGTGAAAGGCGGTTCGATCGGCGACATTTACGGTAAAGCCTTTATACGTGATGAAGAAGGTCATATTCTGTATGGAACGGAGGGAGATTATAAAGGACTTCCGTTGGTAGAGGGTGACGGGAATACCGTAAAAGTGGGAAATGCCAATCCTGTTTTTATGTTGGGATGGGATCATTCTTTCTCTTACAAAGGTTTTAGCCTTTACTTCCTGCTCGACTGGCGATATGGAGGTGAAATCCTTTCGCAGACTCAGGCGGAGATGGATCTTTATGGAGTTTCGAAGGTTACGGCACAAGCCCGTGATAAAGGATATGTCTCGTTGGAAGGCCGGCAGATAAGCGATGTAAAGGGATTCTATAAGAATGTGGTCGGCGGACGTGCCGGAGTGACCGAATACTATATGTATGATGCGACCAACCTCCGTCTGCGGGAAGTCTCACTGAGTTATAGCTTCCCCCGAAAATGGATACAGAAAACGAACGTACTGAAGGACCTGCAACTTTCCTTTGTAGCCCGTAACCTTTGTTTCTTGTACAAGAAAGCCCCTTTCGATCCTGATCTGGTACTTTCTACGGGAAATGACAATCAGGGAATTGAAGTGTTTGGCATGCCTACCACCCGCAGTCTGGGCTTTACGTTGAAATGTGAATTTTAAGAGCAGGAGGGAAGATGATGAAAGGACATATTTATATATACTTGTTGGGTATTCTGCTGCTCTCTGTCAGCTGTACAGGGAAGTTCCGTGAATTTAATACCGATCAGTCGGGTATTACGGATGAGGATTTGGTGATTGATGATAATGGCTTCGGCATCCGTCTGGGAATTATCCAGCAAGGTATTTACTTTAACTACGATTTCGGTAAAGGCAAGAACTGGCCTTTCCAATTGATACAGAATCTGAACGCGGATATGTTCTCCGGCTATATGCACGATGCCAAACCGCTGAACGGAGGTACGCATAACTCGGACTATAACATGCAGGATGGCTGGAACAGTGCCATGTGGACACATATGTATTCGTATATTTTTCCACAAATCTATCAGTCGGAGAATGCCACCCGTGATACAGAACCTGCTTTATTCGGTATCACCAAAGTGCTGAAAGTAGAAGTTATGCATCGGGTGACGGACTATTACGGCCCTATTATTTATAAGAACTTTGCGAATGCCCGAAATCAATATCGCCCTGATACGCAGAAAGAAGTTTACTATGAGTTCTTTAATGAACTAGATTCGGCTGTTGTCTCTCTTGTCGGTTACATAGAAAAGAGGCCTGAATCCAACGGATTCTCCCGTTTTGATCTGTTGCTGGACGGTCAGTATTCTTCTTGGGTCAAGTTTGCCAATTCTTTGCGTCTGCGTCTGGCAATGCGTATTTCGGCAGTTGATCCGGATAAGGCATATACCGAGTTTCGGAAAGGATTGGAGAACGAATTTGGTGTTTTTGAAGCCGAAGATGAGCGGGTAGCGGTCTCGACACAATCCGGATTTACCAATCCGTTGGGAGAACTCAACCGTGTATGGAACGAAACTTATATGAGCGCTGCAATGGAATCTATTCTCACAGGCTATGATGATCCCCGGCTGAAAGTCTACTTTGAAGCCTGTACCGACAAGGCTTATGCAGGGGAGTATCGTGGAATCCGTCAGGGAACTTGTTTTGCACACAATCATTATGCAGGATTATCTAAATTGGCTGTCGATCAGAGTACGGATGCTCCTTTAATGAACTCTGCCGAAATCTGGTTTCTCCGTGCCGAAGCGGCTTTGCGTGGCTGGACTCCGGAAGATGAAGAAGAATGTTATCTGAATGGTATAAAAGCATCCTTGCACCAGCACGGGATTTATCAGATGGACGACTATCTGAACAGCGAACGAACAGCCGCTGACTTTACTGATACGTATGATGCTGAAAACAACATTCCTGCCCGTTGCCGGGTTTCTCCTAAATGGAATCCGGCAGATGATAAAGAAGTGAAACTGGAGAAGATCATTACACAGAAATGGATTGCCATGTTTCCGGAGGGCTGTGAGGCATGGGCTGAACAACGTCGTACGGGATATCCGCGTCTGTTTCCGGTACGCTTTAACCATAGCAGAAACGGGTGTATCGATACGGAGACGATGATACGCCGTCTCAACTTCCCCGGTACCCTGCAGACAGAAGATAAAGAACAATACTCAGCTCTTGTTGAGGCCTTGAACGGACCGGATCATGGAGGTACCCGACTTTGGTGGGATACAGGAAATAATCGTCTGGATTAAAATAGTAGTGTCAGAATGTGAATATATGTATAGGTTTAACTATTTTTGCACCTTCATTTAAACACATTTGTCATGAAAAAGATCATTTCTGCTCTTTTCCTGTGTATGCTGCTTTCTGCCGTACCGGAATTACAGGCACAAAACATTCAGTTACATTATGATTTCGGACGTTCCCTGTATGATAAAGACTTGAAAGGGCGTCCATTGTAAACTTCTACAGTGGAGAAGTTCCATCCCGATAACTGGGGAAGTACTTATTTCTTTATTGATATGGACTATACTTCCGAAGGTGTCGCTGCCGCATACTGGGAGATAGCCCGCGAACTGAAATTCTGGAAGGGTCCTTTCTCTGCCCATCTCGAATACAATGGCGGATTAGCAAAAGGATTCTCCTACAATAACGCTTATCTGGCAGGAGCCACCTATACCTATAATAACGCTTCTTTTTCAAGAGGCTTCACCTTGACAGCCATGTACAAGTATATTCAGAAACATCGCTCTCCGAATAACTTCCAGTTGACAGGAACCTGGTACATGAACTTTTGCAAGAACCTGCTCACCTTCTCCGGCTTTGCCGACTGGTGGCGAGAAGAAACGAACTATGGAAAAACAATCTTCCTGTCCGAACCTCAATTCTGGGTAAACCTGAACCGTATAAAAGGAGTAAATAAAAACTTTAACCTGAGTGTTGGCTCCGAAGTGGAACTGAGCAATAACTTCGGTGGTCGTGACGGCTTCTATGTGATTCCGACACTGGCTCTGAAGTGGACGTTAAACTAAACTTTAAGATACGAAATCCCGAAACGGATATACATAAATTATTGAATAAAATATCGAATGAAAACAGATTTGATCTATGGCGTAGAAGACCGCCCTCCATTTAAAGATGCCCTGTTTGCTGCCTTGCAACATCTGCTGGCCATCTTTGTAGCCATCATAACACCTCCTCTTATCATTGCAGGTGCGTTGAAACTGGATGTTGAAAAAACAAGCTTTCTGGTATCTATGTCCCTTTTTGCTTCGGGTGTATCCACGTTTATACAATGCCGTCGAATTGGTCCGATAGGGGCCAGGTTACTTTGTATTCAAGGCACTAGTTTCTCTTTTATCGGGCCCATTATAGCTACCGGATTGGTAGGCGGACTTCCCCTTATATTCGGTTCCTGTATAGCTGCCGCTCCCATCGAAATGGTTGTCAGCCGTACTTTCAAGTATCTTCGCAATATTATCACTCCGCTGGTGTCCGGTATTGTCGTGCTGCTCATCGGATTGAGTCTGATTAAAGTCGGTATTGTTTCTTGTGGCGGCGGATATAGTGCAATGGATGACGGCTCCTTCGGCTCGTGGGAAAATCTCTCTATTGCAGCACTCGTCTTGCTGAGCGTCTTATTCTTCAATCGATGCAAAAACAAATACCTGCGCATGAGTTCCATTGTTTTCGGTCTCTGTCTGGGCTATGGATTGGCTTTCGCTTTGGGCAAAGTGAATATGAGTGCGCTCAATGTTGAGATGCTGATGAGTTTCAACATCCCTCAGCCCTTTAAATATGGTGTTGACTTTAATATCTCTTCGTTTATCGCCATCGGTCTGGTCTATCTGATTACCGCCATTGAAGCTACGGGGGATGTGACAGCCAACTCCATGATTTCCGGACTTCCGATTGAAGGGGATTCATACCTGAAACGTGTTTCCGGCGGTGTGATGGCAGATGGATTCAACTCTCTCCTGGCAGGCGTTTTCAACTCCTTCCCGAACTCCATCTTCGCACAGAATAACGGTATCATTCAATTGACCGGAGTTGCCAGTCGCTATGTAGGCTATTATATTGCTGGCATGCTTGTCCTGCTCGGATTATTCCCCATTGTAGGAGCCGTCTTTTCCCTGATGCCCGATCCGGTATTGGGTGGTGCTACCTTATTGATGTTCGGTACCGTAGCAGCCGCAGGTATCCGTATCGTCTCTTCGCAGGAAATAGGACGCAAAGAAACCCTGGTATTGGCAGTCAGCCTCTCTTTAGGTCTGGGTGTAGAATTGATGCCGGATGTTTTAAAACAAGCTCCAGAAGCGATTCGGAGTATATTCTCCTCAGGAATCACCACTGGAGGTTTGACTGCAATTATTGCTAATATAGTAATACGGGTGAAGAACTAGGTATTAGGTATTAATACCTAAATTACTCATTTTATCCGTGATACGGAAGGGGAAATCGGGGTATTCGTAAAGGCTGAAACGAGGTTCGGTTTCTCCTTTTGTATAGCTCCAGATGGATGCGTAGTCTTCCGGATCTTCCCCCATTTTGCCAAGTTGGCGCAGATAGGCAGCCAATGATTTGTTCTCTACGATATAGATCTGTCCCATCTGGTCAATAATAGGACTGTGATGACGGGTACTGTCATGCTCGAAACGCAGAATACGTTTTCCTTCTTCTGTCAATCCGACTAGCTGGAAAGTCATGCTCTTGCCGATGGCGGGTAAATTCAATACACTACGGTCTGTAGCAAGGAAAGGCAGATGATGTTTTCTCATAAAGCGCCTTATCTGTCTGGCAACATCCTCTTTTTCTTCCGCATCCACTTTGGTTTCCAGCAGCTTATACAACTCTTCCGCCTGTTCAGGATTCATCTGACCGTAGATCTTTTCCTCCTGTTGTTCCTGCATCGAACGGCTGTTCGGTGCAAACACTGCATAATTCTCATTGAATCCCTTCACAGAGAAAGTATAATAACATACCACTCCCAACGAATTAAGCACTTGGCGAAGCCGTGTCGTATGTCCCCTTCTCGAAGCAGCCACCGTATATACCAACTGATTCGTAATGATCCATCCGGCAGAAAGAATTTTCCGGATCGCCTCTTTGGCTTCAGGAGTCACCTCTAGCGGTGTCTGAAAATGCGTCTGAATGATAAACTGCTTCACACCAATAGCCGAAGCCTTCTCCTTAAACTCACGTAAAATATCGACCAGTTCATCATTGATACGCATCGGCAAATAAGCCAGCAAGCGAGAACCTAACCTTACCCGTTGCAGTTCCGCATACTTTTCTCCTTCCGGACGTTCGAGATTCGCCCTTTGTTTACGTACTGCCATGCGGTAGACAGCCTCCAATATATTCCGGAGCGTCTTATTCTGACTCATCAACGCATCTCCGCCAGTGATAAGAATATCCCTCAACTGCGTATCTTTCTCGAAATACGTCATCAACCGTCGCAGCTTACTGTCCCAAGCTTCCTTCGGACGTAACGTTTCAAATTCAAAGTTTAACCGCTCGCTCTGGAAATCATACATACGCTGGCAAGACGCACAAAGACCTCCGCAAGCCCGTCCCATCGTATCAGGAATAAGGATCGCCACTTCCGGATAACGCCGGTGAATATTATGTCCGTCAGGCAAAAGCCATCCTGCCGCGTTAGGTTTCCCTTCCTCTACAATATCCTCCTTCTCCCATGCACGAATATTGCCATACGTTTCCACCAACCGCGGTGAATAAAGAATATAACTCCGGATCGCATCATCATTGTACCCATATCCCGTAATATTCAGCAACGACAGATAATAAGGGGTAGCAAAGAACGGCATCCCCTTTTTGCGAGCCCTATTCAGCAAATACATCGTCTCCGACGAAAGCGAATTCCCCAAAAAACGATTCAGCTCTGCCGGACTCTTTACCGCCATCGACAAATGGAAACGGAAATCATTCCACCACTTGCTCACCAATTCATACTTCTCCTCATAACTCATCCCCTCCTCAAAATGGAACCGTACCGAAGGCTTCGACTTCCGGTTCTCTATCTTCTGAATCAGCAAATGCAACATCCGCTCCTTGTTCTCATCGCGTTCTTCACGCACCTCTTCATCCAGCCCCGTAGCCCACCGGTCATTCCGGCTCTTGATACGTTGCGGCGACGGCAAAGGAACAGTCTCCCCCTGCAAGCGTTTAAACAACTGGAACAATTCAATAAACAAATCCGTCGGCATCTCTATATTCTCCAACCTTTCCGTCAGAAACTGATATAGCAACCGAATCGTCTGTACTGACATATCCTGTCCCGTAGACAGTTCATGGACATCCTGTCCATCATAATGGAGTAAGAGTCGAATTTGCTCCCTCGCCTCCTTCGCCGTCTCGTTCACTACCTCACAAGCATCCAGATACATCAGCAACCCGGCCTTAAAATCCTCCACCGTAGGACTCTTTACAGCCATCTTCACCAACTCCGGCATCTCCTGATTATAGATTTGTTTCAACTGCGAAAAAGTAAGTACAAGCATTTTCTTTTGTTTCATAAGCATCCTATCTTTTTATCGACTAGCAAATTATTGACTAGTGTAGTAAATTATCGACTAATAAATTAACGACCAGCAGCCCCAACACCTCCAACACCCCGCAGGTCCCCCCCCCCGGCCTCGTCTGCCCGGCGTCAAGCGAAGGTCTTATTCACGGCGTCAAGAAGGGCAGACTGTTTGAGCGTAGCGAGTTTCTGCCCTTTAGCCGGGAATGAGACCTGAGTAGCCGGGCAGACGCAGCCTTGATTTTTTCTTTTTGGTACTTTTTCTTTTGCATCAAGGCAAAAGAGAAAAGTACATAAAGATAATAAAAAAAGCGAAGCCCCAAAAGCCCCGCTTTTCCAATCGTGTATTTCTTTACGATTTATTTTTTCTTTCTAACATTTCGAGCGACTTATTTTTTCGTCTCCGTGTCATCCTCTTTCCGTTTCGGTTCCTTCTTGGCCAGAAGAACGATATTATACACATAATCCGTCATCCATTGTTCCGAATATCCCAGACGTTCCTTGTATTGACGTACGGTAGCAGCTGTCTTGTGTACATCATCCGCCTTCCATACCTGCTTGGTGCAAACATCGTGAACCGTCTTCTGCGTCATCCCGTATAAAGCCTTCTTGAAGATAGACGGCATACGGAATTTCCATTGCATCAGGTTACCCATTAGCATCATCAAATCATTCGAGAAGCCCTGATACATAAACAGATAAGACTGAATATCATTTTGTGTGCGGCAGTTACGTTTGACAGAAGCATCTATCTCTTTGAAGAAACTCTCGTTCAATCCGTAGTCCTGCATCAACATTTTGCGTGAAGCCGATTTCTCTGCCAGTCCCAGTTTGCCGCCTTGCGTCGGTATTTTGAACAAACGTTTGAAGTTTGCTACATCCGGCAAGAAACGGATATTAGTGATACCTAAGTTGGTAGCGATGACTGACTGGAAATAAACCCTTGTCAGTGATATAAAATCTTCTACGTTGCCGACTTTTGTTTCATCGGATTTTTTTTTAAATAAACCAAATAAGCTCATTGTCCTATATCTAATTTTATGATTTACAAATTACAGATAGAGTCTGCGGAAAGATACTATCAAACAAGTCGTCCGCTAAATTGCCGCAAAGGTAGTAAAAACTGTTGGTTTTCACCAACATTCCAAGTCCTTTTCGATCTCCGGCATAGTCTCTTTCTTGAAAACGGGACTTTGGATGCCTGCTTTCTTTTGGGCGCGATAGTCGGAGAGCAGCCGTACTGCGTACTTCCCGAGAAAAAGAATGGCAATCAGGTTGCAGATAGCCATCAGCGCCATCGTGATATCTGCCAGGCTCCATACCATATCAAGAGTCGCAACAGAGCCAAAGAGTACCATGCCGCCTACCAATATCCGGTAGGAGTGCAGTACCCATTTCTTTTCGGTGATGAAGCGAATGTTTGCCTCTCCATAATAATAATTCCCCAGAATACTGCTGAATGCGAAGAAGAACAGTGCTACGGCAACAAATACCCCTCCGGATGCGCCGATCTCATTGGTCAGCGCCTGCTGAGTTAGTTGAACACCGTTGGCAGAACCGTCCAGCGGAGCACCGCTAAAAAGAATGATAAACGCCGTGCAAGTACAAATCAGTAGTGTATCGGTGAATACAGCCAGCGTTTGTATCAGCCCCTGCTTCACAGGATGAGTGACGTTTGCCGTTGCCGCCGCGTTCGGTGCCGATCCCATACCCGCCTCATTGCTGAAAAGTCCCCGCTTGATGCCTTGCATCAGTGCCATTCCGACTCCTCCTCCCAATGCCTGTTCCCAGCCGAAAGCGTGGCTTACGATCAGTGAGATGACTCCCGGCAACTGAGTAATATTGAGTAATACGATGACCAATGCCAGTCCTACGTATCCCAATGCCATAATCGGTACGATAATACTGCTTACCCGGGCAATGCGGCGAATTCCTCCGAAGATGATGAGAAGAGTCAGTGCGGTAAGTATCCCTCCCAACACCGTATGGTCGAAACCAAAAGCATGTTCGGCAGCGGCACAGATTGTATTGCTTTGTACCGAGTTAAAGGCAAAACCGAACGTAATACTGATAAGTACGGCGAAGAGCATCCCCATCCAAGGCTGTTTCAATCCCTTCTTCATATAATAGGCAGGGCCTCCGACGAAAGAATCCTTTCCGCGTATTTTATACAGCTGCGCCAGTGTAGATTCGATGAATGCGCTTGAAGCTCCCAGCAGGGCAATGACCCACATCCAGAAAACGGCTCCCGGTCCTCCGATAGCGATGGCGGTGGCAACCCCTGCCAAGTTTCCCGTACCTACGCGGCTGGCAATGGAGATGGCAAACGCTTGAAAAGAAGACACATGCTTTTCTCCGTGCTTTCCTTTTCCGGCAGATTCGCTGAGCAATACAATCATTTCGCGAATCATGCGGAACTGTACGAATCTTGTCCGCACGCTGAACCAGATTGCGCAGCCTAGCAACATGATAATCAGGATATAAGTCCAGAGAATATCGTTAATCTCGTTGATAAAGTTCATATTTGTATGGAAAAGAATATATTTAGGCACGGATTACACGGATTAACACGGTTTTAGTGCTATGATTACGTAAAACAACCGTGTTAATCCGTGTAATCCGTGCCTAATCCTCAATTTATAATTTAGTTCATTTCTAAAATGATAACTCTTGCATTATTCGCTTTTTATCCGAAAATAGAATTTATGATTTTCGAATACAGGCTCTACTATTTCATAACGAACAAATTTGGCGAGCAGATGTTCGGCTGCCCGTCGGGAAAGTCCGGTCTGGCGACAATAACGGTTGAGAGAAAGCAAAGTACCCTGTTCCAGCAGGTCGAGCAGGAGCTGTTCCCGTTCCGTGTATCGGATCAGTTCTCCCCGTGGACTGTCACTTTGCTGCCATACACGCAGATGAATAGGCGTCGCCAGGATATTCTCGTCCTTGATGCGGAGATAGGCGAGAGGTTTCCCGTTTTCATCTTTTGCATACACAGGCTTGTGCGGGCTTTCTTCGATGGTGGCCACCAGTACCTGCTTGCCTTCCACGATAAATGTCTGTAAAGTATATTCAACTTCCGGAATACAATAAAGTTGTGCAGCGGCTTCTATCATATATTTTTCTTCTTCAGATCGTACTCCGGCTATCCGTCCGTTGTCTTTAACGCCTATCAATAACCGCCCTCCGTCGGTATTGGCAAATGCCGAGAGGCTTTTTGCGATTTTCCGTGCGTCTGAAATTTCAAATTTGAAGTCCTGTTGCTGATGCTCTCCTTCAGCTATCAAACTATGTATATAATCCGTATCTGTAAGCGTTTTCATGGCTACAAAGGTAGGGAAAAATGGCGAAAAGCCCTTTTTTTAGTTTATTTTCGCAGATAAATTCAAAAAAAATATCGTTTTTATGCGTTTATTTCGGGAAACAGTGTATTTTTGCGGCACATTATTAACGAAAAAAATAAAAGGATTATGAAAGAATTGGTAGAAAAGGTAGCAGCTCTTTATGCTGACTTCTCAAAAGATGCTAACGCTCAGATTGAAAACGGTAACAAAGCAGCAGGAACTCGCGCTCGTAAAGCTTCTTTGGAAATCGAAAAAGCAATGAAAGAATTCCGTAAAGCATCTTTGGAAGCTTCTAAGAAATAAGATTTGGAAGTCTACTAAGATATCAGAAAAAAGAAAATTCCCCTTATCTCACAACCGGACAGGCGAGAGATAAGGGGAATTCTTTTATTTACTCCCGGTTCCACTCCTTACTTGCCTCAAAGCAAGGACACGCCTTGATCCATTCTTCCGGCTCTATCTCACCGTTCCCGTTGAGATCGGGACTGAGATCACGATGCCCGCAAATGCGGCAACCGGGAAAATCTTTCAGCAATGTGAGGATAAGCACCCGTAGCGAATGTTTCTGCCACGAAGTACGCGTATCTTTGGGCACTCCCCGACAGTCCAACCCACCTTCATAGCAGATCCCTATACTCTCCTTGTTGAAACCTCGTGCGTGAGCACCGATACGTCCGATAGGGCGGGTAGATTTGATATCACCGTTTCTGCGGATATAAAAATGATACCCCGTTCCGTTGAATCCGCGACGGCGGTGACACGTCTCCAAGTCATGCTCGGTGAAGCTCTTGTCCTCCCGGGTGGCGGAGCAGTGGACGACAATTAGATTGATTGTCCTCATGCGTCCGTACTGTTTTTGCGTTGGATACACTCCTTGTTGACGCACTGCAATGCCATCGCTTCCGACAACCTGCCTTTCAAGGAAAATATCTCCGCATGCATCTCCTTCACCCGGTCGCTCAGGTCGAAGTAATCTTTCAATACCTTTTCGAGCTGTGCCATCAGGAAGCCGTATTGTTCCTTCACAAGTTCGCTGAACTCTTTCACTTCCTGCGCCATTTGCTGGCGTTTCTTGCGACCTCCGAAGAAAGGGAGAATCGTCATAATAATATCAAGTATTTTGTCTAACATATATTTATTGAATCATTGGTGAATAAAGAAAATAGAATCGGGTAGAGTGATCAATCATATTAGTGAAAAAAACATGGCGGAGCTGAAATCTCCCCGCCATGTGTAGTTTACAGTCTTAAACTGTCGGGTCCGGTGCCTCGTCTCCATCATCCCCTCCGGGAGTGTTGCCGCCCGAACCGCCGTTTCCACCATTGCCGCCGTTTCCGCCTCCGTCTTCGTCACTCTTACCACCCAGCACGAAATCCACATTATTCTCGCTTCGGGTACTGGTGTGACTTGCGTTCATCAGCTTCAGCGCCTTGTCCGCAACGAACCGCACATTGACACGGCGAATGCTGCGTACCGTACACTCCTTCATCAGCTCCGTACCGTCACTGGTCAGCGTGATGTGGAACGTACCCAGTCCGTCAATTTTCACTTTGTCGCCTTGTGTGAGCGATGCCCGCAGTTGTTCCACAAAAGCCTCGATGGTATGCTTCACATCTCCGGCGGTCAGTGCCGACTTGCTTTCGATAGCGGTAGCTATCGTGTCGATGTCCATCACCCTCACATTGCCCGACTTCTGACGGATGTAATACAACATGGGAGCATTCTCCTGGTTTACATACTTTCTGCGTTGATAGCGTTCTACTAATACATTCATAATTTCTAAAAAGTTAAGGTTTGGTTAATACTTATGTGATGCTTTTTTCTAACAATACAAAGATACGAAATCTGAGAGGCGAAGTCAAGTAAATAGCACTTTATTTTCCCCTAATATATAAAATAAAATAGAAAAGAAAAGAGCCGGTATTTATACTATAAAATGTAATAATATATATAACTTGATATCTCCCTATCTGGCATGTTTCATCATATATTCCAATGGCGGAACGTAATCATATATTTTTGTCATAGACTGGTTGTGCCCGAAGTAGACGTTTCCTGTCTCCCCGTTGCGTTGTTTGGCTACGATGACCACTCCCAATCCTTCTGTCGGATACCCGCTTTCCTTGTCGATGGTGATGCGCTGCTGTGCCGGACGGTAGAGCAGCATTACAACATCCGCATCTTGCTCGATAGCCCCGCTCTCACGTAAGTGTGCCAGCTCCGGACGGCCTCCGGGACGGTTCTCCGACTCACGGTTCAACTGGCTCAGCAGTACGACCGGAATATGCAGCTCTTTGGCAAGCGACTTCGCTTTTCGGGTAGCTTGCGCTACTTCCTGTTCACGATTCCGGTTGAGCTGCTTGGTAGTCATGTCGCAAAGTTGCAGGTAGTCGATGATGACCATGTCACATTGTTTGCGGCTTTTCAGCAGTCGTGCGCTGGAGCGGACGTGCTCCATGCTGACAGAGGAGTTGTCGTCCACGTAAATGGGCAGTTGCGACAACTCGCCGGAGGTGGTATGTGCTTCCGCTACTTCCTGCGGATTGGCAAGCCCGTTTCGCCACCGGTATGGATTGATGTTGCTGGCAGCGAGTAACCACCGGTCGGCAAGGCGTTCCCCTTCCATTTCGAGGCTGTACACGGCTACCGCTTTTCCTGCTGATGCTGCACTGCGTGCCAGATGGAGGGCGAAGGCCGTCTTTCCTACCGAGGGACGGGCGGCGATAACCACCATCTCTCCGTCTTGCAGACCGCCTGTTTTCTTGTCCAGTTCGTTCAAACCGGTGGGAATGCCGGTGACGCCGTTCACGCTTTTGGCGATGCGGTCTTCGGCTTCTTTGAGGGCGTCGGCCATCAGTGTTTCCATATCCCGCATGTGGTCTTGGTGGCCGGATTCGCCTTCGAGCCGGTCGAGGAGGTTGTGGGCGTCTATCAGTGTGTCGCCGATGTCCATTGTTTCGTCCATGGCGCAGGCGAGGAGCTTGTTGAAGCCGAGAACGGCTTCGCGTGCCAGGTATTTCTGATGGACGATCTGCGCATGGTATTCGATGTGGGCGGAAGAGGCGACTTTGCTGCTCAGCTGTGCGATGGCGAATGCGCCGCCTGCTTCTTCCAGGTTGCCCCGGTGGACGAGTTCTTCCTTGACGGTGAGTATGTCGATCTTTTTGCCGGCCTGATACATGGCTGTCAGACAGGCGAAGATCAGTTGGTGACGGTTGTCGTAGAACATTTCGGGACGTAGTTTGTCGGCGACGAGTGGCAGGGCTTCCTGCTCTATCAGGCAGGCGCCTATGATGGCTTCTTCGAGTTCGGTGGCTTGTTGGTTCATGATGTTTGAGGTGTCGGGGTTAGTCTATGTATTCGTTCAGGAAAGCTTTGTCTTTCAGGTAAGTGGAGGCGTGGGCGATGAAGCGGGTGTCGTTGGTGTGGTAGTAGACATCTTCGATACGGTCGATGGCAAGTTGCCATTCTTCTTTCGTGAGCTTCTCCCATTCGTGGCGGGCACGGGCGACGTTGACTTTGGGCTTCCGCATGATCTGATGGTAGTTGTCCCAAAAGGTGTGGAAAGCTTTGGATGATTCTTCCTCTTTCTGAGAGGAGTCGGCAGGCTGTGCACTTCCAGTCCATAGGTCGTAGTTGATGATGCGGATATGGAAAGTCTTCTCCGGGTGGGGGAGGATCTCGATGATGCCTTCGCGTTCCAGCCTTTTGAAGAAACGGGCGGTCTTATACCGGGTCCATCCAAATAAAATACTCCAATGCAGGTTGCTGATAAGTGATTCGCCACGTTGGCAAAAGATCGTCAGTCCGTGAATGTTGTAGGTTGTTTCCGAATAGTTGGCGTGCGAGAGGACTTGGAAGAAAGCTCCCATATTTTCCAGCTGTCCGCTTCCTGTCTGTTGTTTTAGTAGTGTTCTGGGAATTTTGAAATAGCCTTGTTGAAAGGATGTCTCGGTAATTTGTTTCATTGAATCGTTATTAAATTAATATTATTGGTTGTGGACAAATGATCTTTAAATCCGGCCCGAAGGTACGAAATTGAGAATCTTTTGTCAAGTTCGTATGGACGGTTTTGGCGAATATGGACGGTGCTGGCGTATTTGGACGGAACGAGTTGAAAATAATGTTGGAATGTAATGAGAATAGCATTCGGTTTATGTCGAAAACAGGGGAGAGTGACAGGAAGGAAGACTTGAATGGTATGGGGAAAAGCCAAAAAGAGGAGATGGAGTGTAAACTTGTATTTGAGGGCAGGAGGGTTGCGGTGAAAGTCGCCGGGAAAAATAGAGGTTCTATTGGCTAAGAATAGAACCTCTATTGAGTAGAAATGGAGGTTCTGTTTGATGAAATTAGAGCCTCTATTTTGAGGATTTGCAGAAAAATAAGCCGCCCATACAACCGCCCGTTTTTGAGTGGATGCAACTGATTGAAATCTAGTCTGTTATGAGCATTAAAAAAAGAGACCCGCCCATACACCCGCCCATATATTATTAATAAATATAATTATCTATATTAATATTGTTCGGACGACTCACTTTTTCTGTGTTTTTTGCCCCTTTCATTCTTCCCCTGTTTCTTGCGTGCCGAAGCGGAAGTGCAGATGAATGTGAGACGGTCCCCAGAGGGATATCAGTATATATTGCTGGTTAGGGCTGAGACGTGTGGTGTTGTGCGTATAGTGTGCCTGTTTTAGGGCATTGAATAGTGATTCGTCATTTTCTATTTCTGCGCGCATTCTTTTGCTTGCCGCGTCTATGTTACTGTATTCCGGAAAGAATGTCATCGCCAGGTCGGAGAAAGCCTTGAATCCTTTGATGTCCCATGTAATCTCTCCGTTTTCGTTTTCTAAGTTCATTTTAATATAATTTTATTGTTACAAATATGTAGTGCAATTCTGTAAAGACATTGCAAAATTACTAAAAATATATTTGTTACAATAAAATATTTAAATTATTTTCTGGTTAATTCTTATATTTGTAATTAAAAATATATTTTAAATTTCACCTCTGTAAGCATAGCTTTCAATTCTTCTTTTTCCCTGTTGTTTTGTGTAGATATATTCATGATTTTTTTCTTTAGTCCCTGTTCGCATGTTCGTAGACTGGGAGTTTAGGGCTTTTAGGGGTATCGTGAACTCAACCTCTCTCTCGTTTGTTCTTTTCTTTTCTGCCGGATCAAATCCATCTGTCCGGCGAAAGTCAAAACAATGAATAAAATATACATATATAAGGTTCCAAGTTACTAAAATATTTGTATATTTAGAGTGTAAATTTTAATACTTAGTACAATGTTAAAAGTAGTAGCATTTATGAAGCAGGTAGCCGAAGAGCTACGGATGGGGGGAAGCTTTGGTACTGCGCACGTGTATCGTAGCAGTACCAATGCCATCATTGCTTATTGTGGGAAAGGGGATTTTTCTTTTGATAAAGTTACCCCGGAGTGGCTAAAAGGGTTTGAGGTACACCTTCGTGGGAGAGGATGTAGCTGGAATACCGTTTCTACCTATCTAAGGACATTCCGTGCGGTGTACAACCGTGCGGTTAATAGTCGGATGATTATTTATACACCTCATCTGTTCCGTTACGTCTATACAGGTACGCGTGCAGACCATAAGAGGGCACTGTGTGATGAAGACATGAAGAAAGTCTTTACTAAACTATCTTCATCTTCTGCCGTACCTACTACTGTACGGCGCGCACAAGAACTGTTTATATTAATGTTTTTGCTTCGCGGCTTGCCGTTTGTCGATCTTGCCTATCTGCGTAAAAGTGATTTGAGGGATAACGTGATCACTTACCGCAGGCGGAAGACGGGGCGCCCTTTGTCGGTGACACTTACACCGGAAGCGATGATCTTGTTGAAAAGGTATATGAGTCGTGATACCGATTCTCCTTATCTTTTCCCGCTGTTGAAAAGCGGTGAAGGAACGAAGGAAGCCTATCACGAGTATCAGTTGGCCTTGCGCAGCTTCAACCAGCAACTCATGTTGTTGGGCAAAATGCTGGGGTTGAATGATAGGTTGAGCTCGTACGCAGCCCGCCATACATGGGCCACGACAGCCTACTATTGTGAGATTCATCCGGGTATTATCTCTGAAGCGATGGGGCATTCCTCGATTACGGTGACCGAGACGTATCTTAAGCCTTTCCGTAGTAAGAAAATTGATGAAGCTAATAATCAGATTATTAATTTTGTAAAACGATCTATTATAGGAGTAGGCTGCTGATAACTAGACCGTTACTTTGTAGGTAACGGAGCCAAATGGCGTTGCAAAGATGGATATATTTTGGAAAACATGCAAACAAAAAAGATATTTTTTCTGATAAACTACTAAAAAAAGAGAAATAATACGATAAAACGACGGATTTCTTTTGCCAGGGCCTTATTAACCTTTGATTAAGATACAAAGAATTTCCTCCCCTCTGCCGTAGCTCAAAAGCAGGGGTAAAAATGTTTCATGATCAAAATGCTTGGTTTTTCATAAAAGCGGCTTTTCGGAAGCCGGGACAAAGGTGTGCCCGTTACCTACAAAGTAACGGGCTGAAGTTGTATGGTGAATATGCTTTTAAGTGTATTGTATAAGGGAAATAAAGGTCGAATGAATTAAGAAAAGGAGGTCGCACAAGGAATGAAAGGAATGAGAAATGAATTTTGAGAAGAAGAATTTGAAGACTATATTTTTATTATTTTTTTAATTTATAAATTAAAAGTTTTTTTATTATGAACAAAAAGTTTTTAAATGCAGTCCTGTTTGGAGCGTTATTAGCGTCTTCGACGGGCACATTTACATCTTGTAAAGACTACGATGACGACATCAATGGTCTGAGCGAACGTGTGGATGCAGTCGAAAAAACATTAGCTGACTTGAATACCAAGTTCGGAGCATTGGCTTATGTGAAATCGGTATCCTTTGCTAATGGTGTATTGACAGTAACAGATCAATCGGGGACTCCTACTACTTATACGATCCCTGATAACGATACGAATACTACGTACACTTTGGATGTAACTAGCAGTAGAGAAGGAAATGTGACTACTGTTACTGTTACTCTGACAGGATCTGACAATTCTAAGATCGTCAAAACATTTACAATCACTGATAACGATACAGTAACTCAAGACACTAAATTAGATCCTACTAAGTTCTGGATGGACTCAGAAGGTGTGATGTGGTATGGAACAAAGGATGATAAAGAAAACTCTATTAAAACAGGAGTAGCTGTTCCAAAACAACCGCAACATGATAAAACGACTGTAAGCGTTGTTCAGTATAAAGATGAGACTGGTGTTGTAGTAGGATGGGAAATCTTAGTAGATAATCAACCTCTCTCAACTAAGTTGCTTATTCAGGATGTACTGCCAATCACAAGCTTTGAATATATCCCAACGAAGATTTTGGCCGGATGGGGTGAAAGAGTAATTGTGTTTGAAGAAAACTCATACAAACAGAAAACGATTGTAGCTAACGAAGTTAAAACATCTGCAACTGCTACTTTATATATGTCAAATGTAGCTGCTCCTCAATATCGAGTTAATCCGTCGAGTGCTACGCTTGCTCAATTGACAGAAGAAGGTAAAGCTCAGATTTTGAAACAGACTGTAGAACAGGTAACAAGAACTCCGGGTGTATTTATTGACTGGAAGAAAACTACAATAGAAAATGGCATAATGACTGTGTCTCTGGAAGCTGACCCTGCTTTATTTGAAGATGAAGCAGATAAATTGGACATGATTGCTCTCCAGTTTGAAACAACTGCAAAAAATAAAGTTACCACTGAATATGTAGGTGTTATCAACAAAGATGCTGAGATTGATGTTGTCTTGACTGATAAAGCTGTAACAGCTACTAATCCGGGAGATGATGCTAATCACTTTGCTATTACCAAGGCTGATGCTGAAGCTCAGGTGGCTAAGATTGATGATAAGAATATGCCGATGACAGGAAATGCTGCTTTAGTTCAGAATGTTACTTATTCTGAGGCTATTGCTGGTATCAACTTGACAGAACTTGTTTCTGCATGTAATGTTAAGGATGCTGCTGGTCATAAGTTCTTTGACTATACTAAGTATCCTGATCTCACATTGTCTTTTGAAGCTGTTGCTTACAAAGTTAATGAAACTCCGCAAGAGCGCTATATGAGCTTGGATGGTGTAACATTCAAGGCTGTAAACTACGGTGATGTGAATGAAAGCTGTATTGGTAAGGCTCCGATGGTATTGGCTAAATTGACAGATTCACATAATGGAAATGCAATCGTTGCTGCTGCCTATATCAAATTACTGATTGTGGGTGACGCTGCTGCTAAACCGGAACCGGATATCACTATCACTGAAAATGCTACTATTGGTATTGATTGCAACAATCCTGTTTACACTTGGTCAACTAATGACGAGTTTATGAGTACTCAGGTATATACATTCAGTACAAATGAGAAATTGACAGCATTGAGTAAAGAACAATTCCATACACTCTATGGATATGCTGCTGCTCCTGTTGCTGGATTTGAAAACGTAGGTACTTGGAAGGTAACAGAAATCCTGACAGCTGGTGATAATAAGGCTAACCGCGGAGCTAAATTCGAATTGACAACTGCACCGTTGGAAGCTAAAACTTATGTGGCTTATGCTGTATACGAGAAAACAACAGATGCTGATGTTATCGTTTCTATTGCAAATGGTGGAATGTATCCGAAATATGTTGCTATCAAGCATGTTGTAAAAGTAGATCCTATCAACTTTACTGCAACTGCTAAAGAGAAAGCGCCAAATGCTTGGAATGGTAATACTGCTTCTATCTATTGTCAGACTCCTGGTGCTACTAACACAACGCAGATTATCGGTGATTTGAATGAACTCTTCGTAGGCGGTAAAGTTCAGTTCGATTATTCCAGCTCATTTGATGCTGAGAAGTTCCCGAGCTTCGTAGCTGATAATATGGAATATACATTCGTGTTCTCTGAAAAGAACTTGAAAGCTACACGTGGTTTGGTAACAGGTGTTGATGGTACACAATATCAATTGGCGTTGAACGCTGACAAGACTGAATTGCATGCTGTTGGTAAAGACTTGACCGGTGCTACTGTTGCTAATGCAATAACTGCAGATAATTTGGTAGCAAGCTTGTCTGATGCTAATAACAATGATGTTACATTTGCAAATACTGCTGTTGCTAAGAATCTCTTGAATAAAGAAGCCCGCGGTGCTGATAGCTTCTATGCAGTTATGGACATCGTTTATGAAAATGGTTGTGACATGCTAGTGCCAGTTACTAACGGTGAATTCAACCTTGCCTTTATACGTCCGGTTAATGTATCTTCTGATGCAAGTAAGTTCTTTACTGACGGTTTGAACGAAGGTGATCCTGCTAATACCTTGAAGTTAGGTGAACTTGTTACCTTTACAGACTGGAGAAAAGATTCTCCGCTGAATAGTTTCGCTGCTAATTTGGATTACTATAGATATTATGGTGTGACTAGCATTAAGTGTGAGGATATCAAGAAAGTTGAAACAAACTGGACTGGAAAACGTCAGACACTTGAAGAAGCATTTGGTACAGAATTAGCTACACAGATTATTGAATTTGATCCTAAGACTGTTAATTATTCAGGTACTGTAACTGCTCTTCCAGACTTTGGTACTGTAACATATATCAAGAGCAGTAGAGTTGAAATTAAAGCTTATGAGCTTTATATTCCTTTGACTATTACCTACACATGGGGTACTATCAAGGAAACAATTACTGTACAGGTTAAAGCTACAAAATAATTTGGACTAAGAAGTAATGAGGTTGTGTCGTAGGGCACAACCTTTTACTCTCTTTTTTGAATTCTGTATAGGAAAGAGGTTACATTCTCATTTATTGTGAGAAAATATAAGTTGGTAAAAAGGAGAGTGTGACAAGAAGGACACGCTCTCCTTTTTAAACAATTATCTGAATCAATATAAATATAACGAATGAAATGAAACTAAAAAGAAATTTGGTCTTGGCTGTTCTGTGTTTGAGTACGGTGACTACTTTTGGACAGAGCGAACCTCAATCTTCACGTATAAAGGAACCTGAAAAGATTACTTTCAAACCTCATTGGTTCATTCAAGCACAGTTAGGAGCAGCCCATACCGTAGGTGAAGCGAAATTCACTGACCTTATTTCTCCGGCGGCTGCTCTTAATATCGGTTATAAGTTCGCTCCCGCATTCGGCGCACGTGTTGGTGTAAGTGGCTGGCAGGCAAAGGGTGGATGGGTGAATCCGCAACAAACCTACCAATATAAATATCTGCAAGGAAATGTAGACATCATGACCGATCTCAGTACTTTGTTCTGTGGTTTCAATCCGAAGCGCGTGTTCAATGGCTATCTTTTTGCTGGAGTAGGGTTGAATCGTGGTTTTGACAACGATGAAGCAAATGCACTTGATACACGGACTTATGAGATGGAATATCTCTGGCAAGAAGGTAAGTTCCTCGTTGCCGGACGTTTCGGTCTTGGTTGTGATCTTCGTTTGAATGATCGCCTGTCTATCAATATTGAGGCGAATGCCAACGCCTTGTCTGATAAGTTTAACTCCAAGAAGGCCGGTAATTGTGACTGGCAACTGAATGCTCTTGTCGGTGTAAGTATCAAACTGGGTAAAAGCTACACTAAAACCGCCCCGGTCTATTACGAACCGGAACCGGTAGTGACGGAACAACCCAAACCGGCTCCTGTAGTAGAAAAGCCGCAACCCAAAAAGGAAGTGGTGATTGAACCGATGAAGCAGAATATTTTCTTTGCCATAAACTCTGCAAAGATTCAGGACGATCAGCAAGCCAAGATTGCTTCTCTGGTAGAATATTTAGAGAAGAATGCTACTGCTAAAGTGAGCGTGACAGGATATGCAGACAAAGGAACTGGTAATGCCAGAATCAACAGCAAATTATCGGAAAAACGTGCGAATAATGTAGCGGAAGCTTTGAAAGCAAAAGGTATCGCTGCCGATAGAATTGCAGTTGATTATAAAGGTGATACTGTTCAGCCGTATAATACTCCTGAAGAAAATCGGGTAAGTATCTGTATTGCTGAGTAAATATGGTACACAAAGGCTTTTAATAATTTAAAATATTCCCTATTTCTCATGAGAGAGTTTTCCCCACTTCTTTATATATATCATTTATATAAGGTGCTCTCTCTGTGAGAACCTTAAGAGGTCCGTACTTGTGAAAGTCCGTACTTCTGCAATAATAACCCTTTCTTCACTTAAATGTGAAGGTTACATTGGGGAATAGATAAGAAAGGTGGTGCTTGCGAAAGTACGCCTTTCATACATCTATTTCCTAGAGAGGATGTCTCCCTTATTTCCCTAAAGACATCCTCTTTGATGCAAAAAGGCGACTCATTTCAATATGAGCCGCCTTTTCTGTTACTTGATTTCGATTTCTTCCTTCATATCGATTTCCTCTCCATGTGTATCATAGAACACATATTGCAGGAAAGCGAGTTTCTGACTTGGAATAATCTTGATACCGAGTCCGTACTTCATCTGCCACTTACGTTTGAGGGAGACAAGTCCCTGATTGATAAAGGCGGCGACATACGGATGGACGTGTAACGAGAATTTCTTTACCTTCAGTTTGTTGACCAGATAATCAATTTTACTCTCTAAAGTGTCCGTAAAGAGAATGGACGATTTGATAGTACCTTTTCCGAAGCAGGTGGGGCAGATTTCGGTCGTGTTGACGTCCATTGCCGGACGCACACGTTGGCGTGTAATCTGCATCAGCCCGAATTTGCTGAGCGGCAGAATATTATGCCGTGCCCTGTCTTTCTGCATGTTGGCACACATTCGTTCATAAAGCTTCTGACGGTTTTCGGCTTCATTCATATCGATGAAGTCCACGACGATGATACCACCCATATCTCTTAATCGCAGTTGGCGAGCCAGCTCGTCGGCGGCTCCCAGATTTACTTCGAGTGCGTTACCTTCCTGCCCGTTGGCATTCTTGGTGCGGTTACCGCTGTTCACGTCTACTACGTGAAGCGCCTCAGTGTGCTCAATAATCAGATAGGCACCACTCTTGTAAGAGACTGTTTTACCAAACGATGATTTAATCTGCTTGGTGATACCGAAATTGTCGTAAATGGGAAGTTGGCCTTTGTACAGTTTCACGATGTTTGCCCGGTCGGGTGCGATCAGTGTTACGTAGTCTTTGATTTCATTGTACACAGCCTCGTCATTGACGTGAATATTCTCAAAAGAAGGGTTGAAGAGGTCGCGCAACAAACCTACGGCGCGGCTGGTCTCTTCATAAATCAACGTCGGATACTTGGTGGCTTTCTGTACTTTCGCCATTGCATCTTCCCAATGCTTGATCAGGACTTTAAGCTCTCCGTCGAGTTCGGCTACGCGTTTGCCTTCGGCTACTGTACGGACGATGACACCAAAATTTTTAGGTTTGATGCTCATCAACAGTTGTTTCAGACGGGCGCGCTCTTCGCTCGATTTAATCTTTTGTGAAACAGAAACCTTATCATTAAAAGGGATCAGTACCAGATAGCGTCCGGCAAACGAAATTTCGGACGTCAGTCGCGGTCCCTTGGTAGAGATAGGTTCCTTAACGATTTGCACCACCACTTCTTGTCCGACCTTTAATGTGTTGGCTACAGTACCATCCTTGTCAAGGTCAGGAAGTAGGGTTGCTTTGCTGATGGAGTTCAGCTTCTTTTTGTCGCTTAAAGTCTGCTTTACAAACTTTTCGAGTGAGTTAAATTGAGGACCCAGGTCAAGATAATGAAGAAAAGCGTCTTTCTCGTAACCGACGTCTACAAAGCATGCATTCAGTCCGGGCATCAATTTCTTGATACGTCCCAAATACATATTGCCCACTGAGAAAGAAATGTTTCTTCCTTCGCTTTGAAGTTCCACCAGACTCTTGTCTTCGAGAAGGGCGATGGAGACCTCTTTGGGCTGTACGTCTATTACAATTTCACTTGTCACTGTTTTGCTTTCTTATTATTGATTGAATCTCATTTATATGAACAACTTTTTTGACAAAATGTTCATTTTGGGTTAGCTACTTAAACAAAGAACAAACTTGAAA
>ENA-OURU01001334-OURU01001334.1-human-gut-metagenome-genome-assembly--contig:-NODE-1334-length-31608-cov-6.032168_pt1 | contig 31608 bp, 25 predicted proteins | sample MGYA00242137_ERZ509064 | MGnify/ENA primary metagenome ERZ509064 (study PRJEB26280, sample SAMEA2338777) | human gut metagenome | biome: human gut; feature: human-associated habitat; material: faeces...
AATCGGCGAGGAGTTCTTCGACTACCTCGACGCGCCCGTAATCCGCATCGGAGCGCTGGACACACCGGTGCCCTTCGCCCCGAATCTTGAGCAGTACTACATACCCAACGCCCAGGACATCCTGGTCGCGGCGAAGAAGCTGTTCTAAGGCAGGCAAGGCGAGGCCCGCAGGCGCTCACTGGGTACCTGCGGGCCGTTTTTTGAGAGGTGCTGCGTATGAAAAGGACCATCGGCGTCATTGCCAACCCCGCGTCCGGTAAGGACATTCGCCGCCTCGTCTCCTATGCGACGACGATAGACAACAACGAAAAGGTGAACATCTGCAAACGGATAGTGCTCGCGGCCCAGGGCCTGGGCATAGAGCGTGTACTGTTCATGCCCGAGACCTTCATGATAGGCTGGGCGGTGCGCGAGGGGCTCGAGAGCGACGGCGTGCTCCGCGCAAACGTGGAGCTGCTGGACTTCGAGATAGAGGCCGCGCAGGAGGACACCACCCGCGCCGCGCGCATGTTCGAGGAACTGAAAAAGCGCAAGCCAGACCACTTCGCCGTCCGCCAATATGCCAAATTCAAGCTAAGTGCCGGCAAGACAGCTAAGAGTATCTTGATTTCCTGCGGCGCACGGCTTGCGCCCTTTGACATTCAGGAGCTTCGGGAACTGACGGCCTATGACGAGCTGCAACTGGACACGCTGGGCGACCGGAAAACCGCCCTGTTCATCATCATGTCCGACACGGATGATACCTTTAACTTTCTCATTTCCATGTGCTATACCCAGCTTTTCAATCTGCTTTGCGAAAAGGCAGATGATGTGTACGGCGGGCGCTTGCCGGTTCACGTCCGCTGCCTGATCGATGAGGCCGCAAATATTGGCCAGATACCGCGACTTGAAAAGCTGGTTGCGACGATCCGTTCCAGAGAAATCTCCTGCTGCCTTGTCTTACAGGCACAGAGCCAGCTTAAAGCCCTGTATAAAGACAGCGCGGATACGATCATCGGCAACATGGACTGTTCCATCTTTTTGGGTGGAAAGGAACCCGGTACGCTGAAAGAGCTGGCGGCGGCGCTGGGCAAGGAAACCATCGACAGCTATAACACCGGCGAGAGCCGTGGCCGCGAGGTTTCCCATTCGCTGAACTATCAGAAATTGGGCAAGGAGCTGATGAGCGTGGATGAGCTTGCCGTGCTGGATGGCGGCAAGTGCATCTTGCAGCTTCGCGGCGTCCGCCCGTTTCTGTCCAACAAATATGATCTCACCAAGCATCCCCTCTACCGCTACACAGCGGATTATGACAAGAAATACGCCTTTGACATAGAGCGTTTTCTGTCCCATCGCCTCAAGCTCAAGCCGGATGATGCAGTTGAGGTGTATCAGGCAGACCTTTCCGGTGAACCTGTCGCCTGACGGCGGCAGCCTAATTTGACAACGGCTCGATGAAACTTCGTGGAAGAAATGTACCCTCCAAAATCTAAAACATATTTTTCGGAGGTACTATTTATGGCTTTCTTTAATTCTGCTGTTGGTGTTCTTCAGACCCTCGTTGTGGCACTGGGCGCTGGCCTCGGCATCTGGGGCGCGATCAATCTGCTGGAGGGCTACGGCAACGACAACCGTGCGATGCGTTCCTGACTGAAAAGGTCAGGCACAGGTCGAAGGACGAATGAAGTCCAAAACCTTGGAGAACTGATATTTCGATGGATGAAATGAGGGGGTAACGCCCCGAAGCGTCCACACTAATACTCCGACTGGCATAGGTGCGCAACCGCCGATTGTCAGAAGCTCGGTGAAGTCGGCAGAGAGATGCCGTAGTTTTGGCTGCAAGGCTGAAATCGAAAGCTGTCCAGAGGTGGATAGCGCATCCTATATGCCGGGTGTCAGCCGCACATGGTTAGTATGTATGGAAATACTGACGAACTTCTGAATGTACAAGTCTAAACGTTGATACCATCGAAACGGTGGTACTCCTTATACGGAGGTATTCGTGGACAAGTAAAAATGGTTGTTATGAAAGTCCATGTGCCGTTACAGGCGGCACGATTCGTAAAGAATTGAATACAGGCTTAGAGGAAGAACCTAAATGCGGCCCATGATAGAAATATCGGAACGCAGGAAGCTGAAAACATTTAGCCTGTTGCAAGGCTGCGAGATGGTGGATGGGAATACCTTCGTGAGAAGGCAATAACCATTCTTTATTTCAGTGAAAGTAGTGGCGTAGTACCTATGAAGCCGTGAAAAAGTAAACGGTGGAGGAAAGGCCACAAGTCGAATTTGGCAAAAGAAGCACACACAAAGTGTCGCAAGCCCTGTATGACCAAATTCGATGGAACGCCGTGTGCGGTGAAAGCTGCACGCACGGTGTGGAGCCGGGGAAAAGCTGGAGATCATATCAAATGCTTACCTATGGCTATCTGGTGCTAAATCTCAGGGCATGAAGCAGCTGATGGCCGGGGGCGGGGTGGCCTTGATTGGCATTACCCTCGTACCGCTGCTGTCCGGGCTGTTCGGCTAATCAGGCAGCTCGTTTGCTTCCCGTAAATCCACGGAGGGTGCCGCTTTCGGGCGGCATCCTCCCGAAAGGAGGGCAACCCTATGGATTTCTTATGGGATAAGATCACGGAATGGCTGAAAGAAATGCTCATCGGCGGTATCGTGAGCAATCTATCCGGGATGTTCGATGCGACCAATCAAAAGGTTGCCGAGATCTCCGGTCAGGTGGGCTTATCGCCGCAGGCATGGAACGGCAGCATTTTCAGCATGATACAAAACCTGTCGGAAACCGTGATCGTCCCCATCGCAGGCGCAATTCTCGCCTTTGTGATGACGCTGGAACTGATCCAGCTCATTACCGACAAGAATAACCTCAACGACATGGACACATGGATATTCTTCAAGTGGGCGTTCAAGTCCGCTGCCGCTGTCCTGATCGTAACAAACACATGGACGATTGTAATGGGGGTGTTCGATGCCGCCCAAAGCGTCGTTGCCAGCGCCTCCGGGCTGATTATCGGCGACACCAGCATCAACATTTCAAGCGTCATGGTGGGCATTGAGGATCGGCTGATGGAAATGGAACTGGGGCCGCTGTTCGGCCTGTGGTTCCAATCACTGTTCGTAGGCATTACCATGTGGGCGCTGACCATCTGCATTTTCATTATCACATTCGGAAGAATGATTGAAATATATCTCGTCACCTCTGTTGCCCCCATTCCGATGGCGACCATGATGGGCAAGGAATGGGGCGGCATGGGACAGAACTACATCCGTTCTCTGCTGGCGCTGGGCTTCCAAGCGTTTTTGATTATCGTCTGCGTTGCCATTTACGCGGTTCTGGTGCAGAACATCGCACTTGTGGATGACATCATCTACGCCATCTGGACTTGCATGGGCTACACGGTGCTGCTGTGCTTCTGCCTGTTCAAAACCAGCAGCCTTGCCAAGTCTGTGTTCAATGCACATTAACGGGGGTGATACTATGCTGACGCTCACGCCCGTTACCCTTGCAACAGCGAACGCTTTTGTTAATGCGCATCACCGGCACCACAAGGCAACTGCTGGGCATAAGTTTTCCATCGGCTGTGCCAAGGATGGAGAGCTTGTTGGCGTTGCAATCGTAGGCCGTCCGGTAAGCCGGTATCTGGATGATGGCTGGACATTGGAAGTCAATCGTCTTTGTACCACCGGCGAGAGAAACGCTTGCAGTATTCTCTATGCCGCATCTGCGCGGGCGGCAAAGGCAATGGGATACCGCAAGATCATCACCTATACGCTGGATAGCGAGAGCGGCAGCAGTCTCCGCGCCGCTGGTTGGAACTGCGCAGGCTTGGCAGGCGGCAAATGCTGGACAGGCAGCCGCAAGCCCGCCTCCGCTTTGTACCCGGCGCAGATGAAACTTCGATATGAAAAGCTCTTATAAAGGGGGATTTCTATGGCCTATGTCAACGTCCCAAAGGACTTAACCAAAGTAAAAACCAAGGTGCTGTTCAACCTCACGAAACGACAGCTCATTTGCTTCGGAAGCGGCGCGCTCATCGGCGTACCGCTTTTCTTCTTGCTCAAGGGCAGCATCGGCACCAGCCCCGCCGCCATGGTAATGATGGTGGTGATGATCCCGGCTATGCTGTTCGCCATGTATGAAAAGAACGGTCAGCCGTTGGAGGTCGTCATCCGCAACATCTACCGCGTGTGTTTCCAGAGGCCGAAGCAGCGCCCGTATAAGACCAACAATTTTTATGCCGTTCTGGAGCGGCAAAACCAGTTAGACCGGGAGGTGTATCAAATTGTCCGAAAAGAAAAAGCTGACCCGCACCGAACGAAAACAGATCGAAGCCGCCATCGCAAGAGCGAACCGAACGGATAAGAAAGAAAAATCGGCGCAGGACAGCATCCCGTATCAGCGTATGTGGCCGGACGGCATCTGTCGTGTGACCGACACGCGCTACACCAAAACGATCCAGTATCAGGACATCAACTACCAGCTCTCGCAGAATGAGGACAAGACCGCCATCTTTGAGGCGTGGTGCGATTTCCTGAACTACTTTGACAGCTCCGTGCAATTCCAGCTTTCCTTTGTGAACCTCTCGGCTTCGCAGGAAACCTTTGCACGGAGCATTTCCATTCCGCCCTGCGGGGACGAGTTTGACGGCATCCGCGCCGAGTACGCCGGTATGCTGCAAAATCAGCTTGCCCGCGGCAACAACGGCCTCATTAAGACCAAGTATCTCACGTTCGGCGTTGAGGCCGACAACCTCCGCGCTGCCAAGCCCCGTTTGGAGCGCATCGAAACCGACCTCCTGAACAACTTCAAGCGGCTGGGCGTTGTGGCTGCGCCGCTGAACGGCTTTGAGCGCCTGCACGTCATGCACGACATTCTGCGGATGGACGAGCAGGAGCCGTTCCGCTTTTCGTGGGACTGGCTGGCTCCATCCGGGCTGTCCACCAAGGACTTTATCGCGCCCAGCTCCTTTGAGTTCAAGACCGGCAGGATGTTCCGCATGGGCAAAAAGCTGGGTGCGGTCAGCTTCGTGCAGATTTTGGCACCAGAGCTGAATGACCGGATGCTGGCGGACTTTCTGGATATGGAGAGCAGCGTCCTCGTCAATCTCCATGTGCAGTCTGTGGATCAGGTCAACGCCATCAAGACCGTCAAGCGCAAGATCACCGATCTCGACAAGTCCAAAATCGAGGAACAGAAGAAAGCCGTCCGTGCAGGGTACGACATGGACATTATCCCGTCCGACCTTGCCACCTACGGCGCAGAAGCCAAAAAGCTGTTGCAGGATTTGCAGTCCCGCAACGAGCGAATGTTCCTGCTGACCTTCCTCATTCTCAACACGGCGGACACACCCCGGCAGCTTGACAACAACATCTTCCAGACCTCCAGTATCGCGCAGAAATATAACTGTGCGCTGACCCGGCTGGACTTTCAGCAGGAGGAAGGACTGATGAGCAGTCTCCCTCTGGGGCTGAATCAGATCGAGATTCAGCGGGGCTTAACCACCTCCAGCGTAGCGATCTTCGTCCCCTTCACCACGCAGGAGCTATTTCAGAACGGTTCGGAGGCGCTGTACTACGGCATCAACGCCCTTTCCAACAACCTCATCATGGTAGACCGGAAGCTGCTGAAAAATCCCAACGGCCTGATTTTAGGCACTCCCGGCAGCGGCAAGTCGTTTTCGGCAAAACGTGAGATCACCAATGCGTTTCTCATCTGCCCCAAGGATGACATCATCATCTGTGACCCGGAGGGCGAATATACACCGCTGGTGGAGCGTCTGCACGGTCAGGTCATTAAGCTGTCGCCCACCGGCAAGGGCTACGACGGTTCGCCCTGCTACATCAATCCGATGGACTTGAATCTGGATTACAGCGACGATGATAACCCGCTGAGCCTGAAATCCGACTTCATTCTGTCGCTGTGCGAGTTGATCGTCGGCGGCAAGGATGGGCTTGCCCCTGTGGAAAAGACCATCATCGACCGCTGCGTGCGCATCGTCTACCGGGACTACCTCAATGACCCGAAACCGGAGAATATGCCGCTGCTGGAGGACTTGTATAACGCCCTCCGTGCGCAGGATGAAAAGGAAGCGCAGTACATCGCCACTGCTTTGGAAATCTACGTCACCGGCTCTCTGAATGTGTTCAACCATCACACGAACGTGGATGTGAATAGCCGCATCGTCTGCTACGACATCAAGGAGCTGGGCAAGCAGCTCAAGAAAATCGGGATGCTGGTGGTGCAGGATCAGGTCTGGAACCGTGTGACCATCAACCGCGCCGCCCATAAAACGACCCGCTACTATCTTGACGAGTTCCATCTTCTTTTGAAGGAGGAACAGACGGCTTCGTACAGTGTCGAAATCTGGAAACGCTATCGCAAATGGGGCGGCATCCCCACCGGGATCACGCAAAATGTCAAAGACCTGTTATCCAGCCGCGAGGTTGAGAACATTTTTGAGAACAGCGATTTCATCTATATGCTCAATCAGGCCGCTGGCGACCGGCAGATTCTCGCAAAGCAGCTCAACATTTCGCCGCATCAGCTTTCTTATGTGACCCACTCCGGCGAGGGCGAGGGGCTGCTGTTCTACGGCAACACGATCCTGCCCTTCATTGACCACTTCCCGAAGGACACCGAGCTGTACCGCGTCATGACCACCAAACCGCAAGAGGTGGCGTCGGCATGAAAAGAGAACCGCGTTTGCAGTTTTCCGACGCCGATCTTGCCGAGCCGAAGCTGGAAAAGCCCATCAAGCGGGTGAAAAAAGCGGAGGCCAAGGCGGATAAGGCGCAGGCGAAAATCCCCAAGAAAACCGTGGTCAAAAAGGAACGCGGCTTTGATCCTGCCACCGGCAAGGTCAAAACGCAGCTCCGTTTTGAGGAAGTGGATAAGAAAAAGCCGCCCTCAAAGCTGACCCATGCCGTGCAGGATGCCCCCGCCAACTTTGTTCTCTCTCAGGTTCACCGGGAGGTGCGGCAGAGCGAGGACGATAATGTGGGCGTGGAGGCTGCGCACAAGGTAGAGCAAGCCGTGGAGAGCGGCGGGCGGCTGGTGCAGTCTGCCCACCGCGCCCATCAGCTCAAGCCTTATCGTGCTGCCATCCGTGCAGAGAAAAAGCTGGAACGAGCCAATCTTGACGCGCTCCAGAAGAAAGCAGAGATCGACAGCCCCACCAGCAATCCCGTTTCCAAATGGCAGCAGAAGCAGGCAATTAAGAAGCAGTATGCCGCTGCCAAGCACAATCAGGCGGCGCAGACTACGGCAAAGGCGGCAGAGAATACCGCCAAGGCCGCGAAAAAGGCCGCTGAAAAGGCTGAGAAAGCGGGTAAATATGTGTGGGAACACCGGCGCGGCTTTGCCATTGCCGCCGCAATTCTGCTGATGCTGGCGTTTCTGCTCAACGGCCTGTCCTCCTGCTCGGTGATAATGGATGGCGTCGGCTCCGGGATCGCGGCCAGTACCTATCCATCGCAGGACGCCGATATGCTGGGCGCGGAAGCGCAGTATTGCGCGATGGAAGCAGAGCCTCAGCGCTACCTCGACACCTACGAAAGCACCCATGACTACGATGAGTACCACTTTGATCTGGACACCATCGAGCATGACCCCTATGTACTCATTTCCATGATTACGGCGCTGCATCAAGGGGAATGGACGCTGGATGAGGTGCAGGGTACGCTCCAAATGCTCTTTGACCGCCAGTACATTTTGACCGAGGATGTGGTGGTGGAAACCCGCTACCGCACAGAAACCGACACATGGACGGACGCGGACGGCAACACCCATACGGACACCTATCAGGTGCCGTATGACTACTACATCTGCACGGTCACGCTGGAAAACTTCAATCTCTCCCATGTTCCCGTTTACATTATGAGCGAAGAACAGCTCGGAATGTACGCCACCTATATGGCCACCCTCGGCAACCGTCCCGACCTGTTCCCCGGTTCAGGCTACATCGGCAAGTATGTGGAGGGCAGCTATACCGACTACGACATTCCCCCGGAGGCGCTGGACGATGAGGTATTTGCCGCCATCATCAAGGAAGCGGAAAAGTATCTCGGCTACCCCTATGTTTGGGGCGGCAGCAGTCCCTCCACCTCGTTTGACTGTTCGGGCTTCGTCAGTTGGGTCATCAATCATTCCGGTTGGGATGTGGGCAGACTGGGCGCGCAGGGGCTTTGCAATATCTGTACGCCCGTATCCTCTGCCAACGTCAAACCGGGCGATCTGGTGTTTTTCACCGGAACCTACGATACCCCCGGTGTCAGCCATGTGGGTATCTACGTCGGCAACAATATGATGATCCACTGCGGAGATCCGATCTCTTATGCAAACTTAAATTCAAACTATTGGCAGTCCCATTTCTACCGCTATGGGCGCTTGCCGTAAAGGAGAGTGAACGATATGAACCCGAAAATTATGAAGCTCCGTGGGGAGCTGGAGAAGAACAAAGGCAAAATCTCCGATCTGCAAGGCCGCAACCGCGAGCTGGAAAAGCAGATTCGTGAGCTGGAGGACACCGACATCATCGGCATGGTGCGTGAGAACGGCATGACGATGGAACAGTTTGCTGAGCTGTTCCGCCGTATGCAGGCCGCGCCTGCACCGGCCACTTCGGAAAAGGAGGCGTTGAACCATGACTAAGAAAGTACCGCGCATTTTTATCAGCCTGCTGCTGATGCTCCTGTGCATCGGGATTCTCCCCGTTTCCGCCTTTGCCAGCGACGGTGATTATCCTGATGATGCGCTGCCCACCGCCGAAAGCAGCGCCGCAGACGCACAGGAAACAAAACAGATCGGCACGGTCACGACCAACGGCGGCAACCTGAACGTCCGCACCGGCGCGGGACTGGACAACACCGCGTTTACGCAGCTCCCCAACGGCACGGTGGTCGATGTGATTGGCAGGGACGGCGATTGGGTAAAAATCCTGCTGCCTGCCCGTGTGGGCTATGTGTACGGCAGCTATCTGACCGTCACCGACGCCGCCGACAGTACCGTGAGCATCGGCGGCATTACGCTTCCGTTTGATGAAAAAGAGCTGGCCGACCTCTGGCAGCTCCTTGTCGGCAGCATGACGGGCGGCAGCGACGCGCTGACACCGGACGGCAATCTGACACTGATCGACGATATTGGCACCAGTACCAAGGCTGGAAAACAGTTCATTACGCTGGAAAGCAAGAACGGCAATACATTTTACCTGATTATTGACCGTGACGATGAGGGCGAAGAAACCGTCCACTTCTTGAATCAGGTGGATGAGGCTGACCTGATGGCGCTGACCGGCGAGGAAGAAACGCTCGCCACTTGCTCCTGCACCACCAAATGCGTGGCCGGTGCGGTCAATACATCCTGCCCCATCTGCGCGGTCAACATGACCGAGTGCGTGGGCAAGGAGGTAAAGCCTGAAGTTCCCGCCGAGCCGACAGAACCCGCCGCCGAGGAACCGGAGAAAAAGAGCGGCGTGGGCGGCATCCTTGTCGTTCTGCTGATCGTCGCGCTGGGCGGCGGTGCCGCGTTCTACATCTTCAAGCAGAAAAAGGCCAAGCCGCAGACCAAGGGCAGCGCCGATCTGGACGATTATGACTACGGCGAGGACGAGGACGAATACGAGTTTGAGCCGTATGAGGACGAACCGGAACAGGATACTACGGAGGATACGAACGCATGAGATATTTCACCAATAATCCGCTGGAACGCCTGATGATGCAGAAGCCGAAAGCAGCGCGGGAGGACAGCCCTCCCAACGCTGCCAAGGAACACTTCTGCTACGGCTGCAAGCGCTTCGGACAGAGCTGCGTTCGCCCCTGCTACCGTGACGTAAAGAGAATGGAGGCTGCACCATGCGCCTTGTGATCGCCGAAAAACCCTCCGTGGCGCAGAGCATCGCCGCTGTGCTGGGTGCTAAATCACGGCATGACGGGTATCTGGAGGGCGGCGGGTACATCGTGTCGTGGTGCTTCGGGCATCTGGCAGAGCTGGCCGACGCCGCCGTTTACAATGCCGATGATGCCAAATGGACGCTGGCGGCGCTGCCCATCATTCCTACCTCGTTCCGCTTCATCGTCCGCTCTGAAAAGCAGAAGCAGTTTGACATTCTGCGGGAGCTGATGCGCCGGGAGGATGTGGCAGAGGTGGTCAACGCCTGCGACGCTGGGCGCGAGGGTGAGCTGATCTTCCGTACGGTTTACTGCCTTGCGGGATGCTCCAAGCCGATTCTGCGGCTTTGGATTTCCTCAATGGAGGATGATGCCATCCGCAGCGGCTTCCAGCAGCTTAGGTCTGGGCGCGACTATGACGGCCTGCATCAATCTGCCCTGTGCCGCGCCAAGGCTGATTGGCTGGTTGGTATCAACGCCACGCGGTATTTCTCCCTGACGTATGGCCGCACATTGAACATTGGGCGCGTCATGTCGCCCACGCTGGCGTTGCTGGTACAGCGCGAGGCGGAGATCTCCGCATTTGTGGCAGAACCGTTCTACACCGTCCAGCTCGATTGCGGCTTTCCCGCCACGACAGACCGAATGAAGGACAGAAAGGATGCCGATGCCATCGCCAACGCCTGCAAGGGCAAGACAGTAACCGTCAAAAGCGTGGAGCGCAAGGAAAAGTCCGAGAAAGCGCCCGCGCTCTACGATTTGACCTCCCTCCAGCGCGACGCCAACCGTGTTCTCGGCTACACCTCCCAGCAGACCCTCGACTATCTCCAAGCGCTCTATGAAAAGAAGCTCTGTACCTACCCGCGCACCGACAGCCGCTATCTGACCGACGATATGGAGGGCAGCGTCCCCGGCCTTGTCGCCGCCGCTGCCGCTGTCTGCGGCATGGAGAAGCCGCCGACCATCTGCGCCAAGCAGGTATGCAGCAGTAAAAAAGTCACCGATCACCACGCCATTGTTCCCACCATCAGCGCGGAAAAGGTAGATATGGCCTCTCTGCCGCTGGGCGAACGCGAGGTGCTGAAGCTGGCGGCAAGGGGCTTGCTTCGTGCCGTGGATGAACCCCACCGCTATGCAGAAACGGTCATTACGGTGGAATGTGCCGGTCAGAGCTTCACCGCCAAGGGCAAAACCGTTCTTGCTCCCGGCTGGAAGCGCTATGAGCAGGAGCAGGCAGAGGCAGCGCCCGCGCTGCCGGTGGTGACGGAGAATCAGACGCTTTCCGTATCTGCCGCATCGGTCAAGACCGGAAAAACCACGCCGCCCAAGCATTTCACCGAGGATACGCTGCTGGCCGCGATGGAAAACGCGGGCAAGGAGGATATGCCAGATGATGCCGAGCGCAAGGGCATCGGAACTCCGGCGACCCGATCCGGTATCATTGAAAAGCTGGTGTCCTCCGGTTTTGTGGAGCGCAGGAAGTCCAAAAAGATTACAAATCTGCTGCCCACCTCCACTGGCACGGCGCTTATCACCGTTCTGCCCGAACAGCTCCAGTCTCCGCAGCTCACCGCTGAATGGGAACACCGCCTGAAAGAGATCGAGCGCGGCGAAATCGCCCCGGACAGCTTCATGGATGGGATTGCCGCCATGCTACATGAGCTGGTGCAGACCTACAAACCCATCCCCGGCACGGAAGTCCTGTTCCCCTCCGGGCGTGAGGTAGTCGGCAGGTGTCCCCGCTGCGGAGCCGAGGTGACGGAATCACCGAAAGGCTTTTTCTGCGAGAACCATGCCTGTTCCTTTGTTCTCTGGAAAAACAGCCGCTTTTTCACCGCCAAGAAAAAGGTGCTGACAAAATCCCTTGCCGCTGCGCTTTTGAAAAATGGCCGCGCCCCGCTGAAAGGCTGCTACTCCGAAAAGACCGGGAAAACCTATGATGCCAGCGTTCTTTTGGAGGACGATGGACAGCGCACGGGCTATAAGATGGTGTTCGACAATGGCTGATGCGCCGCGTATGGATTACAAGCAGCTCCGCCGCTCCAAAAAGCTCATTCGGAAGCTCTGCTGTAATTACGATCACGGCAACTGCCTCGCGCTGGATGATGGAGAGCCTTGTGTTTGCGTACAGGGCATTTCCTACTCGCTGCTGTGCAACTGGTTCCGAAACGCGGTGCTTCCCGCCGACCATGAGCTGCTGGCCGACGTAATGCGGGAAAGACCGGAAAAACGCTGCGCCGTCTGCGGCAAGCCGGTCTATTCTTCCTCCAACCGCGCCAAATATTGCCCCACCTGTGCCAAGCGGGAGCGGAGAAAGCAGGACGCCAAACGCAAGCGTGAACAATACTGGAACCTCCGCAAATAGAGACTGGGAAAGCCCCGTGCTGCAAGGCTTTTTTCATGCCGGATTGCAAGTGGCTGCGTCATTCTATCCGCAAGCTCAAAAACAACGTCTATCTGCGGAGAATCGCCCCTGTGCAGGATGTGTTTTCTTCTGCGCAGGGGCGCTATTTTTTCTGAAAGGAGATCATCATGGCTGAAAAACAAACCAGCAAAGACCGGATGCGGGAGATCGTTGACAGCATCGAAAATGGCATCAAGGAGCTGTTCGAGAGCGATAAGTACCGGAAGTACCTTGCCACCATGAGCCGCTTTCACCGCTACTCGGTCAATAATACCATGCTCATCTATATGCAGCGCCCCGACGCCACCCATGTGGCGGGCTTCAACAAGTGGCGCGATCAGTTCGGCAGGAACGTCCTGAAAGGTGAAAAGGGTATCCGCATCATCGCTCCTACTCCCTATAAGAAAAAGGTCGAGGAAATCAAGACCGACCCGGAAACCAATGTGCCGGTGCTGGATGCGGACGGCAAGGCCATCATTGAGGAAAAGGAAATCCGTATCCCTATGTTCAAGGTGGTGTCCGTCTTTGATGTGTCACAGACTGCGGGAAAGCCCTTGCCCCAGCTTGCCGCCGATCTGAGCGGCAATGTGCAGCAGTATGAGGTTTTCATGGAGGCGCTGCGCCGTGCTTCTCCCGTTCCGATGGAGATAAAGCCCGTTGCGCGGGATACGGACGGTTTTTTCAGCATTAAGGCGCAGAGCATCACCATCCGCGCCGGTATGAGTGAGGTGCAGACGGTATGCGCCGCCGTCCATGAGATTGCTCACGCCAAGCTCCACGACTATGAACACATGACAGAGCTTGCGGACGATGGTGAGACGATCCTTGTCCCCGGAGAAAAGAGTCGCAACACCGAGGAGGTCGAGGCCGAAAGCATCTCCTATGCGGTCTGCCAGTATTACGGCATTGAAACGGGAGAAAACAGCTTCGGCTATATCGCCACATGGTCAAAGGGCAAGGAGCTGAAAGAGCTTCGCGCCAGTCTGGAAACCATCAACAAGACGGCTTCCGAGCTGATTACGGACATTGACCGGCATTTTGCGGAGATTTGCAGGGAGCGCGGCATTTCTGTGGAGAAATCCGAGCAAGCGGAAAGCCAATTAAAAGAGAACAGCAATATGTCTGCGGCTGACTTGGCAAAAAGCATTTCAGAGCTGTATCTCGATGCGAATGGCCTTGCCTTTCTCAGCGAATTTGCAAGTCAGGAAGATTGCCTCCAGCATTTCTACGAAGATCTGTTGACAGGAGCAGATGAGATAAAAGGCTTCCTGTCCGAAACACTTGAGCAGAGCGATGAATACGCGCACAGAGCGAATGAGCTGCTGTTGGAAGTTGAGGCATTTCAGAAAAGTCACACTTCCTTAAAGGAACTCGACGCTAATGAGCGTTGGTATGCGGTTGATGGTGGGAGCAAGCATCTTCGCATAACAGAAGATGGTGCAAAATATGCCTATGAACTTTACGACAAGGACACTCTACACCTTCTGGAAAGCGGAACAGTACATGACGATGATGTAAACTTTCTTTTGGCGGCTGCGATTCGTATCTGCGAAACACATGGCTATGATAAGACCGTGCCGTTTGAAGTTTTGTCAAACAAGTTTGCAGGGATTTTGTACTCACTCGAATTGTCATCGGACGACAATCAGGTTGTTCACGAGGAGGCCGGTTCTCGTGCCGCAGGCACACTTCCAACTTCGCCAGAGCTGGAACAGGCCACCCCGATGCCCGACCCCACGCTGACGGTGGACGATATGCGCAGCTATGGGTATCTGGACGGCGATATGCTCCCGCTTTCCAAAGACCGGGCGCTGGAGCTGCTGGAGCATGACATCACGGTTTATATGCTCCATCCCGACAACGCCGAAGAAATGGTTTTTGAGGCCGAGGACATCATCAAGCATGACGGAATGTTCGGGATCACACAACCGGATTGGGATGCGGTCAAAGGCCATATCCCGCCCCGTGATGTGGAACAGCGCTTTTTGAACAGCCCCACCGATTCTATGGCGATCTATCAACTGCGCCGGGACGCGCCGGTCGAGCTGCGTTTTGCCAGCCTCGGCAGTCTGGCCGCACCGCCTGACCCGGCCAACTATGAAGCCATTTATACCCGTGAGGTGTACCCGGACGATGATACCGGCAGAATCCTTGAAAACTTCTACTACATTTTCAACGACGAGCGCCCCGGCGATTTTGTGGGACACAGCCTCTCCGTCAGCGACATCGTTGCGCTGAAACAGAACGGCAAGGTATCCTATCACTACTGTGACAGCATGGGATTTCAGGAGCTGCCCGCTTTTCAGAAGCCGGAGAATTACCTGAAAGCCGCCGAAATGTCGATGGAGGACGATTACGGCATGATCGACGGCATTATCAATAACGGCTCCAAACAGCCCACCGTTGCCAATCTTGAGGCACAGGTCAAGGCCGGTATGTCCATCTCCCTGATGGATTTGGCGGCGGCTGCCCACCGGGAACGGGATGCCGGTGAACGCAAGCCCTCCGTGCTGGAGCAGCTCAAAAGCCAACCGGCCCAAGAACGTCCACACAAAACAGCGCCCAAAAAGAGCGCGGAAAAGGAGCTTTGATATGAACATCACCTTTGAAGAACGCCAGCTTATGAGCCTCTACAACACCGGCACCCGCACGGGCTTGATCGCAGCGCTGGAGGAAATGCGCGGCTACCTCGCTGCGGATGAAACGGAGCTGCGGGAGCTGACGGACAGCGCCATCGCAAAGCTGCGCAGGATGAGCGACGCGGAATATGACGCGCTCGACCTGTTCCCCGATTTTGAAAAGGAGGATATGGATGCCGAGTAAAGTACAGCTCTATGCGCAGATGGCAGACCGCACGGCGGAGCAGATCACGGGAAGCTACCAGAAGTGGACGGCATTTCTGACCACCGCCGCAAGGCTGTATAAGTACCCCTACAACGAGCAGCTCATGATCTTCGCCCAGCGCCCGGAAGCCACGGCCTGCGCGGAATACGACCTTTGGAATAAGCAGATGCGCCGCTATGTGCGGCGAGGCAGCAAGGGCATCGCCCTTGTGGATACCAGCAGCGACCAACCCAAACTCCGATATGTATTCGATGTTTCCGATACCAGCGGCGGCGAGAACTCTCGCCGCCCTTATCTTTGGGAATACCGGCAGGAGCATCGTGAGGTGGTATCTGCGGCGCTGGAACAGCGCTTTGACGTTTCCGGTGAAAACGGACTTGCCGATCAGATGGAGCGTGTGGCGGCGCAGCTTGTAGATGAATACTGGCACGACAATCGGCGCGATATTGTCGGCATCGTTGACGGTTCCTTTTTGGAGGACTATGATGAGTTCAACATCGGAGCCGCTTTTCGGAACGCCGCTGTTGTCAGCACCACCTATACGCTGCTGTCCCGCTGCGGGATGCAGCCGGGAGATTACTTCGAGCATGAGGATTTTCTGAACGTCTTTGATTTCAACACCCCGCAGACCGTCGCCGCCCTTGGAACGGCCATCAGCCAGTCCAGCGAGCTGGTGCTGCGGCAGATCGAAGTCACCATCAAGAATTATGAGCGCGAGAAAATCGCGGAAAGGAGCGAAAGCCATGAGCGAACTGACCTACACCCGCAGCGGGGATTATCTGATTCCCGATCTGAGCCTGACCGAGCAGCCGCAAGCCCCGCTGGGCAAGTACGGCAGGATGCGGAAGGATTACCTGAAGGAGCATCGTCCGGTGCTGTGGAACAGCCTGCTGCTGTCCGAGAAGCTGTACCCCCATCTGCGGGAGATCGACGAGGCAGCGAACAACCGGCTGGAACAGATGATGCCGGAGCTGATGAAGTCGGCAGGCGTGACGGAAGCGCTGAAAGCCAGCGACCCGATGAAGTGGGTAGGGCTGATGAACACGCTGAAAGCGCAGGCCGAGGAAACGATCCTCACGGAGTTGGTGTTCAGCTAACCATGTTCGATGCCCCTGCTGGGGCGCAGATGTCCTTCTTCCCCTCAGAGGCAGAACAAATTCAATCCATCGCAGAAGCGGAGAGTGTAACACCCTCCGCTTTTTCTATGTTCATTTCTCAGGATGATATTGACCACATCCTGCGCGCGGGCGGTAATGCGGATGCAGCGCGGATGAAAATTGCTGCGGAATTCTCCAAGCAAAAACCTTTAGAGGATCGCGCGGCATTTCTGAAAGCTCTTTACTACGGCGGCAACGGCCTGATTACGGATAACGGCAGGCTTTCCGCATGGTACGGGGACGATGGTATCCATATTGCAACCGGAGATACCTCTCGCTATCTTCGCTCTGCACAAGTGATAGGCTGGGCAGATGCGGCGGAGCGTATTGAGGAACTTCTGGACGGCGGCACATTTGCCACCAATCTTGAAGTCACAGAAGCCCCGCGCTATGAGCGGCTGGGTATTGCTGTGGATGTCTGGAATCTTTATCACGATTTCTCGGATGAAGCAAAATCGCTGGGGTATCTGTCCTGCTTGGGCAATATCCATAGCACCAGCTTTCCAGAGGAAACGGAGCGCCTGACGGATGATCTGCTGAATCCGGAGTTTCGGGAAAGGCTTCTGGCAGAACACAGAGTATTTCTTGACGCATACCGTGAGAACCGGGAGCTTCTGCGTTTCCATTTCCACCGTCCGCAGGCGCTTCTTACACGTATGGAAGATCTGTCATTGCCGCGCAAAGAATATCACTCCGATATGGCGGCTGTTCCGAAGACGGGCCGGTTTATCACTGAAGATGAAATTGCGGCTTCTCTTGCAAATGGAAGCGGCTTTGAGGGTGGAAAGACCCGCATCCATGAGTTTTTCCAGACTCCGCACACGACAAAAGAGAGCGCTGATTTTCTGAAAAAGGAATACGGCATCGGAGGACGCACCCATGCTGTATCCAGAGAAAGCGGCAGCTATGAAGATCACGGCAGCAAAGGCATTGTGCTGAAAAAGAACGGCTGTGCAGACATTCAGATGAATTGGAACAAGGTCGCTTCGCGCATCTCGGAGCTGGTTCGGTTGAACCGCTACCTTACGCCGGATGAGCAGGCAGCCTATGACAAGGAAATGGCGCAGGACGCCATGCGGAACGCGGTTTATAACGACTATAACGACGTAAAGGCGGCGCACCCCGATGAAATTGTGCTGTATCAGGTTGGGGACTTCTTCGAGCTGTATGGCGAGGATGCGCGGGCAGTTGCAGATGATCTCAGCCTTGAGCTGACGCGCCGCAATTTGGAGGGAGTAGGCCGTGTTACCATGTGCGGCTTCCCTGCAACGGATTTGGAGAAATACGTTGAAAAGCTGCGGGAAAAGCATGATGTAACAATTTCGCGCATTGGCGATTCCGGCCATGAACACACGGCATATACGCTTCCGTCCATCGACCACGAGGCAGAACAGGCCATCAATACCTATGAAGCGGAGTTCGGCGCGGATGGGACGCGGGTGTTCCGCAACCCCGCCGCCGAGCTGCCACCACAGCCTACCGTGCGAGAGCTGTTTGACGGGTACAAGCTGACCGTCGGCAACTCGCTTTCCAAAGATACGGCTTTTGTCAATGCCTGCCGCAATTCAGACCGCCAGAACGCTTATCTGGAGGGCGCGGACGCTATCCGTCGTATTGTCACGGCATCTGATGATCTCCAGCTTGTCCGCCTGTACTTTGATATGCCCGCGTTCCATAACCGGCTGCATCAGGAGCTTTTGGAGGAACTGTATCCCACGCTGGCAGCGACGGTCGCACCATCTCCCTATCAGATTACACAGGAGGACATTGACAACGCGCTTCTGGATTGGCACAACAACCTAAAGGGCAAGCAGGAAGTCGCACTATATATGCAGGCGCATGGGCGAGAACGCAGCACCGCCGCATGGCTGGCTGCAAAATATGGCTGGGAAGATAGCAAAACTCCCATGTATATCCATGTAGGAAACGCCGAGCCGGTGACGCTCACATGGGCGCAGGTACAGCGGCGGTTGGCACAGCTCATCCGCGAGAATAAATTTTACGATGAGAATGAGCGACTGCGGTTATTTTCACCTGACCGATACTCCATTCGTCTGCATCCCGGCGAGGGCGGAATTACCGGCATTTGGGATGAGGTGTTGGAACGGTTCTGCGGAGACGGGGAACAAACGCTCCGCTTTGCAGAACAGAATAACGCCATTGCTTACTTGGATGGCATCAAACGGGATATGGGAATTGAGCTATCCCCTCCGGCGTTTACAACACCGCTTGGCTATACTTATCATATTGGAGATCGCATTTCATCCATAGAGTTAGACCACATAGCAACAGTCGGCGTTATCGCGCGTGTAGATGAAGATCACGTCTGGCACACGTTACCGAACGCACCCGGACAGGAGCCGGTCAGCATCGACCGCAATTCCTTTGAACGCTACCTCGACACCAGATATTTCGAGGTTTCTGAACCGGAGCCGCAGCGCGTCATTGCGGCGCAGCACACAGAACAGCCAACCCCGGAGACGCCGCAAGCGGTTCAAAACCTTATGGGGCAGCGCGTGGAAATTGATGGTAAGCTCTATAATGTTGATTCCGCAGATGAAACTGTCGCACATCTCAGCGTCGTTTCATCCTCCAGCGAGAGCAATCACGAGCCGGAACACAGAACCGAACCGGTTTCTGCTGTCCTCACACGAATTGCAGATCAGGGTCGTGAGTTTGCGCCGAATATTTCGGCATATCAGGCGCTTCGTGCAGAGCATCCCGAAAAGCTCATCGGTGTCCGTGTCGGAGAACGGCTGCTTTTTTATGGCGCGGATGCAAAACGAGCCGCCAGCGCTTTGAATCGCCGCCTGCTGCAACGCGATATTCCCGGTATGGGCGAAACCGCTGTGACCGGCTATGATTTTGGACAATGGGCAAGCGCCGCAAAGCGGCTGCTGGAGCATGGACACAGCTTCGTGTTTGCGCAGCCAAATGAAACCGACGGCTATGATGTTATCAACGAGGCCGATGCCAAGGAGTATATCCCCATTGGCATGGAGCTGGAGATTGACGGACGGAAGTTTGTCATTGACAGCGTAAATTTCGGCACGGATGAAGTATCTCTGCGCGATGTGACTTTTCAAAACAGGCAGAGCTTTCCCATCTTCCGCGCTGAACACATTGCGTTTATACGCTCGTTTGTTGAAGATCAGGAACGGGAGCAGCCGCAGCCTGTCACCAAACCCGTCGCGTTCTATCCTGCCGAGAAAACGCACTTGCCCTACGACATAGAAATCCAAACGCTGCACATCCCGGAACCGGAGCATGACCCGCCCTCTACGGAACCCGCCGAGCCTGAACCGCCCGCCATGAGCGATGAAGAAAGGCTGATTCTGGAGCAGGAAGGGCGCGCGGCACTCTCGGAAATGGGCGAGTTTGTGCCTGATTTTGATGATGCCATCTCACAGGCTGAGATCGACGAGCCTCCCGCACACCGTCCTGCGGTATCTATCCCCGTTGACGGCGAGTGGCAGGGCTTTCCCAGCGTTGCCGCTGCGGAGCAGGCCGCTTACGCTGACTTCAAGGCGGCAAGCCACCGCGACGCGCAGAATTTCCACATCACCGATGATGCCCTCGGCGTCGGCGGCGCAAAAGCAAAGTTTCGGGCAAATATGGCGGCGATCCACCTCCTGCAAGAGCTGGAGTTTGAGGGCTTACAGGCCAGCCCGGAGCAGCAGGAAATCCTCTCCCGCTATGTGGGCTGGGGCGGTTTGGCAGATGCGTTCGATGAAAATAAGCCAAACTGGTCGGACGAGTTTGCAGAGCTGTACGCCACACTCTCCCCGGAGGAATACGCTGCGGCCAGAGCGTCCACGCTGAACGCCCACTACACCAGCCCCACCGTCATCAAGGCGATCTATGAAGCGGTCGGCAATATGGGCTTCCAGAGCGGTAACATTCTGGAGCCGTCTATGGGCGTTGGCAACTTTTTTGGCCTGCTGCCGGAGCAGATGCAGGGCAGCAAGCTCTACGGCGTGGAGCTGGACAGCATCACCGGACGTATTGCCAAGCAGCTTTATCCCAAGGCGGACATTACCATCGCGGGCTTTGAAACAACGGACAGAAAAGACTTTTACGACCTCGCCGTGGGCAACGTCCCGTTCGGACAATATCAGGTAGATGACCGGGCTTATAACAAGCTCGGTTTTTCCATTCACGACTACTTCTTTGCCAAAACCCTCGACCAAGTGCGTCCGGGCGGCGTGATCGCGTTTGTGACCTCCCGCTACACGATGGACAAGCAATCGCCCGAAGTCCGCAGGTACATCGCGCAGCGGGCGGAGCTGCTGGGTGCCATTCGTCTGCCCAACAATGCGTTCCGCGCCAACGCCGGTACGGATGTGGTTTCGGACATTCTCTTTCTCCAAAAGCGTGACCGTCCCATTGAGATCGAACCGGATTGGGTACACCTCGGCCAGAACGAGGATGGCTTTGCCATCAACCGCTATTTTGTTGACCACCCGGAGATGATTTTAGGCAGGCAGACCTCCGAAAGCACCCAATACGGCAAGCAGGATTTTACCGTTGTCCCCATTGAAGGGCTGGCACTTGCAGATCAGCTCCATGATGCCGTGAAAAACATTCGCGGCACCTATCAGGAGGCGGAACTGCCAGAGCTGGGCGAGGGCGAACAGATCGACACGTCCATCCCCGCAGACCCCAATGTGAAAAACTACTCCTACACCGTGGTGGACGGCGAGGTGTACTACCGGGAAAATAGCCGCATGGTCAAACCGGAGCTGAACGCCACCGCCGCCGAGCGTGTCAAGGGCATGGTCGCGCTGCGGGATTGCGTGAATGAGCTGATTGCCCTGCAAATGGACGAGTACAGCGCAGAAAGCCGGATTCAGGAAGCACAGACCGAGCTAAACCGCCTCTATGATGCGTTCTCCGCAAAACATGGCCTAATCAATGACCGTGCGAACCGTCTTGCGTTCTCTGACGATTCCTCTTACTACCTCCTGTGTTCGCTGGAAGTGCTGGATGACGATGGAAAGCTGGAGCGCAAGGCGGATATGTTCCACAAGCGCACCATCAAGCAGCAGCGCAGCGTAGATTCTGTGGATACCGCCAGTGAAGCCCTTGCTGTCTGCATCGGAGAAAAAGCCTGCGTCGATCTCGACTTCATGGCCTCCCTCATGGGCGGCAGCGAGAAAATCCCGCAGATCGTTGAGGATTTGAAGGGCGTCATTTACAAGGAACCCAACAGCGGCCCATTTGACTTGCAGGACGGCGGCGAGCATTGGGCGAAGGGCTGGCAGACGGCGGACGAATATCTCTCCGGCAACGTCCGGCAGAAGCTCCGCACCGCGCAGCGCGTGGCAGCGCACGACCCGTTCTTTGCCGGAAATGTGGATGCCCTGATTGCCGCACAGCCGAAAGACCTTGAAGCCAGCGAGATTGAGGTGCGGCTGGGTGCGACATGGCTTGACAAGAAGTACATCGAGCAATTCATGTATGAAACCTTTGAAACGCCCCGCTATCTGCGCGGACAGATCGAGATCAGCTATGTCCCGTACACCGCAGAATGGCAGGTTTCCCGCAAGAGCATGGTGCGCTACAACGACGTGGCGGCATTCACCACCTACGGCACAGACCGTGCCAGCGCCTACCGGCTGCTGGAGGATGCGCTGAATCTCCGCGACATTCGTATCTACGATACCATTGAGGATGCAGACGGACGGGAGCGCCGTGTCCTCAACGCCAAGGAAACCACCCTTGCCGCGCAGAAGCAGCAGCTTATCCGGGATGCGTTCAAGGACTGGATTTGGAAAGACCCGGAGCGGCGCGAAACGCTGGTACGGCAATACAACGAGGAAATGAACAGCACTCGTCCCCGCGAGTATGACGGCAGCCACATCGTTTTCTCCGGTATGAATCCGGAAATCACCCTCCGAGAGCATCAGAAAAACGCCATCGCCCATGTGCTGTACGGCGGGAATACGCTGCTGGCACACGAGGTCGGCGCGGGAAAAACCTTTGAAATGGTAGCCTCTGCGATGGAATCCAAGAGGTTGGGACTGTGCCAGAAATCCATTTTTGTCGTGCCAAACCATCTGACAGAACAGTGGGCGTCTGAGTTTCTGCGGCTCTACCCTTCGGCCAACATCCTTGTCACTACCAAGAAGGACTTTGAAACCCACAACCGCAAGAAATTCTGCGCCCGTATCGCCACCGGCGACTATGACGCTGTTATCATCGGCCACTCGCAGTTTGAGCGTATTCCCATCAGCCCGGAGCGGCAGGAACGGCTCCTTCATCAGCAGATTGAGGAAATCACCGATGGCATTCAGGATACCAAGCTCGCAGGCGGCAACAGCTTTACCATCAAGAGCTTGGAGCGCACGAAAAAGGGGCTGGAGGCGCGGCTGAAAAAGCTGCAAGCCAGCGACCGCAAGGATGATGTGATTTACTTTGAACAGCTCGGCGTAGACAGGATGTTTGTGGACGAGTCGGACAATTATAAAAATCTTTTCCTCTATACAAAGATGCGCAACGTGGCAGGGCTTTCCACCACCGATGCGCAGAAATCCTCGGATATGTTCTCAAAGTGCCGCTACATGGATGAGCTGACCGGCGGGCGCGGCGTGGTATTTGCCACCGGCACCCCGGTTTCCAACTCCATGACAGAGCTTTACACCATCCAGCGCTATTTGCAGCATGACCGGCTGCAAGAGATGGGTATGGGACACTTCGATTGCTGGGCAAGCCGCTTTGGAGAAACCACCACCGCGCTGGAGCTTGCCCCAGAGGGCACGGGCTACCGGGCAAGGACGCGCTTTGCAAAGTTTTTCAACTTGCCCGAATTGATGAACCTGTTCAAAGAGGTCGCCGACATCAAAACGGCGGATCAGCTCCACTTACCCACGCCGGAGGTTGCGTATCACACCATCGCCACCAAACCCACACAGATCCAGCAGGACATGGTGAAAGCCCTCTCGGAACGAGCGTCCAAGGTACACAGCGGTGCGGTCAGCCCGGATGTGGACAATATGCTCAAAATCACCTCGGACGGACGCAAGCTGGGGCTTGACCAGCGCATCATCAATCCCATGCTCCCCGACGAAGAAACCACCAAGGTCAATCAGTGCGTGGCGAACATTCTCCAATACTGGCGTGACGGCGAGGAGGAAAAACTGACACAGCTTGTGTTTTGCGACATTTCTACGCCAAAGACCACGCCCTCGCAGCGGGCGGCAAAGGCTTCCCCCGGTACGCTGGACAGCCCGGAAATCCATGCGCTGGAGAGCGCGATTTCATTGGAGGAAAGCGCGGAAACGCCGTTCACGGTCTATGAGGATGTGCGCCAAAAGCTCATTGACGCCGGTATGCCCCCGGAACAGATCGCGTTCATCCACGATGCCAATACGGAGGTCAAAAAGCGGGAACTGTTCGCAAAGGTACGCAGCGGTCAAGTGCGCGTCCTGATGGGCAGCACGGCCAAAATGGGCGCGGGCACCAACGTGCAGGATCGTTTGGTCGCACTTCACGATTTGGATTGCCCGTGGCGTCCCCGTGATCTCACGCAGCGAAAAGGCCGCATCGAGCGTCAGGGCAATCAGAACAAGCTCGTTCATGTATGCCGCTATGTAACCGAGGGGACATTTGACGCCTACCTCTGGCAGACCGTTGAGAACAAGCAGAAATTCATCTCTCAGATCATGACCTCAAAATCCCCGGTTCGCTCCTGTGAGGACGTGGACGCTACGGCGCTGTCCTTTGCGGAGATCAAAGCGCTATGCGCCGGTGATCCCCGCATCAAAGAGCGCATGGATTTGGACATTGAGGTGTCCAAGCTCAAAATTATGAAAGCAGACCACAACAGCAAGCAATTCCGCTTGGAGGACAGTCTGCTGAAATACTTCCCGGAAAAGATAGAGGAACACAAGGGCTTTGTTCGTGGGCTGGAGGCGGATATGCAGACCCTCGCGGCGCATCCGCTCCCGGCAGAGGGCTTTGTCGGCATGGAGATTCGCGGCGACCGGCTCACCGATAAGGAAAACGCCGGTGCCGCGTTGCTGGATACCTGCAAGGAGGTCAAGGGCAAAGACCCGGTACAGATCGGCAGCTATCGCGGCTTTACCATGTCCGTTGCTTTTGATTCCATGTGGAAAACGTACACGCTGACGCTGAAAGGCCAAATGACCCATCGCGTTGAACTCGGTTCGGATGCCAGAGGCAACCTTGTCCGCATCGAGAACGCGCTGGATAAAATGCCGGAGCGTTTGCGCAGCGTTCAGGAGCAGCTTGAAAACCTCTATAACCAGCAGGCAGCGGCAAAGGCTGAGGTCGGTAAGCCATTCCCGCAGGAGCAGGAGCTGGCCGCGAAAACTGCGCGGCTGATTGAGTTGGATATGGAGCTGAATCTGGACGGCAAGGGACAGCCGCAGCCTGAGCAGGCGATTGCAAAATCGACGCGGCCTTCCGTTCTGGACAGGCTGAAAGCGCCGCCTGTTCATGGCGCACCGGAAAAGCCCCACAAGAAAGAAATGGAGGCACGATGATGAAAAATATTCCTGTTTACAAGCACACGGCGGCCTACGCCAGAGAGCATGACGAGCTTGCGGCCTACCGCGCTTCCAATCAAGCGAACACGGCCTGCAAGGAAGCGATTGAAACCGCCATCCGCGACCACTACCGGGATAACCGGCTGGATGCAGCGGCAGTCGATCAGGTGGTGCAGCAGTTCGGCTATGACCGCGCATTTCATATCCTTGCCATCACCGTCTGTCAAGCGGACTGGGACAGACGCTATTCTCCCGACAACAGGGCTTGGGCAAACGCCATGTCCATCCCCGCCAATCCCGACGCATGGGGTACTGACCGCAACTGCTATCTGGCCGTCAGCAGCCATCCCGGTTTGGTCGATCTGTTTCTCAGCCAGACCCGCAAAGCCTACGCGCAGGAGCAGCAGAAAACCTCTGTCCGGGATATGCTGAAAAAGCTGCCTGAAACAACTTCGCCGAAAATTTCGGCGAAGTCCAAATCCCCGGAGCGTTGAGCGATGGCAAAGCGCAAACGGGACATTCAGCTTAAATTCCGCGTTACACCGCAGGAGCGGGAAATGATTGAAACGAAGATGGCGCAGTTCGGCACCACCAACATGGCGGCATATCTCCGCAAGATGGCGATTGACGGATATGTGGTAAAGCTCGATCTTCCGGAGCTGCGGGAGCTGGTGTCGCTGCTTCGGTATTCCAGCAACAACCTCAACCAACTCACCCGCCGCGCCCACGAAACAGGCCGCATCTACGAAACCGATCTGGAGGACATTCAGCAAAGTCAGGAACGGATATGGACGGCGGCAGAGAAAATCGTTTCCTCGCTGGCGGCGCTGAAATAAGTCGCAGGGGCGGCGGAATAACCGCCTCCCCTGTCTATACAAAAGCAAAAGCCCCGACGCAAAACAGCATCGGAGCTTCTACGGTTCCAGATTATTTTCATCGAATAACGGCGAGGCAAAAAAACTGCTCAGGTCGATCTCCAATCCCTGACAAAGCTCGTGGATGATCCGCAGCTTCATGGATGGGTATGCGCAGTTCACAAGATTGCCGATGGTGGACTTCGGTACGCCGCTTTTCATATAAAGCTGATACTGCGTCATGCCGCGCTCCTGCATCAGCTCGACCAAACGCCTGCTGACGGCTTCATTCAACTGCAAGTATCACACCTCCCGTCCCTGTAACTGTACCAACATTATATTTCCCATCTGGAGCAAATTAGTTCAGGTAGCTGTACTAAAGAAGGATTATGTGATATGGTTAGATGTCGGGCAAAAGGCGAAAACTATTCGTATGACTTTGCCGCATCCTTGCAAAACACTAATGAGCAAAGTAATCTAATATCAGAAAGAGATTTGACCGCTTGGAAAGGAGCTGCGGAACGCATGCTGACAAACGAAATTGTGCTGAAGGTATTTTCTGACTACCTCGCCCGCGATGATGATTTTGAAGTTGTCCTCACCAGCAAGGGCTACACCGTTATGGGCTTTGACTGCTATCGGCAGGACTGGAACACCGTGGACTTTTGCCCTACGCCCGAAGATTTGTTGGATTCTCTGCTGGATGCCTATGAGAATTTTCGCATGATGGAGATTACGGGTGGAGATCGTGACCTGACCGAAAAGGAAGAAGCAAAGCTCGCCAAAGAGCGTGACGCGCTGACCGCACTTTGTGAAAAGGAGGCCGCAAAATGTTCATCCTGAGAATTCTCTTTGCGCCGCTGTCGCTTATCCTGTCCCTGTTCGTTTGGCTGTGCGCGGGGCTGCTGTCCTGTTCCGGCTTCGTGTTCAAGCTGGCAAGCGGACTGCTCTTCCTGCTGGCTTTCGCCGTGCTGATTACCTACTCCGTAAAGAACGGCATCATCCTCCTTGTGCTGGCGTTTCTGATCAGCCCGATGGGACTTCCGATGCTGGCTGTGCAGGGACTTGGCAAGCTGCAAGACGTGAACTCTGCCATGAAAAACTTCATTCATAGTTAAAGTGCAAGCCGGGGCGAACGCCTCGGCTTGCTTTTCTAAAATCCCTGTTTACTTTCTTGCTAATCTCGGATATAATATTAGCAAGAAGGAAGTGATAACATGACCGCCTATGAACGGCTTGACCTGCTTTTTCAGCAAAACAATGGGATCGTCAAAACCGCGCAGGTTTTGGAAATCGGTATTGCCAAGTCCACGTTTTACGCCTACGCCAAGCAGCGCGGCGTGGAGCAGGCAGCGCACGGCGTTTATGTTTCGCCCGACGCATGGACGGACGCCATGTACCTGCTGCACCTTCGCTGTGCGCAGGCCGTATTCTCCCATGAAAGTGCATTGTTTTTCCATGACCTGACCGACCGGGAGCCGAGTCCGTATTCCATCACGGTCAAGACCGGCTACAATCCCGCCAGCCTGCAAGCAGACGGCATCAAGGTCTACACCATCAAGAAAGAATTGCATGATGTGGGGATCGCCACCATGAACACGCCCTTTGGCAATCCGGTTCCCGTCTATGATATGGAGCGCACCATCTGCGACTTGATCCGCAGCCGCAGCGGGATCGAGATGCAGACCTTTCAGGACGCACTGAAGCAGTACGCAAAGCGCAAAGAAAAAGATTTACGGAAGTTGATGCGCTATGCGCAGATGTTCCGTGTTGAAAAACTGCTTCGGCAGTATTTGGAGGTACTTTTATGATAAAAACTGCACGGCAGCTCAAAGACCTGATCCGCAATCTCTCCAAGGACAAAGCCGCAGATGCACAGATTCTGATGCGCAATTACATGATGGAGCGGTTTCTGGAGCGCATTTCTCTCTCGGAATACCGGGACAAATTCATCCTCAAAGGCGGAATGCTGGTGGCTGCCATGGTCGGCCTTGACGCCCGCTCCACAATGGACATTGACGCAACCGTAAAAGGCGCAACGGTCGGCATCGAGGAAGTAGAGAATATGATCGCCTCCATCATCTCCGTTCCGGTGGACGATGGCGTGGAGTTCCGTGTGAAGCGCATTTCCGAGATCATGGACGAAGCCGAGTATCCGGGCATCCGCATCAGCATGGAAACGGAGTTTGACGGCGTAATAACGCCGCTCAAAACCGACATTTCCACCGGTGACGCTATCACGCCCCGCGAAGTGCGGTACAGCTTCAAGCTGATGCTGGAGGATCGCTCCATTGAGATTTGGGCGTACAATCTGGAAACCGTTCTGGCCGAAAAGCTGGAAACCGTCGTGTCCCGCGCCACCACCAACACCCGCATGAGAGATTTCTATGATCTGCACATTCTGAGCCAGCTCCACGGACAGAGTATAGTTCCTGCTGATCTCCGGGCGGCGCTCATTGCAACGGCCAAGAAACGCGGTACAGAGAAGTATCTTGCCGACGCGCCTGCGGCCTTTGATGAAGTCGAGGCCGACCCGAACATGGAAAAGCTGTGGCGGGCTTATCAGAAGAAGTTCTCCTATGCTGCCGACCTGTCGTGGCATACGGTCGTGGAATCCATCCGCAGTCTATATAGATTAGCGCGGGCTGAATAATATGGGAAACAGTAATAAGGTCTGCCCGAACTGCGGCAGAAAGATGAAGCAGCAGTTCATAGGCTTGCAGCATTGCAAATGCGGCATGAGCTGGAAAAAGGACGAAGGCTTTTTCGAACGCACCCCTGATATGATCTTTGCTCTGGAACGACGAACCATTGGAGGAAAGGTAAAACAGGTTCCGATTATCCGCTATCAATCCGATAAATGAAGAATAAAACGGTCTGCTTCGGCAGGCCGTTTTGCTTTTCAAGGAGGTGAACACCCATGGCAACCACGCGCCTGATGCCCCTGCACACCGGCAAAGGCCGCACGGTGGGACAGGCCATCAGCGCCATCATCGACTACACCGAAAATCCGCAAAAGACGGACGGCGGCAGGCTGATTACGAGCTGGCAATGCGACAGCCGGATCGCCGATGCCGAGTTTCTTTTCACCAAGAATCAGTACATCCAAAAGACCGGCAGAGTGCGCGGCGAGGATGATGTGATTGCCTACCATCTGCGGCAGTCCTTTATCCCCGGAGAGATCACACCGGAGGAGGCAAACCGTTTGGGCTGTGAGTTGGCCAAGCGGTTCACCAAGGGCAACCATGCTTACATCGTTTGCACCCACATCGACAAATCCCATATCCATAATCATGTGATCTGGAACTCCACCGCGCTCAATCAGACTCGGAAATTCCGAAACTTTTGGGGCAGCAGCCGCGCCGTGCGGCGGCTCAACGATACCATCTGCATCGAAAACGGCTACTCCATCGTGGAGAATCCAAAGCGCCACGGCAAGAGCTACAACAAGTGGCTGGGCGACAAAAAGAAGCTCTCCCACCGGGAGCGAATCTGCGCGGCCATTGACGATGCGCTGACACAAAAGCCCGACAGCTTTGAAACGCTGCTGGAGCTGCTGCGGCAGGCCGGGTATGAGGTCAAGGGCAAGAAAGTCCCGTCCCTGTTAGGCGGCGAACAGAAAAAGTCCATTCGCATGGATACCCTCGGTGACGGTTATACTCCCGCAGATCTCCGCGCGGTGATTGCAGGTGAAAAGGCGCATACGCCGCGAAAGAGCGCCGCCACGCCGGTCAAACCGGAAAAGCGCAGCGGGAATCTTCTGGTGGACATTCAGGCCAAATTACGCGCGGGCAAGGGTGCGGGCTATGCGCGTTGGGCAACGTTGTTCAACCTGAAACAGATGGCACAGACGGTGGCCTATCTGCAAGACCATGAGCTGTTAGATTACGCCATTCTCTCGGAGAAAGCGGCGGCAGCGTCCGCTCACTTCAACGAGCTTTCCGCAAGGATCAAGGCTGCGGAAAAGCGCATGGCCGAGATTGCCGTGCTGCGGGAGCATATCGTGGGTTACGCCAAGACCCGCGACACCTACGTTTCCTATCGCAAGGCCGGGTACTCCAAGAAATTCCTTGCAGAGCATGAAAGCGAGATCACGATCCACAAGGCCGCAAAGAACTATTTTGATGGACTGGGCTTCAAGAAGTTGCCCACCATCAAGGCGCTGAATACCGAGTACGCCGAGCTGCTGGCGGAGAAGAAAGCGGCCTACGCCGACTACCGAAAAGCCCGTGAGGAAATGAAAGAGCTGCTGACGGCCAAGGCCAATATCGACCGTATTCTGGAGTTGGATAAGGAGCAGGAGGAAGCGAATGAACGACGGGAAAAAGAGGCGGAGCAGCGCTGAGCTTCCCGCCCACAAGCGATTTGCAAAATCGCGCAGCCGATGGATTTATCCATCGTTTCAGAACAGAAGTTTTTTGTTCTGCGGGGATTGGGGCAGCGCCCCAACAAGCATGAAACAGGCGGGTTCCGTGTGAACGGAATCCGCCTGTTTTCGCAAAGTGGGTACCGCTTTGCATTGCTTGCCAGTTTCTTGTTCCCGTTCGTAACCCCTCTGAAGCCGTGGTTTTCGATGCCGCATATAGCGTAACGCTTCACCTCGCACGCGGCCGGTTGACCGTGTCTGCGTCTGCGCCTCGTCGTACCCGAACTGCGCGACATGGCACTCTGCCCCTGCGGGAACGTCCCTGATTTTTTCTGTAGCAGCTTGCATTCGTGCTGAAAATTGACTTTCAGGCGTAAATCGTGTAAACTATATTAGTGCATTAGTCACTGCTAACCGAAAAAAGGAGGGCATCCAATGACAAGCGAATACATGAACAACCTCTATCGGGATCTGCTCTCCAATTCACCGCAGACCGTAACGATCCCGATTCCTTCTGATATGGGAACCGGACAAATTGCGCAGGTGGTGACAAAACAGGGTGCCGTTGTTTCAGACTGGAAGATGAATTATTTTTCTGACATGAATGTGCGCGGGATTAACAGCGAGGACTATATTCAAATGCTGTTCTGCCTGAACGACGGCGTGTCGTGGAATATTGCAGGCAGCAGAGAGGGCGCTTGTCTTGCAAAGGGAGAATCCTGCATTTACCGTGGACACGGGAAAATGGAGTCTCTCTGTTATGCGCAAAACAGCGACTTCTATTTTAAGAACATCAAAATTCCCGTTCCATATTTCAAACGTTTATTACAGGACTACTTCGAGGATGGCGAGATTACCGTCTATGAAAAGAAACTGCTGACCGGAATTTCAAAGGTGAGCATAACGCCCTATATGGAGCATATTTTCGCAGAGTTACAAGACTTTACACATTATCGGGGTGGGCTTGGGTATCTGTTTCTGGAAAGCAAAATCCACGAATTGCTGTCAGTATATTTGAGCGAAGTGTTGGAGCTGCGAATCCTCTCGCCGGAATACTGCTGCATATCAAAAAGTGAACGTGATTGCATCATCGAGGCAAAGAGAATCATTGACAGCGAGCTTGCCTTTGCGCCAAGCTGTGAAGGACTGGCAAGACAGGTTCAAATCAGCGTCTCTAAATTATCAAGGGGATTCTCCATGATGTACGGCATTTCGGTTCATGCGTATGTTATTGAGCAGCGGTTAGAGCGAGCCGCAGGATTGTTATTGGAGAGCAATATGAACATTGGGCAGATAGCGGTTCTTGTGGGTTATACAAAGCCCAGCAACTTTTCTGCTGCATTTAAGAAAAAGTATGGAGTTATGCCAAAAGATTATCGAGAGGCCAGCCGAATCAAATAGGTGCTTTGCATACCCAAAATAAATACCGATTTTGGGTAGAATGAAATTGCTTTTGGGTTGGATATTGGGCATGAAATTGCTAAAATGCGTGGTGTGGTTAGAACACTCTAACCACACCACATTTTCATTTTCTCAGATATAAGGAGGATACTGGTATGAGTTCCCAGAAAAAAAGTTCCCGGCTTGAGGGAAA
>ENA-OURU01001362-OURU01001362.1-human-gut-metagenome-genome-assembly--contig:-NODE-1362-length-30997-cov-3.841381_pt1 | contig 30997 bp, 25 predicted proteins | sample MGYA00242137_ERZ509064 | MGnify/ENA primary metagenome ERZ509064 (study PRJEB26280, sample SAMEA2338777) | human gut metagenome | biome: human gut; feature: human-associated habitat; material: faeces...
GGCTTTGCCCAGGAGGAGCTTTTAAGGCAGGGCGCGCTGGATGTCTTTACGCTGCCCATCCAGATGAAGAAGAGCCGGCCGGGCGTTCTGCTGTGCTGCATTTGCCAGGTATCCGATGCGGATGCCCTCGCCGCCGCCATTCTCAAACACACTACAACTCTGGGCGTGCGCAGGACGATTTGCCAGCGGTATGCGCTTTCCCGCAGCATAGAGGAGGTGCAAACCCCCTATGGCCCTTTGCGCATCAAGGCCGGCCATGGTTATGGCGCGGCCAAGCGCAAAATAGAATATGAAGATGCCGCCCGCATCGCCCGGGAGCAGGGCATTCCCCTGGCCAAAGTGCGGGAAATTTTGGAGAGCCTGCAAAAATAAAGGCTGCGCGCCCTGCGGCGCGGAAAATCCGGTGAGATAAAAAGATTCCATGCAGATGAGTTTTATTGGCATGGAGTCTTTTTACATTCTGTTTTTTTGCTGCCCCTCCTTCTCCGCGAAAAGTCACGCTCGGCTCGGCTGCTCGGTTGCAAGCGCCCTCGGCACACAACGCTTCATCCCGCCCCGGTTTCTCTGCACATCTTTTTCATACCGCAAACACAGAAAATAATAGAGAAAGCCGACCACTTTACCGTGATCGGCTTTCTCTTCAAATCTGGGGTGAATGATGGGACTTGAACCCACGGTCTCCAGAGCCACAATCTGGCGCTTTAGCCAACTAAGCTACATCCACCATATGGCGCGCCAAAAGGGACTCGAACCCCTGACCTACTGCTTAGAAGGCAGTTGCTCTATCCAGCTGAGCTATTGGCGCATTGAGTCGCTGACCTCATCAGTCAGCCTTTATATTATACCCATATACCGCTAATTTGTCAATACTTATTTCAAAATTTTTCAAATATTTTTCAAATTATTTTAGGCGGACAAAATTACGGTTTTCCGTATTTCTGTGCAAGTGCAAGATTTCTATAGTCGGGTTCTGACGAAACTTCTCTGATAAGCTTTACAAACTTAGGAAGTTGATACCGCTGATCTTCACTAAGCAATTCAATTTCTATTGTTGCCCTGTCACTCCAGAACGGATAAACATCAAGTTCGTAGTATGTGTTGTTATCGACAATGCAATATCTGTCTTTACTGATGACGCCTGTAACATACTGCCTTTGAGCAAGGTACGAGTCATATTGCTCTTTTGAAATATAATTTTCAATTTCAATCCGCTTAATATCCGATATTTTGATTTTTACAGTTTTAATACATACAGCCTTGTCACCCTCTCCCCTTTTGCGGATTCTGAAATATCCTTCTTCGGGAGTAGTGAGGTATGCCTGTGTAATAGAAATTCTGCGACAGGTTTTTATGCTGTTCAAAAATTCAATATCAGGATATTCAATCAAAAATTTTCTTTCAATTTCAAGCGGTTTCGGAATTCCAAGAAATGCGACAATCTCCTTGAGAAGTCTTTTCAGCTTGGTATCAAAGTCGGTCGAATTATCAATAATTCTCAAATGCGGTGTGCCTGTCCACACAGCCATAACATCTGTGTCAACTTCTCTTGCTTTTTCAAGACTTTCTTCTCTGCGAAAAATATTAGTTTCTTTTCCGTAACACTCTTCTGCACCGTCTGCGGAGGTCACAAGATGAAATACTGCGTCATAAGAATTTCGTATTACATCTTCATTCAAATTATGGATACCTGCATACTTTGCAAACTCATCTTCCGTAACATATGCTCTGCTGTCGAGCAAGCCTCTGTCAAAAAGCAACACCGCTTTTTCGCAATTCATTTCCTTTGCAAGCCGAGTTTTTTCATTCTCTTCGGCAAGCTGAATTTCAAACAGTTCTCTGTGAAATTCATAATAACCGACATTTTCGGGGGTTTTGCCCTCACTAAACAATCTGCTTGCAACTTCACCGATTGAAATTGTAGGAATATTAAGCTTTTTAAGTTCTACGCTGATATATTCCAATGCCGCAGTCTTGCCGCCGCAAGGTCCGCCGGTCAAAACAATTTTTACAACCTCAGCCATAATATCACCCCGATAAATTATTGAGTTTAGTATATATCCGCGAAGCGGGTTTTTTGTTCCAAAAAAGAATATAATATTATGTTTTTAATATTCTGCATATAATATCCGCAAAATGAAAGTTTCTTATGCAGTAAAATTCATATTATGCTTTAAAAACAGCCTAAATAATAATAAAAACGGTGAAATATGCTGTTATAACATTGACAAGTTGCGTGTTAAAGTGCTAAAATATGTACATAACCAATGAGGTTTTTCTTAAATTGAAAGGAAGTATTTATGATGGAAAAGCAGAATATTGACTGGGCAAACATCGGCTTCGGTTATATGCCCATCGGTGAAAGATTCGTAGCTAATTATAAAGACGGTAAGTGGGACAACGGCAGTATGACAGCCGACACCACAATTACTATCAGCGAATGTGCAGGCGTTTTGCAGTACGCTCAGACTTGCTTTGAGGGTATGAAAGCGTACACTACCTGTGACGGCAGAATTGTTGTGTTCAGACCTGATCTTAACGGACAGAGAATGGAAGACAGCTGTAAGCGTCTTGAGATGCCTGTATTTCCAAAAGAGAAGTTTGTTGAGGCTGTTTGCAATGTTGTTAAGGCAAATGCAGATTATGTTCCTCCGTACGGCACAGGCGCAACACTTTATATTCGCCCGTATATGTTCGGCAGCGGTCCTGTAATTGGTGTTAAGCCGTCGGCAGAATATCAGTTCAGAGTATTTACTACTCCTGTAGGTCCTTACTTCAAGGGCGGTGCAAAGCCTATTACAATTAAGGTTTCAGACTTTGACAGAGCTGCTCCTCACGGCACAGGTCACATCAAGGCAGGACTTAACTATGCAATGAGCCTTCACGCTATTGTTACCGCTCATGCAGAAGGTTTTGACGAAAATATGTATCTTGACGCAGCTACAAGAACTAAGGTTGAAGAAACAGGCGGCGCTAACTTTATTTTTGTAACAAAGGACAACAAGGTTGTTACTCCAAAGTCTAACAGCATTCTCCCCTCAATTACCCGCCGTTCACTTATGTATGTTGCTGAGCATTATCTTGGTCTTGAGGTTGAAGAAAGAGAAGTTTACTTTGATGAAGTTAAGGACTTTGCAGAATGCGGTCTTTGCGGCACAGCTGCCGTAATCTCACCTGTCGGCAAAATTAACGACCACGGCAAGGAAATTTGTTTCCCGAGCGGTATGGATGAAATGGGTCCGATTACAAAGAAGCTTTACGATACACTTACAGGTATTCAGATGGGCAGAATCGAAGCTCCCGAAGGCTGGATTAAGGAAATCAAGTAATCAATTTTATACATATAACAAGACGGTCTGCGAGAACAGACCGTCTTTTATTTGCAGTTTTTAATTATATTGTTGTAGGCAACATCCACGGCACACTCATCTGTATTACAATGCAATACATAAAATTTTGTATGCCGAATAAGATTATCGAGATTTGAGAGCAAAGACATTCCGTCCGACTTATTCACAAATTTGACAGTTGATTTGTAGAGCCTTTGTACAATCTCCTTTGTGTCGGGGACTGTAACAAAATTATCGTCTGAGCGTTCTATGAATATTATAGCACCTATGAGAACGGTTTCGTTGTTAGCAATTCCGCTTCCGCCGTCAAACGGAGTTCCGCAGCATAACGGGACTTCGTTTTTAATTTTCACAACAGGCTTATCGTCATTGAGAATATGAGCTTTTGAGCCGAATCTTTTCAGCCACATCTTTGTATGAGTAGATTTGCCGACGCCTGAATCGGCGGAAAACAAATATGCTTTTCCGTCAAAAACGAGTGCCGAGGAATGCACAAGCATAGCGCCAAGGTGAATTATTTTGCGGTTAAAAATTGACGCCGTTGCAAATTCTTCGGCTTCATCAATGGTTGAACCTTCAACCATACGGCTCAACAGGGAATTTAAGTATGAGGCTGACGGTATGGCAGAAAAATCTGCACTTCTCTCCCCTTCATACAAAAACGGTTCGCACAATTTTTTTAAGTAATCAAATTTTGGTTCAATTTCAACGATAAAATCAGCTATTAAGTATTTTGGCAAAGCGTCCTCCGAAATAAAACAGACTCACAAAAAGTGAGCCTGTTTTTTATTGGTTAGTTTAAATGAACGATAAACTTCTGAATTTGGGTTGCATCAACTACTGTGATGTTGCTGTCACTGTTATAATCGGCAAGATGTTTTTGCTCAGTCGAAAGTTCAACAATACCGACAACATACTTCTGCACAAGAGTTGCGTCAGAAATATCAATCTTGCCATCCATATTTACATCGCCAATTTTATAGTTAGAAATGCCGTTAAACGGAATATTGTTAGCCTTTGCGTATTCTTCTGCATAAGAACCGTAACTGCCCTTGATTGTTACATTCGGAGAGTTTCTGAAAGCGTTAGAAGCAATAGAAGTCACGGATGTAGGAATATACACCTCAGATAATGATTTACATTCAGCAAAAGCACTCTTACCAATCGCACTTGTACCGGCAGGTAAATATACCTTGTCTAAAGAAGTACAATTGAAGAACATCTGATCGGTAATTTTACTCGGCACACAGTTAAAGGTAACAGATTTCAAACTTGTGCAATTCTGAAACACGGCAGAACCAAAATCTCTCACCCAGATAGGAATTGAAATTGATTCAAGTGAAGTACAACCGTAAAAAGAATCAGTACCGATTCTTCTAAGATATCTTGCTTCGTTAAGCCTGACCGATGTTATTGCGGTCTTTCCTACAAAGGCAAAATCAGAAATTTCAGATACCGACCAGCTTTGAAGCTTAAGCGGAAGAACAATTTCGGTCTTATCACCTTTATATCCGGTTACGCTTGCATTACCGTCGGAAACAGAATATACAAAGCCGTCGGTTTCATATGAAGCCGCAGAAATTTGAAATGTAGAAATAATAATCAAAAATACAGATAATAACAATCCGGAAAAGCGTTTTAGGGATTTTAAACAATATGTTTTTTTCATATCGTTACCCCCAATCGTCACCATCACTCTTAGTAGCCTCAGGAGTATCATCAAGACTACCGGTCAAAATTATATCCTCGAATTTAAATTTTACTAATTCAAATTCAGGAGAAGAATACTCTTTTTTCATAAATAACTCCTTCCTAAATTTTATGTGTGCAACAGTATTGTCTGTTGCACACAATAAATTTAAAATTAAACTGTTGCGTTCGCAATATCATAGAGTGTAAAGTAGATAGGATTACCAAGTTCAACAACAGTTTCATTTGATTCATTAACATACTTAATATAAGTGTAAACTCTATAAACACAATTTGCATTAGTTTCGGTATTATTGAAACGAGCATAATACTGAAGTCTGTTCTTGTTATCAAGTCTGTTATTATCGATCTGTTTTGTGAGCGACTCGATACTTGATTCACCTGTCAAAATTTTACTTTTAGCTTCTTCAGCTGCCACGGAAAGGTCAGCAGTGTACTTATTAGCGTAGTACTTCATATCAGTATTGTAACCTACACCAATGGAATCTTTTTCTAACTCTAACTTCTGCATCACAATACCCGTCTGAACCTTACTGCTGTTAGGATCAAATACATTGAGCTGTTTGCCATTATAGAAGAAGTTAAGTACAAAGTCAGCGTAAAGCTTGTCTTCACCGTTACCCTTAATGAAATCTTCAGCTGTATCAAGTGTAGTCATACTATCAGCGTCAAATCCGTTGAAGCTGTCAGCATTATCAGCTGTCCACTGGTTTCTTGTTACTTCCATAAACTGAGTTGAAGTAGAAACTTCCTTAACAGATGCAACTGGAGTTGAGCTTTCTCCATAAACAGGAGCTATCCAACAGTTATCATACGCTACATAGCTGAAAGCCCCTTCACTGTTGTACGCTTTAATAACAAGATTATTACATTCCGGATCGGAGTAGATTGCCCAATACATAAACTGAAGTTCTTTACCACTATCTTTATATGTTTTCGGAGCAGTGATATCATACTTATAAGTTCCGTCAGAATTTTGTTCATAGAACACTGAACCGTAAGGTAATTCAGATGAACCATTTTTTTCGTAAAGAACAAAAGTACCAGCATTATTTATAAGCGGAGTAGGATTACCCTCACTGTCTTTATAAATATTAAGGTGGATTGTTCTGTCTGACTGAGTTGAATTAACAACAGCTGAAGCTATTGAGTTAGTAACTGATGAATCAAAAGCGGTATTACTAACAGGAGTCTCATTCCAAGTAAGATTCTTTGTAAAGTTTGACTCATACGGTGCAAGAGAAAGGATAAAGCTATTTGTAAGAGTTACCTTTACAGAATGTGATTCTACACCTTCAACATTAGTAGCATTCTCAACAAATGTGTATGATGAAGTGTTTTCGGGATCAACATAACCAGCCTTGTTGTAATACTTTTGTTTACCCATTCTGTCAGTATAAGAGAACTGAACCTTATACGGTACTTTAATAGAAGTAATGTCAGAATAGAAATTATAGTATACTGTTCCCGCATTATCACCAATAAGAGTATCCTTATGCTTAGTATAGTAATCATTAAACGAGAACGTATATTCTGATGTAGTTACAAGACCTTCTGTTCTGTTTCCGCTAACATTTGTTGTAAAACCAGTAGTAGGAGCAAAAGCAGTTATATCTGTTGTGTTTTCAGCAGAATAGTAGCCATTGAAATTATAAAGATTCTTTGTGGTTGTGTAAAGAGTAACAGTTACAGTAAGACCTGTTTGCGCTGCTAATTCAGCAATCTTAGTCTTATCGATTGAAGCTGTGCCGGCAATCCTGCCTGAATCATAAAGAGATTTACCCTCGTTGTTTTTAACAACAACCTGAATTTCGGGAGTGGCTTTACCGCCACCTGCATTTGTTCCGTTGTACAATGAATGGTGGAAGGTCATTGAACCGCCCGGGGTTTTGATATAACGAGCAACAAGCGTTACATCTGAATTTCGTGTAACTGCACCTGTCAAACTGCTCATATTTGAAGGATTGATTGCCTTGTAATCACCATCAATAAGACGATACCAACCAACAAATGTGTATGCTGCAGTTGATGGAGTTGCAGTAACTTCAAACTTATAATCCTGAGTATTATCAGCTTCAGTTTCAAGTTTTCTTACTTTATTCTCTGGATCGGTAAAGTATGCACTTGCTCCAGTTGTCGTTCCGACAATTGATGAAGCATTTTCAAATGTATCTTCCTGGAAACCGCCTACTTTGTTGTAGTCATCAAGGGTATTTGCATACTGAATCTTGATTTCACCGGTGATTTTCTGTTTACTCTGAGTATAGTACCAACGACCGTCAAGACGGTTACCCTTCTCACCACCGCCTGTGATAGCTGCCTCAAAGTTAATCTGAGCATAAACACCTTTATAATCATTATATAAAGTTTTAAATGTTGCCCAATGTTTATCTCTATTATCCTTACCCGGGAGGAAGTCAGTAGGAGTTGATTCAGAACCAATGGCAGTTTCCATTTGCGCATCGGTCTTGCCAAGGGCATACAAGAGAGCTGATGAAGGAATAGTAGCCACTCTATCGCCAGCCTTGTTATAAATGCTCCAAGCAGTTGCATATTTACCGATGTAGTTATTCTGGTAACCGTCCGAAATAATTGACAGGTAATTATCCTTACTGGTTACACTCTGAGTGTCCTTATAGTCAAGCTTCTCTGTACCAATTTTATTGCCAAAAATATCTGTCGGATAATTCTGGTAGTCGAGGAATACTTCCCAACCGGCAGCATCAGCATCAGAAGTAGCTAATGTAGCGCCTGGTACATTATCGTGTGTATTATACTTAAAACGATAAATAATGTTATCAGCAGCAGCACCGCTCTCAGCTATCTTAACAAAATCATCGTAGTCGTATGTCTGTGCATTATCACTTTTTTGATCTTTACCGTTATAATCTCTATGAACATCGTCCCAAACATAGTTATTAAGCGTCATACCTGTAATTTTTTCTGTGGTATCACCATTGACTATAAATTTAGGAATCTGAGTAAAGATAGAACCGTTGTAATCAACCATTGGTTGTCCGGGGTAATAGCCTAATGCTTCTAATGTTGTCTTACCAGTACCATAATATACATAACATGAAGGAGTATTGCCCCAAATTTGTTTTGCAGAATCGTAGTTCTCAATGTAGAAATATACGCAGTTATCATCATTTTTGAGGAAATACACAGGAGTGATTTCAAGCTTTGATGAATCATAAATCTCTTGATTTACTTCAAAAGTATAAGTATATACATCACTACTATGATTTTTACCTTCAGTCTGTGAAAGAACTCCGCCAAAGATACCGTTTACGCTGAATCCCTTAACATAGTAATCACTGCCATTGTGACCTGCAAAGGTTGCGTCAGGGTCAATTGTCGTTGTAACGGTTACTGTTGAGCCATAAGGAACTTTCTTAGCAGTAACAGCACGATTTTTACGATCAATCTTGTATGAATCAGATGCAGTAATTTCTTTAGCATCAGGAGTTGTTATTGAAAGAGTTGTATCACCTAAAACAGCAGTTGTTTTACTGGCACCAGTATCAGTATAGCCCGCACGAATTGTACCGTCTTTACCTGTAATATTTACGGTTGTATCAGAAGCACTATCTTTGGTAGCTTTTACCGTATATGTATTAGCAGTCGGGTCGTAGATGATTTTTATATCTCCGATTTCATCAGAATTTTCACTTACAATACTCATCATACCGAATACATATTGGGTATTATCTGCATTAAAACTTTCTTTACTGGCGGTGACAAGTCTTAAATCAACAGGATTATCAGAATTTACACCGGTAAGTTTATCCTTTGGTGTCATATTCTTATAATAGTTAGATGTTGAAAAAGCAAAATACAGCGTTTTATAATGTTCTTTTTTAAGAGTTACTATATATTTTCCGTCTTTTTCATAAACATTGTACTTTCCATATCCTGATTGATTATATCCCTGCTGTCCTTCCCAACTTTGTGGTTTGTTAGTGCTGCCATACAAAAAGTACATATTATTCACGATTGTACCTGAATCTTCTACTTTAAAGTTAGCGGTTACGATTGTGTTAGCTGTAATCTTAAGAGAAAGTGAAGAATCGTTATAAGTTTTTGTTGTATCATTAACCGTTACAGTCCAGCCGGAAAGAGCGTAGCCATCCTTTGGAGCTGCAGTGAATGTTACTGTACCGCCCTCGGTTACTGTTGCAGGGGAAGTGAGTGAAGTTGCTCCGTTCATTGCAGAAACAGTACCGAATGTATTGTCACTTGAACTGAATGTTACTGTGTATTTATTTGCCTCACGGAATGTTACACCTGTTACGGTAACATTCTGATCAGGCATTGTAAATGTTGCGGTGTTACCACTTACGGTGGTTTCAATTGGAGTACTACCGTCTTCACCCACAACAGTTACTTTGTCAAGAACTTTGCCATTTTCAGGAATTGCAGTAACAGTAACCTTTTCGCCGGTTGTAGCTGTTACCTTATCAACAGTTGCCGATACACCCTCTGCTACATTAACTTTATGAGAAAGTGCTGTTGTATACCAAAGCTTATATTCGTTATTTCTAGTATCAAGCCAAATGGTAACCGGAGTTGTAGAAGTGTCCTTATCATCGTTAAAACGAACAAGGTACTTCTCATCTGTACCAGTTTTATTACTAAGCGCAAGTGGTCTATCAACAGTATTGTTCTGGAAATTGTGCCCGGCATTATCACTTGTGGTAAGATAATTAGTTGATTCATTCGTCGCTGTTTTGTATATATAAAAATACTTTGGAGTATCGCCGTAAGTTTCTGATATCGTACCTGACAAATCAGCTATAGTTTTACCGGTTTCATAGTAGAAAAGACCAGGATTGCTTTTATCTTCTACAAACTGCGGATCATCAACTGACGGGTCATGCCATGTAGTATTAAATCTACCGCAAATATAATATTTAACAGAATCAGTTGCTGTAAAACTAATCTCGTTGCTTGTAACAGGCGAATAACCATCCGCTGAAACTGTGACCGTATACTTATAAGTGCCGGCTACAGTCGGGGTTACAGTAAGAGAATTGTCAGCATTCTTTTCTTCAGTTGCTGTACCATCAGATGTCTTTTTATAAGTATAAGTAAGATTATCCGATTTTGCACTACTTACTGTAGGTGTAAGAGTAACGGAATTTCCGATTTTTACAGATGTAGGATTAGCTGTGAGAGCTACACTATCAGCAACTTTTTTTACTGTCTTTTGTACAGTAAGATCAGTATTATTAGCAGAACCGTCTTTAACGGAGATTCTGTAATCACCAATTTCAGACTCAGATATAGTATAGTTGCCACCACCAGAAGCACCGAAACTAATATCCCATTTACCATCGACACGAGCTTTAAATTCACTCGACTGTGTAATGGTAATGTCTAAATACCAATAACCTGTTGTTTCATCAAAAGTAAAAGGATACTCAGTTGAATCCCATTTAGTGTTACCGTTAATATTACCAACAAGATTTACGGCTTCAAAAGTCTTAGTGACAGCATTAACTGTTGAAACAGTACCGATAAGCATTGTTGACAGGAGCATCATTACCGCAAGGATGACGGAAACAGTGCTTCTGCCTAAATGAGAAATTTTTGTTTTCATAATTATTACCTCCATAACCTAATATTTTGGTTTTGGTTAGGTTCGGGTTCGACCTTTACCGCCTGACCAACGGTGAAACATAATCGGCAAAGCCACGGAATTTTGCAGTTAATTTACAAAAAAGCAACGAGAATTCAGCCGAAAATTGTATCCTTAACCTGTTTCAGTCAAAATGCGAACACTAACCCATATTCTTTATAGTAGATTATACCATTTTAGATTGATTTTTTCAATTAGGTTGCAATAATTTTATTGTGTTTGTTTAATGTGATAGTTTTGTGTTTGTTTTTACATTCAGTTTTGCCGTTTTCACAACAGGGTTTTATGTTATGCACAAGTTACAGTGTGTTTTTTGTAGATTTTGTCAATATATCGTGCATTTTCATTATTCTTAAAAAGCAATTATTTTGCGGTATATTTCAGGGATGCTGATGTTTTTTTGTTAAAAAATAAACCCCATATGGGTTTTGGATTAAGAAATAATTCAGCAACAATAAGGATAAATAAACCGCAAAAGGCACATAACCGTCACTCTTTTCGGTTATGTGCCTTTTTGTTTTTGTCGGGCTGTTTTTTACAGTCCATTGAGGTTTGCAAGAGTTTTACCGCTCATAAGGTTATCAATAGCAAGCAGTACTCGCTGCCACTTGTAATTCTCATATATTCTGTTTTTTCGGGTTACCCCAACTATTGACATTGAGCCTTTTTCAGTTGTTATCTATTTTGACAAAGCCTCTGCCCTTTATTGCACCTGCTGTTGTTACAATAATAAAGGCATTTGGGTCAACATTTTTGATTCCCGAAGTTATTTTGTAAACTTCCTGCGGACGGACTGCACACATAATAACCTTTTTTTCTTTTCCGCTGTATGCGCCCTCGCCGTCAAGATATGTGACACCTCGCTTGAGGTTCTTCATAATGTCCATACTGACCTCTTTGTAGTTGTCTGTTACAACAAACATCAATTTGCCGTTGCCTCGTGAAGTACCGTAGCTCACCGCATCAATTACTTTTATGCTGATAAAAATTACAAGCAAAGCATAGAGTACATTTTCAATGCTGTGATATACAAAAAATACCATTAAAAGAACGAGAATATCGGACACAAGAATTATTGTACCAGTTGAAATGAACGGAAAATGCTTGTGAAGATTGAGGGCGATGATGTCTGTTCCGCCCGTTGAACCGCCTCGGTAGAAGATAAGGCCGAGTCCGAGACCGTTCAGAACTCCGCCAAAGCCTGCCGCAAGGATTGTGTCACCTGTGTATGCGGGCAAAATCGGCGTAAGAACATCAATCATAACAGACACAAGTGCCGTTGCAACAAGGGTTCTTGTAAGAAAACCCTTTCCGTTCTCGATAAATCCCCAAATAAACAGCGGAATGTTCATCACAAAAATCATAATACCGATTGGCAACGAGAACATATAGTTGAGCATTGTTGCCACACCGGTAAGTCCACCGGGCGCAACATTGTTAGGTGATGTAAACATTGCTACCGATATGCCGTAAAGAACTGCTCCGGCGAAAATTACAAGATAATCAAAAAATAGTGTTCCTGCCTTTGCAAGACAGGAATTCGGTTTTAAATTCGTTTGCATAAAATCACTCCCCGAAACGAGTATGTATAATTATTTCAAAAAGTTCATTTATTCTGTCAAAGTCTTTATTTATTTGTAAGTATCCGAAAAGTGCTTCAAGTCCCGTTGCACTGTGATAATCGGCAACAGAACCGTTTTTTGGAGTGCATTTAGGTGCGGCATTTCTGCCTCGCTTATAAACGGCAAGTTCTTTTTCAGAGAGAACAGGCATAAGAACTTTTGCAAATTCAGCCTGACTTTTGCAGTTTACAAGCGAAACTTTTATTTTGTTGAGTTCTCCGACACTGCGGTTAGCCTTGCGAACAAGGTATTCACGCACAAGCAGGTCATATACACCGTCACCCACAAAGGCAAGTGTAAGCGGAGAAATTTCATCGGCTAATGAATGAACAGATGTGTTTTCCATATTAACTCCGTATTATGCAATATCAATCCATAAAGTCAAATTCAAGCTCATAAATCGAAACAGTGTCGCCGTCGGAACAGCCCTTTTTGCGGAGTGCGTCAATTACACCGCCGTTTATGAGAACCTTTTGGAAGTAGTTAAGGCTTTCGTAATCGTCAAAATTGATGCCCTTCATAACCTGCAACAGCCAGTCAGCCTCAACGGTATAGATTCCGTTCACATTCTTTATTATAACAGAATGGTCATCAAAATCATCAACGGTCACAATCGGAGCAGGCTCTGCCTCGTAGTGAGTGATTGGAGGAAGCTTTGAAAGCATTTCCTGAATCTTTTTGAGGAGCGGATCAACATCATAGCGGATTGCCGCCATAATTGGGAAGAAATCATAACCTTGATCTTCGACAAACTTCTTGAAGTCAGCAATTTGCTCATCGGTTGCCATATCGCACTTGTTGCCTGCAACAACCATCGGACGCTCTGCAAGCTCGGGATTGAACTTTGCAAGCTCATTGTTGATTGTTATAAAATCTTCCTTGGGATCTCTGCCCTCACTGCCCGAAACATCGACAATGTGAACGAGCATACGGCAACGCTCAACATGGCGGAGGAACTGATGCCCAAGGCCTGTACCCTGCCATGCACCCTCGATAAGTCCGGGAATATCAGCCATAACAAATGACGAACCCTCGCCCATTGACACAACTCCGAGTACGGGAGTGATCGTTGTGAAGTGGTAGTTTGCGATTTCAGGCTTTGCCTGTGAAACCACGGAAACAAGGGTGCTTTTTCCGACATTTGGGAAGCCTACAAGACCGACATCGGCAAGAAGCTTGAGTTCAAGAACAACATCAAACTCTTCACCCGGAAGTCCGGGTTTTGCAAAACGGGGAACCTGACGGACAGGGGTTGCAAAGTGCGGATTGCCCCAACCGCCCTTGCCGCCTTTTGCAACAATGTATGGTTCATCACCCGAAACATCGGCAAGAATTCTTCCGCTGTTCTCCTCTTTTACAACAGTTCCGACAGGAACACGGATGATGAGGTCTTCGGCATTTTTACCACGGCATCTGCCGCCCCTGCCGTTTTCACCCTTTTTTGCGGCATATTTTCTTTTGTAGCGGAAATCTGCAAGCGTTGAAAGGTTGGAATCGGCAACAAAAACAATGTTGCCGCCTCTGCCGCCGTCACCGCCGTCGGGACCGCCTGCCGCTACATATTTTTCACGGTGAAACGAAACGGCACCGTCACCGCCGTCACCGGCTTTTATTTTAATTTTCGCTGTATCTACAAACATATTTTTCTCCGTAACAGTTTTGCTGTTCAAAATTATCAGTACAAATGTAAAGATTTTCAGACTTGTTTGTTATTAGTATAAACAGAAATGTAAAAAATAAGGGTGGATATAAAATCCACCCTCATAAATTTTGAGATTACTGCTCAACAGGATAAACGCTTGCACGCTTTCTGTCTTTGCCGACACGCTCAAATCTTACAACACCGTCAATCTTTGCGAACAGTGTATCGTCAGAGCCTTTGCCTACATTTTCACCGGGATGAATATGTGTGCCTCTCTGCTTTACAAGGATGTTGCCTGCGAGAACCTTCTGACCGTCTGCACGCTTAACGCCAAGACGCTTTGATTCACTGTCACGGCCGTTCTTTGTAGAACCCATACCTTTTTTATGAGCGAATAACTGAATGTTTATTTTAAGCATTACCTTACACCTCCGAAAATTTAACTTTAATAAAATTTTTGTATTGCTCCGAAAGAGCAGTTAAGTGAAGCTTTAAGCCTGAGAGTATATCACAAGCCTTTAAAGCGTCATTCGGTGACATTCTTACTTTCATAAGACCGTCATCCTCGGTAACCTGTGCATTAATATGCAAAATCTCGGTGACAGTGTTTGCAGTCATATATGCGGCAGAACTGATTGCCGCACATACAATATCGCTGCCCTCTTCGGCAAAGTCGGAGTGCCCCGATATTTCAAAACCGCAAATTATATCATCTGATTTAAAAAATGTTACCGTAGTCATTTTCAGGCTTCGATTGAAGTAATCTTAACCTGTGTGTAAGGCTGTCTGTGACCTTTTGCTCTCTTTTCGCCCTTCTTAGGCTTGTAAGTGCAAACTCTGATTTTTTTGCCTTTACCGTTCTTTACAACTTCACCTGTAACCTTAGCACCCTCAACGAGCGGTGTGCCAACCTTGATGCCGTTGTCTGTGCCGACTGCTACAACATCAAATGTTACTGTGTCGTTTGCTTCTGCGTCAAGCTTTTCGATGAAGATAACCTCATCGTTAGTTACCTTGTACTGCTTGCCGCCTGTCTGAATAACTGCGTACATTTTAGTACCATCCTTTACATTGGGCTCGCTATGTGCAGGTGGAACGAATCACTTAAAACCCACAATATGCGGCTTATATACTATATCACAAAGGAAACTTTCTGTCAACAATTTTCCCGATATTTTTTAAATATTAAAGCTTGTTCTGAATTTTGCACGCCTTGAGAGTGTTTTTCATAAGAGTTGAAATTGTCATAGGACCTACACCGCCCGGTACAGGTGTGATAAACGAGCATTTATCCTTGACATTTTCAAAATCAACATCGCCGCAGAGCTTGCCGTTTTCATCCCTGTCCATACCGACATCAATCACAACCGCACCCTCTTTTACCATATCGGCAGTAACAAACTTCGGTCTGCCGACTGCGGCTACGAGTATATCTGCCTGTGAACAGATTTCAGCAAGATTCTTTGTTCTGCTGTGACAGATTGTTACCGTGCCGTTTTCATGGAGCAAAAGCATTGCCATAGGCTTGCCTACGATATTACTTCTGCCGATTACAACGCAGTTTTTGCCGCTTACTTCAATGTTGTAGGAATGGAGCATCTCCATTACGCCTGCAGGCGTGCATGGAAGAAAATCATACTCGCCGAGCATGATTTTGCCGACATTTACGGCATGGAAAGCGTCAACATCTTTAAGCGGGCTGATTGCCTCAATAACAGCCTTGTCATCAAGGTGCTTCGGCAACGGAAGCTGAACAAGAATACCGTTGATATCCTTTTTATTATTGAGAGTTTCAACAAGGTTTAAAAGCTCTTCCTGTGTTGTTTCGGCAGGAAGTGCGTACTCCTCTGACTTAAAGCCTACAAATTCACAAGCCTTTTTCTTGTTGTTTACATATACTCTTGACGCCGGATCGTCGCCTACGATTACTACCGCAAGACCCGGTGTTATTCCGTGGGTTTCTTTTAACTCAAGCGTCTGCTTTTTTACTTCTTCTTTCACCTGTGCCGATACCTTTTTTCCGTCGATAATCTGCATAGAAAGAATCCTCCTTTTTTCTGTTGATAATTAAAAATACAATACCTGTTATAAAAATTACTGCCGAAAGAACCTGTGACACCCTTATGTCTGCTCCGAAAATTTGGAACGGAAGATAAAGGCTGTCTGTTCTTAGTCCTTCAACAACTGTTCTTTCAAATCCGTACCACACAAGGTACATAAAGAAAATCTGTCCCGAATACTTTTGCTTGTATTTTCCGTAGAAATGGAGAAGTACAAATCCGAGCAGACACCACATTGATTCATAGAAGAAGCACGGGTGAACTCCTATGTTGTCTGTTCCCTCGCTCAGCATTCTCCACGGCAAATCCGTGGGAGCGCCGTATGCCTCCTGATTCATAAAGTTGCCCCATCTGCCTATTCCCTGTCCGATAAGAAAACCGACCATTGCAATGTCAAGAACAGGCATAATCTCCATTTTTTGTATTTTGGCAACGGTCAAGCCGCCGAGCAACGCACCGATAATTCCGCCATAAATGGCAAGTCCGCCGTTATTGATGTAGAGAATTTCAATCGGATTCTGTCCGTAATAGTCCCATTTGAAGAAACAAAAATAGAGTCTTGCACCGATAATTCCCGTTATTATTCCTGCGAAAATGCAGTTGATAAGCTTTGAACCGTCAACCTTGTAGCGCGGTGAACTTTTCCACGCATACAGTACGGCAAGCAGAAGTCCGCAGGCGATGATTATTCCGTACCAATAGACCTTGTAATCACCGATTGAAAATGCAATCGGGTTAATATCAAATTCCCAGCCAAATCCGGGAAACTGTACATGATAAGGCATAATTACACCTCTTCAGGCTGTTTTACAACAGACAAAGTGCAATTGTTGACATCAAGCATCTCGGCAAGTCTTGCGTTAATATCCTCGAGTTTTGCATTTGCAACCGCATCAATATAAGTGAAAATCTCGTTACCTTGCATTTCATAATCTATAATTGAATTTGAGATTGCGCTTACCGAGTTGAGCGATGAAACCGAATCGCCGTAAACAGATTTTCTTGCAATTTCAAAATCCTCTTTATCAATGCCGTTTTTCTTAACCTCGGAAATATACTGTTTAATCATTTCAACCGCCTGCTTTGGCGCTCTTGATTCGCCGCCGAAAATTACCGAACAATAACCCGGGCCCTCAAAAAGTTCATAAGAAAAACTTGAATTGATGAGGTTTGAATCCATAAGATTTCTATAGAGTGTGCTTGTGTTTGAAGCAAGTGCCGAAAGAAGAATATCTGTGCAGGCAAGCTGTTTTTCATTAAGAGGCTTGTCTGCCTTTTCCTTGAAACCGAGATTGAACAATGGCATTGATACAGGAAAAGTCTGCTCAATATAAGGCTCTTTGATTTCATAAGGCTCTGTTTCAAAATAGTTTTTGATTTCCTTCTTCTCACAAGGCTTGAGCATTTTATCGGCAACTTTAAGCACGCCGTCAACCGTTACATTACCTGCAACGCAGAGAACCATATTATTAAGGTTGTAGAAAACATTATAAACTTCATAAAGCTTTTCGGCTGTAATCTCCGCAATTGTTTCAACCGTACCTGCAATATCAATTTTTACAGGGTGATTGTGGTACATACCTTCAAGCATATTGAACATTACGCGCCAATCGGGAGAGTCGTCATACATTTTGATTTCCTGACCGATAATGCCCTGTTCCTTTGCAACTGTCTGAGCCGTAAAGTAGGGATCCTGAACAAAATCAAGAAGAATTTCAAGGCTTTCGTCAAACTTGCCCGTACATGAGAAAAGATAGCAGGTTTTTTCAAAGCTTGTATATGCGTTTGCATTTGCGCCTGTTTTTGCGTATCTTACAAACGCATCACCCTCTTCACTCTCAAAAAGCTTGTGTTCAAGGTAATGGGCGATACCGTCGGGAACGGTTATGATGTCACCGCCGTTTACGGAAAACTTTGTGTTGATACTTCCGTAACGAGTGCCGAAAATTGCATATGAGGAAGTGTAACCCTCTTTTGGATAAACAAAAATTGTAAGTCCCGATGGATGTTCAACTTTATAATAGCTGTCGCCTGCAATTTCCGATTTAATTTCTGTAATATTCATTCTGTCCGCCTCCCTTACTTATTTTTGAGAACATAAACCGTATCGAGCAAGAGCTTGTTTGCGGCATTTACAATCTGCTCTTTGGTAACTGCATTAACCTCAGCGGAAACTTCTTCAACAGTTTCAAGGTCGCCGTTAAAGATTCTTCCTGTGTACCAGTTTTCAATACCGCTTACGCTGTCGCTGCTTGACTTGAATGAATTAACAACAGCAAGCTTTGTTGCCTCAATTTCAAAGTCCGTAATTTCGCCGTTCTTCATATCCTCAATTTCTTTGAGAATAGCTTTTTCGGCTTTTTCAAGATTTTCGCCCTCAACGCCGCTGTTGATGTACATTATGCCCTTAATTGAATCGTAGGCAGATGAGCAGTAGTAGCAAAGGCTCTGCTTTTCACGAACATTGTTAAAGAGTTTTGAGCTTGCAGTACCGCCGAGAACAGCGCACATAAGTCTTTCGGCAACCGCCTCTTCATCACCTGCGGAAATCTGTGTTCTGAATCCCATAACAAGTTTTGACTGTGAAAGCTCCATTTCCTCTGTAATATGTTTTTCTTCGGAAACAGTTTTGACAACATTTGTTGATGAAGTCACAACATTTCTTTCGATATTTGCAAATGCCTTTGTAAAAACTTCCTTTGCCTTATCGGCAGGGCTGTCGCCTATATAGAGAATCTCAAATTTTGCGGTTTTGAGAAGATTCTGCCACGCCCTGTAGAGTGATTCGGCAGTTGCGGCCTTGATTTTTTCAGCAGTACCGTAACGCTTGGTTCCGAAAACCTCATCCTTGCACATATGCTTTATAAGCTGTTCCATTGCATAGATTCGCTTTTCGTTAAATTCAGAATCAATCACATCAAGAAGCTGTCTGCGTTCCTGTTCAAGTTCACTTTCGATAAAAGCGTTGTCCTTGACATTCGGCTCAAAAATCACACTGCACAAAAGCTCCGAAAGCTCTTTTGCAATGCTGGCATCATCAAGAGAATATCTGTCATCAAGACCCGAAACGGAAATTTTAAGCACCTGACTTTCACCCAGTTTTGAAAGCGATGAAGTGAGATCCGCACCGTAAAGTGAACTGAGTTTTTTGCTGAGAACAGTAAAATCGGGATATTTTTTGCATGAACGGACGAGCAATCCGCCCACAAGTGCATTTTCCGACGCTGTTTCAATAGAAAGCGGAACAACAATGTTCACGCTGATTTTCATTGTTTTAAAACGGCTGTCTTTAATGTTTGTAAAGAAAACGCCGTCTGCAATTTCATTTCTGTTGATGAAATTCATTTAATCAACTCCATTTTCAGATTGTCAGTCATATTGTATCACATTTTGGTTTATTATAAAAGGGATATAAGAAAAAATACCGCATATATGCACATTATTCAGTAAAAGTATATCCTTTAAGGGTTAAAATATTAAATCACGCATTTTCCGGGTTATTGTCAAGCTCAACAGGCACAACCTTGTCGGCTTCGGTGATTTTTCTCATTACTCGGCAAGGATTTCCGACTGCAACAACTCCTGCGGGAATGTCTTTTACAACAACACTTCCTGCACCGATAACACTGCCTTTACCGATTGTTACACCGCCACAAACAGTTACATTTGCACCAATCCAAACATCATCTCCGATATGGATAGGTTTTGAAATTAAAATTCCATTATTTCTCTGTTCGGCAATAATTGGATGGCTTGCGGCTGAAATACACACACCGGGTGCAATAAAGCATCCATTGCCTATGTGAACCGGTGAAGTATCAAGAATTGTGCAGTTATGATTGATAAGAGCAAAACCGTGAATATGGATATTAAATCCGTAATCGCAATTAAATATAGGATTTATCACAGCGTTACCATCAAATGTTCCAAGAAGTTTTGAAAGAATTTCTTTCCTCTTTTCTTCATTATCAGCATGAGTATTATTAAATTCAAAGCAAAGATTTTTTGCGGTTATCTGTTCATCATGCGGAAGATTAAAATCAGAACAGCAATACGGCTTGTCCTGTTTCATCATTTCAAGATATGTCATAAAATTTTCTCCTTTTGTTCGTTAAGAAAATTCTAGCATATTTTCAGGGATTGTTCAATTGGGAATTTATCATATGTGTGAAAAAGGTGTGGGTTCAGTAGCAGCGAACACTGTTCGACAATATGCAAATGTTTTGATTATACAAATGTTAATATAGTTATAACCCTATCGCAGTTTGTTATAGCGGTAATTGCGAGTGACGGTGATTGCTATATGTCAAAATTTCGTCCTCGCCAATGCGGCTTGTTCATAATCAGACTGTCATCAACGCTCTCCCTAAAAACAGTTGTTTTCTTCTATCCACTTTTATTTTTACGGTTACTCTCTCCCCGCCTGAAATATAGTCGCCTTGCGTTGTGCATGAATGCACTTCCTTATGCTCCTTATTTCAGACAGCGCTTTGCTCCCTTTTTCCGCCACAGGCGGCGGTCGCAAGGCTACCTCAAGTCCCGTCACACCGCTTGACGGTAAAATAAAAAGCAGTCAACACAAATGTGCCAACTGCTTTTTATGGTGCGAGTGACGGGACTTGAACCCGTACGTCGTGAAACACACGCCCCTCAAACGTGCCTGTCTGCCTATTCCAGCACACTCGCATTTATTAAGTTTTTGTCGGTTTCTCAACTCAACAATCAAGATTATATCACAAGGCATTTAACTTGTCAACAGATATTTGAAAGTTTTTTCAATTTTGTTACATTATTTTTTCTCTATCTACAAAAAACGCATAAAAACTGAAAATTTATACTTTTACAAAGATGACATCGGAACAAAATTATATCCCGACATCATCCTATTTTTTAACAATTAACCGAGTGTTTTCTCTGCAACTTTCGGCAATTCATCAAACGAATTGATTGTATATTCAGGATTTTCTGTTGTGCCGAAGCCGTATGATGCAAACACAAACGGAATTTCTGCATCTTTGGCGGCAAGCTGATCGCCGATTGTATCGCCGAGATACATAGCCTTGTCAATGCCGTTACGCTCCATAACGAGCTTTATATTCTCCCCTTTTGTCAGATTTGTTCTGCCTGACATTTCAAAATCGGAGAAATATTTTTCGAGTTTATGAGCAAACAGGAATGCTTCAATATAGCCGCACTGACAATTACTGATTATGCCGAGAAAATGATTCCTCGAAAGAATTTCAAGTGTGCTTTCAAGATTGTCATACAAATGACCGCCCGTTTTACGAAGTGACGGAATCTGTTCCACACAACACTCCTTTACAATTGCAACCGAGTTTTCAAGCGGAAGCTCAGGCAACATTATTGAGGCAATTTGCTCAACTGTTTTTCCCATATAGCTGTTCATTTCCTCGAGCGTGATTTGTTTTGTTGTTTCTTTATGTTTTTTAAGCACATCATTCCACACTGGCAAAATCACATCGCAAGTGTGCCACAATGTGCCGTCAAGGTCAAATAAAACTGCTTTTTTCATAAGTTCATATCTCCGTACTTAATATGATTAACGGTTTCCCGTTGCCAAAACGATATTAGCACAACGGATTTTTGTTGTCAAGATAATCTGACAAACAGTAATTTACATATCTATTCAATTTATAAATACTGATTATAAACGAACAAACAGCATATAACTCGAAAGCTATTGTAAGGAAAAGGTTAAATGAAAAACTTCTGAAATTCGGGTTAATCATAAAAAAGGCAAATCCTATAAGTAAAAGCAACACATATTTTATCAGACATAAGGTGGTTTGATTTCTTTTATAGCGACACTTTTTTAGTATCTCAGATTTGTTAAAATGCACATTTGTAATTTCCGCTTCACTATTGGTTGCAATGTGTGGGACAATATTAAAATCATAACTTCCGTAGTAGTTTTTATTATTTTCTAAATCAAAGTCAATGTTAATGATGATTTCTTTTTCTTTAATCATGGTGTCATCAATTGAAACGCTAAATTCAAAATCTGCATAATTTATGTAATTATCCCAACTAAGACATTTTTCCTTCATGTTGTCAAAATCATTTTTCAATTCTTTATGATAACTGTAACAAGGAATTAATTGCTTAAAATCAAGATGAAATTTATTCTGAATTTTCGGAGTTTTAAAAGCTATAATTCTGATTTTGTGAATTCCCGATTGGTTTATATTGATACAATTTTCATGTTCTGAAACATCGCTGTTATTTACAACGATTTTATAATCATATTTATCAAATTCATTAAATTGAAATATTAGCTTTGCCATTTTAAACCTCAAGTTTTCCTAATTACGGATTATTGTATATACCTATTTGTTCGTTTTGGTTGTAGAACCAAAACGATTGGCGAACACGGTTCGCCGCTACAGTATGACAATCACTTTGCGACATTTATATAATCTTTATTTATATACAATTTGTTACTTTACCTGTGGGCGTTCGATGAACGCCCCTACTGATTAACAAACAATTTGCGTGGTTATAAATCAAGTATCGTCATATTTTCTATTATAATTTGTTATAGCGGTAACTGCGAGTGACGGTAAAATAAAAAGCAGTCAACACAAATGTGTCAACTGCTTTTTATGGTGCGAGTGACGGGACTTGAACCCGTACGTCGTGAAACACACGCCCCTCAAACGTGCCTGTCTGCCTATTCCAGCACACTCGCATTTATTTTCTTTTTTCAAAAGCAATATTGATTATACGGTATAACCGCCTTTTTGTCAATAGATTTTTTGAAGTTTTTCAAAATATTTCTTTCCCTTGCATTAACTTACAACACAAGGGAAAGAATCATTATTTGGATTTGTCAGCTTTCAAGGCTTTTGCCTTTTTTTACCTGCTGTTTAAAATTATCAAGACAATTATTCCAACTGCTGTATGACGGATCATTTCGCTTATCTTTGAAAAGCTTTGTATCTTCAAGATACTTTCCGATATACTTTGTCACCTTTACCGCACCTTTATAGTTAAGGTGATCGCCCTTATCCTTTGAGTCCTTTTTCCAATCAATCGGAATATCGTCACGGAGCAAATTGGTATCAATGTAATCAACACCGAGCTCCTTCGAAACTGCTTCCATAGCATTATGTCGCTGATAATTCCAGTTCTTTGTACTCGGAGTACTTATCAACACAAGCTTTGCCTTATGCTTTTGGCAAAAGTCTGCAATTTCGTTGAGATATTTCTCGTTGGTTGAAAGTATCGGGGCTGAAATATCTGAATACTTCATATACTCATTTATGTCTTTATCTGACGCAGGCTTAGACTTTTTAGTAAAGAAATAACCTTTGTTATTCTCGTTCGCAGTATATTCAACTGTAGCCGAAAAATCCTTTAATTGAAGATTTTTCCAGCGGTCATGATATCTGAACACAGGGAAAATCTGCTCTGCCTTATATGTGATTTCATCCTCAAAATAAGATTTTCTGAAAATCGCATTGGTTTCAAGGAACACAATCTTCGGACTTTGTTTTTCAAAAGTTTTTTTCAAAAATTCCATTGAGTACACAAGCTTTTGAGCCGGAGAAGAAACATCATACGAGGTAATTCCGTAATCCCTCCAGATATTGAGCGGAATGAACGAATGATACACCTCGCTGTCACCGATAAACACAGTGTCAATACTGTCTTTAGGTTCGCTGAAAATACCGTTTGCCCTCGGATAATGGATACCTGCCGCCTTGTCATTTGACTTTGGCTGAAATATGAGTGAGGACACCTGAAGTAATCCGAGAAGTATTGCAACAAACAGGACGCAGCTGACGATTCTTTTTATCATTTTCTTCATAATCAGCCCTCCTTAGAAGTTTGCATAAATCGGATCAACGGCAACATAGCCCTTGCCGTAAGCACCGAAGATTATGATGAACATAATAAGAGCGTAAACAGCCGCCCATCTGATAACAACATTTCTCTTGGCAATTGCACCACGCACGCATACTCCCTTTTCATTGAGAACGCTGATTACAAAAATGAATGCAAGCGTAACAAGCACAATTACAACATCGTGCATATCAATTTTCAGCTTTGCCATAAGGTCATAGTCAAGGCTTGAGAAGTTGAAGTCGGTCACCATTTTTCCAAACATCGAAAGTCCTGTTGTAAGTCTTTCCGCTCTGAAAAACATTTCACCGATAACAACAAGTATGCCTGTACGAACCATTTGGAATACTCTGTATGCAAAACATTCGGAATTGATGTGAAGTTTTTTATTGAATGCAGTAACCGCAGGCGCAATTATATTGCCTGAGAGGATAAGCACAAAGTGGTACATACCGAAGAATATGTAGCCCCACGCAGAACCGTGCCACAGTCCGTTGCAGAACCATACACAGAACAACGCTATGCTTCCCGCAAGCAACGGACCAAAGTGGTTACCGAGCTTTTTGCGTGCGGAAGATGTAAGATTTTTCATCGGCTTTGACATGGTAACGGGATAGAAGATATAATCCTTGAACCATGTACCGAGTGTGATATGCCATCTTTTCCAAAATTCTGAAATTGATTTTGAAAAGAAAGGTCTTTCAAAGTTTTCGGGCATTGTAACTCCGAAAATCTGAGCAACACCCATTACGGCATCCATTGTACCGGAGAAATCGCAATAGAGCTGAATTGTATAGGCAATTGCTCCGAGAGCGATTATTCCGCCCTGATAGTCATCGTAATGGCTGAAAATCTGCTTAATCATAGGATTAAGTCTGTCGGCGATTACGAGCTTTTTCATAAGACCGAAAAGGATACGAACTGCACCGAGTTTTAAATTTTCAAACTCAATTTGCTTTACATTCCACAGCTGATTGGCTGTCTGACCGTAACGGCAGATAGGACCTTCTACAATCTGCGGAAAGAAAGACATAAACAACGCAAGTCTGAATATGTTGTCATCTGCTTTTATAAGTCCTCTGTAAACATCAAAAAGGTACGATACAGCCTGCAAAGTAAAGAATGAAATACCAATCGGCATTATATAACTCGGAATATCAAACTGAATCGGAACATTTAAAAGCGACAACAGCGAATTTATATTTGTTGTGAAAAACGGTGAGTATTTTATCACTAACAAACCGCCAATCATAAGTACGGCGGCAAAGAGCAGAACTCTGCGACTGCGGTGGAGATAAACCTTTTTAAGAGCTTTTTTCTCCTCTTTAGGCACAGTCTTGAGCGCCGCACTTTTTTGAGTTTGTATTCTGTCAAGCCATAAGCCGAAATAATGAACACCCATTATTATCAAAATCAGATAGGCGATTAACTCTCCGCTTATGAGCCAGAAGAACGCAAAGCTTGCAATAAGCAGAAAATACCTTCTCGCTCTCTGCGGTATAACAGCATACACAACAACTGAAACAGGCAGAAACATAACAAGAAACGCTACCGAAAAATATGAGGTAAGCGTATCAAGACTGCCCGCCATCAGTAATGATGGAAGATCCATCTTATTCCTCCTCTTGGAGTCTTTCAATCATACTCCACATTGCCTTTACTGAATTAAAGTTTGCAGGAACAACTTCCACTGCAGGAACTGTTACATCAAAAGCGTCCTCAATCTCGGCAATAAGTGAAATAATTGAAAGAGAATCAAGATAGTGACCGTCAATAAGGTTTTCACAGCCTTCGTAATCTACATCGGGTTTAATGTCCTCTAAAATCTCAATAAGTTCATCCATTTTAATTCGTTTCCTTTCTGTAATTGGGTTTATTTAAATTAAATGTTTCAAAGGAATCACGGACGCAAAGATATGTTCCGTTCTCCTTTTTTATGTAAACCGAGGGAATGTCACGGCTTAAAAACAAAGAAATTCCCTCTGTCATACAATAAGCGCCTGTGTTTTCAAAACAAATTACATCACCGATTTCAATATCAGGCAAAGAAATCTGTTTTGCGATTATATCATTCATTGAACAAAGTGAACCGCAGATATTCCACGATTCGGTACACGGCTCATTTTCTTTTCCGCAAACCGAAAGGTACGGCTGTTTCATAGCCATATGCTGACCGTAGTACACAATATGGTTCATTCCGCCGTCAACAAGAAGGTAGTTCTCCCCTTTGTTGCATTTTTTGTCAACGATATGCGTGTAATATTTACCGCAGGCTGCGGCAATGCTTCGTCCGAGTTCAAGGGTGATTTTAGGCTTTGAAGTCATCTCATTCAAAAGCTGTGCAAATCCGCCGATAAGCTCGTCCTCATTTATATTATCTTCCTTGAAATAGGCAGCAGGGAATCCTGTGCCGTATTCAAGCTCTTCTGCGGTATAATCATATTTCTCTTTGAGAAGAATAAGAAGATTGTCAAGTTTGTCAATTTCTCTCTTGAGTTTTTTAAGAGAAGTTTTCTGTGTTCCGGAAAAGAACTGAATACCGAGTATGTCGAGATATTCAAATTCATTTCTTTTTGAGATAATTTCTTCGATTTCATCGGAATTGATTCCGAACTGACTTCCGTTTGTAAGTCTTAAAAGCAAAGAAATTTTCTTTTTATATTTTTCGGACAATTCTCTGAAAAGATTAAACTGTGTAAGTGACTCTACGGTGAATATTCTGTCGCATTTTCCGTTTGCAACCATATTTTCCATAACTTCGGGAGTTTTGTACACACCCGAAATCACCATCATTTTATCGGGAATATCAAGTAAATCGCAGATTTCAGCCTCACCGGGTGAGCAGATTTCAAAGCGGTCAACATCATTTTCAAGTTCTGCCGTAATAAATGTGTTCGCCTTGATTGCATAGCAGATTGCAACATCTTCGGGAAGCATTTTTCTGAGATATGCTACTCTGTCTTTGAGAGTTTTTACATCAAAAACATAGAATGCAGTTTTGTTCTGCTTTAGAATTTCGTTCATTTTCTTCTGCCCCCTGCAATTTCAGCAAGCTTTTTACGGTCAATTTTGCCGTTCTTTGTTAGCGGCATTTCATCAACCTTGCGGATAACGCCCGGAATCATAAACGCAGGCAAATCCCTTGACATTGACGCGGCAAGCTCGTCCTTTTCGATTGAACCGACATAGAAACCTTTGAGCCTTGATTTTTTCTCATCAAAAATACAGCAACACTGCTCAACACCGTCAACAGCCGACATTTCACGCTCGATTTCCTCAAGCTCTATGCGATGTCCCATATATTTAATCTGAAAATCCTTTCTTCCGCTGAAAACAAGTTCGCCGTTTTCGTTGTATCTTGCAAGGTCGCCTGTTCTGTAAATCAGTTCGGGATAATGCGGATTAAGGGGATTCTGAACAAAAGCCTTAGCGTTCTGTTCGGGATTTGAGTAATAACCGAGTGCAAGAGCAGTACCTCTCACGCAGATTTCACCGACTTTGCCAACCTCTGAAATTCTGCTATTATTTTCATCGAGAAGAATAACATCTTCATTTGGGAACGGTTTGCCTATCGGAATACCGTCTGCATAGTCGCGTTCATTGTCGAGAATATGATATGTACAGTTACAGGTGATTTCAGTCGGTCCGTAAAGGTTTACATACTTCGCATTTGGAAGATGTGAACGGAAATTTTTAAGCGCCTTGAGCGGCATAACCTCACCACTGAAAAGAATCTTATTAACGGTTTCGGGAGTTCTGTAGTCAAGCGCATGGAATGTGCTGATAAGGCAGAGAGCCGAAACAGCCCATATCATAACAGTAACCCTGCGGTCACATATGAAGTCAATAAGTTCGGCAGGTGCGGAGAACATTCTTCTCGGAACAACTACAAGGGTTGCACCTGTTTTCACCACAGAATAAATATCCTTGACGGACACATCAAAATCAAACGGTGCTTGATTTGCAATTACATCATTGTTGTCGATTTCAAAAATTTCCGTGAAGTGATCAATAAAATCAATAACGCTTCTGTGGCACACAACAATACCCTTTGGAGTGCCTGTTGAGCCTGAGGTAAAATTGATATAGAGCGGGTCGGTATCAATCTTATGGCTGCGGATTTCGGCAAGTTTATTGTAATCAGGCTCTGATTTTGCCAATTCTTCAAATATTACGATTTTTTCTTCAGGGAAATATTCTTTTGCTGTATCAAGTAAGCTTTCCGAAGTTACAATCACCCTTGGATTGAGTACGGAAACTGTGGTCTGAAGTCTGTTCTGCGGAAGCTCCGTGTTGAGAACAGAATAAAATCCGCCTGCGTAAACGGTTGCAAAAAATGCCGCTACCGCATCGGCGCATTTTTCCATATATATGCCTACTGCATCTCCCGATGCGATAAGTTCAGAAAGGGCGGTTCCGACAGAAGAGCTGAGTTTTACAAGCTCAGAATATGTATAGGAAACCTTTTCGTCAGTTACCGCACATTTGTCGGGAAAACAGTCGGCAGAGTTTTCAAGATAAGCCAGCACACTGCTGTTCATAGCTGCACCTCATTATATATTTGTATATTAATTATCAAATTATAAATTCGTTAACCAAATTATTACATATTGCATATTGCAAACGCACTAATATAATACCACAAAATTCGTCAAAAAGTATCACAAAAATGTCACAAGTAAGTAATTATTTATATTTTCAGCAATATGCACAAATAATCAGTCAACAATCGGCAATTTCACTTCAAATACTGCACCGTCAAGGTAGTTATACGCAGTTACCGTGCCCTTGTGCAGATGAATAATCTCCTTTGCCAGTGAAAGTCCAATACCTGTTCCGCCGTCACTGCCTTTATAAAACCTGTCAAAAATATGTTCAATATCGTCACGGTCAATACCTTTGCCGTCATCCTTGAACCTGATATAAACATACTTTGGATTAGTTTCAATAACTACCGTGATTTTCTTTTTGGAATATTTCAGTCCGTTCACAATAATATTACGAAACGCCCTTGCCATCTGATACTCATCGCATTTTACCGTGATTACCTCATCTGGAAATTCCGGCACTATGCTGATACCGTTCATCTGCTGAACCGCATCAAGTGAACGGAAACAATCGTAGAGAACCTCTTTTATATCAAGCTTTACAATGTCAAGTTTAAAACCACGGGAATCAATTTTTGAAACCGAAAGAATTTCTTCAACAAGACCTGTCATTCTCTCTGTTTCCTGCATAATAATTCCTGCGGCATTTTGAGGGTCAACAAGGTTCACCTCTATTCCCTCCGCATAGCCTTGAATTGCCATAAGCGGAGTTTTGAGTTCGTGGGAAGAATTCTGGAAAAATCTGCGTTGAGTTTTCTGTGAATCTTCAATTTTAACACCGAGCCTGTAGCCGATTACGCTCATTACAGCTACACAACACAAAAAAATTGCAGAGATGAGCCAATTGAGTGAACGGGTGTATTTTACGATATGGTCAATATTTATGTACATAAGATACCGTGTTCTTATTGAATCCTCTGTCCAAGTATCGGTTACATACACTTCTTCATACGAGGTGAAAATATAGTATCCGTTTTCTGTTTGCAGAGTGTGAATATCGCCATCGGTCAAATCGTGTTTTTTCGCATATTCCGTAAGCTCCGATGTACTTTTTAGCGAAGTTGAGTTTGAACCTACAACCGTATTATTTTCGGTTGAACCGCCCTCAACAGATGGGGTTATGTCTATATAGTAAATATCAGAGCTGAAGTATGAATCCTGATACCCACTCTCAAACTCTTGCGCAAGGGTTGAGTCATCGGAATCATCATAAGTACCGCTGTCATAATATATCTGACCTTGCTGCTGCGACTCATTCATATAGTTCTGATAATCGAGTTCATATTTAAGAGCATCTTCAGCCTCATTCACAAAATGTGTCGGAAGTACAATGTTGAGTATATAAGCAAAGGTCAAAAATAGTAAAATCATCGACACCCATACAATAATTAGGATACGAAATTTTATATGTTTCACTTTTTATCCTCCGCAATGCTTATTCTGTAGCCGAATCCCCAGATTGTGCCTATGCTGACATTACTGCCTGCAAGGCTTAACTTTCTGCGTATTCTTCGCAAGGTTTCATCTGTTACACGGGTTTCAACTTCTGTGTCAAACCCCCACACTCCTTCAAGCAATTCTTCTCTTGAAAAAGCTTTCTGCGGTTCTTTTAACATATATATAAGCATTTTAAGTTCTGTTTTGCTGAGTGACACAGGCTTGCCTTTGCAGTAAAGCATATTTTCCTGTGCAAAAAAGTTCAAATTGCCGACCGTTATATCGGTCAGGTCTTGTGCGGTTGCCTTTTTGCTGTTCATATCCATTCGCCTTAAAAGGGATTTTACTCTCATTAAAAGGGTTGTAAGTCTGAACGGCTTTGTAAGATAATCATCACTGCCAAGAGTTATTCCCTTTATATAATCGTATTCAGAATCCTTTGCCGTTAGCATAATTATAGGAACATCGGTTATATTGCGCAGCTGACGGCAGATTGTAAGTCCGTCAGTTCCGGGCATCATAATATCAAGAATGACAAGTTCACATGGACTTTCAAGAAATTTTGCCATAAGTTCGTCACCTGTTTCAAAAGCGGTAACGCTGTAACCGTCACTCTCAAGAAACTTTGTAATAAGGTCACGAATGTTCTTTTCATCATCCGCAATATAAATTGATGCGCCCATAGTAAAAATACCCTTTCTGAACAGAACCGCAAGCTTTAAGCATAATTTTCATCATAATCGTACATATTATACCAAATTTCAAAGTAAAAATCCACCGAGAAATGAACCTGAATTGTAATAAAAGTGTCACAAAATGTATTAAACAGAGTAATTACAATAAATTTTTTTGAAGTTGACAAAATAAAAAAATTATAGTATGATATTCGAGATATATAATGGTTTAATTGGAAACGCACATTTCTCCTTAAGGAAATGATAACGAACAACACTTATATGTTTACTAAGTTATCATTTTTATAAAGGAGATTTTTTATGCCAAAAACTAAATTTCAGGAAGTTATTTTTACGATTATCATGGTGTTTGTAATGGTTTATGCCATGA
>ENA-OURU01001364-OURU01001364.1-human-gut-metagenome-genome-assembly--contig:-NODE-1364-length-30956-cov-6.709880_pt1 | contig 30956 bp, 29 predicted proteins | sample MGYA00242137_ERZ509064 | MGnify/ENA primary metagenome ERZ509064 (study PRJEB26280, sample SAMEA2338777) | human gut metagenome | biome: human gut; feature: human-associated habitat; material: faeces...
CCGGCCGGGGCCGGGTGTGCGTCCGGGCCCGCACCGAGTTTGAGGAGTTCGGCAAGGACCGCACCCGCATCATCATCACCGAGATCCCCTACCAGGTCAACAAGCGTATGCTCATCAAGAGCATGGCCGACCAGGTGGAAGACAAGCGTCTGGACGGCATCTCCGACATCCGGGACGAGTCCGACCGGGACGGAATGCGCATCGTCATCGAGCTGAAGCGGGACGCCAACCCCCAGGTGGTGCTGAACCGCCTGTTCGCCCAGACCCAGCTGCAGACCAGCTTTGCCATCAACATGCTGGCCCTGGTGAATAACCAGTCTCAGCCCAAGATCCTCTCCCTGCGCCACATCATTGACGAGTATCTGGCCTTCCAGGAGGAGGTCATTATCCGCCGCACCAAGTACGACCTGCGCAAGGCCCAGGAGCGGGCCCACCTGCTGGAGGGTCTGCTGGTGGCTCAGGACAACATCGACGAGGTTATCAAAATCATCCGCAGCAGCTACGACAACGCCAAGGAGAACCTGATGTCCCGCTTCGGTCTGGACGATGTCCAGGCCCAGGCCATTCTGGATATGCGGCTGAAAGCCCTTCAGGGCCTGGACCGGGAGAAGCTGGAGGCGGAGTACAAGGAGCTGGAGGAGCGCATCGCCTACTACAACAAGCTCCTCAATGACGAGGATCTCCTCAAGCAGGTACTCAAGGATGAGCTCCAGGAGATCTCCGACAAGTACGGCGACGACCGGGTGACGGAGATCGGCTATGTGGAGGACGACCTGGACGTGGAGGACCTCATCGAGGAGGAGGAGTGTGTCTTTACCCTCACCAGCGGCGGCTACATCAAGCGCACCAGCGCCAGTGAGTACCGTCAGCAGGGCAAGGGCGGCAAGGGCAACAAGGCCATGTCCACCAAGGAGGAGGACTACGTGAACACCGTGTTCACCGCCTCCACCCATGATTACATCTTCTTCTTTACCAACACCGGACGGGTGTACCGGAAGAAGGGCTATCAGATCCCCGAGTCGGGCCGGGCTGCCCGAGGCACCAACATTGTCAATATCCTGCCGGTGGAGCAGGGGGAGAGCGTCAGCGCCATGATCAGTACCCGGGAGCTGGAGCACGAGGACCGCTTCCTGGTGATGGTCACAAGAAACGGTACGGTCAAGCGTCTGCCGGTGGTGGCTCTGAAGAATATCCGCACCAGCGGCATCCGGGCCCTGAACCTGGACGAGGGCGACGAGCTGATCTCCGTCCGGGAGACCGACGGTACCAAGAAGATCCTCATTGCCACCCACGACGGCCAGGCTATCTGTTTTGACGAGAACGACGTACGTCCTATGGGCCGTGAGGCTGTGGGTGTCCGTGGTATCCGGCTGGAGGAAGGGGACTATGTAGTGGGGGCCGCCCGGGCCACCGCCGGTAAGAATGTCCTCACTATCACGGAAAACGGCTACGGCAAGCAGACCCCGGTGGAGGAGTACCGTATCACCAACCGGGGCGGCAAGGGCATCAAGAACTACGAGGTCACGGAGAAAACCGGTAAGATCGTGGCCATCAAAGTGGTGGACGGCAGCGAGGACCTGCTGGTGGTGACGGAGCAGGGCGTCCTGATCCGTACCGCTGTCAGCGACATCAAGGTCACCAACAACCGGGCCACCCAGGGCGTCATCGTCATGAAGTTCAAGGAGGAAGGGGACAAGGTCATTTCCATTGCCCTCACCGAGAAGGAGGAGGACGAGGAAAACGCTGAGACGGAGTCTGCTTCTTCCACGGAGTCCGGACAGGAGGAGTAAGCCATGAGACGGAATATGCGCTACCGGCCCAGTAAGGCATCCTGTATTTTCGCCGGGATCGTAGGCATCATTTTTAGCTGCATCGGATTGTTTGTGGTGATCCCATCCTTTGGAGCCTTTGGTATTCTCTGGACGCTGATTGCCATTGGTATTACCATCTACCAGTTTGCCATGGCGGCAGGAAAGGTGAGCATGGGCAGCTGGTCCATTGAGGAGGAGGATGGTACCGGTGAGGGGAGAGGCTCTGCGGCGGGAAGCTCCGACCGCAAGTCCGCTCAGGAGCGGCTGACGGAGCTCCAGTCCCTCTATGACCGGCGGCTCATCTCCCAGGAGGAGTACGAGCAGAAGCGCCAGGAGATCCTGAAAGAACTGTAAAAACGAAAACAAACAGTATTATCTGAAAATGATAATACTGTTTGTTTTTAAAAACTGAGGAATTTTATGAAAACTGTGACGATCTATACCGACGGAGCCTGCAGCGGCAATCCGGGTCCCGGAGGCTGGGGGGCGATCCTCTGCTACGGTCCCCATCAGAAGGAGATCTCCGGCGGGGAAAAGAACACCACCAACAACCGCATGGAGCTGACGGCGGTGATAAAGTCCCTGGAGCTTTTGAAGGAACCCTGCACCGTAGAGCTCTACTCCGACAGCAAGTATGTCATCGACGCATTGGAGAAGGGGTGGGCCAAGGGCTGGCGGGCCAGGGGCTGGGTGAAGTCGGACAAGAAGCCGGCGCTGAACCCGGACCTCTGGGGACGGCTTCTGGAGCTGTGCGAATACCACACGGTTCACACCCACTGGGTCAAAGGGCACGCGGAGAACCCGTATAATAACCGGTGTGATGAAATGGCCGTCAGTGAATGGCAGAAGCTGAAATAAGAAAAGGAGCGCAGCCGCGCTCCTTTTTTATACCAGATTGCTTACCTGTCCTCTGATCGTTGTGTGTGCTGCCGCGTCAGTTCCCTTTTTGAGGAATGGGCCCTTCCTTTTCCTCAAATTCCGCGATCCTCGCCTTGATCATCTGTTCCAGCTCTTTATTCTTGGTCCGCCCTTCATATTCCGCAATATAGCCGAATTTATCCAGCAGCTCCTTTGGTACCCGCAGTGTGAACCGGGCATAGTTTTGGTTTGGCATGTAAGACGCTCCTATGACCTATAATTGACATTATCATAGCGTCATGATATAGTCAAGAAACAAAATGACGCAATTATGACGGCAAAATTGACAAAAGATTTTGCGGGGAAGTAGGAAGGAGAAGATATGAAAGAGGACAAATATAGACAGGTATACGCATTCTTGGTTTCCCAGATCGACGAGGCTTTATACTTCCTGGACACAGGAAATCTGCTGGAAATGGAACATGTGAGGAAGATCCTGAGCAACGCTCTGCTGGAGGCGGAGGAGCAAATAACAGGGCAGGATTGACAGAAAAGCCGCCACGGATTCCCCTTCTCCGGTGGTCCTGGCGGCTCTCCCCAGAGAGTGACAGATCCTTTTATCGTTAACAATTTGTTTACAGCGAAGTCATGATTTCTTCTTAAAGCTTTAGTACTATACAATCAGCAAAGGGGTAACACCCGATGCGATTTCTCCCTCCTAAAACACACACAACACACACCAGAAAATCCCGCCTTTGGCGGGGTTTTCTGGTTTTTCTGACTTTTTTCTGAAAATCTGCCGGAGGAGCCCATCCGGCAGGAAGATGCACATGTTCCACCGTTTTTTCCTTGACTGTGGAAAACTTTTGTTCACAGAATGGTTTTCCTATGGCAGCGGTCCCCTGCAAGCACTGTTTCTGGGGAAAACGGACGGTTTTCCTGCTGCATCGCATTGTGAACTCCCGAAAGGGCCAGATTGACAGGAAAGATGACAAAAAAGAGTGGTTTTCTCCCTTGACAGGGGGAAAAAAAGATGATACAGTGATTTCCGATAGCAAAAGGCAGCGAACAGGAACAGTAGCCGCAGAGCAAAGCCAAGAGAGGGGACGGATGGTGCAAGTCCCTGCTTACGCCGGCGGTGAAGGCGCCTGGGAGCCGCGGGGCGGAAATGCCCCGCCGTCAGCCCTCGTTACGGGCGAGAGTGCGTTCCCCTTAGGGGAGCGAATTCAGGTGGGACCGCGGATGGATCGTCATTCGCCCTGAAGCCGGAAAACGGCTTCGGGGCGTTTTTCTTTTGCCGAGAGCAGTTTTCCACAAAATCCTGACAGTTTGTGTAAAAGGAGATAAGGAAACATGAAAAACACAGAAAAAACCATGGACAAGATCGTGGCCTTGTGCAAAGGCCGGGGCTTTATCTTCGCCGGCAGTGAGATCTACGGCGGCCTTGCCAATACCTGGGACTACGGCCCTCTGGGTGTGGAGCTGAAAAACAACGTGAAGAAGGCCTGGTGGAAGAAGTTCGTCCAGGAGAATCCCTACAATGTGGGTCTGGATGCCGCTATCCTGATGAATCCTCAGGTGTGGGTGGCCTCCGGCCATGTGGGCGGCTTCTCTGATCCTCTGATGGACTGCAAGGAGTGCAAGGAGCGCTTCCGGGCCGACAAGATCATTGAGGACTGGGCCCAGGCGAACAACTTTGATCTGCCCAAGCCGGTGGACGCCTTCTCCCAGGAGGAGATGAAGGCCTTTATCGACGAGCATCAGATCCCCTGCCCCTCCTGCGGCAAGCACAACTTCACTGATATCCGGAAGTTCAACCTGATGTTCAAGACCTTCCAGGGCGTCACGGAGGATGCCAAGAACACGGTGTACCTGCGGCCTGAGACTGCCCAGGGTATCTTTGTCAACTTCCAGAACGTCCAGCGGACCACCCGCCGGAAGCTGCCCTTCGGCGTCTGCCAGGTGGGCAAGAGCTTCCGCAATGAGATCACCCCGGGCAACTTCACCTTCCGCACCCGTGAGTTCGAGCAGATGGAGCTGGAGTTCTTCTGCAAGCCCGGCACCGAGCTGGATTGGTTCGCCTACTGGAAGGACTTCTGCCACCAGTGGCTGCTGAACCTGGGTATGAAGGATGAGAACCTGCGGCTCCGTGACCACGATCCCGAGGAGCTGAGCCACTACTCCAACGCCACCACCGACTTTGAGTTCGTGTTCCCCTTCGGCTGGGGCGAGCTGTGGGGCGTAGCCAGCCGGACAGACTTCGATCTGAAGGCCCACCAGACTACCTCCGGCAAGGATCAGACCTACTTCGACCAGGAGAGCAATGAGCGCTTCATCCCCTATGTCATCGAGCCCTCCCTGGGCGCCGACCGTGTGACCTTGGCCTTCCTGGTGGATGCCTATGACGAGGAAGTGGTAGACGCGGAGAAGAACGACGTGCGCACCGTGCTGCGGCTCCATCCTGCTCTGGCTCCCTTCAAGGTGGCGGTGCTGCCTCTGAGCAAGAAGCTCAGCGAGAAGGCCCGGGAGATCCAGGCGGAGCTGAGCAAGGAGTGGATGGTGGACTACGACGACGCCGGTTCCATCGGCAAGCGGTATCGCCGTCAGGACGAGGTGGGTACCCCCTACTGCGTCACCGTGGACTTCGACACCGTGGGAGATGAGAACACCCCGGCGGACAACGCCGTCACCATCCGTGACCGTGACACCATGGAGCAGGTGAGAGTTCCCATTGCGGAGCTGAAGAACTGGCTGCGGGAGAAGCTGGCCTATTAAGGCAGCGAAAACCGGGCAAATTGACGGGAATGTTAAAAGAAAGTTAATTCTTTACTATTGCTCTAAAGAACAAAACCGTCTATAATACGAGGGAGCGGATAAAAATCCGCTCCCTCTTTTTATAGTTACATCTATTTTGTGCTTGGCGAGGTGATCCTTTGAACCAATGGTTGGACAAGGTCTTTTTCCTCCGGCGGGCGCCTGAGGCGGAATGGACGGTAGGGAAGAAGATCGTATATTACCTGTGGCGGTTTCTGATCTTGCTGTGCGCGGGGATCTGTCTGGGTGCCCTGGCGCTGATCTTTGCCTATGGCAATTACTCCTGGGGCGTATTTTTAGGATATCTTCAGTCGGGATTCCTGCTGGTGATGAACATCCTGCCGGCAGTGGTGCTGCTGTTTTTCCTGTATGGACTGGTAGGACGGGCATGGCTTGCCTTCCTGCTGGACGGCGCCATCGTACTGGGGCTGAGCCTGGGCCACTACTTCAAGCTGGTATTCCGGGACGATCCGCTCTACTTTGAGGATATGCTGATCCTCCGGGAAGCCAAGGCGATGGCCGGGTCCGATCACTACGCGCTGTTTATTGACAAACGGATCGTGGTGGCGCTGCTATGCTGGGCCCTGGGTACGGTACTGCTGTTTTTCCTGGTCCGGGGCAAGGCCCGGGGCTGGAAGCGGCGGCTGGGGACAGTATTGGCCGCAGTGGCGGTGTCTGCTGTGGTGGCGCCGGTGTACCTGGATGAGAGCCGCTATGACAGTGTGGAAAACTATGCATACCTCAACCGTTGGGCAGCTACCCAGGACTACATCTCCCATGGGTTTTTCTACCCCTTTATCCACAGTATCACAGAGATGGTGGAAACGCCGCCGGAGGGCTATAGCCAGGAGGAGACCGAGGAGATCCTAGCCTCCTATACCGATGCCGATGTGCCGGAGGACCGCAAGGTAAATGTGATCTCCCTGATGCGGGAGGCCTATGTGGACTTCTCCCGGTATGATATCGAGGGCCTGGACTGCAGCGGCTACGACCTGTACCACCAGCTGGAGGCGGAGAGCTATCACGGCGATCTGGTGACCAATATTTTTGCCGGTGGCACCATAGACAGTGAGCGCTGCTTCCTTACCGGAGAATATAAAGTCCGCAACTACCGCAGCAATACCAACTCCTATGTCTGGTACCTGCGAGAGCAGGGCTACACGGTGGAGGGCAGCCACCCCTACTACCAGTGGTTCTATAACCGCCAGAATATCAACGGATATCTGGGCTTTGAGAACTACCGGTTCCTGGAGGAGGACTATGAGAACCTGACCCAAGCCTATCTCCCGGAGGACAGCATCCTCCTGCCGGAGATATATAACGACTTTGTGGCCAACAAGGAGACCGGAAAGCCCTATTTCTCCTTCAACGTCAATATCCAAAGCCACGGCCCCTATTCCACCACCGATTATTACGGCACAGTGGATTACCTCACCGGCGACTACACCGACGGCTGTAAAAATGCCATGAACAACTACATGGCGGCCATTATGAACAGCGATGTGGAGCTGATGAAGCTGGTGGATCAGCTGCGCTCCGAGGAGGAGCCGGTGGTGCTGATCCTGTTCAGCGACCATCTGCCCTGGATGGGGGACAGCAACATCTATTACGATGAGATGGGCATGGACATCTCCGGTGATACGGAGGAGAGCTTCCTGCGCCACTACACCACAGAGTACCTGATCTGGGCCAATGATGCCGCCAAGGAGGTCCTGGACTGTGACTTTGTGGGGGAGGGCCCCACCATTTCTCCCTGCTATCTGATGAATGTGGCCTTTGACCTGATGGGCTGGGAGGGACCGGCCTTTATGCAGGCTATGGATGAGCTGCGGGAGGTATTCCCGGTGGTGACCATCCACGGCTGCTATATCGTGGACGGGGAATTTACCGACGCTATCCCCGCCCAGCGGCAGGATCTGTTTGACCGGTTCCTGTATCTCCAGTACTACTGGACCCATGAGTTTATCTATTGAGAACCAGCAAGGATAGGAAAAAAAGAGCCCTTCGGCCTTATGGCCGAAGGGCTTTTATCATGCTTACTTACCGGGAGGACTGATCCGGGTAGTTCCAGGGGTCATCGGCTTTAGGCAGCTCCGCCTGGAGCGGGGGTTCTGTATCCCAGTTCCGGAAGATCATGGCGGTGCGGTAGAGATATACCAGTTTGACGATCATTATCACCAGCAGGACTATGATGGCCGCCAATGTCACCAGCAGGCCAAGGAAGGGGGAGAAGGTGATCACTACAATAGAGCCCAGCAGGGCAATGAAGCAGCCGATGTACCACTTCCATAGCTTGCGCCACTTGTCGGAGAGTTCCCAGTCCACGCCCTCCAGCAGCTCGCTGTGGCCCATGTACTCGTGGTACTCGCCCACCATCAGGAAAATACCGCCTGCTACGATGATCAGAGATCCCCACACAGCCAGAGCAGATCCGGCAGCGGGGACAGGGATGATGGAAAAAGCGGCATTGATCATGCCGCCCACCAGAAAATAGATACCGGCAGTGCGGTAGCGGGCTATTTGTGAGGACAGCTTCAGCAGTACCAGGCCGCAGCCCAGGAGATAGATCAGCTGCATGATCTGGCCCAGGGAGCTTAAAACAGGCTGCCCTGCAAAGAGGTCGCTGGTCAGTAGGGAAGCCAGTGACTGAGGGATCACCAGCCAGAACAGGATCCACAGCCACTTGCCCAGAAAGGGGGCCTTTTCTGCCAATTTCCAGGAATTCCGGGGGGAATCGCCGAAGTTTTCCGTCATGAGAGGTCCCTCCTTTATTTTGCTTTGTGCCCTAAGTATATCATAGGCTGCACCAGCTGTCTATACAGAGGCGATGTCAGAGGGCCAGATGGGCCAGAATGGGAGCGGCAATGACGGTAAGAAGGCCGGTGACCACAATAGCCAGACTGCTGGCGGCACCTTGGATCTCTCCCATCTCCACCGCCCGGGAGGTGCCGGCGGCGTGGGCGCTGGTACCGATGGCCAGGCCCTGAGCCAGGGGGTCCTTTACCCCGGTCAGGCGCAGGAAGGGGGGCGCGATCACCGCGCCGAAGATACCGGTGAGCATGATGGTGGCCATAGTGATGGAGGCGTAGCCGCCCAATTCCTCACTGAGGCCTTTGCCAATGGCAGTGGTGATGGATTTGGGCAGGAGGGTAATGAACTCTTCTGCCTCCAGCTGGAACAGCACCAGCATCAGGATACATCCCACCATGTGGGCAACCACTCCTGCCAGGCAGCCTGCTGCCACAGCGGGAATATTTTTCTTCAGCAGTTCAAACTGGCGGTACAGGGGGATGGCAAGGCAGATAGTGGCGGGGGTCAGCAGCACGTCCAGGTACTGGGCCCCCTGGTAGTAGACGTCATAATCCATTCCGCTGATGATGATCACCAGGCCGCATACCACCGTGGCAAAGAGAAGGGGATTGATCCGTTCCCGGCCGCAGCGGCGGTTGACGGCCTTGGCCAGGAAGAAGGTACCGGTGGAGAGGAGGAAGCCAAACCAAGTGGAGGAGAGAAGCAGATCAGTCATGCTTTTCCGCCCCCTTCCTCCGGCGGATGACCGCCTGGGCCACCCGGCCGGTAATGACCATCACCAGAAGGGTGCCCGCAAGGCCCATGATGAGCACCGGCAGCAGCATCTCCTGGACGGTGTCCAGAGCGGTGACAAAGCTCACCGAGGCAGGTACCAGGAGCAGGGGCATCAGTTCCAGCAGCAGGTCTCCCACGTCCTGGATCTTCTCCAGGGGCAGGATGCCGGTTTTCAGCAGCAGGAACAGCAGCACCAGCCCATAGATACTCACCGGGATGGGCAGCGGCAACAGATATTTGATGATCTCCGCGGCAAAGGTGATGGCCGCCAGGATCACAGCTTGATGTAGGTATTTCATGGCAAGGCTCCTCGCTGTATGGAAAAATCGTTCAATGGGCCGGGTTTTGGCTCTGGTTTACCGGCCCTGGAAAAAGGCCCGGATCTCCGCCTCCGGGGCCTGGATGCTGCCCTGGGCAAAATTGGGCTTTCCGCCGCCCCGGCCCTGAAGGGCCCCGTTGAGCTCCTTTACCAGGGAGCGGAGATCGCCGCCCTCCTGGCCCAGAGCGTACTTATAGCCCTGGCCGTCACTGCCGGCAAACACGGCGCAGCGGCCGCCGCAGGTCTCCATCACGGCGGCGCAGAGCTTCCGGACAGATTCGGAGGACATGTCCCCCTCCAGGAGCAGCACATCGCCTTTTCCGGAGAATTCCTCTGCCTTCCGGGCGAAGTCCCCCTCCTCCAGGGCAGCCACCCGGCCCCGCAGGGCGTAAAGCTCCTTCTGCAGCCGCTCCACGGCGGCGCCGGTGTCGGTAGGCTTGGCGGAGAGCAGCTGGGAGACATGGGTGTTCTGGTCCAGGATCTCCGTGCAGTACTGTACCGCCCGGCCGCCGGCGGCCATCTCGATGCGGACGCCGTCCCGGAACTTCTGGCAGGAGAGGAGCTTTACCAGCCCTACCTGGCCGCTGGAGCGGACATGGGTACCGCAGCAGGCGCAGCAGTCCGCTCCGGGCCAGGTGACAATGCGGACCTGACCGGTGAGGGCTTTTTTGCTGCGGTAGGGAAGGGCAGCCAGGACCTCCGGCGTGGGGTAGGACACGTCGATGGGGTGGTCCTCCCAGATGTAGCGGTTGGCCAGAGCCTCCACCTCCCGGACGTCCTCCATGGTGAGTTGGGCATTGAAGTCGATGGTCACCAGGTCGTGGCCAATGTGAAAGCCCACATTGTCACAGCCATGGCGGCCGCAGAGGATACCGCTGACGATATGCTCGCCGCTGTGCTGCTGCATGAGGTCAAAGCGGCGGGCAAAGTCGATGGCGCCGGACACGGTCTCCCCTACAGGCAGGGCCCTGTCGCAGTAGTGGAGGATCTCTCCGTCCTTCTCCCGAACGTCGGTGACAGCGGCGCCACCCAGGACACCATGGTCGGCGTTCTGGCCGCCCCCCTCAGGGTAGAAGGCAGTGCGGTCCAGAGTGACGGCAAAGCCCTCCTTCTCCGGGGCGCAGGAGAGCACCCGGGCAGTAAATTCCACCAGGAAGGGGTCGGCGTAAAACAGCTTTTCAGTCATGGGTTTGCTCTCCTTTTTGATGTATAATTGTATTATTTTCTATTTATATTACTATTAGTAATTAAAAACGGCGGTTTAAAGGCGTTATGGGAGCGACCAGGCGAAAGTTTGAGACAGAGTTTCGTCGCTGGTTTTGTCTCCAATTTTGTCTCCGACGGGGTACTTTTCTCCCGCGAGAAAAGTACCCAAAAGCGCGCCAGCCCCCTTCGGGCTGGACCCTCGCTGTTGTCTAATCGGTCTGGATAGAACTTGCTGCTGCGCTGCCACTGAAGCAGTGGGATCCTTCGGGGATCTGATCTCCGCCGGGCTGCTTGTCCGACTCCGGCTGTCGCCCTGTTAAAGGGGCAGATGAATCTTTTCTCTGCGACGAACTGCCTGCTTCTTTGGGAGATGCCCCGGCTCCCGTCTGCAAAAAAGAAACAACTTTCAGCACGAGGGGCGACAGCCGAAGTGGGATACTCACCGCACCGATTACGAGGGGCCAGCGGCCTAAAGGAGATTCAGTGGCAACCGGGTATCTTCCCTGATACCCACCGATTGGGCAAACAATGGGGGTCTGGGGTCTCCCCAGCGGTTTTTCCGCCCACTTTTGGGCGGCCAAAAGTGGGCCCGCCGGGGGCAAAACAGCGCTGAGGGCTGCTGCTGGCCCCTTCAGAAATACCCGGGGGTTGGGGCCGAGGAGGCCCCATCTGGCTTTGGCAGGAAGTCCCCCGCCGGTGGGAACCGGCAGGACCTACTCCTGCCCCAGCAGTCCCAGGTCGTACTTCCAGCCCAGGACCCGGCTCACCGCCTGGTCGATGGTGGCCTGGTCGATGGTGCCGTCCTCTACGGCGGTGATCACCAGGGGAATCTGGGTCTCGAAGTCGGTGGTGACGATCATATCATTGCCTGCCAGCACTGCCAGTACCGCCACAGAGCCATCCTCCGCATAGGATTCTACCGCGTCCATGGCCAGGTCGTCCGTGAGGACCACTCCGGTGAAACCCAACTCCTCCCGGAGGATGCGGTGGACCTCCGGTGAGAGGGAGGCAGGGAAATCGCCGTCCATAGCAGTGACGATATTGTGGCTCACCAGCACACAGTCTGCCCCGGCGTCAATGCCCGCCTGGAAGGGAAGAAAATCTTCCTGGACAAATTGTTCATAGGGGCGTCCGTCTACAGCCACGCCGGTATGGGTGTCGCTGTTGCTGCCGTAGCCGGGGAAGTGCTTGAGGACAGAGCCGATCCCTACGGTATCCATTTCCGCTACCACCTGGGAGATGTACTCTGCTGTGGCGGCGGCGTCCTGGCCGAAGGTGCGGTCGTAGATGAAATCACTGCTGTTGGTGGATACATCCGCCACCGGGGCGAAGTTGACATTGATGCCGTAGGAGAGAAGGCCCTGGTTCACCTGGCGGGTGTCCGTCAAAATGGCCTCCATACCGCCCTGGGCGTAGATGGTCTGGGGGGACTGGCGCTTGGCGGCAAAAAGGTTGGGATTCCGGGTGGCCCGGGCGACAGTGCCGCCCTCTTCATCCACGCCGATCAGCAGGGGGATGTCCGCCGCGGCCTGGTAGGAGGCTACATTGGCAGTAAAGGCCTCCGCAGTCAGCCAATCTCCGGTAGTGGTCTGGAAATCCCGGCCGAAGAGGAGGTAGCCCCCCAGGTGGTATTCGCTGACCTTCTCCGCCGCCTGGACATCGGGGCAGCGGACAAAGAACATCTGCCCCACCTTTTCCTCCAGAGTCATGGATGAGAGCAGAGCGTCGATCGCCTCCTGCCGGGGGTCCGGTTCCGGTTCATCCGGAACGATAGGTTCTTCCGGCTGTGTAGGCGCCTCGGGCTCCTCCGGTTGGGAAGGGGTGTTGTTGGTCTGGTCCTGGTGGTTAGCCGGATCGCTGTTGTTGCTGCCGCACCCGGCAGTGATCAGCAGCAGACAGGCCAACAGAAAAGGCAGCAGTTTTCGATGCATCATTCTCCTTTGGGAAGCGATTCCCTGGCGGATGGGCAGGTTGTTTGTTCAAAGGGCAATTGTGGGGGACACGGGAAAGAGGAGGGAGAGCCCCTCCTCTTTCTTGGCAGCGCCGGGTGTTACTCGGCGGATTTTTCTTCTTTCTTGGTCACCATGATGTTCAGCTCGTCCAGCTGCTTCTGCGTTCCCCACGGGAAGGGGCATCCCGCGGGGGCCCCTGACAGGATTTGACTTGCGCGGGGCGAGTGAATCGCCCCTTTCGCCGAGGTTTTGCCCGGTGGGCAAAACGCTCGAACGGCGCAGGCGCCGCCCCGCAGAGCGGGGCCCCGTGGAGCAGAAGGCCAAGAAAGGAATTACTCGGCAGACTCTTCTTCTTTCTTGGTCACCATGATGTTCAGCTCATCCAGCTGCTTCTGCTCCACGAAGGAGGGAGCGCCCATCATCAGATCCTGGGCGTTCTTGTTCATGGGGAAGGGGATGATCTCTCGGATGCTCTCCTCGCCGGCCAGCAGCATGACCATGCGGTCCACGCCCGGGGCAATACCGGCGTGGGGAGGTGCACCGTAGCAGAAAGCGTTGTACATGGCGGGGAACTTCTTCTTTACGTCCTCCTCGCCCAGCCGTACCAGGTTGAAGGCCTTAATCATGATCTCGGGATCGTGGTTACGGACAGCGCCGGAGCTCAGCTCCACGCCGTTGCACACCAGGTCGTACTGGAAGGCGGTGATGGTCAGGGGGTCGATCTCCCCGGCAATGGCCTTGTCCAGGATCTCAGCGCCGCCGTTGGGCATGGAGAAGGGGTTGTGGCAGAACTCCAGCTCGCCGCTCTCCTCGCCAATCTCGTACATGGGGAAGTCCACGATCCAGCAGAACTCATAGCGCTCCTTGTCCATATGGTTGGGGCACAGAGCGCCCAGCTTGTTGCGGAGCACACCGGCGGTCTTCTGGGCGGCGCCCTTCTTGCCGCAGGTCAGGCCCACGAAGGTGTTGGGCTGGAGGCCCAGACGCTCCACCAGAGCGTCCTTCTTCTCGCCCAGGAACTTGGCGATACCGCCTGCCAGCTCGCCCTTCTCATCCAGCTTGAACCAGTAGGCCTTATTGCCTGCCTGGACGTAGACATCATCGCAGAGCTTGTCGATCTGCTTGCGGGTGGCGGTGAAATCACTGACAGGAATCGCCTTGACGGTGTTACCGGCAAAGGCCTCAAAGCCGCAGTCGGCAAGCAGGTCGGTGACGTCGGTGACGGTCAGATCAATACGGAGGTCCGGCTTGTCGGAGCCGTAAGTCTCCATGGCCTCATTGTAGCCGATGCGCTTGAAGGGGGCGGAGGAGGCCACGTTATAGGTGCCGAACTTGGCGAAGATGGGAGGCAGCACCTCCTCCAGCACGCCGAACACGTCGTCCTGGGAGGCAAAGCTCATCTCCATATCCAGCTGATAGAACTCGCCGGGGGAGCGGTCGCCGCGGGCATCCTCATCACGGAAGCAGGGAGCGATCTGGAAGTACTTGTCGAAGCCGGAGGTCATCAGCAGCTGCTTGAACTGCTGGGGAGCCTGGGGCAGGGCGTAGAACTTGCCGGGGTGCTTCCGGGCGGGCACCAGGTAGTCACGGGCGCCCTCCGGGGAGGAGGCGGTAAGGATGGGGGTGGTGATCTCCAGGAAGCCCTGCTCGGTCATAGCGGCGCGGAGGGCGGCCACCACCTGGCAGCGGAGGATGATATTCTTCTTCACCGCAGGGTTGCGGAGATCCAGATAGCGGTACTTCAGACGCAGGGACTCGTCGGCCTCACGGCTGCGGTTGATCTGGAAGGGCAGCTCATTGTAGCGGCAGCGGCCCAGGACCTCGATCTTGGTGGGGACCACCTCGATGTCGCCGGTGGGGAGGTTGGGGTTCTTGCTGCTGCGCTCCCGGACGGTGCCGGTGACCTGGATGGTGGACTCCTTGTTGAGGCCCTTGATAATGGACATCATCTCCTCGGTCTCCACCACCAGCTGGGTGGTGCCGTAGAAATCCCGGAGAATGACGAAGGCAAAGTTCTGGCCTACCTCACGGACGTTTTCCATAAAGCCCGCCAGGGTGACGGTCTGGCCTGCGTGCTCCAGGCGGAGCTCCCCACAGGTATGGGTTCTGGACTGTTTCATAATGTTTTCTCCTTTTGTGGATAGTATTGTGTCATCTATGATTGCTGATTGGTGGTTTCGTGGCTCTGGATGATCTCCATGACCTCCCACAGCCACTGCTCTTGCTGGTCGGTATTGGCCTGCCAATCCTCTCCCAGGACGCTGACGTCCAGGGTACCATAAAAATTGGTGAAGTGGAGCAGCGTCCCGCTGCCTTTGCTGCCGTCGGGAAGGGTGATGGGTTCCTCGTAATCGAGATACACCAGCCACTCAAAATCCCCCGGCTGGGTACTGTGGATACGGCCGCCCCGGGGCAGCAGATTCCCCAGGGAGCGACGGTAGCTCTGACCGGTAAAGAGGGAGAGCAGGGGGGCGAAAGAGGGGTCCTCAGGCGTGATGGTCAGCTGGTACTCCTCCGGCTGGCGGCCCTGCTCCCTCTCATAGCTGGCATGGACCCGGATCTGGTGGCAGGGGGGCAGCTCGGCTCCCGGGATCAGATCTTGAAAGGGGACAGGACGGGTATACCATAGACAGAAAGCGGCGAGGACAGCGGCAATGGCTGCCAGCAGGAGCCATTTTTTCTTTAACGGGGGCTTCTTGCTGGAAGGTTCCATACAGCGGCTCCTTTCTTCCGGCCTCCGGGGTCGTTTCAGCCTATGGGATAAAGGTCTTGGGGGGTTACTGGGGCTGTAAGCCTCAAGTGGGCTGGCGTTTTGGAATCAGGCCTGAGGCTCCAGGCCGTACTTTTCCGTTATGGCGGCCTTGTCCAGAATGGGGGCCTGAGGCAGCTGGTCGCACAGCTGCCGGCGGAGATAGGTCAGGGCTTCCTCCACAGGAAGGGTGACCTGTTTGTACATGCCCTCTGCCTCCATCCGCTGGATCTCCTCCGGGGAGAAGTCGTTGGCCATGCGGAGATTTTTCACCGTGGCGGCGCCTGCCTTGATCTCATCCTCACCCAGGAAAACGGCGAAGGGGATGTTCAGCTTGTCGGCGTAGCTCATCTTGGCCTTGAATTTTTTCTGTTCGGTGTAGAGCTGGGTACGGATGCCCGCCTGCCGCAGCTGGGCGGCAAAGGAGATAGCGGCGGTAAGATCCTCGGTCATAGGCAGGATCAGCACGTCGGCCGGAGCGGTGTTCATCTCCGGGTTCAGCATGCCCTGCTCATTGAGGACATAGAACAAACGGGTCAGTCCAATGGAAATTCCTACTCCAGGGAGTATTTTATCGGTATAATATTCCGCCAAGTTATCATATCTGCCGCCGGAGCAGATGCTTCCGATCTCCGGATGATCCAGCATGGTGGTCTCGTACACCGTGCCGGTGTAGTAGTCCAGGCCACGGGCAATGGTGAGGTCCACGGCAAATTTCTCCTCGGCCACGCCGAAGGCGGAGAGGTACTTCACTACGGTGGTCAGCTCATCCAGGCCCAGGTCAAAGACCTCGTTGCGGCCCCGGTAGCCCTCCAGGGCGCTGAGGACCTCCTGGTTGCTGCCCTTGATGGCGATGAAGGTGAGGATCTCACCGGCCTGCTCACTGCTGAGGCCCAGCTCCTCCACCAGCAGCTGTCCCACTTTCTCACTGCCGATTTTGTCCAGTTTATCTACGGTACGCATAATGTCGCCGGACTTCTCACTGAGGCCCTGCATGGCGTAGAAGCCGTTGAGGATTTTCCGGTTGTTCACCCGGATCTGGAAGCGCTGAAGCCCCAGGCGGGTAAAGGTCTGGGAGATAATGGCAGGGATCTCCGCTTCGTTGGCGATGTCCAGCTTGCCATCGCCGATGATGTCGATGTCCGCCTGGTAGAACTCCCGGAAGCGGCCCCGCTGGGCCCGCTCGCCCCGGTAGACCTTGCCGATCTGATAGCGGCGGAAGGGGAAGGACAATTCGGCGTAGTGGAGGGCCACATACTTGGCCAGGGGCACTGTCAGGTCAAAGCGAAGGCTTAGGTCGCTGTCGCCCTTGGTGAAGCGGTAGATCTGCTTTTCCGTCTCACCGCCGGCCTTAGCCAGCAGCACTTCGCTGGACTCGATGACAGGGGTGTCCAGGGGCGTGAAGCCGTAGAGGCTGTAGGTCTCCCGGAGGATGGCCATGATCTGCTCCATCTGCTGCTGGGGGCCGGGGAGCAGTTCCATAAAGCCGGAGAGAGTGCGGGGTTGGACTTTACTCATGGTGGTTTCTCCTTTATGTGAGGTTATATTATGTAAACTAAATAAGGGGCTGGTTCTGGAAATACAGGGTAATATGCCGGGGATTCCAGAGGGGGGAGGGCTCGCCGGTTTTCACCGGGGCAAAACAAATGCTCCCGTCCCCACACAGCGGGACGAGAGCATGACAAAACACACTTCGTGGTGCCACCCACATTCGGCGGAAGAACGTAAGCTTCCGCCCTTATTGTCCCTATCGGCCGCGGAGGGACTTTCCGCGGGCGTTTCCGCCCCCGCTCCGGCGCTGTCTTCCCCTCCGTCTGTCCGTATAGGTCTCTTACAGCCACAGGAGGCCTTTCTCTGTCCGGCGGCCGGGGGGTACTCCGTCGCCATCATGGCGGCGGGCCTGCTATCCAATTGTCTGCTATTATAGTACGCGAAGGGGGCAAAAGTCAATGGGGAAGGGGGCGTTAATGGTTCAATTTGTGCTTGGGATTGACAATATTGCGCCAATCCATATCGCCCCGGTCCATACCCAGCACCAGCATTTCCGCGGTAGCCACGTTGGAGGCAAAGGGGATATTGTTCTGGTCGCACAGCCGGGAGATATACAGCAGTTCCTTATCCATGGTGGAGTCGTTAGGATCTACAAAGAACAGGACCATATCCATCTCATTGTAGGCGATCCGGGCGCCGATCTGCTGGCTGCCGCCGTGCTGGCAGGAGAGGAAGAGGTGGACGTTAAGGCCGGTAGCCTCCATGACCAGGCGGCCGGTGGTATTGGTGGCGCAGAGGTTGTGACGGGACAGGATGCCGGCGTAGGCGGAGCAGAACTGGACCATCAGGTCTTTTTTATTGTCGTGGGACATGAGAGCAATATACATATCGTTTTTCCTTTCTAGAGTCGTTGATAGGCTCTGCACTGGTACCGTCGTCTTCGTGAGCGCTCACCGCAGTCTCATCAGCGGCGTCCGCTTGCCGGTGATCCGTCGGGCAATATTTCGGTAAGCCCTGGCGGCGCAGTCATTGGAGGAGAGGAGCAGAGGGATTCCTCTGCCGGAGTACAGGGGCATGGTCTCATCCTCCGGGATAACGCCCAGAAGAGGGAGACCGGCCATGTCGATGGCGTCGTCGATGGTCTGGTGCAGGGATTTCAGCAGCTTTTTCCGGCAGCGGTTCACTACCAGGTGGACCCGTCCCCGGGGCAGGGCGTCCAGCTCCATAACCGTGCGCTGGGCATCCCGCAGGCTGCTGGCGTCGGTGGTGGTGACCACTACCGCACGGTCCGCGGGACTCAGGGTCAGCCGGAATCCGGCGCCCAGGCCTGCCGGGGCGTCAATGAGGCAGTAGTCAAAGCGGCGGCGGATCTCAGGAAACAGGGTACGGAAGGCCTCCGGCCGCACCCGCAGGCCGTCCAGGCGGGAGGGTGCGGTAAGCAGATAGAGGTTCTTCTGCAGAGGATGGGCGGTGATGGCGTCGTTGAGGGAGCAGTAGCCTGCCAGAACGTCGGTAAAATCCATCACGGCCCGGTCGGTCATGGCCAGGGCAATGTCCAGGTTCCTAAGGCCGATATCACAGTCGAGACACAGGGTAGGATGGCCCAGTTGGGCCAGGGCCATACCTACGTTAGCGGTAAAGGATGTTTTTCCGGTACCGCCTTTGCCGGATACCACGGCGATGGTTTGACCCATGGGGTCACCTCCTTGCCGCCGTCACGCCCCCGGCACGCCCAGGGGCTGCTTCTTGATCTGGGCGAAGCGGCGGGGATATTTTTTCGGGGTAGGGGATACTTTGCGGATGGTGAGAAGCCGGTGGGTAATATCTGTAGTCGGAATGGAGTAATCGGTCACACGCTCCAGCTTTCCACCCAGCAGGGAAATAGCCTTGGCGGCCTGATCGGTCTCCTCCTGGCTGTGGCTGGACTTCATGGCCAGGAAGGCGCCGCCCACTTTGACCAGGGGCAGGCACAGCTCACAGAGCACCGGCAGGGCGGCCACAGCCCGGCTGACAGCAAAGTCATAGGATTCCCGATGGGCGGCGGCAAATTCCTCCGCCCGGGCGTGGACACAGGTGATATCCTGCAGTGACAAGGCGTTGCAGACCTCCTGCAGGAAGTCTATCCGCTTGTTCAGGCTGTCCAGCAGGGTCATATCCACCCCCGGCAGGGCAATGGCCAGGGGCATACCGGGAAAGCCTGCCCCGGTACCCACGTCAATGATCTTCTTGCCTGCCAGCTCCTCGTGGGCGGCCAGCGCCAGGCTGTCCAGCAGATGCAGGGTGGCTACCTCCCGGGGCTCGGTGATGGCGGTGAGATTCATGACCTGGTTCTTTTCCAACAATAACCTGGAAAATTCGATCAGTTGAGGGATACGATCCTCTCCCATGCCCAGGGCGGGAAGGCCCTCTTGCAATACTTCTCGAATGATGGTTTCGTCCATATATCTCCTTACGGCTGCTGCGTGTCCTCAGGGGCCTCAGACGGAGCGCTTTCCTGGGGAGCGTCCTGCTCCGGAGTGTTCTCCGCGGGAGCGCTCTCTGCGGGGGCGCTGTCCTGGCAGGAGCAGGCGGATTCCTGGCAGCAGCACTCACTCTGACAGGCGGCGTCATCGTCCACGCAGCAGGGCTGACCATTGTGGTAGTGGACGATCAGTTCATCGGCAAAGAGATGGGCCTCCTCCACTTCATTGGGAGGGAAGAAGCCGATGTCCACGCTGACACCCTTTGTCTCAGGGCGGGTGCTGCAGGTGGCGCGCCACAGGAGAGCCCGGATCTTCTTGTCGCCTGTAGCTTTGTCAGTAGTGACGCGATAGGGGGTGAGGCCTGCGATCAGCGCAGCAGCGCCCACAGCCTTCCAAAAGTTTTTCATCAGGGAACTCTCCTTATTATTAATGTAGAGGGGGATCAGGAGACGGCGTGGCTGCCGCTTCTGACCGTCGGAATATCAGTGCTTGGGGACGATCACGTCCTTGCCGCCCATGTAGGGCCGCAGCGCCTCGGAGATTTCACGCTGTTCCCCAGCGGCCAGGATCAGTGTTTGGGGACGATTACGTCCTTGCCGCCCATGTAGGGCCGCAGAGCTTCCGGAATTTTCACGCTGCCGTCGGCCTGGAGATTGTTCTCCAGGAAAGCAATCAGCATACGGGGAGGTGCCACCACGGTGTTGTTCAGGGTGTGAGGCAGGTAGTTCTTGCCGTTTTCACCCTTGACACGGATCTTCAGGCGGCGGGCCTGGGCATCGCCCAGGTTGGAGCAGGAGCAGACCTCAAAATACTTCTGCTGCCGGGGACTCCAGGCCTCGATGTCGCAGGATTTCACCTTCAGATCAGCCAGGTCGCCGGAGCAGCACTCCAGCTGCCGCACAGGGATATCCATGCTGCGGAACAGCTCCACGCTGTAGCGCCACATCTGCTCATACCACTTCATGGACTCCTCGGGCTTGCAGACCACAATCATCTCCTGCTTCTCAAACTGGTGGATGCGGTAAACGCCCCGCTCCTCAATGCCGTGGGCGCCCTTCTCCTTGCGGAAGCAGGGGGAGTAGGAGGTGAGGGTCTGGGGCAGCTTCTCCTCGGGAATGATCTGGTCGATGAACTTGCCGATCATGGAGTGCTCGCTGGTACCGATAAGGTACAGGTCCTCGCCCTCGATCTTGTACATCATGGCGTCCATCTCCGCAAAGGACATGACGCCGGTGACCACATTGGAGCGGATCATGAAGGGGGGAATGCAGAAGGTGAAGCCCTTATCGATCATGAAGTCCCTGGCGTAGGCCAGCACCGCCTCGTGAAGGCGGGCAATGTCGCCCATGAGGTAGTAGAAGCCGTTGCCGGATACCCGGCCAGCGGCGTCCATGTCGATGCCGTCAAAGCGCTCCATGATCTCCGTGTGGTAGGGGATCTCAAAGTCCGGGGTCACAGGCTCGCCGAAGCGCTGGACCTCTACATTATAACTGTCATCAGGGCCGATGGGTACAGAGGGGTCGATGATATTGGGGAGGACCATCATGATCTCCCGGATCTTCTCTTCCAGTTCGCCCTCTTTGGCCTCCAGAGCAGCCAGCTCGTCGGCCTGGGCTTTCACCTGGGCTTTGACGGCCTCCGCCTCCTGGAGTTTGCTGGGGTCCTTCTTGGCCTGGCCCATGAGCATACCCACCTGCTTGCTGAGGGTATTGCGCTGAGCGCGGAGCTCACTGGCACGGGTAATGGCGTCCCGGTTCTCCTTGTCCAGGGCCAGGACCTGGTCAACCAGGGGCAGCTTTGCCTCCTGGAACTTGTTTTTGATGTTCTGCTTGACGATGTCCGGATTGTCCCGGACGAATTTGATATCCAGCATAGCTGTTACCTCGAATCTGTTTGTATGGGTAGGCATCCGGCTCTGCTTCAAGGGGCTTTAGGGGCGTGTTTCACGTGAAACGATCCCGCAAACCGCTGAAAGCAAACAGGATGAAAGTAAAATCACTTTACCCCCTTCTGAGGGGGATTATGGGCCGCAGCGGCCCCGTTTCCGATGGTTTCGGACTACTTGCCCAGGCGGCCCAGGGCCTCCAGCAGGTCGTTGAGGTCGTCCACACCATAGTATTCGATCTCAATACGGCCCTTCTTCTTGCCGTGGGCAATGTGGCAGGCCCGGCCCAGTTTGCCGGACAGTTCCCGCTCCGCTTCTGCCACGTAGTTGACAGCGGGGGAGATTTTCTTCTCCGGCTTGGGCGCCGACTGGAGCCGCTTCACCAGCTGCTCTGTCTGGCGGACGCTGAGGTTGCTTTTGATAATGGTGGCCGCTGCCTGTTCCTGCAGCGCAGGGGACAGGGGCAGCAGGGCCCGGGCGTGGCCGGCAGAGAGACGGCCGTCCTCCACCATCTGCCGCAGGGCGGGGGAGAGGGCCAGCAGCCGCAGGGCGTTGGCCACAGCGCTGCGGGACTTGCCCACCCGCTGAGCGGCCTGCTCCTGGGTCATGCCGTAGTTTTCCACCAGGATCTTGTAACCCTCAGCTTCCTCCATGGGGCTGAGATCCTCCCGCTGGAGGTTTTCGATCATGGCCAATTCCATGGCCTTGCGGTCGTCGGCTTCGATAATGACGGCGGGGACCTCAGTAAGGCCCGCCAGCCGGGCGGCCCGCCAGCGGCGTTCGCCGGCAATGATCTGATAGTAGCCGGAGCTGAGCTTCCGGACGGTCAGGGGCTGGATGATGCCGTGTTGGCGGATGGATTCCGCCAGCTCCTCCAGCTTTTCCTGGTCAAAGTTCTTCCGGGGCTGTCCGGCATAGCTCTCCACCTGGGAAATGGGCAGGGTGGAGGGAGCCTGGGCGGGATTCATGGTAAAGTCGTCGCCCAGCAGGGCGCTGAGGCCCTTGCCGAGGCCGGTATTCTTGTTTGCCATAGGGGTGTTGCCTCCTTTCCCGCAGAATGGTTAACCTTTGCTCTTGCGCAGAAACTCCTCCGCCAGGGCGGTATAGGCCTCGTAGCCCCGGGAGGAGCGGTCGTAGGCCGTGATCGGCTTGCCGTGGCTGGGGGCCTCGCTGAGGCGGACATTCCGGGGGATAACGGTGGCGTACACCTTGCCGGGGAAGTACCGCTTGACCTCCTCCGCCACCTGCATCGCCAGGTTGGTGCGGCTGTCAAACATGGTCATCAGCACGCCCTCCAGCTCCAGCTTCCGGTTCAGGGAGCGGCGGACGATGCGGATGGTATTCATCAGGTCGCTGAGGCCCTCCAGAGCGAAGTATTCCCCCTGGACCGGCACCAGTACCGTGTCGGCGGCACAGAGACCGTTGAGAGTCAGCAGCTCCAGAGAGGGCGGACAGTCGATGAATATGTAGTCATAGGAAGGGGAGAGGGGCTCCAGAGCTTTGCGGAGAAGGAATTCCCGGCCCTCCATGCCGATCATTTCGATACCGGCGCCGGCCAGGCCCTTGCAGGAGGGCAGAACGTCGCCGTACCTTGTGGATACCACCCGTTTGCTGGTCTCCACGCCGTTGATCAGCACATCATAGATCCCCTGGGACAGGGTTTTGTCCACACCCATGCCGGAGGTGGCATTGGCCTGGGGGTCAAAGTCACACAGCAGGACCTTCAGGCCCTTCTCCTTCAGGGCAGCGGTAAGGTTGACACAGGTGGTGGTTTTGCCTACGCCGCCCTTCTGATTGACGATCGCTACGATTTTTGCCACAGGGACACCTCCGAAAAAGGGAACTTTTTTCCCATGATCTTGCCATACAGATTTAGTATAACACAATCCGGGAACATTTCAACAGCCGATAGAAAAAAAGTGGACAAATTCCCACAGAAAAACCGGGTGGTTTCTGCATCCAGGGTCCTATTTGTCCAGGTAGGGGGGCAATAGGGGAGAAGTGGTTCCCGCCAGGAGGAAATGATTTGCTGCCGGAGCCCGGCAGCGAGGGGGGTGTCAGAGGATGGTTCCTCTGAATGTCTCTATTGCAGCTTTCCAGGCTGGAGCGTGTTTCTGGCGGGGCCTCCCCAACCCCGGATATTTACCAACGGGGGCTCCACCCCCGGACCCCGGGTGACTTTTGTACGCACAAAAGTCACCAAAAGGCGCTGGGGGGACCCCAGACCCCCTTTTTCAGCCCAATCGGACGCCTGCAAAGTAATTCTGCGCAGCCACTGAGACGATGCGGCGCCGCTGGCCCCTCGTAATCGGTGCGGTGCGCTGCCCACTTCGCCTGACGGCCCTCGGGATAAGGGACATTTCTATTTTTTGGTGACGAAAGCCTGTGCATGGCCCGATAGGCGCGGGGGGTCCGACACAGAAAATCAGATTCGCTTGTCCCTTTAACAGGGCGACAGCCGAAGTCCGACCAGATACTCGCCTCAGATCAGATGCCCGAAGGGTGTGGTAATTCGGTGGCTGCGAAGTATCAGCCTCAATGCAGACCGATTGGATAAACAACGGGGGTCTGGGGGTTCCCCAGCGCTTTTTGGTGACTTTTGTGCGTACAAAAGTCACCCGGGGTCCGGGGGTGGAGCCCCCGTTGGTAAATATCCGGGGTCGAGGAGGTCCTACTGTAAGGCACCGGGGACCGAGGCGGAGCCCTGCTGCGTTCCCATCCGCCCGGCGGCAGGCGGATCTGCCCCGCATCGACTGGATGTATCCGCCCAGCCGGGACAAGCCACAGGGGCCCGGGGCAGAGCCCCTGTGAAAGAGATGTTCAGAGGAGCCATCCTCTGATAAATTCCCCTCCGTTTCACGTGAAACAAACAACCCCTCCCTTGATAGGGAGGGGTTGTAAAGGAGATTAAATTTACACCAGCAGTACGCCGTCCAGAGGAGGCAGACAGATGGTGATCTTGCCGTTCACCGTCAAAAACTGCTGACCGGTGAGGGCGTCGGTAGCCAGATCGCCGCTCCAGTCGAAGGTCATGAACACCGGCTCATCTCCGGCGTTGGTGGCGGCGATGGTGACCTCATCCCCCAGTGTCCGGGCAAAGGCCAGCCCATGGCCCTGGGCATAGAGCCAGCGGATGTCTCCCTTCTGGAGGGAGAGACGGTTGTTCCGAAGGCTGCCCAGCAGGGCGAAACGCCGCTGGAGTACCCGGTCCTCATGGCCCCAGGGGAAGGTGCCCCGGTTGAAAGGGTCCTCATAGCCTTCCATTCCCGCCTCATCCCCGTAGAAGATGGTGGGGGAGCCGGGGAAGGCGTAGAGGATGATAGCCCCGGTCTGGAGCAGACGGCAGCCCCGGTGGTACTCCTCAGGGCTCATGCGGTAGTGGGCCCGCTCGGTGCGGGTGTGGGGCGCCTCCTTGGGGAAGGTGCCCAGAAGGGTGAGGATGCGGGGGTTGTCGTGGGTGCCCAGCATGTTCATGCAGCTGTAGAAGGCCGGGCGGGGGTAGTTTTCCCGGATGGTCTCCATGGCGTCCCGGAAGGCCGCCGCGTCACCGCCCCGGAGGTAGTCCATGGCGCTGACCCGGAAGGGGTAGTTCATGAGGCCATGGGTCTCCCGGCCCAGCAGGTACTTCCGGCGCTTGCTGTAGGCGATCTTGTTGCTGCCGTCCTCCCAGACCTCGCCCAGCAGGAAGCTCTCCGCCTTCTCCTCCATCATCACCCGGCGGATGCGGGCAATAAACTCGTCGGGCAGCTCGTCGGCCACATCCAGCCGCCAGGCGTCAGCCCCTGCCCGGAGCCACCGCCGGATCACAGCGTCTTTGCCCTCGATGATAAAGTCGATGTACTCCGGGTGGCTCTCATTGACGGCGGGGAGGGTGTGGATACCCCACCAGCAGTCGTAGCGGTGCGGCCACTCCTGGAAGTTGTACCAGGGGTAGTAGGGGCTCTCCTGGCTCTGGGCCGCTCCCAGGGAGGGATAGGCCCCCAGAGCGTTGAAGTAGCGGCTGTTGTTGCCGGTGTGGTTGAATACGCCGTCCAGCATCACCCGGATGCCCAGAGCGTGGGCCTTGGTACACAGGCGGGTGAAATCCTCCTCTGTGCCCAGCATGGGGTCGATCTTGTCGTAATCCCCGGTGTTGTAGCGGTGGTTGCTGTCGGATTCAAAGATGGGGCAGAGGTACAGAGTGCGCACGCCCAGCTCCTTGAGGTAGGGCAGCTTCTCCTCGATGCCCATAAGGCTGCCGCCGAAGAAGTCCCGGTTGCGGATCTCCCCGTGCTCATCGGGGAGATAGTCCATCAGCTCCTCCCAGTTCTGGTGGACGATCCGGTCCCCCAGCATCCCGGCGGGATCGGGAATAAAGGTGCGGTGGAAGCGGTCGGGGAAGATCTGATAGGTGACGCCCCGGCCAAACCACTCCGGGGTGGAGAACTGGTCGTCATAGACTGTCTGCTGCCAGCAGGCAGCCTGGCCCTCGCCGCACAGGCCGTTTTTCCCCAGGAAGGCTGCGGAGCCATCCTGGCGGGTGAAACGGAAGCAGTACCAGATCAGCTCCGGCTCCGCCGGGGCTGTATAGGCCACAGTAAAGACCGCCGGGACAGATGCAGCGGAGCTTTCCTCTGCGGGGACGGTGCCCGCCCCCTCAGGAGCGGCTGCGCCGCCCTGGCCGCCAACGGTATCGCTGTCGCTGCCGGTGCGGTCAGCCGCCGCTGTCTCAGAGACAGGGGCCTCCGGAGAGGCGGAAGGGTCCGGGGCGGGTACCAGGGGGATCTCCCGGATCTCACCGGCAAACTCCAGATTCAGGATCAGTGCGCCGCCGGTGAAATTCTCCTCCACAGGAGGATAGAGGGTCAGAGTAATATGGCGGCCGCAGGGGACGGCGCCGAAAGGCGTTTTATACAGGGGGCTGCGGGAGTCAAAAATGGGTCTTTCCATGGATGCGATCTCTCCTTACACAACATACGGGGGTCACCCGGGAAACTGAGGGAAGCCGCTGCCGGTCAAGGCAGCAGGCTTCCCTCAGGAATCATAGCGGTGCCGATATCGCTGTCAGCGAAGTAGGCGTTGAGGATCTCCACAGCAGTGGAGGCCAGGGCGCTGCCGCTGCCGCCCCGTTCGATGACGATGGCCAGAGCGATCTCCGGGTCCTCATAGGGGGCAAAGCAGACAAAGACGCCGTTATTGGTGGTATTTTCATTGATCTGGGCGGTACCGGTCTTGGCGCCAGCGGAGACGATACAGTCTTTGAAATACCGGGCCAGACTTCCGGAGGTGGTCAGGTTGTACATACCTTCCTTCACCGCTGACAGAGTGGAGGCGGAGATCTCCACTTCCGAGAGGACCTCCGGCTCATGCTCATAGAGGATCTCGCTGCCGTCATAGGCAGTGACGGATTTGAGAAGGTGGGCGTCGTAGCGGGTGCCGCCCCGGACCAGAGTAGCGATATAGCTGGCCAGCTGGAGGGGGGTAAACAGGTGGTCGGACTGACCGATAGCCGCCTGGACGGTGTTGCCGCCATACCACATCTGGTTGACAGCGGCGGAGTGCTCCGGGCCTGCCAGTACGCCGGTCTCCTCGCCCAGCTCGATGCCGGTGCTTTGGCCCAGGCCGAAGGCGGTGGCATACTCACTGAGGGTGTCGATGCCCAGCCGGTAGCCCATCTCGCAGAAGAAGCAGTTGCAGGAGACCTCCAAAGCCTTGGTGATGTTCACCTTGCCATGCCGGCCGGGATAGACGGCACACTTGGTGTAATCGTGGGTATTGGGGTAGTACCAGAGGCCGGGGCAGTTCACTTTCTCCGTCAGGGAGACCGCACCGGTCTCCAGGGCCGCCACAGCGGTGCAGGGCTTGAAGGTGGAGCCGGGGGCGTAGGTGCCGGTAGTGGCCCGGTTCCGCAGGGGATTGCCGTCAGTGTTGAGAATGCTGTTGTAATCAGAATAGTACTTGGCGGGGTCATAGGTGGGGTAGGAGGCCAGGGCCAGTACGTCGGAGTTCTCCACGGACAAAACCACCGCTGCCGCGCCGCGGGAGGTGTCGCCGTCCTCCTCGTTCATGGCGGACACGGTCTTGGCCAGAGCCTCCTCCACTGCCGCCTGGAAGTCGATGTCAATGGTGAGGGCTACGGTACCGCCGGGCTGGGGCTCCACGCTGTAGAGCTCGCCGGTGATCTTGCCCTCCTCGTTGGTGGTGATGAGCCGCTCGCCGTCAATGCCCTTGAGATAGGACTCAAAGGCCAGCTCCACACCGCTTTTGCCCACGGTGTCGTCGGCGGCGTAGTAGTGGAGGCCGGTAGTGTCCTCGCCCGCCTCCTTGGCGGCGTTGTAGGCGGCGTTGAAGCTGTCCCGCTCCTCCTTGGAGCTGAAAGCGCCCACCTGGCCCAGCAGCTGGGCGGCATAGGTGGTGTTGTACTGGCGCACGGACGTGCTCTCGATCACCACGCCGTCAAAGCCGCCGTCGTTGACCAGGGAGATGAACTCCACCGGTACGTCCTCTGCAAAGACGTAGGGGTTGTAGGTGATGCTGGCGCTGCGCAGCCGCAGCTCGTAGAGAACGCCGATCACCAGCCGGGCCTCCTGGTCGGTAAAGCTCTCGTCGATGCCGAAGTCCTCCCGCATCAGCTCCAGCACGGTCTGGGGGGTGAGAACGTTGTCGTCGGCGTCCAGTTTCTTGCGCAGATCCTCCGTCATCCGGGGATAGGGGTCGTCGGCGGTGAGGACCTTGTCGGACCACTTGCGCTCCTTGAGGTATTTCTCAAACCAGGTGCGATTGTTGGTGCCGGCGGTGGCGGTGGTGTAGACAAAGGGTTCTGTGGTGGTGATGGGCAGGGTATCCGTCCACTCCACCCCCTGCTCCTGGCACAGCTCCAGCAGGCGGAGAATGGCGCGGCTGACCGTGACGCCCCGCTCCTCTCCCTCCACATCAGGGATCAGGCTCAGATCCAGGGTGACGGTATAGATCTCCCGATTGGAGACCAGGACTTTACCATTGCGGTCCGTGACGATCCCGCGGGAGGCCTCCACCGCCTGGGTGGTGGTTACCTGACTGGAGGATTTGGCCAGATACTCGTCACGGTTGACTACCTGGGCGTCATACAGGATCACACAAAAAAGCAGCAGACAGAGGATAAAGATCCCCAGTAGGATACTGGAGCGGTGTTTGAATTGTTTTTCTTCCTCCATGGAGGCAGCCTCCTTTCTCACAGAGGTACAGGGGTGACAGGGAAAAAGAGCCGCCCTGCCGGGCGGCCAGGGGAAATCAGTAGTCGCTGGCGCAGCGGTCGTGGATCAGCCGGTAGACCGGTACGACCACCAGGATAGCCGGCAGGGTGATCAGGGTTTCCACCAGAGCCATCCGGGACATAAGGCCCAGATAGCCGCCGCCGGAGAGGAACTGGACGGCAAGGCGCATACCGGCGGTTATCCCCAGGGACACGGCGGATACCGCCAGTCCGCAGAGAAAGCCGGGGGAGAGAAGATTCTCTGCGATCAGGGCGGCGATCAGGGCCGCCAGAGTAAAGGCGATGGCATAGAAGCCCTCAAAGGGGCCCGGCAGCAGCAGGTCACAGACCAGGCCCACCGCCAGGGCAAAGACGCTGCCCCGGCGCAGCCCCTCATAGGAGGCGGCCACAGCGGGGAGCACCGGGTAGAGGAAGGGGGTGAGACCCAGCACTTGGATGTTGTCCAGCACCAGGTACTGCAGGGCAAACAGGGCCAGGGTGGCCAGGCTGTACACCGTCCATTTAAAAATAAGGTAGCTTTTGGGCATCATGGCGGCGCTTCCCCCTTATTCCACAATGTCGAAGCTGGTGACAATAAATACCTGGGTCAGATCATCCAGGGAGACGCTGGGGGTGATGACGGCGTACTGAGCCAGGCCGTCGTCTCCGGTGGAGACGGATTCCACGGTGCCGATGACCAGCTGAGAGGGGAAATAGTCGCCCAGGCCGGAGGTGACGATCAGGTCGCCTGCCACCACGTCCGGGTCGGCGCCCAGGTAGTTCAGCATCAGCCGGTCCTGACCCATGAGGGCGAAGTCGCCCTGGGCCACGGCGTTCTGGCCGCTGCGGAACACGGTGGCGCCAATGGAGGTGTCACTGTCCAGGATGGTCCGGATGGTGCACCAGTTGAGGCCCGCGTCCGTCACCACGCCTACCAGATAGCCCGCCTCCGTCACCACGCAGTCACCCACCGCCACATCCTGGGCAGTTCCCTTGTTGACAGTGAGAACGCTCTCCCAGTTGGAGGAGTCGCTCTCCACGATCCGGGCGGATTCAAAGTGGAGGTCCCGCCGCTGCTCTCGCAGATCCAGCAGCTTGCGCAGCCGCTCATTCTCCTCGGAGTCCTTCTCGGCCTGCCGGATGGCGGTTTCCATTTCGGCGATCTCCAGCTTCAGCTGCTCGTTTTCCTCCTTCAGCGCATCAAACTCCGTGAAGTAGTCCACCCAGCCGGACACAGTCTCCGTAATGGCGGCGCCGGCCGAACGGAAGGGGGAGGCGATGATCCCCGCCACATTGGGCAAAGGGGCGGCGGAGGTGGAGAAATAGGCCATCACGCTGAGGATCACCGCGATGACCACCGCCAGGGACAGTACGATCACACCGTACTTGGTCAGCAGCCTCTTCACGGCTCAGCCCTCCCGGATAGAAGCTCCACTCCAAAGGAGCGCAGCATCTCCCCCACCAGATGGAGGGGAAGGCCCATTACATTAAAGTAATCTCCGGCAATGCCGGTGACAAACAGGGCAGCCAGACCCTGGATACCGTAGGCCCCCGCCTTGTCCATCGGCTCCCCGGTGGCAATGTACCGGCGAATGTCCTCCTCGGAGAGGGAGGCAAAGCGGACGGCGGTGGTCTCCGGCCGGGTCTCCAGCCGGTCCCCGCGGCACATGGTCACGCCGGTGCACACCAGGTGCTCCCGGCCGGAAAGGGCGGAGAGCATCTGGAAGGCCTCCGCCTCACTGTGGGGCTTTCCCAGCCGGAGACCGTCCAGAAACACCATGGTGTCGGCGGCAAGGATCACGGCGTCGCTGTCGCCGCAGAGGGCCCGGGCGGCTTCCGCCTTCTTCCGGGAGATGGAGCAGACAATCTCCTGGGGAGTGAGAGAGGGGTCATAGCTCTCGTCGGCGTCAGGCACTAAAATGTCGAAATCGGTCAGTCCGATCTGGCCCAGCAGCTGCCGCCGCCGGGGGGACTGGGAGGCGAGAATGATCCGTGGCATAAGCGGTTCCTCACTTTGGAAAGAAATAGGCGGGAAAAGGGAAGGGGGCGTCCCACCTGCCGGAAGCAGAGGTAGGGAGCGGACCTTACCGGCCGGTGGAACCAAAGCCTCCGGCGCCCCGGGCGGTCTCCGGCAGCTCCTCCACCAGGCGGATCTCCGGCCGCAGTACCGGCACCACCATCAGCTGGGCCATCCGGTCGGCGGGCTGGAGGACATAGTCCTCCCCGGTGGTGTTCCGCAGGCCTACTCCCAGGGGGCCCCGGTAGTCGCTGTCGATGACGCCCACGCAGTTGGCGGGGGCGATGCCGTGCTTGATGCCCAGACCGCTGCGGGCAAACACCAGAGCCACGTAGTCCGCCGAGGGCAGGGCGATGGCAATGCCGGTGGGGATTACCCTGCGCCCTCCGGCAGGAATGGTCACCGCCCCGTCCACGCAGGCGTGCAGATCCATGGCCGCAGAGCCGGGGGTAGCGTAAAAGGGGGCGGGGATGTCCGTCCCGATCTTAGGGGATACCGCTTTGATTTTTAATTTCATATCGTTCCTCATATTCTCCGCCCGGCCCCAGGCCGTCCGGCGGTCTCATTTGTCTCACTCCACATCCCGGTAGTACAGCC
>ENA-OURU01001367-OURU01001367.1-human-gut-metagenome-genome-assembly--contig:-NODE-1367-length-30890-cov-30.978920_pt1 | contig 30890 bp, 30 predicted proteins | sample MGYA00242137_ERZ509064 | MGnify/ENA primary metagenome ERZ509064 (study PRJEB26280, sample SAMEA2338777) | human gut metagenome | biome: human gut; feature: human-associated habitat; material: faeces...
GTCCGAAAATGGTGAGCATTCCCAAAAGAATTTGCTGGCAGTAAATCGTGGCCCACCAACCTATTCTGAATACCACAAGGGCTATCAGCATGATGATTTTGTCTATTCCCACGATGACCCCCGAAGTCAGCGACGTGAACCACAGCTTCGCTGCATCCTTCTCCATGTTAGTAACCTCGTCCACGCCAGTTTGTTCCATCGTCGCCTCAATGAGGTTTGGGTCCGACGTACCCGTATGGGCGACATCGGCCTGCGCCTGAAGGGCGGTGTACATCGTGTCGCGCACGTAAATCAATTCCTGCACTTCCTCGAACTTATCCGAGATTTGCGAGGCTTCGGCCTCATAGAGGTCGTGTGTGTACGAACCGATACAGTTCGGAATATAGGAGAGGAAGTCCAGAAAGCACCAGTTGCTCCCGCTGCCAGCCATGCCCGTATCTGCCGGAGGATACCACCAGCAGAGAATGAGCGACACGGCCAACGGCTTGAAAAGTTTCATCACGTCCAGCGGCTCGTGCTTGACCATCATCTTGTACGCCATACCTGCCGCCATGATGATGGCGAAGAGTGCGGCCAGCGCCATGCACATCTGCAATATCCACCAGAACGGTCCTTGTGACCCCGTAAAGGTCGCATCGGTCAGGAACTCGTTGGTCTGAAAAATCACGTCGTCGATCTCCTCTTCCAAGAGGTCGATACCGAAATCTGAAAGTATGTTTCCGTCTGCCATAGGTTATATGCTTTTAGTTCCCTCTGTTTACCGTCTCGTCTCCGTCTCCTGTATCCGTGCCACCGTCCGATTGTGACCCTCGCACTGTGAAACGCGATTCGTTCCACCGGCCCATTGCCTCTCGGACGATACCGCCTTTGTTCAGCCTCCGGTCGACAGTTGCGTTCAATAGCCCGTCCGTAACCGTAGCGTTCTGTCTTCGGGCAAGGAAACCGACCAGAATCTCGTTCTGTCGTACCACGTCCTCATAAATCCGCAGGTATTCCTTCTTCCGTTGCGCATTGGGCATATAGGCATCCTTGGTGGCGTTGATGGCGCACTGGTACACGTGGTAGTATTCCGTCCACCGTTCCTTGTCGTCCGTCGTGCCTCCGGCAAGGAGGATTCGGTCGATGTTACGCTGAAGCCGTTCCATTTGAGCGTTTATCTTATCGCCTTCGGCCAGCCACGCGAGGTCGATCTGCCGGTCGGCCACGTTCAGCGCCTCGATTTCGGCACGCTTGACCAGCGCTGAGTCGATGGCTTCCGCCTCGTCCGTCTGGTTGTACAGGTTCACACCCGCCAGCGTGCGGAACGACAGTTTGTTCTTACTCGCCGCCGACTTCTTGTATTTGTTGTGCAGCAGCGTGTAGTAGAGTTCGGGCGACAGAGCACCCGTGCCGGTTTCCATGACCGTAATCTGATTCTGTTTCGGCGAATCGTGGTTGTAAGTGACCGACTGCGCCTTGATGCCGCCAGTTGTGATTGTCACAACCGCCATGAGTAATAATGTTCGTTTCATTTTTCCCTTTCATCGTTCGTTAATAATCCAGCCGTCCCGCTTTGCGCCACCGTCCGAAAGCCCCGTCGATAATCTCCTTGACTTTGGGACGGTAAATCTTCTCTTTCCAATAGCCGATACGCACCTGTATGTACCGCCACGTCTCGATATATGCCCGGTTCAGATGTCGCTCGATGTCGTCCAGCGACGTGTTCACTGCCTCCAGCACCAGCAGTAGGTCGGAAGTAGAACAGGCCGCTGCTCCGGTGGCATACAATACAAGGTCGCTTACCGACTTGTAGAGCTGCTCCCCGTCATCGGCGATGTCCCGTATCGCTTTCTCGTTGATAGCCAGTATCACCACGTCGCCGGGGTCGATGCGTCCCCGTTTCACGATTCTCTCGTTGAAATCTTCCAGCAGTCTCTTGTAATCGCCGATACGGTCGCTGACCGCCGTATAAGTGCTTTTCACGTTCAGTACCGTCCGCAAGGACTGGTACATCACGTCGATGACGTCGAAGGCGCGGGTATAGCGGTCCAAGTCCACATTCAGTTCCTTGTACTCGCCGATCTCCTCGCGGCTGTATTCGTGCAGCAGCTTGTTGCTGTATTCCAGCGTACTGCGGGCCAGCAGCAGACTGCGCTGTTTTTTGTGGTCGTTGATGTAAGCTTCTACCGACACGATGTCGAAGGTCCATTGCGCCTTGGCGATGCCGGGCAGGAGAGCCAGCAGCACGACTGTCATCAGCAGGGCACGTTTCATGGCCGCACCTCCTTTCCGCTGTCTTTGCCGTTCCTGCCGTTTCCGTTCCGCAGGTTTCGCGCATTCTCCACCCAACGTTCGTGGCATTCCTCCACGAGCGTCAGCCTGCGTCCCTCGTCCATGTCCAGTTCGGGCAGCACGTCCTTCAGCACGTCGATGATACTCCGCTTATAGTGCATCATCTTTTCCAGCGACACGAGGTCTGCATATATTTTTGTAATCCGGGAATCCACTTCCCGTGCGATTTCGAGCCGGTCGCTCGACCACAGCAGATGGTACACCTCTCCGGTCGGAGTCTCTTCCAATGGCGGGGTACGGGCGTATTCCGTCGTGATTTTGCACGAAGGATGCTCCCGTGCAATCTCCGCAATACGGTCGTTCACCAGTTTCGTTTTCTCCGCGTCCGACAGGTTCGGGTCGAGCGTCAGCACGTCGGCCACATACGTGTCGGTATATTCCGTGGTCAGTTCCCAACTGATCTGCACGATGGCACGGTGTATCTTGATACCGAGGAAATATTTCGGTTTGCGGGCTATCGAGACCGTTGCCTTGAACGTGATGACCCCGTTGATATTCGGCATGGTCGCCTTACGGACATAGGTGTAGCCGTTCCACGCCCCGCCGTCCTGCCACGACAGGCTGTAAGCCGTCTTGCAGTCCTGCATGATGGCCGGTATGCGGTAATAGTCGTCCGTTGCCACATCGTTATCGCCCGCCGCCTCGGTTTTTGCGTCGGTATATTCCTGCTGTTTCTTCTGCCATTCGGACAGCTCGCTTTTCAGGCGGTCTATCTGTGTTTTGTTCGCATTGTACTGCTGTCGGTACACCGCCGCATCTTCCACGCTCGCCTCGGCGATTTTTTTCAGCAGGTCGGCATTCTCATTCTCCAACGCATTGATTTGCGACTGAAGGACGGCCACTTGCTTCTCCGCCTCCTGCAGCATGGCGTCCAACTCGGATAAGTCCAATTCGTTCTCCGTAACCGTGGTCTGCATGGCACACTCCTTTGAATGGGCGTTCAGGGATTTGCCGCACTTCCGGCATTTGTACTGTGTCGTGCCCTGACCGAGCGTAGCCCCGTCCGAGCAGGTTACACTGATGGTCACGCTCTCGCAGCCCTGTAACTTTGCGGCATCCGTTGCCTGATAATAGTTCCGTGCGTCGGAAGCTATATAATAGGTATAACCCTCCTCGTTGTCGTTGAACTCCGAGAGACGGGCATTGAGTTGCGCCTTGAACGTGTTTAGGTCCATCGAATAAGAATCGAACACCTCCTCGTAAATGATTTCCTCCCGGTTCCAGCTTTTCTTCACATGGATTTCGTAGGCATAGGCTTTCTTCGTCTGTTTGCCGCCCCGGCTGATGATGTAACCGTTCTGCCAGTAGTTAATATTATAGGTATAGCCGTCGTTTTGGTTGTTGAGTTGCTGTACCCGGCTTCTCGACCATCCGGCATACCGTTCCGAATTGGCGAGTGCCTGCTCCCGTTGTGATGCATTGGGATAGAAGCCGGGATCGGTCGTCTCGAAACGCGTCCACTCTCCACCGTTCAGTATGCTGTTATCGTCCGTCGGCGGGTAGTAATCGCACAGGGCGATACTCCCTTGCTCGCGTCGGCCGATATACCACCGTTGCGTGTAGTAGTTTCCCGCTGTCTCGTCCAGATAATCCGTTATCCACGAGGTCAGGTCGTAGTTGCTGAAATCGAACAGTCCCGCTACGTTATCCTCTCCACCCACCATGTCGATCAGCAGACCGCCGAGGTCATGTTCCGCCTGCTCGAAGAGCGCACCGTAATGATCGTACAGGTCGATAATCTTGCTGATCCTGCCGCCCATCAGCTCATGGAACGAACTGGTCTGCAGCAGGGCGTCACCGATATTTCCGATACCAGCCGAGGCGAGACCGACACCCATGTTGTAGAGGTTGTCGATGTCGTGTTGCAGGTTCTCCTTGGTAAAGTTACCCGGCACGCTGGCGAGATCGTCCAACATATGCTGCCAGTCGATGTCGCCCACTTCCGAGAGTTTCAGCAGAGGGGCGATGTTTCGGTTGATTTCCAGAAACACGATGTCCGAAAAGCCCAGAGTGCTGTTCGTCACTACACTCTCGAACTGCATACACAGACTTTTCGTCTCGTCGCAGATTTTCATCAGGTAGCTGCCCCAGTAGATAGCCGTTTGCGGCGAGCGCAGCATCAGTTTCGCCACCACCCATATCTTCGGCATGATTTTCTCAGAGACCATGCGGTAAATGCGGCGGTAGTAGTAATTCTCCGTACTGCTGTTCCAGATGCCGAGGTCGGAAAAGGCTTTATGTTCCAAGAACTTGGACGCAAAAATCCCTGCCGTGGCCACTTCCGCCGCATTGTAGTGCTTGAGAATGTCATCGACCTGCTCCCGGTAATAGCTTTCCGCCACGGCTTCCGTACCGAAAGCGGTAGCCATTGCCGCCACGGTACGCGCATCGTAGTTCACGCTGTAATACTGTGCGTGGACCTGCTGCACGACGACGAGCGACAGGAGTATGAGGATAAGTGACAGCCGTTTCATCATGGATTCTTTCCCAGTTAAAAACAGACGCCCGTCAGCGCGTCATGCCTCTTAGTGCACGTATCAGTCCGTCGGCCTCATATACGGCGGATTCTGCCACCAGACGGTGATGTATGAATACCTCCTTGGCGATCTCGTACCTGCGTTGTTCCCATTTCGCCTCTTCTTCCTCGTCCTGTACGGAATTTTCTATGCCGGCGTATTCGTCCAGTTCCTTACCGAGCATCCCCAACCGGAGATTGTATCTTTCCAGAACCTCCTCTATTTCCTCAATGCTTTTTCTACCCATGTCGCGTACCCTTACCAAGTCCTTTCCGGGCCATTGGCATAAATCCCGGATGGTCTTGATGTCGAACTCACGGAATATCCGCTGGATACGGGCTTCATATTTGCTCCCGAACTCAAGTGTCTTTACACTTTGGCTGATGTCTATCTTTTCCATTTTTGTAATTGATAATTTGATTGTTATTGTTTTACATGAAGATTCAATACCCGTCCGGCCTCGTTGACCTTTTGGGCGAACGGCAGGGACTTCCCGATACCGCTGGCGTTCCAGTCGCGGCAGTACGCCTCGATAGCTTCCTGATGACTGCACCGTAATTCCCGTTTATAGAGTTTAAGAGCTTCTTTCTCCGCCCGCTCCGTGGTGTAGGTCATGTAACATTCTCTTGGTTCTTCTACGCCGTACACGCCGCTGGTCGTTCCCCGGCGGATGAACACCTCGCGGAAGAAACTGCGCCCTTCCTTGTTTTCCAGCCGGTTGATGGTGAATATCTTCTTGCAGTCCACGTCGGTAAGGCCGAGAATAGCCTTGATTTCATCGAACCGCTCGCGGAACTTGCTCTGGTCGAGCAGCATCACCACGTCCGAGTTGTTGATGATGGCCTCCTTGACAATAGGGCTGCCGATAATGTCCTGTATTTCCTGCGTCACCACACCGACCGAAGCCCAGAATTTACGGGCCGTCTTGTACATAAACTTGATGTATTCGGCCATGAGCGGGCTGGCAATAGCTTTCCACGCTTCCTCGATGACCAGTACCTTACGGTTCTTCTTGATACGCATCTTTTGCAGAAACACGTCCATGATAATCAGTGTGACAAGAGGGAACAGGAGAGGATCATCTTTTATACTGTCGATTTCGAAGACGATAAACGTCTCATCGAACAGTGAACTGTCCATGTTCTCATTCAGCGTCTTTTCATGATTGCCGCCCCGGTAGAAGTCCTTCATCATGTAACGGTATGTCGAGATGTCGATGCCCGAAATGTGGTTCTCGGCACAGATGTCGGGGATGCGCTGCACGGAAAACTCATAAAACGAGTTGAACGACAGCTCTTCCACTTTTAGCTCCTTACGGCGGCGTTCCATCTCGTCGATCATGCGCTCGATACGCCCGGCCCGCTCTCCTTCGTCTTCGCCCTGCTTCTCGGCATGGTTACGGTCGTCGATGAGCAGCCCCTTACGCAAATCCTCCCGTTGCAGGGGCGTGAAGCCGTCGAACCCATTGAAATAGGTGTCGTAATACTCCGTGATAACCTGTTCTATCAGGCGATCCTCCGTCTTTGTGACCGTACCCTGCGAGCCTTTCCAGATGAGCAGTACGAGGTTTTTCAGGAAGCCCGTTTTCTCCACATTCATTTCCGCCCGGTTGATGCGGAATGGGTTCATGGTAATCGGTCTTTCCTCGGTATAGGAAATGTACTTGCCGCCCAGATACTCGCAAAGCCCCTCGTAGCTGTTACCCGTATCGACCATCACCACGTCCGTTCCCTGCTCGTACAACTGGCGCACGACAGAGTTCATGTGGAAGCTCTTGCCGCTGCCTGAAGGCCCTAAACAAAAGAAATTCGAGTTGTCTGTCAGTTTGTTTTTTCCTTCCTTTCCCGTGATGTCTATAGCCACCGGCACGCCTTGGCGGTCCGTGTAGTAAATTTTCAGAGGTGTTTCTTCGCTGTGCTGTATGTGCTCCTTATACATCAGGCACACCGCCGCGTCACCCAGCGTCAGGAAGCGGTCATAGTCCTCGTTCATGCCGTAGCAGTTACCCGGAAACGAGTTCACGAACAGTTCCAGCTGATTGTACGCCCTCTTGGAGATATGGATACCCATACGCCCGAAAGCGTTCTCCAAATGGTTCGTGCATTTTTGCAGGTCCGTACCAGTCGGTACGGCGACAATCAGGTTGAAATGGGTGTACACAAGCTGCTTGCTTTCCCGCGCGATGACCTCCTGTACCCGCTTGATGTCCTCCACGGCCATCTGGTTGCTCGGATTGGGAATACTGGCGTGCCGGTTCTTCTTTTTGTCCAGCAGGGCCAGTTCCCTTTTCTGATTGGGCAGGAAGACAATCTGGTTGTAGATGACAGCCTCCGCACTCGGAATGCTGTCGATGGCAGCCAGCAGGTCCACGGGCATATCCGTGTTATTGACCTCTATATTGGTATAAGGTCGTATCAGTGAAGGCAGTGCGGCGCAGTCCACATCGACAAGACTATATACCTTGCAGCGTTTGTCGCCCATCGAGACCGTCTCGTCGTCTGCTTTGAAGTTGGTCATCGACACGATCCGGTCCTTGAAGTTCATGGCAAAGTAGCGGTCCACGTATTCGCTTGCCTCGGCTTTGTTCAGGAACTTGGCCTGCACCCCGGCATCGTGCAACTGGTCATGCACTTTGCGGATTTTGACCAGAAAATCGCGCCACTTCTTGTTGTCGAACGAGAACAGTCGGCTCTTCTTCGCCTCCTGTGTGATGGTCAGGTAACACACGCTGTCCGTGTAGTTGCGCCCCTTGAAGTAGCGGAAGTAGGCCGACGAGAGGAACTCGTGTTTGTCGCCCGTCTCGTTCTCGAACTGTTTCCTGACGAAGATGTCCTGTTTGTGCAGGGCATATCCTTCGCCGAGCGTTTGTGCGAGGGCGGTGAAAAGGTGCGTGAACTCATAGTAGCTGTCGATGTTCGCGCAGTATTTTTGCACGGGGTTCTCTATTTTCAGGATAGCGGAATATTCGCCCGTCTTGGTATAGAGCACACCCACGCCGTTCGTCTCCTCCACGGAAAAATAGATGTCCTGAAAGATACGCTTGCGCTTGCCTCCGGTACCGAACGCATAGACCGACAGGGCCATGCCGGCACACAAGGCGATAAAAAGTAGAATGATGTACAAAGTCATCTCAAAATACGATAAAAAGGCCGGGCCGCCCGGATTTCAGGCGGCCGGCCCGCGTTCAACATTCAACAAGACCACACGTTGCCCGTGATGGTTTTTCTTTTCTTCTCACAGCTTCTTCGAGTGGGCATAGATATACACCCCGCGCCCGTCTTTCTTGGTATGCAGCCCTTTCCGCTGTTTGAGCATGATAAAGGCGATACCCGCCGAGACGACCGCAACCAGCACGACCAGTCCGACCACGAACCCTGCGAGACAGTAGGCGATTATAAAACCGACGATGGCTCCGCCGGCAACACCCGCCGCCCAGTAGATGTAGCGTCCCTGAATCCCCATGAACTCCAAAGGCCGTTGCAGACCCTTGAACAACGGGTAATCGGGATAACGTTCGTCCTTGCCTTTCATCGTGCGGGAGGTTTATGCGCCGAGACCGAAGAACATCGGAAGTGCTTGTGCGGCAGCGATTAGGAAAATGCAGGCTCCCACGACCATCATGATCTTCTTCTTTACGTCCTGCTCCTCGTTGTTCATGGCGATATATACCGAGATAGCGCCCACGATAGCCACCACGCCTGCGATGGCGTAACACAGTTTGACCATGATGGGGACATACTTGGCAATTTCCTCCGTCACGGTCGCCAGTGCAGTCGTACCGGCGGAATAATCGCCTGCGGAGTTCTGGGCCATGACGGCTGTTGTGCCGCACAGCAACATCAGCGTGAGCATCTGCATCTTTTTCGTAGAAAACATTCTTTTCATTTGTCTTTTAGTTTTTTGAAACATGATTATTTATTTTTTAGGGTAAGTATTGCAGTTCTTCCGAATCATCATCGCGGCAACACGCCGCCGGTTGCCGGTTTCTATATGCGATAGCCGAAAAAGGCAGGAAAGACGAGGAACGCACCGATCAGGAACAGACACGCGCCGACAAGCGTTATGATGGACTTGGTGATGCCGTCCTCGCCCGTGTTCATCTTTACGTAAATCTGGAATCCGGACACAATCACACAAATCCCGGCGATGGCACAGCATAGAGCTTGGACGTAAAACATCATCGTTACCACGTAGTCGTGCATCGTCGCCAGCGCATCCGCACCCCAACTGTAATTCACGCTGCCGCTTTTCGCCAGAGCTGAACAGGGGATGATGGAACAAAGCGCACATAGTATCTTTTTCGTTTTCGACATCTTACAGCTTATCTTTGACCGGTCTCCATTTCAGGCAGGGACGGTTGTCCAAGCGTCCTTTGGAAATCAACGCCTTATACATCTCTTCGTCGGTAAAGCCGTCGGACAGGTAGGGAGCGATCTCTTCCATCTGCGCCTCCGCCTTGGCCTTCAGCCTTTCAAGCCGCTCTTTCGCGGCTGCCTCCTTTTTCCCTGTATCGCCGTCTTGTACCGCAGGTGGGGCAGCTACGGCTTCCGTGTCGCATGTCTCATTTCCGATACTAAACCCGGTCTCGTTCTCCGAAACCTCGACACTCTCTTCCGTGGCATCCATCGGACCGAGGTCGAAAACTTCCTCGTCAGTCTTCTCCGTTCCCTTCTTTCCATACAGGTCACGGGTAATATTGACTGCGTAATAGACGATGTACAGCCCCGTCAGTACAAGGGCGAATATAAAGTATGAACTCATTTGTTTTTAAGTATGAAATTAAACTTTAATTGAACTTTGAAAGTACAAATGCAAAGAAATGTATTATATTCGATATAACGAAATCTCTTTATATCAAACAGTATTTTATTACATAGAAATAAGTACGAAACATATAAATTGAACTTTAATTTCATACTTTAAGGCGAATGTACCGGGAAAAACGGGCATAAAAAAAGCCCTCCCGGGAGGAGAGCTTTCAAGGGAGGGGTAACGATAATGCCTTACCGTTTCTTTCCACGCAGGTAATCGTTCAGGTCCTTGTACTCGTGATAACGGAGTGCTTCGTTGTGTACCCGCTTGCCGTACATGCCGGCGATGGTCTCTTCCGTTTTCTGTCCGGCGAGATCATTGTCGAGATAACAGTGTATTTCCTCGTACACCTGCAAGTGTTCCAAAGCCTTTTTCAGGTTGTTCACCGAGTTCATCACGAGGTAATCGCAAGGTGCGCCGATGCAGACCGTATCATCACCCGTCTGTTTCAGCGTCAGGTAAGAGAGAAAATCCATGAAGCCTTCGAACACGCAAACCCGGTTCTGTGCTTCACTATGAGAATGCCTGATGACAGAGATGTCCTTACACCGGATACAGCCCTTATAATAAGGATTGCGAATCTCGTACCCGCCCGCCACGTTACCGAAGGCAAGGGCGAAGTAGCGCCGTTGCCGCAATTCATAATGGACCTCCCGGCAGAACATGCGGCCGATGTCTCCGTCGATTCCACGGGAATGAAGGTACGAGAGCAGCGCATGGTGCTGCAACGGTACGATGAGCACGTCCTTCATGTCGGCTTCGACGGGTCGGGGCGTTGTCCCCGGAATCCGCACCCTTTGTATCGGGATAGCGTTCTCGTGCTTGCCTATATAGGCAAGCACTTCGCTCACGCTGTCCGTCCGGTAAAGGTGCTTGCCCAGTTCCACAAGGTCTCCGCCCGTCGCTGCGCCAAAGTCATACCATTCGTTGAGCCGGTCATTGACCTTGAACGACGGGGTACGCTCATTGCGTAGCGGCGACAAATACCAGTATTGTTTCGATGTTACACTCTGGGGGTGGTAGCCGAGGCTGGCAAGATAGTCCACGATACGCAGTTGTTTTGCTTCCGCTATGGTCATGTCATTTTCTTTTCACTTGTTTTCAAAAAACGGTTTACTTTGGTTTTTCTCCTATATATACCCGGACCAAAGTAAACTAAATTATTTTTCACCTTCCGCGTCCTCGCATTCTTCGTCGAAAAGCAAGGCTTCGGTCGGGGTCACATCGTAATAAAAGAGCTTGTCCCGTTTGACGATCAGCTTTAGGTTTTCCGTCAGGTACTGCAGCAGTTTTATCATGACGCTGCGTCCCCGTTTGAACCCGATAGCCTCATAGGAAGCCATGAGAGCCTGTAGTACGTTCTCGAAACCTTTGATGGGCCTGTCCCCGAAAGCGGCGGAAAGCGCCTCCCGGTGCTGCTCGATGGACAAATCCATGAAGCTGCTCCGGGCCTTCGGTCTCACGCTGCCATCAAACGAATAGTTATCCACCATGACCGGCAATCCTTCGTCATCAACGGAAAAAGCAAACGGTTTGAACTCCTTCTCGCGGATATGCAGCGCATGAACTTCACTGATAACGGGATTCTCCGCACTCTTGGTGATGACCAGCACCGTTTCCGCCTTATTGCTCATTTCCGTGCCGATATGCCCGCGCACATTGTTGTCGCCTTTATTCAGGTGCAGCACACAATGGATATGCAGGTCGTATTTCGACGACCACTCCATCATCTTGTTGATAACCTCCACCGATTCGCTGGTGCTGTTGATGTCGAGCATCAGGTCGCGGATGCCGTCAATGATGACCAGCCCGTACCCTTTGTTCTGTCGCAGAGCGTAGTCGATGACCTCAATACGCACGGCTGGCGTGTATTCCCGCAGGCAAATGAAATCGAGATTCTCGTTGTCGGTTGTGGTGGGCAGCCCCGCCAGGCGGAGAATACGTTCCAACACGTTATGGCAATGGAAACGGCTCTGTTCGGTGTCCACGTACAAGATCCTACGCTTGCCTTCGGGCAGATGCGCCCGGTAGTTCAAAACCTGCCGGCCCGCCAGTGACGCGGCGACAATAGCAGAGACATTAAACGTCTTTTTCGCCTTCGCCTTACCCGTCGAAGCGCTAAAATTGCCGAGCGTCGCTATGGTGGAGTTGTCGATCCATATAATCTGGGGCGGAGTCACGTAGGTGTCCGTGGCCTTTATCTGCGATGCCGTGAGAATATCCGACAGGCGATTCTCGTCCAGTTCCGCCCACGAGTTACGGTCAGTTCTTTTTTCGTTTTCCATAGCGCTTCTGGTTAAAGAACGGTTGGGTTGCGGATACTTCCGTCGCCATACGCATGGCATCGTCCACCGTAGGTTCGTAGTTTTGCAAGAGCCATGCGTCCAGCTCTTCCTTCGCGAAGTAAAGCATCTTGCCGCGAGGTTTGTAGTGCGGGATTTCCTTGTTCGATGTGAGTTTGTACAACATACTTTCGGACACGCCGATATACATGCACGCCTCTTGAAAAGTGAAGACTTTCTTGGTCGTGTAAATGGTATTTTCCAGCAAAGCCACACGCTCCAACAGACCTTCCACCGGTTCCAACTTCTTGAGAACCGCTTCTATGGCGGTCAGCCGTTCGCTTAACCGCTCCATGAATGTTGTTCTGTTTTGCATAAAATACATGTTAAAATTAGACAATGGAGAGTTACCTCCGTTATGCAGCGCGCTAACGGAGGTCAAAGTTATGTGATGTGAACCGGACAGCCGGAAATTCCGGCATGATACTATGCACGTATCACGGCAACTATCACTGTTTTATCTTTCACATACTTGGCTTTTTGGCACTTCGTGTCATATTTTCAGCCGACTGATGGCTTTTCGTATGCCGAGGTTTGCCGATGTAATGTTGTTCCTCGCCGCAGAGAGGGCAGACGAGAGGCTTGAAGCGGTAACATATCTTGTGCCGTCTTTGGACAACAGGAACCGCCCCTTGTCGAGAACCGACTGCCAGTGAGGCAGGATAAAGGTGTTTTCGAGCAACGCATCGAACAGAACCGCCACATGGCGGATATTGTTCACACGTATACAGAAATTCTCCTTGCAGGCAAAAAGCGCTTCCATGTCCTCGATGCGGAGAGTGGAAACGCAAAACAGATGATAAGCGTTGGCGCAAGCCACAATACCTGTCATCTGTTCACGGGAAAAATTGCAACCAAAGGAGAGAGGTGGAGCGTTTCTGGAATCTTCTGTACGTGAAGAGTCGAACCATACTCCGGCAATGTCGTACTTTTGTTTCAAGGCCATGCACTCCTCGAAAGAAAATGTTTCTGCGGTAAAGAGGCTTTTGACGAGACTTGTACAATCGAGCAACAGCCCTCTGATGATATGAATGTTCATTTCATGGCAATTCCTGCAAACCGCACTGTTGCAGTCGATGTACCGGTGGCTGTTTATAAAGTCATCCACGTAGCGGCCATATCGTTTGCCGTCTGCCATGACGTCTTGAAGATAAAGCTCCCTTGCTTCGGAGAGCAACTCGTAAAATTCTTCCGCTACATCCTGTTCCGTAGCGAAGTGGTGCAGATGTGGTCTCCCTTCAAAAAAAGAGAGGACCTGTTGTTTTGTCCTTTCATGTCGAATTGTTTTTTATGGGTTTATACTTATTATAATAGTGGCATTACTTCGACCATTTGAAATATCGGAGAAAAGCCGGAAATATTTACCTGTAAATTGAATTTGACATGTATGACTACATCAGTCGAATAGGCCGTTAACCAAATTGACTGCTTCGTCTTTTTTCTGGTTGATGATTTTGGCGTACACCTGTGTCATTCTCACGGAGGTATGGCCAAGCAGCTTCGATACGGTATAGAGATCCGCACCGAGCGTCAGCATCATGGTCGCGAATGTATGCCGGGCGGTGTGAAAAGTAAAACGCTTGGTGATTCCGGCCGCTTCGGCCCACGGTCTGAGATACTGATTGATATTTGAAGGCAGGTTGAACACAGGATCGTCCGCAGCCTTGTCCTCACGCTCCGGCATCCATTTCAACGCCTCGTTGGAGAGTGGCAGGTAAATCGGTTCTTTGGTCTTCTGCATAGCTACCGCCAGACGGTATTGGCCGTTATCGACAAAGACATTCTTCCATTTCAGGCCGACAATATCGCTGATACGCAGTCCGCAGAAGCAGGAGAACAGATAGGCATTTTTTACCCTCCCTTCCTGCATCGGAGTGGCAATCAATGCCCGTACCTCTTCGATGGTCATATAGGACCGCACGCTTTCCGGCATTTTGGGCTTCTCCGACTTTTCCATCTCGTTAAACGGATTTCTCAACAACCGTTTAGCCCGAACGGCAGCATTCAGGGCGCCATTGAATATCTGATAATAGGTGTTGCGTGTAGAAGCTGCTATCGGCTTTCCTTTAGGGCGGAAGGTTGTCAGCATGTAGTCGATATAGCCTTGGCAAAAAGCGAGGTCAACCCGATCCAATATAAATCTTTCCCCTGCATATTCTTTCAGGATATGGGTAACGGCTTTGATTTGACCGATACCCTTCTTGTCGCGTTTCTCTTGGTACTCCAGATAGGTTTGCATCCAGTCCAGCAGATAAATCTTATCCGTATGGTTCACGATACCGGCTTCACCACTGGTCAGTTCGATAATACGTTTCGACTTGATGGCATTTGCGGCAGCCATTGTTATTTCATTTTGCCGACGGGTATTGCTGTCCGTTCCCGGAATAAGATACAGCTTCAGGTACTCGTATGTCCGTTTGCCGTTGCGGTATATATCCAGATACAGACTTTTGCTGCCATCGGACAAATCCTTCATCCGAAGACGGATTGGTTCTTTTACTTTTTTAGGCTTCTTTATTCGTGGCATAATCGTATTCTTTCATTCGTTATTTTTCGTATGCAAATGTACGAATTAAAACTGAAATCAAGAAACAAACAAGGAACAAAAATGTACCCAAAAAGAACCGATTAACAGAAAATAATGAAAACAACTGAAAGAAAGAGCGTCTTTATAAAACACTGATATAAAGCTAATTTATCTATACTTGTTTGGATTTTCTTTTCATCTTTAATATACCTGTTTATTTATTGGAAATAAAAGAATAATTGCATTGGGATAGGTTGATGCGAAATGATATATGTAATTTTTTTAGATATACTTGTTTAATTGTTTAACGAGATAAGGATATGATTAAGTATAACTTTGATGAAGTGATCGACCGCAGGGGAACCCATGCGGTGAAGCTTGACGGCATGCAGGAAATATGGGGAAGAACCGATCTGATTCCGCTGTGGGTGGCTGATATGGACTTTGCAACTCCTCCTTTTATACTGGAAGCTGTCAGAAAACGTTGTGAACATCCCATTCTGGGATATACGGAAAAACCGGACGGTTATTACCGGGCTGTCATCAACTGGCTGAAGACCCGGTATGACATGAATGTGTCGAAAGAGCATTTGAATTATGTTCCCGGTATTGTGGCAGGGCTCGGTATGGCCATCAACTGCTTTACTTCTCCGGGCGATAAGATAATGATTATGCCTCCGGTTTATCATCCGTTCGCATGGCTGGTGAAGCGGAATAACCGTCAGTTAGTGGAATGTCCGCTGATTCTGGAAGACGGGCATTACCGGATGAACCTGGATCAGCTTCGCCGTGAAAAGAAGGGAGTGCGCGTACTGATCCTTTGTAATCCTCATAATCCAGGAGGAGTGGTATGGACCCGTGAAGAACTTGAAGCGGTTGCTGAAATTTGTGCGGAAGATAATATACTGGTCTTTTCCGACGAGATTCATGCGGATCTCACTTTGCCTCCTGCCCGTCATCTGCCGTTTGCTATGGTTTCAGAGAAGGCACGGAACAATTCAGTGACTTTTATGGCTCCCAGCAAAACGTTCAATATGCCTGGTGTAGCAGCCTCTCATACCATTATATATAATAAGGATATACGCTCCCGTTTCAATGCCTGGCTGGAAGCCGGCGAGCTGAATGCGGGACATGTCTTTGCCTGGCCTGCCGTGGAAGCGGCCTATACATACGGGGCTGAATGGCTGGAGCAATGCCTGGAATACATTCAGGGCAATATTGATTATGTAGACAATTACCTGAAAAGCCGTATTCCGCGTATTCATGCCATGCGTCCGATGGCTTCTTATCTGGTCTGGCTGGACTGTCGGGAACTGAACCTGTCGCAGCAGGAGCTGAATCATCTTTTTGCCGAAGAGGCCGGGCTGGCTCTCAATGACGGAGAGATGTTTGGTAAAGAAGGCAAAGGTTTCATGCGCATGAATGTAGCATGTCCGCGAGTGACGCTGGAGCGCGCGATGAAACAGCTGGAAGAGGCTGTAGCAAGGATGTAGCCGTAACGATTTCAGCGCAGATACTGGTTCTTGAAAATATTGACACAGACCAGAAAGACGGACAGCAGCAGGGGACCGAAAATAATACCCATAAATCCGAATAGAGGCAGGCCGATAAACACTCCGAAGATGGTGATCAGCGGGTGGGTATCGGCCAGTTTCTTTTGCAGGATGAAACGGATCAGATTATCGATGTTGGTTACAATCAGTCCGCAATAGAGCACCAGTCCCAGGGCATGAGGCCAGTCGCCTGAGATAGCCATGTAGGCAGCCAGCGGAATCCATACCAGTGCGGTTCCCACGATCGGGATAATGGTTGCAAAGCAGGTCAGGAATCCGAACAGCAAAACACTGGGGGCATCAAACAGATAATATCCCAATGATGCAATCATGCCTTGAATAACAGCCAGTAAAGGAATACCTATGGCGTTGGAACGCACCAGCAGATGTATCTCGGTAAGCACTTCTTTCTTGTTTTCTTCATTGAACGGCAGGATTTCATAGATATACTGTTCCATGCGTTTTCCTCCGATGAGCATGAAGTAAAGTACGATGATCAGTACACCGATATTGACCGTAAAGCTGCTGATTCCTCCCATAAGAAATTGTCCGATGGAAGGCAGGATGGAAGCTACTGAAGAGATGTTTTTCTGGTCGAACAGATCATAGCTGGTCTGAGTCCGTACCCAGTCAGTCAGTTGGGTAATGGTATGAATAAAGGCCTGGGTGTCTACATTGACAGTCTGCAGCTTGTGGATGAGCAGCCATGCCACCAGTGAGAGTGGAACCAGAAAGCAGAGAATTGTTTCCAGCAAGAGCAATACGGCAGAGATACCTTTCCCGAAATGTCTTTTGTGTGTGAGATAAAACATCTGTTTGCGGAGCATGATATAAATGGTACATGCACCGAGCAGACCTCCCATGAAAGGAGTAAGTTTCAGAAAAAGGATGAGTCCGAGAACCAGGATAATGGCGATCAGGGAGTATTTCCAGTATTGTTCTTTCAGGCTGTTCATGGCAATTTATTGAAAAAGAAAGTTATTTGTCTGTGAAGTTGTTGTATTGACCATTGATCTTTTCCTCAGTTTCGGGAGCGAGTTCCAGTGCTTTCTTCATGTCGGCTACGGAACCTTCCTTATCTCCGTTCAACAACTTGATTCGTCCCCGTTCCTGATAGGCCTGGGCAAAGTTGGGATTGATATCAATGGCTTCGTCATACACGGCGATGGCCTTTTCTGTCTCTTTCAGGGAGAGATAAAGTTCTCCGAGCAGGAAATAGGCTTTTTCCTGGAAAGGATTGAGCGACAGAATCTGCTGAAGCTGCCCGATGGCTTGATCCGTATTGCCGGTAGCAGCCTGTATTTCTGCATCAAGCAACAAGGCCTGTTCGTCATTGGGATTCATCCGAAGCAGGACTTGTATGTCCTCACCGGCTTCCTTGACCTGTCTCATGTTCCACAAAGTTTCAGCTCTCAGCTGGTAAGCCTCCGTATAGTCTTCTTTCAGAAGGATGGCTTTGGTAAGCATGGCAATAGCCATAAAATCATTGTGCAGACCGATGGCAGCTTTGGCTGCGAAATAATAGGCCAGCGGTTTCTGGCTGTCCAGTTCGATGGCTTTCCGGCAGGCTTCTTCCATGGTTTTATAATCTTCCTGCATATAGCAGACACCGGCCAGTGAAATCCATGTGTCAGCCTGTTGTCCGTCGAGTGCTATCATGCGTTCCAGCGTGTGGCGTGCATCGTCCAGCCGGTTAGCCTGTGTATAGGAAGTGACCAGCAAACTGAGTGTTTCCGTTTCTTCCTGGATGGCGGTTGCTTCTTCAAAACAGTTGATGGCATAGGCCAGTTGTCCGATGTTTCGGGCACGAATGCCGTCGTATTTCAGGATTTCAAAGTTTTTCTTTTCCTGTTTGGCTTGTTGATCTTTGCTGGAGTTGTTTCCTCCAAATAATGATGATAATAGACCCATATCTGTGTGATTTCAAGTTCTTGTTACTTCTTTGCAAAGATAGCCAGAAAAAAGAATGAAGGCATCATAATTGGAAGAAAAGATCGATAAACAGATGCTGAAAACTTCAGTTTAATAAAAAGAAATTTGTAAGTTTGCACCCTGTAAAACAAAAGTATAACCGGCATAGGGCCGAAGGGTGCCCGTCGAGGTATCAAAGTGGGGCTTATGCATAAAATAAGGAATGTAATATGATGAAGAAAGCAATGCTTTTTGTGGCAGCTCTGTTGGCCTGCCACGTTGCGAATGCACAGTATTTCTGTACGACGGAAGGTACGGAATTGCATTATGTAAATTATGATGAAGTGGGACAGAGTGTTTCCGACGAGACGATGACGGTAAAGAACATATTGCAGGAGGGAAATACCGTGAAGGCTAGTTATTATGCCAAGATTGTTACCACCAAGGCCAAAAACAATACGTCTTATACTTTATTCAACTGGAGTTATGACGGCAAGAATACGGTTTGTACGGAAGATTTGATGTATGGTCCTTATATCGCTTCTGATTCAGACCCCGACAAATATGATGAAGTGGCACGTATGAAGATGCTGGATGACCGCAAATTCAAAGGTGACAATTCTTTTACGATCAAAGATTCTGCTCAGGGAGGTGAAACAATTCCTGACCGTTCTTACCAGCTGATCCTGAATATGCTGAAGAATGAAGTGAATATTTCTGGGGCAGCTTATATGGGAGAGGAGCAGGTACATACCCGTGCCGGTAAGTTTGACTGTATCAAGATTTCTTATCTGATGCGTACCAAGATTGTTTTGAAGAGCAAGACTTTGCGTGTAACAGAATGGTATGCCAAAGGTGTTGGTCTGGTTAAGTCTGAGGCTTATGATACCAAAGGCAAGCTGGACTGCAAGACTTTGCTGGTGAAGATTGATAAGTAAGAATTTGAAATAACGGGCAGTTCATCTCCGGGTAAATGCGGAAGAGAACTGCCCGTCAGTTTATCCAAGACGGTAGTCTGAGCTTTCTGTTCTTAGAACGAAGGAATAAAATATTGGTGACTGAATCTTCTGATCAGTTCAATGAACTCGGAAGGAAGTCTGCGCATGACTTCCTGTCTGATGCAGTCTGGTATTTTTTGATAATAAGCTTCTGCTATACTTCCTGTAATGGCTCCCATGGTATCAGCATCTCCGCCGAGAGAGACGGCCAGGCGGACTGCATGTTCATAGTCATTGCTTTCCAGAAAAGCGGTGATGGAAGGAGGAACACTTCCCTGACAAGTGACGTCAAAAGTGTAGTATTTTCTGATTGTTCCGCAACTTTGATGAAGGTCATAGTGGAAAGTCTCTTCTATATACTTCTTAATTTGTTCTTTGGAATGTCCGGTACGCGCCAGAAAGATGCAGGCGGCAGTGGCCTGTGCCCCTTTGATGCCTTCGGGATGATTATGGGAGACACTGGCATTTTCGCTGGCTGCCCGTAGTGTTTCTTCCAAAGACGGGAAAGCCCATCCGACAGGACTGATGCGCATGGCTGAACCATTCCCGAAGCTGTTGTAGGGGCGGGGATTCTTGCTTGTCAGCCATTTCTGAAAGCCTCTTCCATAGCCGGCATCGGGATACCGGTTGCCATATTCCTGCATGAGGGATGGGAGATTGTCTTGAGTCAATATCCATTGGGCTGTGGCCATGGTCATGACGGTATCATCCGTGAAGCGTGATTCAGGATGAAACAAAGGAAAGTTTAAGTCTTTTGTCGGGCGAAACTCATAATAAGAGCCTATCAGGTCGCCGGCGATGGCACCTAACAAAAGATTATTCTCTGCATAAAGGTTTGTGGTATCTGTCATGATGTTTGAACGGATTGGTTTGGGTTTCTGGAACAATGAAGAGTATTCTGTTCACAAAGTTATATATTTTCAGAATGTCGGATGTCTTTCAGGGAATAAAAATAAGTAAGCCATTTGTCTTCGAGAAGAGCAAATGGCTTAACAGAGAGTGCAAATGTTTTAAGGTTTATTTTTCCTGACTGATTGTTTGTTTTTATTGTTTCTGACGTTGTGGACGTTCTTTCTTCATTTGTTCAAATGCTTCTTTCTGCTCATCTGTAAGCAGGGATGTTATTTTCTTTTCCAGTTCCTGCATGGCACTTTTGCGTTCTTCGCGTGATAAATCCTGCTTGAAAAAATCAGAATAAAGCGTTGTGATCTGCTTTTCCTGTTCGTCAGTCAGATTAAGTTTCTTGTCAAGTTTTTCCACCATTTGTTCTGGAGTACGGGTTTTTCCTTCTTTGCGTTGAGCATTTACACTTTGTAAAGTCAACATACCCATAAGGGCTAAAAAATAATTTTTTTCATGTTCAAATTGTTTTTAAAGGTTATCTGATTGTATATACAAAACTGATCATTGCATAAGGCTGTAACACATTGCTGCTTACGTAATCATAATAGTTGCTGCCAGTGCGATGTGTAAAGGCCTGATTTTGCTTCAGAACGTCGAAGGCTTCTATTCTGATTTCAGCGGCATTATTCTTCAGGAACTTCTTTCCGAGCGACAGGTTCCACAGGAAATAGTCCTCGGTTCCGGTATCCAGTCCGGTATAACCAATGTAATTGAATGTACTTCTGAAAGTAAGTCCCCAAAAGAAAGTCCAGCCCAGTTTGGCTGCTGCTGTATGCGTTACATAATCACTCCCGGCAGTATTGTCCAGCGAACTGAACATTTTGTTGATTCCGGCAGAATAAGAAGCTGTGAAATCAAGATTCTTACTGATATTGCTTCCGATAATGATTTTCGGGATCAGGTTCAGTTCACGTGTACGGCTTTCTATTCCATCGAAGATGGTAGGAACGTTTGCATAGTTGGCTGACAGGCTGAGGTTGATGTTGCTCCGGATAAAGTCTACCGGAAAACCGTAAGTCAGCATGGATTGCAGACTGTAGTAACCGTCCAGATTCACCGGGCGGGTAAATTGGGAACCTTTATTCAGAGTAACCGTAGGTGACAAGGCAATGTCCTCTCTGGCAACAAAAGTGCTGTCGGCCACGTAATCTTGCTGGATGGTAGCTCCTACCATGGCAATGAAAGTTTGTCCGGACTTTGTTGTGCGTAAGTAGCGCAGATTGGCTGTGTGCGACACTTGCTGGTCAAGGTTGGGATTACCGGTTGAAAGGAACAACGGATTGGAATTATCTATGACATTCTGCAGGTTGGTGACAGAAGGAGAAGATGACTTGCTGCGATAACGGAGCTGGAAAGAGTTGTTCCGGTCCACTGAATAACGCAATGTGAACGAAGGAAGAAGGGAGAAATATTTGTGCGACAGTTCATCAGGTTGAGGATAAACCAAGTCTCCTTTCAGGTTCGCCCACTGGGCATCGACTCCCAGCATGGCACTCAGTTTGCCGGCGCGATAACGGAGTCCTACATTTCCTGCCTGGGTCAGATATCCCGACTGATACTCATTGGAAAGGCTTTCATCCAACTGGTCATAAAGATCGGTCACAGCAGAGTGATTATATGTTTTTTTGTCGTTCTCTGAATCTGTGTAACTCATTTTATATCCAAGTTGCAGTTGCAGATTGTCGGTCAGCTTCTCTGTGTAGTTCAGATTGGAACGCAGACTATACTGTTGGTTTAAAGTCTGTTTCCATTGGCTGTAGCTTTCTGTTGCAGGAGAAATTTCTAAACCATAGAGTGTATTCAGGTAATCTGTATAGGTATCTCCATCCGTGTTGCTCATCTTTCCGCTCAGCATCAGCGACAGCGTACGTCCTTCTTTCAGAAAGCGGTGCCGAAGCATCAGATCGGCTCCCACATTGTAAGCATTGTTTTTTCCGAAAGAAGATGTTTCAGTTTCATTGTCTGTTATTCCGTTCACCAGATTCTGTCCTTGCAACAGTCCGTAAGTGTCATTGTTCTGAAAACTCAGTGTAGGGCGGAACTGCAGGGAAGTTCGTTCAGTCATCTGATAATCCAGTTTCATATTGAAACGATGATTCCAGTTCTTCATGGAATTTTCCTGATATTCATTATAAGTCATTCCGGGTAAAACGGATTCAAAATACTCTCTGTCGGTCTGTTGCTGAGTCAGGTTATCCGACTGGTTGAAGAAATAGCTTCCGGTCACTTTCAGTTTCTTTCCCCATTGATCAACGTAATTTAATCCGAGTCCATTGGCAGAAGTTACACCTCCCAGGCTTCCTACCATAAAATTAGAAGCATTGTTTCCGCCCGGGATTCCGGCTTTTCCACCTCCACGTCCGCCACGTCCTTTGCCGCTGTTTCCGGCAGACATGACTCCTGCCAGGTCTTCCTGGGAGAAGTTTTGCTGGTTGACGTTGTTGGACATTCCTAATATAGAAATACGCCGGTCATCGTTGAAGAAGTTTATATTTCCGTTGACTTTGTAGCGGTCATCGGTTCCATATCCTCCGGATACTTCACCGAAAGTGCCTTGATGGAAGCCACTTTTCGTTACGATATTAATAGTTTTGACTTCTTCTCCGTCATCAAATCCGGTGAATTCGGCCTGTTCACTTTTCTTGTCAAAAATTTCAATACTGGCAATAACATCCGACGGCAGGTTTTTGATGGCCAGATTTACATCACCATCAAAGAATTCCTTTCCGTCCACCAGGACTTTCTGTACTTGTTCTCCCTGTGCCTGAATCGTACCGCCTTCCACTACGATACCCGGCATTTTGGCCAGCAAGTCCTCTGCTGAACTTCCCATCATCACCTGGAAAGCTTCAGCATTGTACATCAGACTGTCATCTTTCTGTTCGGCACGGGTTGCACGACCCTGTACGGATACTTCTCCCAGTAACCGGGCATCTTCGCTCATTTCTATTTTTACCTGTCTTTGCTGTTTTGTGGAAAGATCCAGTTTTTCTTTATAAGCTTTGTAGCCTACATATGTTATCTGGAGTGTATAAGTTCCAGGCTGAAGCTTTTTAAACTGGAAAAATCCATTCAGATCTGTCGATGTATAACTGGATTTTCCTTCAGAAGAAATCAGTTGCACTGTCGCCGAGATCAGGCTTTCTTTTGTACTTTTGTCTGTTACTGTTCCCGAAAGGCTTTGTGCCATCAGGGTCAGTGGAAGTACCCAACTAACCAGTATGAGAATAATTTTTGCCATAATCTGTGTTTTTTATTTGTTCTGTGAGCAAAATTAACATACTCTTTTTAACAAAATTCGGGCTGTATGAAAAGTAGGGGTAAACGACACAGATCTGATGGTAAATGACATCCTGGTTATTTTTGCAGGCTGAAGAAAACTAGTATTTTTGCAGAAAACGAAAAAGTTATGTGGCAAATCAAGAAACTTCCCTTTTACATTGATCTGGTGTTCTGTCTGGTATTACTGCCGGCTATGATCACTTTGCTTCCTATAGAACGCTGGCTGGTGAATGATTCTCTTTTTGTTTATTTGCTGGTATCGTGGCTCTATATTGTGTATATACTGAACAGGCGACTGACCATGCCTTTGCTCTTCATCTGAAACCGGCGCTTCCTTGTTGCCCTGGTTCTGATTCTGCTCACTTTAGCTGGGACTTATTTCATTACCCGTTATCAGATGGAAATACCATTTCACCGGATGCATTCTTCCCGTTTCCGTCAGCCGGTTCCCAAGATCAAGCTTCAGCAGCAGGCAGTATGGTTCCTGTATATTGTGGTCATGACGTTCAGTATGGCAGTCGGTCTGTTGACCCAATTGTATCATCAGATCATGGAGCGTCAGGCAGTGGAGTTTGAAAGGAAAAAGGCAGAACTGGCCCTCTATAAGGCACAGATCAATCCCCATTTCCTGTTTAACAGTCTGAATACGCTTTATGCCATGGTGTTGACTGGTTCGGCTCAGGTGGAAGATGCCTTTACCCAGTTCATCGGTTTAATGAAATATATGTATGCCAACAATACGAAAGACAAGATACCGGTATGCACGGAAGTGGATTATATCCGTCAGTATATCGGACTCCAGAAATATCGGATACCGCGGGATTTCCAGATACATTTCTCGTACCATCATGATGAAACAGACCAGATGGGAATTGTTCCGATGATCCTGATTACTTTCGTTGAAAATGTGTTCAACATGGGGTGTCTTCTCAGCATGCAGGAGAAGCATTCGTGGATATTCGTATGGAAAAGGGAGAATTATTGTTTTCTACACGCAACCCTTTATTAAACCATCACCGTTCAAATTCATCTAAAGGAATAGGTATTGAGAATTGCAGGAAACGACTTGATCTGCTTTATCCTGGCCGGTATACCTTAATGACAGGGGCAGAGGGAGAGGAATATGTCGTTACCCTCAGCCTTGACTTAAAGTGATAGAACATGAAATGTATTGCCATTGATGATGAACCTATGGCGCTGGAGATCCTTTCCAGCTTCTGCCAACGTTATGGGAATATAGAACTGACCACATTCAACAATCCGATATCCGGCATGGATCGTGTCAGGAAGATGAAGCCGGATCTGCTTTTTCTGGATATTGAAATGGGAGATGTGAACGGAGTAGAGCTGGCCCGTGACCTTCCGCAAGGTACGCTGTTGATCTTTACAACGGCCTATGCGGAATATGCTCTTGATGGTTTTGACCTGAATGCTGTGGATTTTCTGCATAAACCCTTTTCATATGGCAGGTTTGAGAAAGCGGTTCAGAAGGCTTTCGAACTCCATGCTTTGCAGCAATTGTCCGCCAGTCCCGTTTTTACGGAAGAAAGCATAACTCTGAAGGTCGGATATAAAAGTACCAATGTCAAGCTGAAGGATATCCTTTACATCGAATCGATGGATAATTATGCCCGGATTTATTTGCCGGAACGGCAATGCATCATGTCGCAGACCAGCATGAAAAATATACAGGAACTTCTGCCGGAAGGGAAATTCACCCGGGTACACAAGTCTTTTCTGGTTCCGGTTCACCGGATAGCCAGCCATACCAGCAAGGAGATTTCGTTGTATGGAGGAATCCGGATTCCAATCGGAAGAAGTTACAGTAAAGAACTGAAACTTATTCTTCCCGAGGTCTGAACCTGTTCTTCAATTTTTACTTCCTGGCCTTGCCGGATATCCCACTCTCATTGTGACAGTATCTCCATAACTAGCTCAGTATATCCATAACATTCATAAGCGAATGGTTTATGAAAGAAGTTTGTGGAAGAAACCGAAGCCGGAAAAACTTATAAGGTTGTACTGACTGACCAGGCAGGAAACGAAGTTACGGTGGTTTATAACGAACAAGGTGAAGCACAGCAATAAAATCTTTTTGAGTAAAGGTTTCGGCACCGGCATACACTCGTGTATTGCCGGTGTCTTTTTTTGAGGGGAAAGATCGAACCGAAAGCAACTTTCGTGTGTTAATAAAGAGAATCTGTTTGCATTAAAAACGTAAAGAATATGGAAAACCTGAACATCATTCATGAACCGGAAAAACAGCGTTTCATTCTGACTATACAGGACGAAACGGCTCATGTCGCTTATCGGATTGAAAACGGGGCCTTCGACATCCGTCATACCATTGTTCCTGCTCCGCTTGAAGGGAAAGGAATTGCTTCAGCTTTGGTGAAGGAAGCTTATGACTATGCCCGCGGACAAGGCTATCAGATTGTGGCAACCTGTGCCTATGCCGTGCGCTGGCTTCAACGTCATCCCGAATATGAAGGAAAACCCAGTGATGAATATTGTGCAGGAAATGCGTGTGCTTTGTAACGCCGCACTCCCTGCAGGATCTCCTGTCAATCGAGTAGTACGATGAGCCTGCATCGACCGCACGATTGGGCCGCAACGACCGCATAATTCGGCTCCAACGACCGCACGATTCCGGCTCATCGACCGCACGATTTTTTCCCCTTCTACAGAATGCCCTGGAAGGGGTTGTAGGGCCCTTTGTGGCCTTTCATCAGAAGCCGCCGAAGTTTTTTTAAAACGTTTCGGCGTTTTCCTTCAAAGCCCGAAGTCTTTTACTCAAAACGTTTCGGCGTTTTTTGAACAGCCTGAGACCTTTTGCCCCGGAACTCCTTGGGCGATATTCCTGTATGCTTTTTGAAGAACCGGCTCAGATAGGAAGAGTCGGGAAACTGGCAGTTGGCTGCAATCTCGGCAATGGACAGGTCGGGATTGTTGAGCTGTACTTTTATTTCTGCGGTGAGTTGTTCGTCAATAAAATCCTTGGGAGTCTTTCCGTTGACTGCGGATGCCGTGATTTCATTCAGATAACGCGGAGTGATGCAGAGCTTTTCGGCATAGAATGCCACCTGGTGTTCCTGGGCTGCATGCTCGTGGATGAGATGCATGAAGCGGTGGAAAAGCAACTGTTTGCGCGTGTATGAACGGGCCACGGATACATACGTTTCCGGAATGGAGCTGAATATCCACAGAAACATGCTTTGCAGGAAATTCAGTTCCAGCTGTTCGGTGAAGGCGGATGACGGCTGACTGAAGAGCATCTGTCCCATATCCATCCAGAGATTGACATTTTTCCAGCTTTGAAGGCTTCCGGTCTTTCCGTGGTCGAACAGAGGGAACTCTTTCATATAGTCGAAATAAGTGGTGTCGAGCGAGACCGCAGCCTGAAGGAAGAGCCGGGAAGGGTAGAGCAGCATCCGTACGCGGAAGTCGGCCGAAGCTTCGATCAGTTGCATGATGCTTCCCCGCCAGAAAATGAGTTCTGTCGTTTCATGGAGATGAAACTGCTGGGCACCTGTGGAGAGGATCCCTTCTCCCCGGACACAGATGATCTGGATACCGCAGTCGAAATAGAGCGGTGAGGCGAGAAGGAAGCTCAGGTTGCTTTCTTCGTACTGGACTTTCGGGGGAGAAGATAACGGTGCTGTTTCCACGATACTTACTTTTATGAAACAAAAGTATCCTTTTTTTCTGAGGTAAAAAAGGATTTGTTCCGGTTTTGAAAACTTTTGCACGGCAAAAGGCAGGCATACTTTTCCGTACAATACCTAATTTTGCAGCGTTCTAAAAAGATTGTTTTATGGTAAAAGAAAATTCTCAGTTGTTTATTCTGGTATTCCTCGGAATGCTTACGGCCTTTGGCCCTTTCGTGACGGATATGTATCTGCCTACACTGCCCGCAATGACCGGATTCTTTCAAACCACTTCTTCCCAGGTACAGTTGGGACTGACGGCAAGTATGATCGGACTGGCTGTCGGACAGCTCCTGTTCGGTCCGCTGAGTGACAAGTACGGACGCCGCATTCCGCTGATTATGGCAATGTTGCTGTTCCTGTTCTCCACGTTGGGATGTCTTTTTTCAGCAACGATCATGCAGTTTGTGGGCTGGCGTCTGGTGCAGGGGATAGCCGGAGCAGGCGGAATCGTTATATCACGTTCCATTGCAGCCGATAAATATTCGGGCAGGGAGCTGGCTAAAATGCTCGCCGTCATCGGTGCCATCAATGGAGTTGCACCCGTGGCTGCTCCGATGGCAGGAGGAGGCATGGCCGGCAGTCTGGGATGGCAAGGCATCTTCTGGGCGCTCTTTGTGCTGGGGATTCTGCTGCTGGCAGGCAGTATTCATTTCAGAGAATCGCTTCCGGCAACACGGCGTCAACATGCCAGCTGGCGTGATGTTTATGCCGGCTTTGTGGCTGTGACCCGCAACCACCGCTATGTCTGCTACATCTTTCAGTTCGGATTTGCTCAGGGAGTTCTGTTTGCCAATATCTCTTCGGCACCTTTCATCATGCAGGAACATTATGGTTTTTCACCGCTGATGTTCAGTGTCTGTTTTGGAATCAATGCGCTGGCCATCGTCATTTCCGCAGCCTCTTCCGTCCGTTTTTCTCATCCGGAACAGGCCTTGTACCGGGGAAGTTCCGGCATGGTTGTCGCTTCGCTGTTGCTCTGTCTGGCCCTTTGTTCGGACTGCAGTTTCTGGGTCTATGAAGTTTTGCTTCTGGGACTGCTTTCCATGCTGGGACTCACCTTTACGGCTTCGAACACTTTGGCTATGGACTGTGAACGGTCGCATGCAGGTATGGCTTCAGCCCTGCTGGGAGCACTGGGATTCGCTTTCGGCGGAATCGTATCTCCGTTTGTCGGTCTGGGAAATATTCTGGTTTCTACCGGCATTGCCTTTCTGGTCGGTTCCATCTGTTCATTTATCTGCACCCGTATGGCACTTCGCCGTACTTTTTCCCTGGCGCAATATTATAGTAAAAAGTAAGTCCTGATGAGGCTTCATCCGGTCCGTCTTTAGAGGAGTGGTCTGTTCTTTTCTGTACAAAGAATGTTGGGTATTTGAAAAAAATGATATCTTTGTGCAAACTAGATTGATCTATGAACATGAAGCGGGTCCGGATTTTTTCATTATTGCTGCTTGTCGTCGGAACTTTCCTGCTGTTGGGAGGTGCCGGAGGATTTGTTTCCCTTTACATGGCCTCGCAGAAATATGAACATACGACAGGCGTCATTCGTGATTATCAGACCAGGAAGATATACCGTTATCGTAAAATCCGTTATGAAAGCCAGATGCTGATCAGCTATCCGACCGACAGATACGGAGATTTGCTGGTGACCCGGACCAGTTACCTGCCGTTCAGGAGCAAGGGCGACAAGTTGCCGGTGTGGTATCATCCGGATCATCCGCGTGAAATCCGCCTGCCGAATTCTGAGTGTATGCTTTGGGGATTGCTGGCAGTTGCGGGACTGATCGGAATTTATGGAGGATGGGCTTGCCGGAAAGACTCCGGAACAGAGAAGCGGAATGCAGAAAATTAATCCCAAATAAAAATGTTATGAAGAACCAAAAAGTGATGAAAGCAGTATTTCTGCTGGTATGTTTAGTCCTGGCCGTTCCGTCGATGGCCCAGTTTAATCTGAAGAAAGCCATCAGCGGTGCAACCAAAATGGCCAAGGCAGTTACGCTGACCGATGAACAGATGACCGAGTATGTGAAAGAGTACATCGCCTGGATGGATGAACATAATCAGGTGTGTGCGGACGACAATCCATATACCATCCGGTTGAAGAAGCTGACAGAAGGTCTGGGAGACGCCGATGGAATTCCTCTGAACTTTAAGGTATATTATGTGACGGATGTGAACGCTTTTGCCTGTGCCGACGGTAGTGTGCGGGTATTTTCTTCGCTGATGGATATTATGAGTGACGAAGAACTGCTGGGTGTGATCGGCCATGAGATCGGTCACGTGGCTCACCGCGACTCGAAGAAAGGTTTCCGTACGGCACTGCTGACTTCTGCCCTGAAGGACGGTATCTCTTCCCAGGGCGGCAAGGTAGCTGCACTGACAGATTCCCAGTTGGGTGACCTGACCGAAGCGCTGGTCAATGCACGTTACTCCCAAAAGCAGGAATGTGATGCGGATGACTATGGATATGAATTCCTGAAAAAGGCAGGAAAGAACCCCTGGGCCATGGCTTTGTCTTTCCAGAAGCTGAAAGAACTGCAAGGCGACGCAAAGACTTCCAAATTGAACCAGTTGTTTTCAACTCATCCGGATCTGGATTTAAGAATTGAGCGTATGGAAGAGCGTGCAACCGGAGAAGGTATAGAAAAGCCTGTTGCTGCCGTTGCAGAATAAGCCGGTGGAAAAGCCGGATATCTTATAGCTTTTGCTTTCCTGATAGAAGTAAATGCCTGTTGAACCTTTATTTGTCAGCTTATGCGATTCAGATATTTTTTGCTGTTGATGTTTACAGGGAGCTTTGTGAGTCTTTATGCTCAGGAAAATATCCGGAAAGATACGATTCGGATGGATGGAGACAGTCTGAGAAACTTTTCGGGGGAGGAAGTCCTTTCTTCTCCCGTATCGGGAAGAGGTACGGACGTTCGGAAAGTTGATGTCCAGCTTCCGGAATATCCGGATTCGGGAAAGATAAACATCCCGCTTTCCGGCTCTGTCCATGTGCCTCCTTATTTCATCAATCGCTCTCCGATGTTCTATGGCGATTACAGTACAAGCGGACAAATTGCTCCCGGTTTTTACGGAAGTGGTTCGCAGACCACTCTTCCGGGTTTCGGACGGATGAATCAGGCTGCTTTTGGATATCAGTATGCACTTACGGATTATCTGGAAGTACAGGCAGGAGTCAGTGCGATAAAATATAGTTTCCCAATGAGTGTCGGAGCCTCTTTCGGTGCTTCAGGCAGTTTGATCTACCATCCTTCCGGGCGCTTCCGTCTCACGGCCTTCGGAACATTTACCCCGGCAGACCGCTACGGCTTTCATCAGAATTCCTATGGATTGACAATGGGATATGATTTTACGGACAGATTGGGTATCGAAGCAGGTGTCCGACGGTATTACGATCCTCAAAGAGGATGGCAGACAGCTCCGGTAGTCACCCCCTATTATAAATTCAACAAATTTACGCTGGGAGTAGATGTCGGCGGCATTCTTTATGAAGTTCTCAGAAATATGGTTGTCCGTAATCGGCAGGGAAATTCGCCGACCATCATGCCTCCAGGCAGATAAGGTATCGGGCAAGTTCACAGGCATCCGCTTCGTTGACAGTATCCCGTGTATGCAAGAATCAGAGAATCCATATCCACATAACATTTAAAGGAATAGCACAAAGAGACAAATGTTCCATGGGCTGGCTTTTCGGATTAAAGCTGCATCTGATATGCAATGAGCATGGAGAGCTACTCAACTTTATGATTACTTCCGGTGATGTTGATGACCGTAAGCCTCTTGAATACAAGTATTTTGTAGAGTTTGTCTATGAGAAACTTGTCGGTGATAAAGGATACTTCCTTTCTTTTTATTCCAAGATTATCTCCTTTCCGGAAAAGATAGACCAGATATGAATAATACATAAATAGTTTGTTGGCACTATAAAATATTTTGTGTAAATTGAAATACGGGATTCAGAAATGAGTCTCGTATTTTTTATTTTATACATTTGCAAAA
>ENA-OURU01001372-OURU01001372.1-human-gut-metagenome-genome-assembly--contig:-NODE-1372-length-30832-cov-3.950190_pt1 | contig 30832 bp, 24 predicted proteins | sample MGYA00242137_ERZ509064 | MGnify/ENA primary metagenome ERZ509064 (study PRJEB26280, sample SAMEA2338777) | human gut metagenome | biome: human gut; feature: human-associated habitat; material: faeces...
GCACCCCCGGCCGCCAGCTCCGGCGCATCATCCGCTACCAGGCCCTGGCCCTCTCCCTGGCGGGGATCCCGGTGGGGCTGCTGCTGGGCTGGCTGGTGGGGGCGGGTCTCACCCCGGCGGTGATCGGCCGGCTGAACGGCGTGACCAATGTTGTGTCCGTCAACCCCGTCCTCTTTGCGGCCTCCGCCCTGTTCGCCCTGGTGACGGTGCTCCTGTCCTGCCGCAAGCCGGGCCGGATGGCGGCAAAGGTGTCCCCTGTTGAGGCGGTGCGCTACACCGAAGGGAGCAAAACCCGCAGGAAGGCCGGAAAGCGGGCGGGGAAGGGGGTCTCCCTGCTCTCCATGGCCTGGGCCAACCTGGGCCGGAACCGGGGCAAGACGGTGGTCACCGTGCTCTCCCTGTGTCTGGCGGTGGTGCTGCTCACCATGACGGTCACCTTCGCCAAGGGCTTCGACATGGATAAGTATATCGCCGCCTTTACGGCCAGCGACTTTATCCTGGCCGATGCCGGACACTTCCAGACCGGCGGGGAGGTATTCAACCCGGACATGGCCCTGCCGGAGAACGCGGTGGAAGAGGTGGAGGCCCGGGGCGGCATCACGGCCGGCGGCCGCACCTACGGCTGCACCTCCCCGGTGGAGGAGTTCATCACCGAGGAGTACTACCGCTCGGTGTGGGGCCGGTGGAACGACGCGGAAACCCTGGATCAGATGGTGTCCGGCATGGACCGCACGGAGGACGGCCTGCTGGCCGACCGGGCCCAGCTCTACGGTATGGAGCGGTTTGCCCTGGACCGCCTGACCGTGCTGGAGGGGGATATCTCCAAGCTCTACGAGCCGGGCGGGCGGTACGTGGCCGCTGTGTACTCCGAGGACGACTACGGCAGCCCGCGGATGGACAGCCACTGGGCCCGCCTTGGGGATAAAATTACGCTGCGGCACGTGGAGGAGTACGAGTACTACAACCCCAACACCGGCGAGGTGTACGGCGGAGAGGAGGACATTCCGGAGGGCGCGCCCTTTGCCGCCCGGGCGGTGAAGTACCGGGACCTCGAGTATGAGGTGGCAGCCCTGGTCAGCGTCCCCACCGCCCTGAGCTACCGCTATTACGGGGCCGACGAGTTTATCCTCAACGACCAGACCTTCCTCCAGGACACCGGCACGGGGGATATCATGTACTACGCCTTCGACGTGGACGACGGCGCGACGGCGGATATGGAGGGCTTTCTCCGGGACTACACGGAGAACGTCAACCCCCAGCTCGATTACGAGAGCAAGGCCGCCTACGCCGCAGAGTTTGAGGGCTTCCGGGGGATGTTCCTGATGCTGGGCGGGGCGCTGAGCTTCATCGTGGGCCTGGTGGGCGTGCTCAACTTCTTCAACGCCGTGCTCACCGGCATCATCACCCGCCGGCGGGAGTTCGCCGTGCTCCAGTCCATCGGGATGACCGGCGGGCAGCTCAAGAAGATGCTGGTGCTGGAGGGCCTCCTCTACACCCTGGCGGCCGTGCTGGCCTCCCTGCTCCTCACCGTGGTCATGGGGCCGCTGCTGGGTACCGCCGTGAACAGCCTGTTCTGGTTCTTCACCTACCGTTTCACCCTGGCGCCCATCCTGCCTATTTTCCCCATCTTCGTGGTCCTGGGGTTGGTGATCCCCCTGCTGACCTACCGCTCCATCGCCCGGCACACCGTGGTGGAGCGCCTGCGGGAGGCGGAATGACAAACGGGCGCAGGATATAAAACGAGAGCCGACTTGTTTGACAAGTCGGCTCTTGTTTTGGCCTATGATAAAAATGCACCCATTAAGACCCTGCGGAGCAAGGGCTTGAGGGAAAGGATGGTTTATAAAGCAGAAGAACTCTTGACCACACGGCCCCTGCCGCTTTTTATTTTGCAAACTTGGGCCCGGATACTTCATTTCCCGCGAATGCATTGGGGCCGGGGTTGGACAGGGAGAAATACATCTTTGCCGCCTTAGTCGTACCGAAGTCCTGATTGGAGCCGCTGTCCTGCACCTCATTAAAGGCATCCCGGAACATTTGGTTGTGCGCCTCCTCACGGTTGAGCAGGAAGTCGATGGTTTCCCGTACCTTTTTGTCCTCAATCTGGCGGTAGAGGTACTCGTATACTACCTTGGCCCGCTGCTCGGAGGCAATATTGCTCAGCAGATCCGCGCAGAGATCTCCAGTGACAGTGACATAGTCTGCTGTCCAGGAATAGCCGGAGGCGTTGATGAGACCGGGATTCAAGCCAAGCAAAACATGTGTTTCGATCTCGCCTGCCTGGACCTTGTCTGCTTCCACGTCATGACCGTTGAGCAGATTGATGGTCTGAGCTACCATTTCCATGTGGCTCAGCTCCTCCGCCGCGATATCCATAAACAGATCCTTGATCTTGGGGTTTCTGATGCGGAAACTCTGGGACATATATTGCATGGCAGCTTTTAGCTCGCCGTTGCCGCCGCCGAGCTGCTCCTGCAATAGTGCGGCATACTGAGGATTGGGCTGCTCCACTTCTACTGGATGAAACAGTTGTTTTTCGTGCTTGAACAAGCATATCACCCCTTCCGATTGGTTGTGTTTAGCTTTCCGCAATTTAGAAAAGCTATGCGGGCTCTGTTCGTTTTGCATGATACAGGCGGCAGATTGAAATACCTTTACCACCAAAAGAATACGATATGCATTAGGAAAGAAAGGTCATATATACTTACAAGGGAGCAATCAAGCCGACTTTACCAGCGCAAATTTTTATACGATGCCGCACTAGAGAGATGACGGCCTCCCGCGCGGGACCCCCATATTTCTTGGGATCGTAGAGCGCGGCGTCATGAGCCAGACAGTCCCGTAACGCCTGGGTATAGGCGGCCCGAAGCTCCGTGGCGAAGTTGACCTTACACACACCCATGGATACCGCACGCTGCACATCTTCGTCCGGGACACCGGAGGAGCCATGGAGCACCAGGGGGATATCTACCGCTTCCCGGATCTGAGTCAGCCGCTCAAAGGCCAGCCTGGGCTTGCCCTTGTAGAAACCATGTGCGGTCCCAATGGCTACGGCTAAAGAGTCGATTCCCGTTTCCCGGACGAAACGGGCCGCCTCGCCTGGATCTGTGTAAAGATCCTCACCTGGCTTGACCTCCAGATCATCCTCCTTACCGCCCAGTTTCCCCAGCTCCGCTTCCACACAAGGCCGGGAAGACATCCCGCTTGCCATCTCCACCACTCTGCGGGCCAGGGCGATATTTTCGTCCAGCGGCAGTTTAGAGCCGTCGATCATCAGGGAGGTATAACCGTCTGACGCGGCCTGCTGACATAGTCCAAACCGGTCTCCGTGATCCAGGTGCATAGCCACTGGCACAGACGCCTTCGCGGCCATAGCACGGGCCATGGCCGCGAAGACTGCTGGCTCCGCGTATTTTAATGTGGATGGCGTCGTCTGAAGTATGACCGGCGCGTGCTCGGCCTCCGCCGCCGCGATGACAGCCTGCATCATCTCCATATTTTCTACATTGAACGCGCCTACCGCATAACCGTTTGCACGGGCATCCCTCAAAAGTCCTCTGCTGTTTACCAGTGCCATATAATATTTCCACCCTTTCCGTATTCAAGGCTTTGCTTTCTCCAGATTTGCTTCAGTCCCTGAGTACCGCATAGAGATAGTCGTCGATGCAGTCCCCCACACGGTCCATCAGGAGGTCTTCAGCCTTGGGAGGCAATATACCCGCATGGACTCTGGCGTATTGGACTGGCATATACTGGCTGATCAGGGCCATTGGGATGCCTGCTGTGTTCAAATTATCCAGCAGGAGGCGGAGCGCACCCTGTACCTTGCTGTTGGTCAGGTAATACCGGGCCCGGTCTGAGTAGCTGAAAGCCCGGGCGTACCGCTTCTCCGGCATAGAGCCATGATAATATTTGGTCCACTGGCCCTGGTCCTCCAGCATGACCTGCTCCAGGATCTCACGAAAATGGGAACACGGGAAATCCATCATCCCATACAATTCCCGTTCGATCTGCTCCAGGGCAAACAGTCCTTCCCGGAGGGCGAAGGTCAGAGCTGGTCCGACCTTGAGAATGGCGATCCCGTCCTCTACCATCTTTCGAAGGCATTGCCGCGGCTGATAATCCGTGGAATGTCCTTCAAAGACCAGGTTGGGGTGCCGCTTTAAATGCTCCGTCAGGCTGTGAGCGGCCGTCCGGTCATATTCGATCACGCTTTCGTCGGCAAATTCCACCCCGGGCTGCACCACAATGGCAACCACACGCTCCCATGCCGCCTCCAAATGATTGGAGCAGAACGCCGCCCGGAACGTGGACAGCGTGGCTTCGCAGTCCTCCGGCGCGGTTACGGTTACGCTGTCCTCATTTTCCTGGGCGCCGCCTGGGATGGGCACCTCACTGCCGATGATATAGACCGGCGCAGGGGCTTCCGGGTGCCACGCACTGTATTGGGCAAAAGCTTCCTCGGCGATACGGCAGAGTTGGGCGCCGCGGTGGGCGATCACAACATCCGATAACCGCTCATTGGGCGCGTCGTCCGCCAGGCGCATGCTGGTATCAATATGTATTTTGGAAAAGCCAGCCAGTACATAGGAGCGGATCAGTTCGCCTGCGTTTTTCATTGCCTCAGCCTCGGGAAGATGGGTCCAGGTCAGCGGACCCAGGTGGTCGCCGCCGCAGAGCAGTTTGTCAATCGGGAAATTTTCCTCTTCAGCTAAACGGTTCAGAAACGCCCGGAACGCTACCGGGGTCATGCCGGTATAGCCGCCGTTCTGGTTCACTTGATTTGCAGTCGCCTCTACCAGCACCACCGTATCACGGTCCTTGGCCCGGCGAAGGGCCGCCCGAATTACATACTCGTTGGCACTGCAGCAAGAATAGAGGCCCATTTCACGATTCTGTCCGCGCTTTTGCAAGAGTTCAGAAATCGGATTTTGAATTTGTAGATTGGTCATAGCTTCCCCTTTCCTTTTGCACAGAGGGCACCCGGCGATAGCCGCCGGGTGCCCCATTGGCACGTTCTGTTTTCAGACGATAAAATTTAAGAACTTCTTCATTGGGTCTTGCTGGCTTTGCGGGCGGCCAACTCCTCCATGATCTCAGCGTGGCGCTTCTCGGTCAGCTTATAGAACAGCATGGGGACAACTGCAAGGATTATAATTCCAGCACTGACTAGCGTATATACAAAGTGGAAAGAATTTAATACGTTCACCGGCTGTACGGTCTCTTGGGGAATGTAGCCAGTCAGACCGATTACAGCGGCAACAGCGATACCTGCGACTGCCATGACACACTTGGTCACGAAGCAACGGGTAGAGGTAATCATAGCTTCATTGCGCTGGCCGGTTTTCCATTCGCCATACTCAATTGTATCCATCATCATCGCGTTGACACAGACCATGACAGCTCCAACGCATACAGTTGAGACAGAAGATGTGGCAAAAAGTACAATAGCGTTATGATACCCGGCAAAGTAGAGAACGAGGCTGGATATTGTCATGAGCCCGGCAAAGAGAAACATGCAATTCTTTTTCCCAATATGCTGAGAGAGAAAGGTGAAGATCAATGCGCCTACAACCATACCAACCAGATTAATTAAGTTCAGCACAGTCATATAACCCAGGCTGCCCCAGTTATATACACAATAATAATTGAGATAGCCTTTCAGCATCATACCTAGCAGGCAAAAGATATTTGAGATTTGGATCAGGAGCAAGGGCTTGTTTTGAAAAATATTTTTTAGTGCCAGTTTGAGCTCAAACTTCTCACTGTCGTCTGGTACCACATGCTCCCGTACCAACTTGAAGGAAATCAGGTACATGGTCACACCCCAGACGGCAACAGCAAGTGCAAGGAAAAAGTAAACATACCAGTTAAATTCGCCAAAGAAGGCCAGTGCCATTGGCATCACTAATCCAATAATTCCAGTAATGGTATTGGACGCGGTGGTAGTGAAGCCAACGATTTCCGAGCGCTCTTTCGTATTGCTGGTCATGGCCGCAGGCAAGCTCCAGAATGGTATATCCACGGAGGTAAACACAATACTGCCTGTGATGATATACATAATACCTGCAAAAATGCACAGTCCGATGGTGCCGATATCGGGCTTAAAGAAAGAGAGTGCTAAACAGATCCCCATAAGAGGACCTGAGCGGAGAAGCCACGGGCGAAACCGGCCCCACTTACTCCTAGTACGGTCTGCAATGATACCCATAGAGATATCGGTAAAGGCGTCAAAGAATCGAGCCCCACCAAAAAGGAACGCTAGGAAGCCGGCGGGCAGCTTTAGAATATCCGTTAAAAACGGAGTAGTCCAGGTAGACCACAAGGTATACATAGAATCATGCCCGAGTACACCAATTGCGTGGCCGAGCTTTTCCTTCTTGGTACATTGCCTTGGTTCTTCCTCTAATTTAGCTTCCTTAACGACTTCGGTAGACACAAAATTTCCCTCCTTGTTTCTTCCTCAACGAGTTGCGGGGCAAGCGCGAATAACCTTGGCATGGGTCCCTGTGGCTCTTGCATTTATTTAATGATACTCCGGCAACCAGTCGCCGTGGGCCTGTATGAGGTCGTCCACAAGGCTGCGGATCTCATCGATGGTCAGTTCGCTCCCGGCATGGGGGTCCAGCATGGCGGCCTGATAGATGTACTCCTTCTTCCTGGTGAGAGCGGCATCTACGGTGAGCTGGTGCACCTCGATCTGCCGCCGATTCAGCGCGGCGAGCTGATTGGGAAGCGGCCCCATGTGGCAGGGGGAGAGATGACCCTCGTTTACCATACAGGAGACTTCCACACAGGCATCGAAGGGCAGGTTGTCAATAAGCCCAGTATTGAGAACGTTACCAGCAAATCCAAAGGTTCTGCCGGTCTCCAGTGCCTCGATGATGCCGGCGGCGTACTCGCTGCTCCTTGTGTGGGTCAGGTTCTCATTGTGGACCAGATGCTCGGCCTGCTGCTTCCACCGCGCAATCTGATCGCGGCAACGGCGGGGGTACTCATCCAGCGGGATGTGAAAGCGGTCGATAAGCTCAGGATGGTCCTTTTTGATGAACCAGGGGTAATATTCGCTGCTGTGCTCGCTGGATTCTGTGACGAAGTAGCCGAACTGCTTCATGATTTCGAAGCGAACCATATCATGATGATTATCAGGAGTAAACTGCTCGGCCACTGACGGAATTCTGTCCGCATACTCAGGATGTAACTCACGCAATGCAAGCGTGGGGGCGTAAATTGGTCCCTCCTGGGCACGCTTGCGGATGATGGGATAGAGATCCTCGCCGTTGCGGCTAATCTCTAATAGCCAGGCCATGTGGTTGATGCCCGAAATCTTGTAAGAAACGCCGTCCCAGGGCATGCCAAGCTCGGCGAGGAGTTCAGGTACACAGGCCTGGTGGGAGTGGCACAGACCAACTGTATTGACAGAACTGGCTCGGAACATCGCCAAGCATAGCATGGACATGGGGTTTGTATAATTGATGAAGAGTGCATCAGGACAGACCTTCTCCATGTCTTTCGCAAAGTCCAACATTACAGGGATGGTGCGCAGTGCCCGGAACATTCCACCGATGCCGTGCGTATCTCCGATCGTCTGGCGCAGTCCATATTTTTTGGGAATTTCAAAGTCTGTAATCGTACAGGGGTCATATCCTCCCACTTGAATGCAGTTAATGACGTATTTTGCTCCACGTAAAGCATCCAGCCGGTCTGCATATTTGACGACCTTAGCCTTTCCGTCGTTAGAGTTCCGGTTAATATTAGAAAGCATCATATAGGACTCTTCCAACCGCTGATGGTCAATGTCATAGAGCGCATACTCAAACTCGCGCATAGCATCCGTCGTAATGCAGTCGCCTAAGACATTTTTTGCAAAGACGGTACTGCCTGCGCCAAGAAATGTAATTTTATCCAAATGAGTAACCTCCTATTTTATTTGGAATGAAACATTATGCCTTAGTGGTATAAGTCAAATAATCCAAATCAATAACCGGAGTATCGCACACAATGCGGATCGTGTGCGAACCGGCTGGTAGATCAGTCTTTTGAAACAAAAGCTTTCCCACAGCCGCAGCTCCGTTAACATTTACCTGCTGCACAAACTCATTATCGATATAAACGCTGGCAACACCGAAGTTGGAATCATTTTGTCCATACCAACGGATTTCGCTTCCAGTAAATTCGAACTCGACCGAGGCGCCGGCACTAATGGCATAACGGGCGGTTCCTTCCTGAAAGACGTCATGATAGTCATCATTCCATACGCCTGTATACACCAGTTGGGCGTCCATTGCATCAACAGTAACCGTCGTCTCCGGCGGCGTTGGTTGATCTTGCTCTGGTAGATAAGAAATATAGTCCAAATTGATGTTCCAGGCGTTTTGTACAAGGCGAATGGTATGTTCTCCTTCCTCCAGTCCCGTACGCTCAAACATTAGCTGCCCAGTTGCTTCCTGGCCGTATAGGATTATGTTTTCCACTAACTCTCCGTCTAAATAGACATCTGCAGTGCCAAAATTGAAGCTCATCTCTGCATACAGGCGTACGGCTGTACCACGGAAAGTCAGTTCAGCATAAGCGCCGGCTTCGTCTGTGCGCATTGCGTTTCCCATGTAGAACTCGCTGTTGTGATACTCTTCCCAATTCCCAACATAAGTGATCCGATCCGAGAGCGCATCGACCTTTTCATAGATGGGTTCAAGGGTAGCAGCTTCATATGCAAAGCGGTCAATATCAATCACTCCGCTCTTGCACACAATTTTAATGGTATGCTCGGCAGCCGGAAGATCAAGCGCTTCAAAAAGACATACGCCTGCTTCTGCGGCCCCATTCGCATCAACTGTTGTTTTCAGTTCATCGTCCAAATAAACTTCTGCCGTGCCAAAATTGGTATCCCTCTGGCCATACCAGCGAATGGAAGTTCCAGTAAAGGAGAATACAACCGAAGCATCCGTACTGTTGGTATAACGTGCAGTCCCTTCGCTGAAAGATGCGTTATTGTCATCATGCCATGTCCCTGTGTAAATAAGAGCCTCGTCTCTGTCATCAACAGAGGTGAAACCATAATCAGGGTCAACAGGTTCTGGATCCGGTTCCGAAATTTCCACCGCTTTAACCAGTAGATAGTCGGAAAAACGTGTATTGAATACAGCGTTATCACCCATCAGGTTTGTTGCCACGACACGATCATTGACATAGTCAACAATCCTATACATTTTATTTGGATCTAGCCCCTTCAACTCAATATCTGGATAGCCAGTGGGGCTATATTTGCTCCCATCTTTGTAGAAGGCATAGTACATAACCCCGTCTTTCTCCACCACATAGGTTTCGTAAGGGTCAAAACCATAACTGTAAAGATCGCCAATAAACCGGCCTTTCTGCAACTGAACTGTATCCGCAATCCCAAGCCATTTTTCATATTCTTCCTTGGCAGTACCGCTAAGGTCACGTTTTTCAATGAGAACAGAGCCCGTACCGACGGCACTTGGATACCAGATGTTATTGTGGTCGGCTGTAACAGGGAAATAATCTCCCATCAGTGCCTTGTAGGCTTTCACGCGTCTCCTTGTTTGATCCACAGAAGTGGGGTCAGCCGTAGCAATCTGTGTCATATATGGTAAACTATAGTAGTCCTGGGGCGTACCGCAGTTGCACAACAAATTGAACACATTGGGGTCGTTGGCCACCATAGCCTCATAAGAGACGCGGTATATCTCGGATTGCTTTTCAGTGGATTCTTCTGGCGAGGCGTGGTTATGTGCAGGATTGTAGCATTCAGGCATACTCCACACATAATCTCCCTTGAAGCCATCGAACCCCCAATCATTCATTGCACGGTTTACAAAGTCAACTTGGCTTGCAATCGCACCATCCGCCATAGGGCAAAGTGCATATCCCAAGCTGGGATTGGTCCCACCACCAGGAGTAGGAAGCCTTGCAGGTCTTCCATCTGCATCCATAACGAAATATTCAGGGTGTTGCTGATAGAGTATACTATCGATCCCGCCGTCACAAGGTCTCCACCAAAGGAGTGCAGTCATACCATGCTCATGAATTGCATCTGTCAGCCGCAACGCATCGGAGGCTCCATTTGGAAACTTTTCTGGATTTAAGGCCCAGTCTCCTGCATTGGTATACCAACCATCATCCAAAGTGATCTGCTTGACTCCGGCTGCCTGAAGTTCATCCAATTTGCCGATTATTAAGTCGATCGTCCAGTTAAACCCCCAGCCCCAGCTTTCCCATCGGAGATCATAGCTGCTATCAGGAATATCCCCAGGTGCAGGCATAATCACGCCCAAGTGATCCATTGCATTTTTGTAACCTCTCAAGCCGTTATAATAGTCACCCGGATGGACTACAGCAAAGCTCTCACCAATTTCGATCACGCTTCCGGCGGCAATGACTTTGCCTGGCCACCCGATAGAAACTTGAGCTGAATCACTGGTTTCCTGAACCGGAGTATGTACCTCCCTCCTGGTTGCAGAAGCATCGCCAACGGTAATCCCTCCATCAGCAATGTAAATATCTGACACAGGAATACTTGCAGCCGTGTCATCCTGTTTATTTTCCCTACTGAACTTGCCAGAGTCGGTCAGGTCAATCTTTTGAAGCGTATCATAGTAGTGCATCGGCCCCTCACCGCCGCCGTTATAACTCCAGATACGATCTTCCGCACCATAAAGCTCATACACACTGCCAATGAACCAAGACACTTCCACATCAGAAGCTCCTGCCTCATAGGATGTTGCAGTATATACCACACCCTCCTCGATATCAGAGGTCTCCAGCACATAGGTACGAATTAGGCCCGTGCTCATGCTCTGAGAGGTAATGGTCATTCTCTGACCGCTGCCCATCACTCCGCTGGTGCTCTGCTCCACATCACATGAAATATGGCTGAAGTCCTGAACCTCCTGCCCTCCAACCACTGGCCCTCCCAATGGAGAAGGCTTGCTCATCTGGATAAGCCCAGACCCCTCTGTGCGGTACAGAGTGATTGTCTGCCCGTCCGCGTCATAAGTGACGCGGACGCCATTGCCGGCAATGGCATAATCACCTTCTGCAATCAGTCCTGCGTTGCCGGTGTCCGTTGCAGGCGCCGCCGCAAAAGAAGCGGTGGGCAAGAGCTGCAGACACAGCATCGTACTGAGCGTGAGTGATATGAACTTTTTACCACGCATTTCCGAGTCCTCCTTCTCTATAATCCTTTGTGTTGAAAGTCGCCTGCTAGAATCGCTTTATTCTCCCACATACGAAAAATAGTCGAAGTCAACCACCGGAGACACACAGACGATGCGGATGGTATGCTTCCCATAGGCCAGACCGTCCGCCTCAAATAGAAGCTGCTGAGCCGCCGCCGGCCCATACACATTTACCTCCCCTGCCAGAACGCCGTCCACGTATACCTCCGCAGCGCCGAAATTTACATCATTTTGACCATACCACCGAATGGCCGTCCCCACAAATGTGAACTCCACGGACGCGCCGATCTCGTTGGTATAACGGGCCGTCCCTTCATAAAAGCTTCCGTTGCTGTCGCTATTCCATGCACCCGTAAACACCAGGGAAGCATCCCGGTCATCCACCGGGACATATACGGGCGCAGGCTCGATTGGACCATACGCATACACATTGAGTTCGGCGGCAGTACCGAACCCACCTGCGCCGGCAATCGCCTTGAGCTCCAGGCCGACGGCTTCTACCGGTGCAAAGCTCACGGTTTTATCCTTGGCATCGAGCGCCCAGTCTGAGCCGGAGGCGACTAGGTCCTTGCTGCCGTCCTGGTGGATGGCGTATAGCTCATACTCCGAAATTATGCCATTTGTCCCGTTTTGACGTGGGGTATAGACGAAGCGGCCGACGGTATAGGGCTGGTCAAAGGAAACGGTGATACTCTGCGGCAGTTCATCTTTGGGAGCATAGTTGGTATGCCATATTGTGCGGACGTTTCCATCGAGGACATTGGAGGCGGGGCCCTCCGTCGTCCCGCCGTAGACGCTGGTGGCGGTTGCCGTCATATTGGACTGGGGAATCAGCGTGTACGGATTCTCCACCACTGCAATTTCAAGGTCGTCGGACAGGCCCTCCCGGGTCTCCGCCATGATGCGCGCTGAACCGACAGAAACGCCTGTAATGGTTCCAAACTCATCCACCGTCGCCACATCCGGATCACTGGAGGTATATTTCACGACCTGATCAGAGGTGTCCACAGGCGCGAAACTGGTTTCCAGCTTCATGACATCCCCTGTGGGAAGGGAAGTGGTCTCAGCACTCAGCATAAGGGAATTGCCGGAAACCAGGGCGGGCGTCGTGTAGCCGGGGTCATCCAGCAGCACGCGCATCATCTCAACAAAACTGTTTTCCGCATAGCCGATCCTCCAGATGCGGTCATCCTCACTTTTGGCCTGAATGGTCAGATTCCCGGAGGAATCCGCGACCATCTTGTTATTGGTGTCCTTCTGCAGGGCACTGTACCAGACGCGCATGGTACCATCTCCGGCGGAACTGCCTGGCTCATAGTAAAAACTGGAGCGATAGATCTGGAAATCATCCCAACTGCCGTCTGGCCCGGGGGACAGCAGGGGCTTGGTGCCCACCTGCTCCCAGTTGACTCCATCCTTTGATGTGGTCAGGTGCAGGACAGAGCCATCCGGATTTCGGCCGGCAAAGCACTGGGAAATACAAACAAACTCCTTCAAATCTGGAACATACTGGACATCCTGATGCCAGGGGGCCAACTGCTGCCCATTCTCGTCAAGCCCCAGGAAGCCGTTGACGCGGACTGGCTCACCCCAGGTGATCCCGTCGTCCGAATAACGCATTTCCACGAAGTTCGCCTGACCATTCTGATACCCCACGTCGCCGGTATTGTTGGCCCACAGGATGAACACATCCCGGAAGTCATCGTAGACAATAGTGGGAGAGAGCATATCGTAGCGGTCTGGAGAAGCAATGGCGGTAATGAAGTCATCCTCTCCATCCGCAACCTGACGCTCCGCGTCGGAGGTGGGCTTCGACCATACGCGGGTCATCTCATCATAAGTCACGGGGACGCCCCAATGTACGCCGTCATAGGAAATCCGCAGCCGGACTTCGGCCCCAACGCCTCCGCCCTGGTCATCCGCCCAGTTCCAATAGGCCATCATGGCATCGTATTCCGCGTTATAGACCATATCAGCGTCGCAGTTGTGGTAGCGGGTGCTGGGCGGCTGCGGCTCAATGGGATTGGAAAGCCCCTCCGGTTCTACCCAATGCACTCCGTCGCTGGAGGCAACGATGGACGGGTTTTCGTAGATGGAGATCCGCATCACGTTGGGCGTATAAACGGCCCAATAGCGATAGCCGTTCCACGGTTCTTCCAGGACAACTACGTCCGGGTGAGTCACCTGATCATCGGCATGCGCACTGTCGCTGTAATAGGCGGGAAAATCCTGATATCCGGGGGCCTTGTTCAATGCGGACTCGCTGGAGTCTGCCGCAAGCGCCGCGGTTGGAAATAACTGGGCCGTCACGAGTAGGCCCGTTAGAAGCGAAACAGCTTTCCTTCGATTTCTCATATCCCTTCTATTCCTCCTTTGTAGTCCGTCCTTATCCTGTTAACGACGCCTGCTCCGGCAGTTTCATATTTGGAGCTATCCTCTCCCCTCTGTTTTCAAATCGTTTCTCTCAGACAAGGCAAACGATCCTTGTAAGAAAAATTTACAGGGATATGTAGGCGTCCAGGCCCTTGGGCTGGTCGGGGTTTCCGCCTAGGGCAATTGCTTTCAGCAGAGCTGTCATTTGCGCGACATAGATGAACAGAATGCCCCATGCGGCGAACTCGCCGACTTCCGGAATCTGAATATGGGCTGCCGCGTCGTACCTATTTTCTGTGCAGTGGGAAATCGTGACCACAGGGCCGCCGCGCTGAATCACATCTTTCATCATAGCGCTTTGGAGCTTTTCTTCACCGGGCCGCAGCAACGCGAGAGTCAGAGTCCGTTTTCCACTGACCACGATAGGCCCGTGACGGTAATCCAGCAGATGGAAATAGCGGCCTGTCAGCATGGAGATCTCGGTAAAGGCGAGGGCGCCCTCCTCCGCGATGCCGCAAATGGGGCCGTCCGCCAGCACCACCACATTGTCCCAATCAAGGTTTGCGATCTCGGCCAGCACCGGCCGGTACTTCAGCTGAAACGAGGAGCTCTCCCGCATGGCTGCCAGGACACTCTCTCGGAGGCGGTCATCCCTTGCGTATTCCGCCGCCAGAAGCAGTGTGGAGGCATACAGGTTCGTGACAGTTCGGGTCTGGCAGACACTGTCATCGTGGCACCAGTCCAGCGTCAGGTTCAGGTCGCACAGGGGCATCAGATCATTCCCATCCTCCGTTGTGATGGACACCGCTGGACATCCGTGAGCCTCTTTGATGTGCTTCAGGGCCCATACCATTTCAGAGGTCTTTCCGGACCGTGAAAGCAGGAGCACGATGCTGCCCTTCACCGTCTCATACCAGAATAGAGGGTCCACAATGTAGTCGCCGGCGGCGATCGCATTTGCGCTGGTTCCCGGGAGCGACGCAAACAGAGATGCTGTGCTCTTCGCCAGCATATAGCTGGAGCCGCAGCCCAAAATGGTAAACTTCTTTTGCTGGTTTTCCTGGAAGAACTGCTCCAGATTTTTTTTGTTCTTCTCAAAGTATTGGCAGGTGTAGTTCAGGGACAGCGGGGTATCCAGAATCTCAGCTTCGGTCAAAAACATAACATCATTCTCCTTCGGACATTTAACTGGGTGATAAAGGGAACCGTTCCATGGCCAACATGAGCGCGCCCTCGGTCGCGGAGTATTTGGGTTCACAAAGTATGCAGTTCAGCTCTTCGGCCTTTTTACGGAGAGGGGCCAGGATGAATTCTCCGGCATGGAAGATACCGCCGGAGTAGGAAACGCTGATGGGCTCGGCGGAGAAACGAAGTTTTGCCTTGAGCGTGCGAATCATGAGCGCCAACTCAAGCGCAGCCGTTTCATACAGCGCGGCAGCGGCTGTGTCGCCAGCCCGGGCGGCCTGTAGGACGTACCGCTGGAACCCCGCGACTTTTTCCCGATAGGGGGCAAATTCCCGGACAATCCGATCAATAAACTGGTAGTCCTCCGTCAGGCCAAACTCCCCGTGGACTAGCTCATAGAGCGGACCCCTCGGCAACCGGCCATCGGCCTCTTTGGAAAACAGACTCATTCCCTGCCGACCAATCCAGTAGCAGGAGCCCTCATCCCCAAAAAACTCCACCCACCCCCCACAGCGGGCAAATTCTTTGTCACACCCGCGTCCAAATGCGATAGAACCTGTGCCGGAAACAATATGGATTCCCTCCCCACAGGCGAGGGATCCAGCCCAGCCAACTTCACCGTCATTCACAACATACACTGGGACTGGAGTCAGAGCATCCGTCAGCAGGCGAACGATCTCCCGGTCATTTGCTGGGTTTTCGCCATAACAGGGCATACCCACGCAACACCCGGCACAATCCTGTGGGCTTACCCCGCCCCCGGAGAGGGCCTCCCGTACCACCTTCGTGATCAGGGCAACGGATTCCGGAATACCGATGGACTGATAGGAACAGGTCGGGTAGGTCATGGTTTGGATCGGAACACTGTCAGCGGTGGAGATCGCGACGGCGGTTTTTGTGCCTCCGCCGTCTACCCCGACATACCATTGCTTCATATTGGATCCTCCATGTGGTACTTTTAACTGTAATAACGCGTGCGGATCGGCTACTTCTGTATATACTGTATAGTTTTTTGCTAATTTTGTCTATGGTTTTGGGTAAAATAGGCCAACTACCCTCAGTTGTATGCATTTTGAATCGATACAACTGACCTGAGTTGTATCTCTTTTTTTAACAGGGAAATATTTCCTTGTAAATTCACTCCCCATATGATAAAATAATTGGCAAAATAGTAATAGTCTCTAAAAATACTTGTAAGGATCTATGGGTTGATTGGCTATCTGAAGTGACGTGAAGCAGCGGCAAGCGGGGGGTGCGGTATGGCTCAAAGGCCGGTCTATATAGACGTTTACACGGAGATGCTTCGTGATATACAGACGGGGCTCTATCCGGAAAATTCACTGTTCCCCCCCGAAGAAAAGTTGTGCCGGAAGTATAACGCAAGCCGTAGCACTCTCCGGCGTGCACTCAACATGCTGAAAGAAACCGGTGTACTTTACTCGGTCCAGGGTAATGGAACCTATATTAAGCCGTTCGTATTCACCCAGCCCCTATCTGATTTCTACTCGTTTACTGATACGCTTAAAAGCAGCAATATTCTAATTCAGAATTCTGTCATTCACTATGATCTGGTCAAAGCCGATAAGTCTTTGGCGATTGAAACCGGGTATCAGGAGGGAACAGTGTTCCATAAACTGCTCCGGCTCCGCTCGGCCAGGACGTATCCTCTGATGCTGGAAACCACCTTTCTCCCCCAAAGCCGTTTCTTGACGCTGGACACGGAGGCGCTCTCCTGCGGCTCTCTATATGAGTTTTTGCGAGAACAGTATAACTTCCATGCAGATCGGGCCACGGAAAAATTCCGGCCTGTTATGCCGCGCTCAGAAGAAAGAACGCTGTTGCATATCTCATCCAATGTTCCGTGTACTCTTTTGGAGCGATACAGCTATGAGGGCAATGTCCTGATTGAATATACAAAATCCATTGTCCGCGGCGATAAATATGCGTTTCGGATTGAGTTGGCAAACAACTCGGTGATTCCTCTCCCGGAACAAAGGGAGCGCTGAGTACATATTGCATTCCAGTTATCTTTATCCTCACAGTTTTTTGATATTTGTGGTGAGATGGAAAACCAGCCATATGAGTCTGTAGAGGGGAGGACGTGCTGTCCTCCGCATCCAGCCACCGGCGGCAAGGGCCGGGGCCGACCATAGTTCCGCCTATGCTCGGCCGGTATAAAATAAAGCTGCGCCCCATGCCATTCCATTTTCGGACGGCATGGGGCGTGTTTTTTTGTGCGGGAATCACTTTTTGTCGGATAACTTTTAAATTAGATCCAGGAGGTTGGTTTTTCTGCTGGCTTATGCGGCGCAGTCAGAGCACGGTGCGTAGATACTTTTTAAAGAGACGGTCAACGGCCACGAAAGCTGAAAGATACAGGAGACTTTGGACATGGCCGGTGAGCTCCGCTGCAAGGCCATCCGTTATAAGACTGCCCTGCCTTTGATCCAGGGGGGCTCAGCCACAGCCGGGCCGATGTGCGCCGAACGGTGTCCGAGGGACTACGTGTGTGAACCAGCCGTCCCTAATTTCAAGGCACATCCCGTAGTGGGCCACAAAGAGAACGGTGAGTCCATCTTCCGCTATATCTATACTGATATCCAGAAGGAACTGACAGTTAAGCTCCGGCAGAGTATTGAGGTGTATCAGAGTGTCGAGCTGACTGAGGAGAGTCGGATGGCACTGGGCCAGTGGCTGGAGCAATGGTTGAAAAACATAGCTCCTAACATTCGCCCCTCTACCTTGAGACGATATGAAGGTACCGTGCGGAACCACATTGTTCCCTTTATGGGAGACAAGCCAATCACTCAGATAACCGGAAAAGACATTAAAAAGTTATATGATACGCTGGCTCGTCAGGGAAACCGAACCACAGGAGAGTGCTTGCCAGCAGTACTGTCCGTGGGATTCACTCCATGCTCCATGAAGCACTGGGGGAGGCAAAACAAATTTTAACGGATGAGCAGTTGGAACGATTTGTGGAGATTATACGGGAGGATGCCGTCTGGTATGACTTCTTCTATACAGAACTGACAACCGGACTGCGGCGAGGTGAGATCTGCGGCCTCCAGTGGAGGGACTTTGATGCAGATGATGGAAGGCTCAAGATTTGCCGCGCTGTACATGAGGAGCGTGGCGGAAAACTGACTACTTGGGATACCAAGACATCAGCTGGTGCCAGAACGATCACCCTGCCGCCCAGTACTGTAGAATTGCTCCGGGAGAGGAAAAAGTCCGCTCTGACGGAATGGATCTTCCCCCATCCGTGGAAACCAGAACAGCCTACCCACCCGAGTACTGCCTATGATCGGCTGAAAGCCCTGTTAAAACGGGCGGAGCTGCCTGATATCCGGTTTCATGGTCTGCACCACACTTTTGCCACCCATGCGTTGGCATCTGGTGTAGATGTAAAGACTCTGTCTGGAATCCTGGGACATACCAGGTCGGCGTTCGCCCAAGACACCTACCCACACCACTACGGATATACAAAAGCGGGCGGCTGAGATCGTAGAGGAATTTCTTAAAAATATCTTTGAAGAGGAGTTGAAGCTATGGGAATAAAGCGAAAAAACGGCGAAGGCACCGCCCAGCTGAGAAAGGACGGCCTTCCCAAGACGAAAAATGTGCTGGCCAAGACCAAAGGTGAGTGCGTGGATAAATTGAAAACACTGAAAGACACCATTGCACCTGCAAATCCGTCCAAGGTTCGGGCAGATATGCCATTTGGGGAGTGTCTGAACTATTGGTACGAAACCTACAGCAAACCATAAATCCGGCCCAGAACCCATCGAACCTACGAAGGGTATCTCCGGCTATACATCAAACCAAGGCTAGGCGATATTCCACTGAACAAACTAACAGAAAATGATAAGCAGCAAATTTGTGTGTGGATGAAGCCAGATGAGCATGCCAATGGAAAAGGTATTGCTGACAGCCAGATTCGATGTTGCCGCAGTCTATGCCGGCAGACACTGGAGAAAGCAGTTGAGGAGCATTTGATCCTCTGCAACCTGGCCATTGGATGCAAGTGTCCGCCTGCAAAACGAGAAGAGATGAAATTCCCTCAGGGGAAACTATGCAGAGAGTACTCATCCAGGCCAAAGAGGAAAATTACTATGAACTCTTCCTTCTGGAGTTTGCCACTGGCCTGCGACTGAGGGAACTGGCCGCCCTTCAGTGGGACGATTTGAACTTAACGACTGGAGAGCTGCGGATCGACAAGCAAGCTAGCATTGGCGGATCAGAGGTAGTCATCTGTGAACCCAAAACAAAAGCGGCGGTTCGTACCATGATCCTGCCGCCATCCGTCAGGCGAGTGCTGGCAGAGTATAAGACCAAGGTGGATTCACGATGGATGTTTCCATCCCCAAAGAAAGAAGACTTGCCCATGCGTCCATCCTCGCCCCATAAGCGCCTGCACAGAATTTTGGATTATGCGGGATGTGAACGGGTGAGATTTCATGGTCCGTGCCATACTTTTGCAACCAACGCCTAGGCCTACGGAATGGACATCAAGACCCTGCCGACAATTTTGTGTTATGTATCCAGCGCTACTACCCTGAACACATATTCCCACATAACCGACGAGATGCAGCAATTGGCGGCGGAAAAGATTGACCGTGATACCGCGAAAGCAGAGGTCAAACAACCAGAAGAGCGGAGAGAACATTCCATGACAAACTTCCAAGCAAGGAAACGATGGAGTCGCAAAGCAAGCTGAAATGTTGCAAAACCGGCCCGCCGATGGAAGGTGCCCATCCGGCGGGCTGATTTTTTCTGTCTATGGGCAAATTTGTGGTCAAGAAATATTCTCAGAAAATATAAGAGAAGATTTATGCTGAAAATGCGACTGTTTGAGAGATAGCGGCAACTTCCAACGAGATTAGTTGGGAGGCGCTAAACAGTATTGGCACAAACAAAAAAGACGGGCACTCCTGAAAGGGGGTACCCGTCAAGTAGTTAAAGCAGAAATCCGTCTGTGGTATTTCTGTGGTCAAACGAGAAAACGCCGCAGTTTTCACTGCGGCGTTTTCTATGAATGAAATGTGTGGACAAAAAAGATGCACACTTTCAAAAGCTTTGCAACGAAACAGAATAAGCATTTTGGAAGCGTTTCAGTCTAATAACTTCTGCAACGGCTTTTATTGCCTTACTCCAAAAGACGAATTTCATCATCTTCAAACCAATTATTTTTCATGGCAGTTGCTTTCACTGCTTCGCAGTCATATGTATAAGCAATTATAGCCAAACTTTTTTGTGCGCGAGTACAAGCAACATAAAACAGACGGGTTGTCCTTGTTATACTATTGTCTTTACCCTCTCTTTCATTCTTGATATCAGTTTCTGTTTTTAGTTTGACGCCAAAAAGTTTTTCATAACTAAAAAGAAATCCTTTTGCTTCTGCGTCATCTATAATAACCATAACTCTTGGGAATTCCAAGCCTTTAACACCCTGATGTGTTGCAAACCTCGTATTATCAGAGACATATGCAAAATATTTTTCTAAAGTGGTAAATGGGACAGATAGAGCCTTTCTTAAAGCCGTTATCCTTATAGATTCGTCTGCGGCAGGAGATGACAATATGTTATCTACACGTTCATCCAGTTTAAATAGCCCTGTGTCTTGAATTGAGCGGAGGACATCCAAGCAAGTTGGAATAGCATCATCTTTCCATAGTTCCATCAATTTATCTACAGCACTTTCGACTTGCTGCAGTGCTTTTGTTTGATCGTCAAGAGAAATCCATTTCTTGCTTTCCATTAAAGGAGAATACTCTTTGACTATTTTTAGTACTTCAAAGTCATTATTGCCTTTATAGGCCTGAACAAGCGGAGATATAACTTTTGACAGAAAAGAAAGTTCTGAAATTGACCCATCTCGCAAAGATGTGTTAAATACAGGAACCTCATTAAGTGGTAAATACAGTTCTAAAAAGCCAAAGCGACTAGCAGCCATATGGTGTTCTAGTATGAGACTTTTATATTGTTTACTGTCACGCCACTCACCATCACCAGTTTCTTCAGACATGATTTCCGCAACTCGCTGCTCCGTCACTTCTTTATTAGCATCTGAAGAAACGATAAACAACCTTACATTTCCCACCTCTGCGTCTGACCGAGGGCGTTGTTGTTGAGTATCGACTGTAAACCTTATGGCATTTGCCAAAGTAACTATTCGAGATGCACTGCGATGGTTCATGATTTTTTGGGGCTTTACCCAGTCATCAGGGATACACTGAGAAAGGTTTTCTTTGCCATCTTGATAGATTCGTTGCATTGTATCCCCAAACATGCCAACTATGAACTTTCCTTTGTGCCTTTCGCATACGGTAAAAATGGCATCTACCAGTTCTTTTTTTGTATCTTGGCTTTCATCAATGAGGAGAATAGGATATTGGGAAATCAAAATGTTCTGCATAGTATCTTCTGCACAGATAAATTTCGACCCCATTTTTACTACTTCACTATGGTTGAGAGAATCATATCCTACATTATCTCCATTTGGATTATAGGTAAACCTTCTTACCGTATTGATTTTAGCTAGTCGCTCTTGCTTTTTTCGTATATCCTCTGCTCGTTTTTCTGAAGTTTTTCCCGCTTTGCTTTTTCTTTGCTTTTCTTCAAGTTCTGCGATTTCAAGGTTTATCGAATTGATTACCCACGCTTTGATATCTGACTGATAGTTTTTAATAAGCTCCCACAAGAAACTATGTATAGTTGAGACTGAGAAAATCGACTTGTAATGTAATCGCCTGGATATTTCATCGCAAGCTGCATTGGTGTAAGTAATTACGGCTATCTGTTTTCTATTCGTTAGAAGCCAGTCACCTAGTGTTTCATCCAAGAAAGTTAAGGTTTTTATTAAGCTTCGAGTTTTCCCTGACCCAGCTCCCGCAAAAACAAAGAAACATTTTGGATCTTCTTTTAAAAAGCATCTCTGAATTTCTTCATCTACATGGTCATCTACATGATCATCTAATAATTCTTCGGTTACCTCTTTTATTTTATCCATCGTTAATCCTCCGGATGTAAATAGTCCTGTAGCCACATTAAACCTTGGTTAATATATGGTGGAACCGAAAGCTCGTCTGGACTAATTTCAAAAATTACGTCTAATGCGAATTCTGCCTTCTGCTCTGATTTTCCTGCACGCAGCATTTTATAAATTTTTTCATGGATCATTTCGAATGTGTCATTAGAGTTAAGTAAATCATGCGTTTGTTCAACCAAGTTCCCAGAATCAGTGACTTTTATCTTCTTGAAAAGATCAGAGGGGGTGGATCGGATACTGGAAAAAGATCATAATTTGTATATATAAGACAATCTTCAAAAGTTCCAGGTATGGCCTCTTTTTCTTCTCCTTCAAAGTCCACTTTTACAGGAGTTTGATAGGCTAAACGAATAGAAAATCGATACGGAGAAGCAAAAGAAAATTCCTTTTTATCTTCTGAATAATCTACCAACTTGTCGATGTCTTTTTCTTTCATCAGCCACTTTGCAATAGCGTAGTTTCCACTGATTTGGCCTTCTCCTCTCTTGGGAACTACAGATTTGTGATAACCTTCTTTTTCTGCTGGATCTAAATCTGTAATAACCAATGTTGGGAGGCATAACTTTTCAATCAGAGGACTTAACCGGTGAGCATGACGTCCATTAACCCCAAGAATTGTAATATACCGCTGATATAGTTCTGGAAACTTTGAGCGTATAAAATGTGGTAATAGCATACTTTCGGCTACACCTTCGACCAGAATTGCTGCATCAGCAAAAAACAAATCACAATGGGTTGATTGCAGATAACGTGTAACAAATTTGTTGGTCTGATCTGAATCCCCAAATACATCAGATAAGTTAATTACTTTGGATGTCGCTACTGCGCATTCAGTCCCTTCTGGTAGCCGTTTGAAATATCTTAAATTTCCAAAAGTAGTTTCTATAGCAATATGGCTCGAATGGGTGCTGATCACCAATTGCGTTGTAAAATTCAAGTTTTGCTTGAGAAATTTATGGTTAGTTAAAACTTTATATGCTTGGCGTATAAAAACTTGCTGCACTTGAATATGGAGGTGAGCTTCTGGTTCCTCTACCAGCACCAAATGCATCGGCTCAATTACGGTATTAGTATCTTTAGCTTTTCCTTCACGCATCCAGTCATCTCTAAAACCCATCAAATCAAAAACCATTGAAATAAGGTTTTGATAACCCAACCCATTATACTTTTCTGGTAGTTTCAAAGTATTGTCGGTTTTACTGAGCGCATATTGTACGGCTGAATCGTGTTTTAATGTTTCGCTAGTCATAACTTTAGTTGTTATTGTAAGTTTGGGATCACTAATACCCGGATAACCCAACCCTTCTAATTCTTTTATTGCAGGAGCAAATTTTAATGCAAGTGTCTTATCAAAAACTTGGCGTGCGCCTTCAGTAGCTTCTAAAATATCTAAATCTTCTGGAGAAGGAGCCTTTTCTGGATCTAGATGTTTTTCATAATAATTGCGCATTTGGGCAGATAACTGTTTCCGAACCTTTTCTGTTCCTTCTGAACTGTCAGGATCTGCAAATCCGCGTTGTGCGTCAATCATGTCAACCCTTACGATGTCCTTTAGTGGGTTATCTGTTAAACATTCTGCCTCAAAGGATGTTGGTTGTACAGGGGCATCTTCGAAATGTGACGGATCAAGGATAAATGCCTTGATAGAAAAATATGTAGTCAATTTTCTATCAAGAAATTCACACAAGTCTTTTGGGAAGAGATTGAAAGAACTTTTTTCAACCCTTGCATGTTCTGTGGTGCGAGCTGAAGAGTACGCTTCTCGATACTCATTAAATAAATTAGAAACATCTTTTGGTAAGAGAGCTAACCGAACTCCCAATTTTCCTCCGCGCCATTTTAAGGTAGGAATTATGCTGGCAACATAATGCATTTCATTAGGAGCCACATCAAGCCAAATATCCATTTTAGGAACAATAGTATCCCAATCTAATAAATCAGCAGGCTGCTCGCAATCCGCTTCCACCCATTTAGTTCCTATTCTGTTTATATCAATACGTTTTGCAATGGTTATGTCATTAAAAACAAAACTGCGATTTGCTAAAAATTTTGCAAGAGCATCCATCGCTGAAGTTTTTCCGCTGTTATTTGCCCCCACAAACAGAGTTGTTTCTTTACTGATATCAATGTGACATCCAAATAGTTTTCGAAAATTCTGAATATCAATTCCTATTATTCGCATACTGTCTCTCCTTTGAAGTAGATGTTACTACAATATGGCATGATAAAATTTAGCAATAAAATCATTCAATCTACAAAAATCCCGTCTTTGCACTCCCTATCAAAAGAGACTATACTACCATCTTTATCTATCATCAATAATCGGTTGATGATTGTTATTTATCTGATATAGATCCAATTGTCCTTCATTTTGTACTTGTTTGTGTTCCAGAAAATTTTTTACATAGGTCTTTTGCAATATCACACTACCCGTATACTTCTCATTTTTCAAAATCTTTCGCAAGGTTTCCCTGCTCCATGTCTCCTTGCCTCTCGGAGAAGGAATCCCCATTTCTTTTAGGCGAGAGGATATCCTTGAGAGACTTTTACCCTCACCGGCCATCTCATAAATGAGCCGGACGATTTGCGCTTCCTTCTCATTGATTACGAGTCGGCCATCTTTGTTATGAGTGTATCCATAACAGATTCTCTGATAATACCTAGACTCTGGGTTCTCAAATGCTTTTCTCAGCCCCCATTTGATATCTTCGCTTTTGGAATAGCTTTCTTCCTGTGCTCTAGCGCAGACTACCGCCAGAAGAAACTCCGAACTTTCATAGAGGGAATGGATTCCCTCTATTTCAAAATAAATGTCGACCTTCCACCGTCGCAGCATCCGTATAGTTTCCAACGCATCTACAGTATTACGGGCAAAACGGTGTGCCGATTTTGTAAGGATCGTATCGATCTTTCCCCGCCGGCAAGCCGATATCATCGCATTAAATCTACGGCGTCCCTTCGCCTGTGTCCCGCTTCCAATGTCGGAATAAATACCGGCGAATGTCCAATGAGGAATTCGCTTAATCCATTCCTCATAGTATTGTTCCTGTGAGGACAAACTGGTCTGTTGCTCTAAGCTGTTCGTACTGACACGGCAGTATGCCGCCACCTTTAGCTGCGTGGGGACGAGATTATTTGGTGGTATTGTTCTGACGGACCACATGATTTTCCCCTTAAAGTTTACACTACATGAGAATGACTTTTTAGCCTGCTCCTATGGGCTTTTTCTTGTTGGACAATATCAAATAGTTCTCTGGAGATAATTGCCTCATGATGACCATTTATGACTGTCTGAGAAGTGTGATCGACCATCTTGACCTGCACGCCATTTTGCACCTGCGTTTTTCCTAAAATCACATCGCCCACATATTTCTCATTACTCAAAATCTTGCTAATTGTCTCTCGCGTCCACAACTCTTTGCCGGTGGGAGATTTCACCTTCATACGGGCCAGAGAAGCAGCGATTTTCCCTAGACTGTCTCCATCGGCAAATCGTTCAAAAATATGGAATACAATAATCGCCTCTGTGGGATAAGCTACCAACTTGCCTTCGGATGTTACTTTATATCCGTAACACACAGTGGAGGCTTTTGCAGATTCCCCAGTTTGGAAACTTTTTCGAAGCCCAGCTTTGATCTGCTCACTCTTTGTCGTATTCATCCTATCATGTTCCTTTCATAATTGCAATTTGAATAACAAAAGACACAGCCCGAAGCTGTGTCCTAAACATCTATACTTCATATTTAAATGCAAGAGGGTTCGACTCACTTAAAATCCATTTTCCACTACTTTAAGCGAAAAGAAAAGTTGACAAACCCTTGATATAAGCCGTTTTCTGGCTTTTGGGTTTGTCAACTTATCATGTCATGTGTTGACGAAAAAGATGCAGGTCTATCAAAACCGTCTGTAAGGCGGCATACCAAATCGCAACCCAGCGCAAGCGGCTGCGATTTGGAAAGAAGGAGCAGCAAAATGAGCGCGCTCTGACTTTTATAAAAAATCGGAGCAAGCGATACAAAGCTTGCTCCGATGTGGAACATCACAACACTATAGATGCCTGATTATTTTTCTAACGCAAGCAAAATTATTGAGCGACTTACTTTATTCTAATTCTTGTGGTATAATCTGTAGATTCCATCGTTCGTATTTTTCATGGTAATCCAAAAGGGCAGTGCGATATTCGTCATCTATGTGAACAATCTCGGATAGGTTCCGAATATATCCATACCCTAATTTAGTAAACTCGGAAATATGAATTTGTCCTAAATAGGACTCTCCGTTGTGAGTAAATTCTACCAGGGCAAAGGAGCGAATTACCGTTTGCACAACAGCATTCACTACATCACCAGTTTCAGGTTGTTCACCACGAGTTAATCCAAAATTTAAACGAGCGCCCAGCGACAATGCTCCATGCAAAGCATAGTGGACAAAAAGCCTCCACTCATCTGCAAGAATTACGCGCTCATCGCCTTTGTGCTGCCAACGATAGATTTTTGAGATGGGCATAAAATTGCCAAGAAATCCAAGTCGATACAAATCCTCGATAACCTGATTAAAATGGGTATCTATAACAGTACCTGCATAATATGTGGAAATTCTTTTCTTCAGTTGGGATACTGAAAATGCTGTCTTATACCCCATGAAACAATTGATTATCGTTTCTATTTCAGCAGGATCATATAAGGCCCTTAATTCTTCTTTGATTTCAGATAAGCTTTACTAAGACTATTAAACACCGCCTGTGAAAAGACCTTGCTGTTATTCTGAAGTGCGTTTTTTGCAGTAGATAGCAAACGAACCATATCTCTGGGTTTACACCAACTATTGTTCAAGATATAATTGGCTGGCTCAATTCCATGTATTTTTTCAGGAAACCACCGATTATAAATTTCTTTATAATTACATTCTTCAGATGCCTCACAGACTGCTATTCGCTTTAATACAATCTGAATAATAGGATGCATATACGAACTCGTATTTGCATAAATCCAGTTCAATGGGACAGAAAAACCTGATGTGGCTTTGTTGATTTCCTTCGTTACAATAAATCGTGAGATAGCATTTATTATTTCGCTACGAACAGAACAAATGATTTTTGTTTTGCCTGCGTGTGATTTTGCAAATATTGTATTAAAACGTTTAACTGTAAATATGAGATCCCTGATAAGCGCTAAGTCTCTCTCAAAAATCTGTCTATTGCCGTAATATGCTTCCAACTCATCAATAAAGATATAATAAGGGATATCTGTTCTATTTACTTTTGCAAGAGCCGCTTCGGCTTCATCGATAAGTAACATAAAACTCTGATACGGAGCACCTTTATTGTTGCCCAAATCAACCTCAACTTCTGGAGACAATTCGGTTAAAGTGGCCGGATCCTTATATGGAACAGCAATCTTTATTTTGCTCGGAATTATGCTCTTCTTTTTGTTTAAAGGCGCCTTGATCTGATTAACTTTTCTTTCAAATTCACGCCAGAATTCATCATCAACAAATAGATTTCGATGGTTATCCTCATTATCTGAAACAATACGCTTAAAAATTAACCATCGCCAAATATATTCAAATTCTCTAATATCCAATAAAGCTCCGGGTTCTACTGAGATTGATGATAAAAACCGATTGGATATTGCTTGTAATTCGTCACGCTTAGCATCGGTAAACTCTTCTTTGAAAAAAATAAACGATGTGCAGGTAATAGAATCTTCATCCTTCAACTTGTTGTCCAAATAAAATAGGAGAGCGGTTTTTCCAGTCCCTTTAAATCCTGTGATAAAGCAATTATTCCCATATAATAGAGAATCAAGTTGAAAATGATCTGCAACAACAAAAGTCTTGATAAACTCCTCCAATCCCTCAAAGTTTATTTCGTCTTTTGCGTCCGGTTTTCCAGTGTATAAATCTCTAATCTTTATCTCACTCATACACGTTACTCCTATTAACAGAATCAGCTACAGTAAATGCTTAATTTGTATATTTTCAACTAAACTACGACTCAACGCAGTCCTAATAAGAGTATACGATAACCTTCTACAAAAAACAATAAATCTCACCATTATTAAAATGGGAGGATGAAAATGGGCGGCAGGGCAAAAATTAAGAACTACTCGGAATCTGAAGAATTTGTAGTGGATGAACATTTCTTTTTTGAAGAATGTCCGAAAATGAAGAGTGTTCTTTGGAGTCCTAAATCCTTTGTAAATCAAGGGGAACAAGAAAAACACCATGGTGTGACTATGTCCAGATAATATCCACCTTAGAAGAAATCCAACACCATAAAATCGGCAGCGTAAAGTACTCAATTTTGTTTTCCGGGATAGTCGATCTTCCTCGACCTCAATGTAGGTCCTATTGCTATATGTTACAATAGGCCATCATATACTAAGGAGTTGAGACTATGCCGTATACCTACCCGCTGGAGTTCAAAATTAAAGCTATCCGCCGCTATGAAAAAGGTGAGTCCATCCAATCTCTGTGCCAAGAGTTACATATCGCTCAAAGCACACTGTACCATTGGCGAAAGCAGTTTTGCTCCATCATGACTCCGCAGAGATCATACACTCCTAAAGAATTTGATGCTATTTCACATCAGCTTCAAAGGCTGGAACATATGATGGATGTGATTCGGTTGTCCGGCTTTATCCCAGCCGTGCCGCTTCAAAAACGGCTTGCTACACTGGAGCATCTCTATAATCAACCGGACAACCCTTTTAGTGTACATGAGCTATGCGACGCTCTGGGCGTTGCAAGGGGAACCTTCTATAGCGTCCTTTAGCTGCATTTAAGCCAATGTCAGCAATAAAACCTAATATCGTGTCTGTGACGGTCATCCTAAGTACCTTCTCTTTGTAAGCATTCGGCAAGTAATTTAAGCAGAGCCTTTATTGCCAATTCGATTATTTGGTATCTGCTAATGTTCCATGATATTAATTTTATCAGAACAATTCCTTAACTTCAATATCCACCTAGATTGTTTCTCAAGTAGAGAGGTACATCGGCATCTCTTGAACTTAATACGCTGCCCTGCATACTATTTATTTACCTACGTCCTGATATTTCGGCAATCTTTCTTTCAAATCACATATAGTCCAAAGCAAAATTCATCACCGGTGCAATGAGTATTACTCTATTCATGTTTCAAGCTGCATATATACTCCTAAAAAATTTCTTAGAGTTCTAATTATAATATCACAGCCTCTGTTTCATTTCTATCCCGCACTCAACCTTCCCCTTCATTTTCTGTACCCGATCAAAAGTCTCCTGGTCAATGATCGCCTCATGAGCATCCTCTACCAGGTACATATCCAACTGCCCATCGTTTTTGACCTGCTTTCCGGTCAGGAAATCCGGCGTATAGCTTTTCTGCATCAGCACCTGCCCGATGTACTTCTCGTTACTCAACATTCGATCGATGGTGGAGGTGCTCCACTACCTCTTCCCTGTCACTGTTTTGATCCCGTGTTCTTCCAGGTAGCGTTTGATCTTCCGCACACCGTTCCCCTGCACATAGAGCTCAAATATCTTCTGTACAATCTCCGCCTCCTCCGGGACCACCCGCAATACACCGTCTGATCCTTTTGTATAGCCAAGAAATTGAGAATGGTTCAGCATAGCTTTTCCGCTTTTCATCCGCTGACGCAAACCAAATTTGATATTGTCGCTTTTGTTCTGGCTCTCTGCTTGATTAAACGTGGCATACAGATCAACGACACTGTCCGGAGATGTCAGTGTATTGATCCCGCCCAGTTCAATATACACTCCAATACCCATTTGCTTCAACCTCCTAATCGTAGTCATGGTTTCTTTTGCATCTCTTCCAAAGCGGCTCAGCGACTTAACAAGGATCAAATCGATTTTACCTTTCCGGCAGTCTTTCAGCATCTTTTGGTATCCGGGCCGATTCTTCGTGTGGAGCCCGGAGGCATTGTCCGCATACACAGCGACAAACCTCCAAAAGGGATTTCTCTTGATGTATTGTGTAAAGTACTCAATTTGCTTTTCCAAACTTTTCTGTTGTTCTTCGTAAGGGGTGCTGACCCGACAATAAGCAGCGACTCTTAATTGCTGCCTCCAAATAGTACTGTTCTCTTTCTCCTGTGGAATCTCAATCACATATCCAGACATAGCAAAACCTCCATGATACCACTGACCAGCAGTATATCACGGAGGTTTTACAATAGAAAAAGCTACATTTCAGTCTTACTCCCAAGACTAAAATGTAGCTTTTAACTTGGCGGAGACGGTGGGATTCGAACCCACGTGCGGTTGCCCGCAAACTGATTTCGAGTCAGCCCCGTTATGACCACTTCGATACGTCTCCATTTGGATTCACATTTAAGTCTATGTGATAGGATATCAAACTATTGGGGAGAAATCAAGCACTTTCTTCTTCTCTCTCCAGGAAAGGACAAACGATGTATCGTATCCTGTTCGTATGCCACGGCAGTACACATCCTGTCCTTGAAAATGGTTGATATATCTGGACTTTCAGCAGATACCCCCGCAAATGTACTACCTGTTTACTACTTTTGAGGTCTGGACGATAACACCCGCCTCGGCACGATATGGACGATAAAGGGCAAGGCATGAACAGACGTGCCTTGCCCTTTTTTGCCGTTGTTGGCATTTCCGTCGTCGGATAATCCGACAACGGAAAAACCGACGTCGGAAAATCCAACGCAATAAAATATAGATATAAGTAAGTAAAGACAAAATCAAGTAAAGATTTATCAATTACCCATTCCATTCCTATCCTTTCCCCTCCCCCTTTCCTTGGGGGATGAGCGGCAAAGCCACCGGAAGGGAATGGAACAGAAGCGGAAAGCAGAGAGGTCAAATAGTAGCAGGGCTTATCGGGGCCGTTATCTGACCCGCAGAAACCGTACAGACGCGAAGCGGGTGTACGGTTTCTGCGGGTGCCACAAGAGGGCCGCAGGCCCTCTTGTGTGACAGCACAGTTTCACAGCCCAGCAGAAGCCCGAACAGGAGTGCCGGAGTGTCGGCCTCCCGCCCTGACTTTTTT
>ENA-OURU01001384-OURU01001384.1-human-gut-metagenome-genome-assembly--contig:-NODE-1384-length-30506-cov-4.731799_pt1 | contig 30506 bp, 30 predicted proteins | sample MGYA00242137_ERZ509064 | MGnify/ENA primary metagenome ERZ509064 (study PRJEB26280, sample SAMEA2338777) | human gut metagenome | biome: human gut; feature: human-associated habitat; material: faeces...
GCTGTGCCTCACGGTATTTGAAGAAATCAGTAGCAACCTGTGGGAACAATGCATAAGACAACACATCTTCATCCTGCTGCTTGTACTGTGCCATTTCCTTCTCAATATCTGCAAGCTGTGGCTTGATCAGATCTGCCGGACGGCATGTGATCGGCTTCTCATCGCCAATACATTTCTTCTGTACTTCCGGATTAAACGGCTTAACTGTTTGGCCAAACTGACCGGACAGAAGCTTTTTAGACTCTTTGGTTACCATCTTATAACGCTCACCGGATACTACGTTAAGCACTGCCTGTGTACCAACGATCTGTGAAGAAGGTGTAACCAAAGGAGGCTCACCAAAATCTTTACGTACTCTTGGCACTTCCTCTAATACCTGCTCATATTTATCTTCCTGTCCCATCTCTTTCAACTGGGATACCAAGTTACTAAGCATTCCACCAGGAACCTGATAACGAAGTGTCTGAATATTAACGCCAAGTACTTTTGTATTCATCAAACCACTCTTCAATGCATCTTCACGCATTGGACGGAAGTAATCAGCAATCTCAGCAAGTTTTGCCTGATCCAGACCGGTATCATACTCAGTACCCTTGAATGCCTCAACCATAACCTCTGTTGCCGGCTGACTGGTTCCCATAGAGAATGGGCTGATCGCCGTATCTATGATGTCACAGCCTGCTTCTACTGCCTTCATATAAGTCATAGAAGCCACACCGGAAGTATAATGTGTATGCAGGTCGATCGGAATCTCTACAGACTCTTTCAATGCCTGCACAAGCTCTGTAGCCTTTGCAGGAACAAGCAGACCAGCCATATCTTTGATACAAAGTGACTTTGCACCCATATCCTCGATACGTTTAGCCATGTCTTTCCAGTAATCTAATGTATATGCATCACCCAATGTATAAGACAATGCGATCTGCGCATGACCATTCTCTTTGTTAGCAGCCTTTACCGCTGTCTCTAAGTTGCGAAGGTCATTCAAGCAGTCAAAGATACGGATAATATCAATACCGTTTGCGATAGATTTCTGTACAAAATACTCTACCACATCATCTGCATAATGATTATAACCAAGAATATTCTGTCCACGGAATAACATCTGAAGCTTTGTATTCTTAAAGCCGTCTCTTAACTTACGAAGTCTCTCCCATGGATCCTCTTTCAAAAAGCGAAGGGATGCATCAAATGTAGCTCCACCCCAGCACTCTACTGCATGGTATCCAATCTTATCCATTTTATCAACAATCGGAAGCATCTGCTCTGTTGTCATACGAGTAGCAATCAGAGACTGATGCGCATCACGAAGTACGGTCTCCGTAATCTTCAATGGTTTCTTCTCTGCCATAGTTCTCCTCTTTTCTGCGCCGGAAGATGTATACAGCCAGCCAAAGGGCTATATATGATCTTCTCGCGACTAATTATATGTTTCTAGTGTTAAATTCCAAAGATCGCCATAAATACACCGGCGGCAACTGCCGTACCGATAACTCCGGCAACGTTAGGTCCCATTGCATGCATAAGCAGGAAGTTGGTTGGATCCGCTTCGGCACCGACCTTCTGCGATACACGCGCTGCCATCGGCACAGCAGATACACCTGCAGAACCGATCAATGGGTTTACCTTGCCCTTTGTAACCAGGCACATCAACTTACCGAACAATACACCTGCTGCAGTACCTACTGCAAATGCGATCAAACCAAGAGCAACAATCTTTAAGGTTGTAACTTTTAAGAATGCCTCTGCACTGGTAGATGCGCCTACCGATGTACCAAGAAGAATAACAACGATGTACATCAATGCGTTGCTTGCAGTCTCTGTCAACTGCTTTACAACACCGGACTCTTTGAAAAGGTTACCGAGCATCAGCATACCAACCAGTGGTGCTGTCGTTGGAAGCAGCAAACATACAATGATCGTAACGATGATCGGGAACAGGATTCTCTCCAATTTAGATACCGGACGAAGCTGTTCCATCTTGATCTTACGCTCTTTTTCCGTAGTAAATAACTTCATGATCGGTGGCTGGATAATTGGCACCAAAGACATGTAAGAATATGCAGCAACCGCAATCGGTCCCATATATTCTGTCTGTTTCAATTTACCGCAAAGGAAAATAGATGTCGGGCCATCAGCACCACCAATGATAGAGATTGCAGCCGCAGCTTTATCAGAAAAGCCAAACCAGATTGCAATCAGGTAAGCGGAGAAAATACCAAACTGAGCTGCTGCACCAAGCAGGAAACTCATCGGATTTGCGATCAACGGACCAAAATCGGTCATCGCTCCTACTCCCAAGAAGATCAAGGAAGGTAAGATACTCCACTCATCCAAAATGTAAAAATAATGTAACAAACCGCCAACACCGTTTGAAGTATCCTCTGGATTCGCCATGATATCCGGATAAATATTAACCAGGATCATACCAAACGCAATAGGAACTAACAGCAATGGCTCATATTCTTTTTTAATCGCCAAATAGAGAAACAAGCAGCCGACTAAGATCATAAGATAATTGCCAAGCGTTAAGTTGGCAAACGCAGTCTGACCTACTAAGTTCTCTAACGTGTTAATTACGTAATCCAATGTTAGATCCCTCCTAGTTTAATGTTGCAAGTACAACTCCTGCTTCTACAGAATCACCCGCAGCTACATCAATGCTGGCAACAGTTCCATCTTCCGGTGCTACCACCTCGTTCTCCATCTTCATAGCTTCAAGGATCATTAGAACCTCGCCTTTTTTCACTGCCTGACCTACGCTGGTCTTTACAGAAAGGATCTTACCAGGCATCGGGGAATTCACCTTAACAGAACCCTGTCCTGCTGCTGCCTTTGGTGCTGCTTTCGGAGCTGCAGCTTTTGGTGCTGCTGCCTTTGGTGCGCTTGTTGCTGCACCTGCTGCACCCTCTTCCACTGTTACATCATAAACGTTACCATTCACAGTAATTGTATAATTTTTCATCGATTTGTCCTCCAATTATTTTTGTGTTAGCGACGAATGATAGAACGAACTACCAATCCATCTGCGCTTGCATTTTCACTTGCTGCAATGGCTGCAGTGATCACAGCAACCAGTTCCAGATCATCAACGAGGTTCTCCTCTACCGGCTGCGGTGCTGTTTCTACTGAAGCGAGCTGAGCCTTTGCCTTATCAACCTGCTTAGCATTCTTGCGGTTCTGAGCCCAGCCGATCACCTTGAAGCAGGCAATGATCAGGGATATAAAGATCAATACGCAAAATACGATTGCCATACTAAGGATCGTATTTATGCCGGCCTTGGCCATCTTTGCTCCCATTGTCTTATATTCATCAATCTTTTCTTCGGTCTTATTACCGTCTTTGTCATAAGATACCGAATAGATGAATGTCTTACCTTTTGTTGTGCGGATGGTCTCATTGACTGTTGCGGAAGTAGAACTTACCGTAAAGTCTGTAGAGATCTTTTTATCCATCTCGTCACCAAACTTCTTTTTCTGCTTAACAGCCTCTTTGTACTCTTTGATCTGTTCTTGGGCTGTCTTGCGCTGCTCTAAATAGGAATTCCATTCGTCTTCGCTGAGACTGTCTTTCATTCCATCATAATACTCAATTGCGGATTCTAACTGCTCTACCTGACCTTTGTGGTCTGTTGTAAACCACTTCTGCAGATATTTATCTGTTTGCTTTTCCAACTTCTTTTCGTTGAAATTTTTGTTCTGTTTCGTCAAGCTGACGTTACAGCCTGCTACCAGCAAAGCACAGGTGAGAATGCAGAGAATCAAAGACACTTTCTTCTTCATATTGCCTCTCCTTACTTAGATGGTTCCATGTTTCTTGCCAATCGGATACTCACATTTGTTATAAAGCATCTCAAAAGCATACAATAGCTGCTTTCTGGCACTTGCCGGCTCAATGACAGAATCAACATAACCTCTGGCTGCTGCTGCCTCTGTTCCGGACTGAGCTGCGAACTGGGCTGCCTTCTCTGCAAGATCCGCATCCTTATCATCTGCATACATGATCTTTGCTGCAACATTCGCGTCCATCATACCGACCTTTGCTCCATTTAATGCAAATACCATATCAGCGCCAATGTGCTTGGAATTCATTGTTATGTAAGCACTGCCATAGGCATTGCCTGTGATCATATTTACCTTTGGTACATCTGACTCAGCAAATGCTGCCGTAAGCTTAGCTGCTGCAGCAGCGATCGTCTTCTCCTCTTCAACAGAAGTTGCATAACCCTCTACATTCGTCAAGGTAAGTACCGGAATGTTGAACGCATCACAAGTCTTTACAAAAGCTGCTGCCTTCTCACATCCTGCTGTTGTAAGTCTTGCCTCAAAAGAAGCAGTTTCCTTACCCTCTTCATCATATTTCTTAGTACGGTTTGCAACGGCACCAACAGTCATTCCATCGAAGCATAAGAAACCGGTAACCATTTCCTGTGCATAGCCGCTCTTTACCTCTAAGAAGAAGTTGTTATCGCCAAGATCTGCAAGTGCTGCCGCAGGGTCTGCTGCCTCTGCCGCAAAATCAGGTACATCACGATTAAGATCGTCCATACACTCTGCGGAACCTGCTTCAGAATTGTTATTCTCAGGCAGGATGGAAACTAACTCTCTCACTGCTGCAAGGACCTCAGCCTCACCCTCGATCACAAAATCCACTGTAGATGCTGTCTTCTGGAAATCAGCAGATGCCGTATCCAGCTTGTCTGTATAGTTGCCCTCCAATGTGTTTGGAGAATTCACAAAAAGTTTGGCTTCTTTCTGCTCCATGAATGTGAAATCACTCATAGCAGCCATCACTGCAACACCACCACCGCAATTGCCAAAGATTGCACTGATCTGCGGTACTACACCAGAAGCTTTTGCTTTCATCTGGTAAATCTGACCAAATCCTGCAAGTGCATCTGTTGCCTCCTGTAAACGCATTCCTGCACAATCGATCAAGCCGATCACAGGAACCCCCGTCTTCATGGCAAGCTCATAAATATGTGCAATTTTTCTTGCGTGCATCTCTCCAATTGTTCCATTCAGTGCGGATGCATCCTGACTGTATACATACACCGGATTATTCTGGATCAAACCATATCCTGTGATGACACCATCAGATGGCACTGACTTCTCCTGCATGTTAAAATCTGTGCTTCTCTTGGTGATACCGGCACCGATCTCAACAAAACTGTTCTCATCAACAAGTCCCGCAATGCGGTCTTTTGCTGATAAAGCATTTGTGTTACTCATGTTCAGCCCTCCATATTCTGATATTTATCTGACTCATTTCGCCAAGGCGAAAAAGTCATGTATAAACAAAATTTACACCAATGATAATTCTAGCCCTTTTGTGATAAAAAGGCAACCTTTTTCTCATATTTTTTTCGGAATATCATAAGATTAATACAAACCCGGCTGAGGTGTTTTTTATGTATGCAAAACTCCAAAAAATCATCAGTTTCTCACTGTTTCTCATAAGTATCGGCTTTTCTTCTCTATGCTTTGACGCAGGGCTGAACAAACTGCTTGTCACACTTCCTGCCTATTCTCCCAGGTCAAAACAAATCGTTCAGCAAAACATCCAATATACCGCACGTGAGCTGGGGGTGACAGACACCACCACCAAATTTCCTTCCTCGCTCAATGCTAAAGCAGCCTGCCTGATCGATGCTGACAGCGGTATGGTTCTTTTTGCCAAAAATGCTGACGAAAAACTCCCCATGGCAAGTACTACCAAGATCATGACCGCTCTCATCGCACTGGAATCTTCAGATCTGTCAGATACCATCACGTTTTCTGCACATGCAGCTTCTATGCCGGATGTTCAGTTAAATGCCATGTCCGGCGAACAATTCACGCTGCGTGATCTATTGTATTCCCTGTTGTTGGAATCTCATAACGACACTGCAGTTGCTATTGCAGAGCATGTCAGTGGTTCCACCGAAGCCTTCGCTGACAAAATGAACGAAAAAGCAGTAGAACTCGGTCTGTCTTCCACACACTTTGTAACCCCTAATGGTTTGGATGCTGATGAACATTATACGACCGCCAAAGAACTGTGCCTGATCGCATCCTATGCACTGCAGAATCAGACTTTCTGCAAGATCATCCGCACTCCCGCCCATTCCTTTGCAAACCGAACAAACACCAAACAATATCACGTAACAAATCACGATGCTTTTCTGACAAATTATGCAGGTGCGATCGGCATCAAGACCGGATTTACCTGCAATGCCGGATATTGTTTCTGTGGTGCTGCAAAAAGAGGCGATATCACCTTAATCTCCAGCGTCTTAGCCTGTGGCTGGCCACCTCATAAAACATATAAATGGACTGACACGAAAAAACTCATGGACTATGGTTTTACTAATTATAAACTTGTAAGACTGACCGAAACACCAATGCTCCAAAAAATCCCGGTTCACGGCGGTCGATCTAATATTATGCAGCCACGGCGAAGTGTTCCTGCCAGAGACACCAAGTTACTCATGACCTCTGCTGATACACTCAGGATCTGCTATGAACTGCCTCATTCCCTCAAAGCTCCCATCCGCTCCGGAGATATTATCGGATATGAAAATTACTACTTAAACGATACCCTGCTACAAAGCATTCCCATCGCATCCTCTTCAAAAATAAAAGAAGCCGATGCACCTTATGTTGCACGACTTCTCTATCAGCTTTACTGTATCACTGCAATTTCCGGATGATATTTTTCCGCATAGGCGATCGCCGCTGTAATGCGATCATATACTAACTTAGCAACTTCTACTGATTTCATATCCCGATATTCCTCGTAAGGAATCGGTTTCAAATAATATACCTGTGTATTCACTTTACGCAAAGACCACAGATCAAACACTTTCCACGAATCTACCAGTGCAACCGGTACGATCGGTGCTTTCGCACGCATGGCACTCTTAAAGCTGCCCGCCTTAAACGCATCCACATGATTGCCATTGCGATGGCTGTAACCGCCTGCCGGGAAAATAATATATTTACGTCCGTACCCAACTTCTTTACTTACCTCACGGATAACCCTTGCTGCCTGCCTCAGATCATGCAGGCAGAGTCTTTTGCCGCCTACCATATCAATAAACTGTTTTACTAATGGCATCTTGCTGCGTGCTTCATCCATCACTACGGAACAAGGCTCCTCATGCGTCAGCATAATACCAAGTGCATCATATTTTCCCTGATGATTGGCGAACATGACATATCCCCCGTCTTTTGGAAGATTTTCCGCTCCATAGGCTTGCGTATAGATCCGTCCGGTATGATTCATCAAACGGATCGCATGTTTATTATATTCATAACGAAATCGTTCCGAATACTTCTCCGGATGTCTGGAATAATAACCCATCAACGGGATCATCCAGGCACGATGAAGATTACCGACAATTACATATATAAAACGAATCAATTCTTTTACCACTCTTTCTCATCATTTTCTCCGCAATCCATTACGCAAACAAGCAGTATACCATACTTCGACAAAAATCACAAATTCCTATTTTCACCTTGCATTCTCTTCCATTTCTAAATATACTGTCAGTAGTTAAAAAGATAATAGAAAGGCATGGAAAAGACTATGGCTTTAGATGGAATCGTGATCGCAAATATCACAAACGAATTAAACAAGATCTTAACCGGCGGCCGGATCACTAAGATCGCACAACCGGAAAAGGATGAACTTCTGCTCACGATCAAACAAAGTAAAGAAGGGACAGACGGTAAAACGATCCGAAGCAAACATATGCTCGTAATTTCCGTCAATCCCAGTTTACCGCTTATATATCTGACAGAGGACAATAAAACTTCTCCACTGCAGGCGCCCACCTTTTGTATGGTTTTGCGCAAGCATTTAAATAACTGCCGCATTGTCGGGATCGAACAGATTGGATTGGAACGCGTTCTTCGCTTCCGTTTAGAACACCTCAACGAAATGGGGGATCTGTGTACCAAGCAGCTCTACGTCGAACTGATGGGTAAACACAGTAATATTATTTTCTGTGAAGAAGATAATACGATCATTGACAGCATCAAACATATATCACTATTAGTAAGTTCTGTCCGAGAAGTACTTCCCGGCCGAACCTACTTTATCCCAAATACGCAGCATAAATTAGACCCGCTCTCACTAACGGAAGAACAATTTATGGAGCAGGTCATGACAAAGCCGGTTACTCCGGTGAAAGCATTGTATACATCACTTACCGGTCTCAGCCCGGTCGTTGCCGGGGAAATGTTATATCGTGCCAGCCTGTCAGACCGCACAAGCACAGATTCTCTCTCCGAAATGGAACAGCTGCATCTGTACCGTAACGTTATGCGGATCATTGACCAGGTAAAAGAAAATGCTTTCACCCCGACGATCATTACTAAAAACGATATGCCGGTAGAATTTTCCAGCATCCATTTGACCGGCTATGAACAGGATGCATCCTATCAGTGTACCGCCCTGTCGGATGTCAGCACGATGCTTCGTTCCTATTATGAAACGAAAGAAATACTGACCCGCATTCATCAAAAATCCTCGGATTTAAGGCGTATCACCACGACAGCATTGGAACGTGCCACCAAAAAATACGACTTACAAAGCCGTCAGTTAAAAGACACCCAAAAACGCGAAAAATACAAAATATACGGTGAGTTGTTGACAACCTACGGGTATGAGCTGCAAGGCGGTGAAAAATCTTTAACCTGCGACAATTATTATACGAATGAACCGGTCACGATCCCACTCGATGAGACAAAGTCTGCGCTAGAAAATGCCAAGCGCTATTTCGACCGCTATGCAAAACAAAAACGAACTTACGAAGCTTTGACCGTACAGATTGCAGAAACCAAAGAAGATATTGAACATTTGGAATCGATCAGTAACGCCTTAGATATTGCCAGACAGGAAAGCGATCTGGCTGATATAAAGCGCGAACTAACGGAATACGGCTATATCCGCAAGCACAGCAATGGCAAGCGCGGTGCTAAACACAGCGAAAAGAGCAAACCGATGCACTTTATCTCTTCCGATGGATTTGATATGTATGTTGGCAAAAACAATTATCAAAATGATGAGCTGACTTTCCATTTGGCTACCGGAAATGACTGGTGGTTCCATGCCAAAGCAAGTGCCGGTTCTCATGTCATCGTCAAAACGGAAGGCAAAGAATTGCCTGATCAGACTTTCGAGGAGGCAGCACGCTTAGCTGCTCATTTTTCAAAGGCAAGCAGTCAGGATAAAGCTGAGGTTGATTATATCCAAAAGAAACACATCAAAAAACCCAACGGCAGTAAACCGGGATTTGTGGTATATTATACAAATTATTCCATGACAATATCAACGGATATTACCGGTATTCGCGAAGTATGAAAGGAGTATAAGAACTAATTATGATACGATCAGACAATCATGTTCACACCGTTTTTTCTTCCGATTCGGAGGAACCTCTGGAACAGATGCTCACACAAGCCGTGGAAATCGGTTTATCTTCCATCTGCATTACCGATCATATGGATTATGATTTTCCGGATCTCGGCAATGGGATGAACTTTGAATTTGATCCTAGGGCTTATATTGTGGCCTTACAGCAGATCCGGCCGAAATTTCCAAATTTGGAAATCAGACAGGGTGTTGAGCTGGGGCTGAAAGATTCCGCCCTCCCACAGGCATCCGCTTTGATCAACAACTATGACTTTGATTTTGTGATCGGCTCTACCCATCTCGTCGACAACACGGATCCGTATTATGATTCGTTTTGGGAGGGCTACGAAGAGGCTGACGGAATCCGTCAATACTATGAAACAACATTAAACAATCTGCAGCTCGGATTCGACTTTGACGTATATGGACATCTCGACTATATTTTGCGCTATACACCAACCATGCGACAGCTCGGTGATGATATTGCCGCCAAAGATTTTTATCTTGAAAAATGCACCGATCAATTTATGGATATTATAGATGAAATACTGCAGCTCCTGATCGATCAGGGGCGTGGCATAGAAATTAACACAGCAGGCTGGAAATATGGATTAGGACATCCGAATCCTCACGAAAAGATCCTAACCCGCTATTTGGAGTTAGGAGGCGAAATACTATCGATCGGTTCGGACGCCCACGAAGCAAAACATTTAGGATATTCTTTTGAACAAGTTCCGGAAGTTTTGTCACAATGCGGTTTCCGTTATTATACGGAATTCAAAGACCGCAAACCACGAATGATCCCGCTGTCTTGATCAATTTTCAAAAAGAACGGAGATCATTAACAAGCAATTTCAACTGCTTTACCAACTCCTCCATTTCTTCGGGCGTATTATCTGCCCCTAACGTAAACCGTAATGTCCCACGTGCCAGATCCTCACGAAGATGGATCGCCTGCAGCACGTGGGATATTCCTTTATCCCCCGAAGTACATGCTGATCCTGCCGAAGCACAGATCCCCTGCATATCTAAAAGAACGAGAAGAGACTGTGCTTCCACAAATTGAAAACTAATATTTATATTCCCCGGCAAACGATGATGAAAATCCCCATTTAGGCGCAAATACGGAATTTCCCGAAACAATTTTTTTATCGTATCATTACGCAGTTTTTTTACATAGGCAGCCTCTTCTTTCCCATGTTTCATCCCCAATTCGACTGCTTTTCCCATCCCTGCAATACCGGGTACATTCTCCGTACCACTCCGCATATGCCGTTCCTGACTTCCGCCGTGCATAAACGCTCTAATAGGCTGATCTTTCCTGATATACAAAAAACCAACCCCTTTGGGACCGCCAAACTTATGTGCGCTTGCACTGAGCATAGAGATTGCCATGTCATGCACATTGATCCTTAAATGCATATATGCCTGTACTGCGTCCGTGTGAAAACATATATTATACTTGGTCGCGATCTTTCCAATATCATCAATCGGCTGTATTGTGCCAATCTCATTGTTTGCAAACATCACAGAGATCATACAAGTCTCCTCACAGATCGCATCCTCCAACTGATCCAACGAGATCATCCCTTTCTCATCTACCGGCAGATATGTCACCCGCATTCCCTTTTTCTCCAAATACTCACAAGTATGAAGTATGGCATGATGCTCGATCTGAGTAGTAATAATATGCCCTCCCGGATGAAGGTCTGCCATTCCGTGAAGCGCCCAGTTATCACTCTCCGTACCTCCCGCCGTAAAATAAATTTCCTCCGGCTGTGCTCCAAGACTGTCTGCGATCGTTCTTCGTACCTGTTCAATTGCTTTCTTGCTTGTCTCCCCATATTCATAATGTCCTGATGGATTCCCATAATACTCCACAAAATACGGCGTCATCGCTTCTACGACTTCCGGTAGAACCGCCGTTGTTGCACCATGATCCAGATAAATCATTGTAATCTCCGTTTCTGTCCACGTAAATTATACTAATATTTTATGAAACATTTCATATATTGATAACGACCCAAAGAAATATTTTTGCTGCGAACGCAAACTTCCAACGGAGGAATACATGAATTTATTGAAAAGCCGTATCATCCAAGGGACACTATTGCTTACTGCTGCGGGATTTATAACCCGTATTTTGGGATTTTTTTATCGTATTTTTCTTGCCGACAAATTGGGAGCTGCTGTACTCGGAAGTTATCAACTGATCTTTCCGATATTTGCGATCTGCTCCTCAATCTATGGCGCCGGTGTTCAAACAGCTATTTCCCAATTAATTGCTGCAGAACAAGGCAAACGTTCTAAACTTTGTTCTTCTGACTCTCCTACTGCGAAAGGTCTGACAACTTTCCAAAATACAATTGAACAAAATTGTCGAGCTATATTACTGCTTGGGTGTATCCTCTCCTTTCTGCTTGCCGGCAGCCTCACTTTTTGGGTATACACAAAAGCAGATTGGATCGCTGCACGTTTCATTATGGCACCGGAGTGTGCACCTTATTTGCAGATTATGTGCATGCTGTTTCCCTTTTGTGGCGTTGGTGCCTGTATTAATGGATATTACTACGGCATACAAAACGCCACCGTTCCATCTATAACGCAGATTGTCGAACAGATCAGTCGTCTGTCATTCGTTTTTATGCTGCTCATCATCTTTCCGGGCAGCGCTGAACATAACTGCATCATTGCGGTATGGGGAATCGTCGTTGGTGAAATTGTCTCCGCTGTCTATAATGTGTATAAATATATGCATCAGCCAAAAAAGGACAAAGCAAATGCTCTGTCCTCCTTTCGACACGGCTTACGCCATTATTCAGTTCCATTACTTTCATTAAGTACCAGTCTGACCGGCACCAAACTGATCATCGCTTTGCTGCACAGTGCAGAATCTGTTTTTATCGCTGCCGCACTGCGTCAATACGGCTGTTCCACAAAGGAAGCCTTGAGTATTTATGGAATCATATCCGGCATGGTCATGCCATTTATCCTGTTTCCATCCAGTATTACAAATGCCATCGCATTAATGCTGCTTCCTGCTGTTGCAACCTCTTCCTCCGACGGTGACCACGCAAAGGTACACCGCTATTTTTCCACTTCCAACAAATACAGTCTGTTACTGGGTGCTGCCTGCACCGCCTTTTTCATGATTTTTGGCAATTTTCTCGGCGATTTTTGTTTTCACGATCAGACTGCCGGAGAATTCTTACGCCTGTTCTCGCTATTATGCCCATTTCTCTATCTGTCAACAACGCTTACAAGCATTATCAACGGGCTGGGCAAAACCAAAGATACTTTTTTGATCACCTGCGTAAGCCAGAGCATGAAACTTTTTTGTCTCATTGCACTTGTTCCGCATTTCGGCATTATGGCATACATTTATGGCACAATACTCAGTCAGGCATTTATGGCACTGCTCTGTTATCTTACCGCAAGGCACCTGCTCGCATAGTCTGACGATTCCACCACTTAACACCTAATTGCAGCATCGGGCGATTCCACCACTAAACACCTAATTGTTTCGCCTCTTCTTTACAGTGTGATCTCTTCACCGAACACCTGATAGCACAACGCCGTCATTTCCAAATATGCCCCCTGCGTCTCCGGCAGCGACTCAAGATCAGCCATACCGCGCCGCATTCCGTGATAATACCAATTCTGTTCATCCTTTGGTGCACGAAATCGCTTCCAAAGATCGTTCCCCTCCACTTTATAATCTGCCGCCATACTGCGCAGATTCGATAAACTGTCCGCAAGCACCAACATCCGATGTCTCGTAGAACCGTGATACAACTTTCTAATATGTTCCTGTTTGCGTTCTTTCCATGATCTCTCCTTATTTTCGGTATGTTCAACCACAAGATCTGCTACATCATCCCCAAACTGCTCTCTAATCTGTATCGCGGATAGCTTTGTATCCTCTAATGTGTCATGCAGCACCCCTGCAATGCGCAGATTAATATCGGCATGCATGGAAGATAATATTTCTAACACTTCCATCGGATGCACCAGATAATCTAACGCTGTCCCCTTGCGCAATTGTCCCTTATGTGCCATTCCGGCAAGAAGGATCGCCTGATGCAATGCAATCCCCTCTGCCATCTGTTTGTCCATCATCATTTTCTTATTGTCCAAGCCGCTGCTCCTTTCCAGACACAGTGCGATTGTAAATTCCTCTTTACATTTTACCTTACTTTGGCACTTAATACAACAACGCACCTTCCAAAAAGATCACTCGCGGTTTTTGAGGACTTCTGCCGGCTCGATCTTTTGCAAATGTTTTACCAAAAAATGATTGATGGCAAAATACAATGCTATTACGCATACATATAATCCTACATAGATCTGCCATCCAAAATGTATATTACAGCCACTCGCTACATTGCTTACCATCAACGGATACATCGCATCCATCACAACCTTCGCCAACGGAATGCAGACTGCCGTTCCAACAGCGATCACATAAAAGTTTCCATTAAGATACAGTTTGCGAATTTCTTTCATGCGATAGCCAAATATTTTGACAAGCGAGATGCCGAACGCAGAACGATCGATCATCACTTTCATCATCAAATACATTACCACACAAAAGATTACCGCCGAAACGATCAACAATGTATAGATCATGTTCATCATCATGTTTACAAAAATCTCCGATGATTTTTCAATCTCTTGGCGGGATAGGATCGAATACAACTTGCCGGAAGGAATGGATAATTTGCGATCTGAAAAGACCACATTAAAGTAGGTATCCTCCTGACCAAATAGTTCCCGCATGCTGTCTATATTCATAAACACATATAAACCGGCAGAATAATTAGTAACTCCATCTACCGTAAAGGCATAATCTCTTTCTTCCTCTTCATCCGTCAGAATAATCTTGTCACCTTTTCCAAGCTGATATTTCTCAGCGGCAGCACTGGATAAGATCACCCTATTCGCCGATTTCGTGACCTTCGCATCAAAGTATGGATTATCCTTCGTAATACCTAACAGTGTAACATCCAGATTATTACCATACATTTCACGCTTAAGACTCTTCGCAAATCCCGGTGCCCCGTGTGCCGGAACTTTTTCATCCGGATACTTATAGGTATACATATAGGAAAATTTCGTATCTCGTTTGCTCTCAACATTTACATTCTCACACATAACATAGCAATCGAGCGCCAGCATTGTGATCAACATACAGATAAACAAACCAAAAACAACCGTCAAACCGGTTCTCAATTCACGCAGCATCTGACGCAGACGAAATGTCCCAATAAAACCAAACCGATGGATCTGCACCTTTCGCACCGGTGGTTCCTTGGCTTCTTTACGCATCAGGGATAATACCGGTCTGGAAAGCTTTCCACGGATCACAAACCAGTTGACGATCGCTGCCATCACTCCAGGCATCACCAGCGCATAGGCCAAAATATATGGCGCATAAACAGGTGACATCTGCTTAATTGAAAAATACGCATAAGCATCTGCCATCTGGTTCTGTACACCGATTGGAGAATAGCCAATTACTGTGCCAAGCACGCTAAATAACATTGTCACACAGACCGGCAGTGTCAAATAATGACGCAAGAGATCATTTCTTTTGACACCAAGTGCATATAATGCTCCAATAACACTGCTTTCCCGTTCAATACCATGCACAACAAAGACAGAAATCACATAGGCAAATAATATAATAATTATGACTCCGGCAACCAGACCGGCATATTTGTTGATCACCTGATCTTCTGCTGCAGCACCAATACGCGGATTATCTGCCGCTTTCAAAAACTGCGTCAAATTGCTCAGGTCAAACGAAAAATATTCATCAATAATATCATCCGTCTTATTCTTTAATTTGTTCGTTCCCTTTTGTAACTTTCCAGCTCCCTTGGAGGCTTTTGACACCCCCTCTGTATATTCATCTACTCCATCCTTATACGCCTGAAGGCCGATCAACTGTTCTTTCACTGAGGACAACTCTAAGCGAAACAACGCATTGTCCGACTTTTGGTACATGTTTTCTAATTTTGTACGGTAATTATCTTCCGTAAGAGTTCCCTGCAGTCCATATTCCTGCAGAGCATCCGATGCCTGTTGTAAATACGCATCAAATACGTGTGATGCTCCCTTTTGCAGATCATCCTTATGATCCGAAAGCTTCGACAAACCATTCCGCAGTGTCACTGCGCCATCATTTAACTTCTTAATGCCGTCTTGCAGATCATCTTTCTTCTTGCCGGTATGTTTCCAATACTCTTGGAAGTACGTATCATTAATATCAGAGGCATCTACCTTATATTCATTGAGTATCTCCTTGAGTTTTTTATCCGTCATCCCCCTCGACAAACGATACGCGTATACATACTCTTCCGTTTTCGCACTCTTGCCGCTGTCTAATAAACTCTGATAGCCTTCCGATGTTAAAAACGCAACGCCAAACTGTTTGCTGTCTACCGTACTATCACTAATACTTTTCAACGTAGAATTGTAATCCGGTGCACAGCCGATTCCTGTCACCGTGAAAGATTTATCGGCGATCTGAATCGTATCGCCCACCTGAAGTTTTTTCGTCTCGCAATATCTTTTTTCCAACACCAATTCGTTGGATTTGTGTGCCTTATGTCCCTTTTCTACATATACTTTATCGATCAATGTTCTATCCTTAAAGATACGAAGTGTACTGTCATCTTTCACGGAAAAATCCATATAAAAGGTATTTTCTAACTGTACTCCTTTACGTTTTAATTCTCCAATCTGTGTCTTATTCAATGGAACAAACACCGTAAACTGTCCCGCCTCAACATTCTGTTGTTTTTCAAAGTACTCTCCGCCCTGAATGATCGTTTCCGCCGCACCTAACATACTTACAATAAGATACATACTGACAAGTATCAATATCCCCAACGCAAGATAACGAAACAAATTCTCTTTCAGATCACGCAATACTCTTTTTCGTAATACTGTCTGCATAACAATAACCTTGCCTTTCCTTTGCTATATTAAAGATCTTCCAATTCTGCTGCCGGTACTCGCGTTTCATTTTCATAACACTCTCGGATCATGCCATCTTTAATCCGAATAACCTGATGTACCATATTTTTGATCGAATTATTATGCGTGACAATAAGCATTGTTGTTCCATATTTTTGATTGATCTGCTCTAATAACACCAAAATATCTCTAGAGGTATTCGAGTCCAGTGCTCCCGTTGGTTCATCACATAACAGCAATGCCGGATTTTTGATCAGAGCACGTGCGATCGCACACCGTTGCTGCTGTCCACCCGAAAGCTGTGAAGGAAATTTATCCTGATGCTCCGATAATCCGAGAGTTTCAAGCAGATCATCCATATCTAATGGCTGTTTTGTCAAGTACTGACACACCTGAATATTCTCACGAACCGTCAGGTTTGGCACCAGATTATAGAACTGAAAGATAAATCCTAAATTAGCACGGCGATACTCTGCCAAAGCATCCTGTGTCATGCCTGCAATCTGCGTACCATTGACAACAACAGATCCTGAGTCGATCGTATCCAGTCCCCCAATACAGTTCAATAACGTGGATTTACCAGAACCACTCGTTCCTTGAATAACGCACATTTTCCCTTGCTCCACTTCCGTTGTAACGCCACGCAGCACCTGCACTTTACTATCACCGGTGCCATAACTTTTTTTCAGATCCTTTACTTCAATATACATTGCATCCTCCAATCTACTCCGTGCAACTTGCACTCGCCTTAACATAACACTGTTATGTTATCTGTTATTTTTAAGGAGCTATCTCTGAAACAGCTCCTATAGTAACCTTATTTCATCAACATTTTCCAACAGTATTCTCTGACCGTATATCAGGTACGGTCATTGCCCAAACTGCGGAACATTCCATACCAGCCATTCACCATATAATGTGTCGCCTGCTGGATATAACGAAGTGCTTCTTCCTCTTTCTCAATATGCGTGATCATATAAATAAATGTATCGATCTGCATATGGGATATCCAATGTACGAAAGATTCCTCCAACGGTTCCATGCCTAACTTCTCCGTCATCGCATCCGCCAGCATACGATAATGAATCGTAACTACCCGAATCAATTCGTCAACCGCACCCTCCAACGACGATCCCTGGGATCTTGTCAATAACAGCAATGCACTGTCACGCTGCTCATAAAGTGCATGAATGATCATTTTTGAAACCGCCTCATCCTCTGAATAATCACCAGTTTCAAGATCAACAGAGGTGTCCCCGTCTGCCTCAACACGCTCTTTATCAAAATGTTCCTGCATCATACCCTGAATCTGCTGTAAAACGTCACCCACTAAAGAAACAAACAGGTCATCCTTATCTTGAAAGAAAAAGTACAACGCCCCCGTTGTCACTCCCGCCTCACGGCAAATAGACCGCAAAGAAGCTTTCAAAAAACCTTTCTCCATAAATTCACATACTGCACACTGCTGTAAGCGAACCTTTGTCTCTAGTGATGCAGACTCTGTTCCCATCGCAAACTCCATTTCCTCATACCACTCTATGCTCTGTCATGAAATCCCCATGCACATATCCTCAGTCAAAATGCTATTTCACCGACACAGCCGTAACATAACGCTGTTATGTTACTAGAACTTTCCTCATTTGTCAACCCCAATGTACCGATTCTCGCCACAGTCACCGATAATACCTTGTGTACTGTCAATCCGTTTCCAAGCGATCACCTTATTCTTGTCTGTCACAAAATGGTTGTTGCCAAACTGCACAGTAAATGCACGGTTACTCCATTCATACGCACCCACTTGCCACTTCCGTTCGCCATCTCTGCCTTCCCAGATATACACGCAGCGCTCTCCATCATGTGGATAGCCATCCCTGGACGGTATTTTGAAATTGTCGAGCCGAAGTCCCAAGTGTTCCTCCGTTTCCTTTGTGTTCCAAGCAGCGAACCACCCCCGTACTTTCTCTAACAGCCCTTTTACACGTTTATTTGCTGCAAAACCTGCTGCTTCTTTGTCAGATTCATTCGTAAGCTTACTATTTACTTTTGCTGCACTACGGTGTTTCGAATAAGAATATGTTTCTATCGCTTCCAACGCCTTATCAATGGTTGTCCTGCTTAAATATTCGCTTTGAATGTGAAATCCCTTGTCAAAAACCCGCTTACCTTCTTCATTGATATGATAATTATTATGATATAGACACACCTGCCCTCTTCCTCGGATTGGTTGTATCTTCCAAGCATCTTCGCGATCCCATACCATCATCATATTCGGAAAAGCCTCCGTCTGCATTCCACAATCAATATACATATGACGTATTTGTTTTAGTTTGATCTGAAACTGTTTAAATAATTTCAAATACATGGATATATTCTGACTGTCTTTAGCACCCGAACTGATATATGCACGCAATGCACACTTTGGACACTGTTTCATAGATGGCAAATACTGCTTTTCATAAAACAAATCACTATCTGGAATCTCTTTGGCATACAAACAATGCTTGTCATGAAGTATTGATTCTTTTTCAGAATAAATATATTTCACTGTCTCATCACTCATAATCCGATTACGAAATCTTGAAATTGCAGCATCTTTATTTACTGCCACTGATTGTTTTTCTTTTTTGGACTTTTTTTTCTTTGCCACGATCTACATCCCCCCATTCTTCTTTTTATTATCTGATATTTCAAAACATCTGTCAATACCATCTCCTATATGTTACAATATTGCAAAAAGGAGGCTGCTATGATTACTATTGATTTAATCACGGGATTTCTTGGTGCAGGCAAGACTACGTTTATTCGAAAATATGCGACTCACCTGATGGAGCAGGGCTTAAATATTGGTATATTGGAAAATGACCATGGTGCAGTCAATGTGGACGCCATGCTGCTTCAGGACATTTTAGGAGAACATTGCACATTGGAAATGGTTGCAGGAGGCTGCGATGCAGACTGCCACAAACGCCGTTTCAAAACAAAATTGATCGCAATGGGAATGTGCGGCTATGACCGCATTTTAGTGGAGCCGTCCGGCATTTTTGATATGGATGAATTTTTTGACGTATTGCACGAAGATCCGTTGGAACGCTGGTATACCATTGGTAATGTTATTACTATTGTGGATGTTTCCCAGCCACTCCCTCTCTCCGAAACATCACGTTATCTTCTCGCTTCGCAAGCATCCGAAGCCGGAACCATCATTTTCAGCCACATGGATGATGCGAATGACGCACAGGTAATGGCTATGAAGAATTATCTTTTTGACACCTATCATGAAATCAAAATACAAACATTACCAAAACAAGTTATCATCGACAAGCCACTGGATCAGTTAAACGATTCTGATTACAAAGCGATCATGACTTCCGGCTGGCATAATGCCGAGTATACCAAATTATGGTTTGACACCGACAAATCCTATGACAGTCTCTATTTCATGAATATGGACTTTTCAGCAGAATTTCTAGAAGAATCCTGCCCAAAATTATTTCAAGATCCGAACTGTGGTAACATTTTCCGCATTAAAGGATTTCAACAGCTTCCTGATGGAAGCTGGCTGTCGGTAAATGCCACCAAAAATCAGACGGTGCTTACGCCCGTCCCAAACGGTCAGGCAATCCTCATCATTATTGGTGAAGATCTCCATCAAGATGTCATCGAACGCTACTGGGGAAGGAGTTATGTATGAGTATTTCATTATCGGAACATTTTACGTATAAAAAATTATTGCGATTCGTATTTCCATCTATCATAATGATGATCTTTACGTCCATATACAGCGTTGTTGACGGATTGTTTGTATCTAATTTTGTTGGTAAAACAGCCTTAGCCGCTATCAATCTGATCATGCCATTTATTATGGGAATTTCCGCATTAGGCTTTATGATAGGAACCGGCGGCAGTGCCATTGTTGCCAAAACACTGGGCGAACAAAAAGAAGAGAAAGCCATCGAATACTTTTCTCTTCTGGTATATGCCACTGCCATTGGCGGCCTTATTTTATCGCTGCTCGGTATCATCTTTACCCCGGCTATCGCACGCATGCTCGGTGCACACGGTGAGCTACTTAAGAATTGCACTTTATATGGTCGTATCTCTTTTATTTCCATGACCGCTTTTATGATGCAAAATGTTTTTCAAAGCTTTTTTGTGACTGCCGGCAAACCAAAACTTGGATTGTATGTGATCATCAGTGCCGGAGTCACAAATATGGTTCTTGACTTTTTGTTTATTGCTGTATTTCATTGGGGAATCGCCGGAGCCGCCATTGCTACTGTATGTGGTGAATTTATTGGTGGTATTTTTCCAACATTTTATTTCAGCCGTAAAAATTCAAGCTTACTGCATCTTGGCAAAACAAAATTTCATGGCAGAGTACTTCTCCAAACCTGTCTAAACGGCTCCTCCGAATTGATGACCAATGTATCCAACTCTATCGTAAGCTCTCTGTTCAACTTACAGCTTATGAATTATGCCGGTGAAAATGGTGTCGCTTCCTATGGCGCAATTATGTATGTCAATTTCATTTTTATATCCACGTTCCTTGGTTACTCCATTGGAAGTGCTCCGATCATCAGTTATCATTATGGTGCTGCAAATCACCAAGAGCTTAAAAATATATTTCGAAAAAGCATATCTTTGATCGCCGTATGGGGCATTGCATTAGTCGGTGCGGCAGAACTATTAGCACCTTATATCACCAAACTTTTTGTTGGTTATGACGCCAAACTTCACGCAATGACCCAGACCGGTTTCCGCATCTGCTGCCTCGTCTATCTGATCAATGGATTTAATATTTTTGGCTCCTCATTCTTTACGGCTTTAAATAACGGTCCATTATCCGCCTTGATCTCGTTCCTGCGCACGCTGATCTTTCAGATCGCAGCTGTACTGCTGCTTCCTCTGCTCTTTGGCATCATGGGCATCTGGTGGTCTATCAATGCAGCTGAACTACTCACACTCTGTGTCACTCTGATGCTATTATTTACAATGCGTGGGCGTTATCATTATGCCTAAACGCGATAGATCTCAACACCGCCAAAAGTGATCTTGCCTTCGAAAATAATGGTCGGTCCTACCGTTGGCGCTGCAGCCTGCTGCTCTTTCAACCCTCCAAAGGTACAGCCGGTTTGATCCACGATATTCCAATCTGCAGGAATATAAAAATTCACTCCTGCAAAATGAATATCCAGCGTGATCACCGCTGTGCCGGAAGGAATATTCACTCCTGTCATATTCACTTCCATTCCACAGAAGGTACAATCCACAAGCGCACTTTTGAAATTTGCAGACTGCAGATTCTTTTTCGTTCCATTAAACAATCCACTCAGTACAATATGTTCCCCTTGCATATTTGAATCGTAAAAGCCTTGGCTCGCTCCGGAAGTGTCCATATTTTCGCCCATCTGTCCCTCATACTGCTCCTGCTGTCGCTCAAACTGCTCTCCATAACGTTTTGCTCTTTTGCGGTTACGATATGCAGAGGCATGATCTCCAAAAAGCATATTTAATCCTATCGTTCCAAATAATGCCGCCATCAGGATCGACCAGGAAGACATGCTTTCCAATCCTATATAACGACGAAAAACAATAAATAAAATTGCCAGCGAAAACAGCATCCCACCAAATTCCAGATCGATCGCAGCTTTTATAAATCCGGTAATACAAAGCAGTCCAATGATGATCCGTACAATACTAACATCCGGTGCCATCCCAACACTCCGCATTAAAATATAAATCGCTGCCATTAAAAATACAACACCCCAAAATAAATTATCTTTATTCATAGTCTCTTCCTCCTCTACTCTGTCTTGATCGTAATATTTCCCATATCTACATCGGCTTTTATCTGCTGATAGGATTCATATCCCTCTATCTGCTGATCCTTTTGTGCCGTATATTCATTGCTAACACCACTGTTTTTATTTTGACCGACCGAAATGAGTCCTAGATCAGCACTTAAGTCATATGCATATGCCTCCTGCGGTCCGTCAAAATCCATCTTAAAATTACCGGCATCAATGTCTACATTTACATCATATATATGACTGCCCTTCATATCAACATTCCCGGCATCTGCCTCAACCTCTATGTGGTCCAAACTGCAATCTTTCACTTGGACATTACCGGCATCCACACTAACACTTGCTTCACCACCGGTAAGTCCTGTCAAATGAATATCCCCTGCAGACATATTTACAGCAAGCTTTCCATGATCATACATCGCCGCCGGAATCTTGATCGTCATAGAATAACTGCGCTTCCAAGTGCGCTGCGAAAACAAATGAAACGATCCTGTGGACTTACTTTTTACGGTAAGCTTACCATCTTTGTAAGATATCCGAGGCTGCTTATTGCTTTTGCCATCATAATGTATATCGGGCTTTGTAATATCATCATCAACCTCGATAGCAATCTTCCCTGCATTTTCTTCCACATCAATGGCACGAATCTTATCTGTGGAAGAAATTTTTTTCAATATCTGTGTAAAATCTTCTTGTTGTCTGTCCGTATTTTGGTACACAGTGTTTGAGAAATCAGAAACCACAGCAAGTATTGCTGTTGTAATCAGAAGTACGCCAAGAAAGACTCCGGCAGGAAAACGTTTTTTCTCAAATAGCGGCTGTGTGCCTGCTCCATAATAATTCTTTCCACTGGTCTGATATGCTCCTGCATGATTTTTTACAGCCTTGGACAAGTCTTTGTAACGATTTTTCACACTACCACCATATACAAAACAATATACCGCTATTCCCACAATGAATAAAACGCTGCTATCCATTATTTCCTGTATCAGTGCATTGTCTATATAATCAGAAAACATAGAAGGTATCACACTAAACACACACAACGGTACGCCCAAGCACAACAAAACAAACCGCTTGTTTTCGTCCTTTTTTCCCCGTATCATTAGATAAGAACCTGCCTGCTCATCCAGATTAATGGTAAAATGTTTGATCTTTGCATAGCGTTTATGACAATTGGAGGCCATAATAAACAACAGCACTGCAATTCCCACGAACAGGAATAAGGAACCATCCATAGCGTCTGATAGGATATTCGTTATGTACCCCTCTTCCACTGCACCATCACTAACACTTGACAAAAGCGGACTCCAAATACAAAGCATCACTCCAAGGGCAATCATTCGAGCATGCTTACGTCCATCCGAAAGATACCTCCGCACCTCTTCTAATCCCCAACGGGAATCGGATTGTCTGCTTGTGTCATCTGTAGTGGAGTTTCCCATTGTCTCTGACTGCGTCTGCTCCTGATTCACAAAACCGCCAATCCCTAACTCCTCCGCAAGTTCATCCAGATTGCCAAATTCCGAGATTACCGTTCCCACAGCCTCTTTCTCTGACATTCCTTCCTGCATTAATTCTTCATATTTATCTTCCATCATCTCCATCAATTCCGCTTTCGCACGCAATACCTGCGGCGTCTCCGGTAGATTCAAGAACATATTATGTAAATATTCCCTAATTGCCTCCATGCTCTACTTCATCCTTTCCTGACAATAAATTTGTCAATGACTTCCTTCGTCACTTCCCATTCCTTGCATTTTTCTTCGTAATACGCCATTCCCTCTGGCGTCACTCGGTAATAGGTCCGCCGCTTTCCATTTGTCTCATTTCCGGAAAAAGATTCGATGTATCCGTTTTTCTCCATACGGGTAAATGCCGAATACAACGTTGTCTCTTTGATAATATACTTTTCCTCAGAAATCGTCCGAATCTGTTTAGAAATCTCATATCCATACGAAGGATTCTGCTGAAGGAGATACAAAATGATCGTATCATTGTATCCGCGAATGACATCACTGCTGATCAAATTCCTGCCTCCTCTCCGTCATACCACGACTGTCGTAGTACGTCTGTCGTAGGTAGAGCATATCATAATTACTACGACAGGTCAAGTAATATTTTACATAGACCTTTTACAAAATAACTGCTATCTGATACACTGCAATCGGAAGCACTCCATTGCAATAGCGACATATAATTGCGAAACATTACGGAATATATAGAAAGGAACAACAGCATATTATGACGGCTTTACAACAACAATTATTTGATTTACAAGACTTAAAATATCGGGATTTTCATGCCAAGCTGCTGCCGGGTATAGACAAAGAAACGATCATCGGGATTCGAACGCCCATTCTACGCAAATTTGCAAAAGATTTTGCCGCACAGGAAGAATCCGCACAGTTTCTTCATGAGCTTCCGCATCATTATTACGAAGAAAACAATCTCCATATGATGCTCGTAGCAAATATCAAAGACTTTGAGAATTGTTTGAAAGAAATCGAACGCTTTCTGCCCTATATTGATAACTGGGCAACTTGCGATCTGCCTGCGCCCAAATGTTTTGCCAAAAATAAAGAAGTTCTTCTCGAACACATCAAAGAATGGATTCATTCCACTCATACTTACACCATCCGGTATGGTATGGAAATGTTAATGCGTTTTTACTTGGACGAAGATTTTCGTCCGGAATATCTCAAACTTGTCACCGATACCACATCCGATGAATACTACGTCAACATGATGATCGCATGGTATCTCGCCACTGCACTGGCAAAGCAATGGGATGCGACAATTCCTTATATCGAAAAACGCATCCTCCCTGCATGGGTGCATCACAAAACCATCCAAAAGGCAGTGGAAAGCTACCGGATCACGAACGAACGGAAATGCTATCTAAAAACATTTCGGTAGTATGAACAACAGAGCCGACATCCAAATGGTGTTCGTACAAATAAGCATCTGCAATGCGTACTTTGCCCCAGACTCCATGATCGCCGTCCAAAGATACGGTCACCATCGGTTCTGCTCCCTCCGGTCTTCCCTCACAGCCAAAATCATCCTCTACAATCTCTGTGATCGTATACGCTTTTCTCTCTGGAAAAAGCACGGATTGTTGTACCGAATCATGCGATCCAATCATCTTTTCCATCCAGATCATATCATACCAACGACCAAATTTATAACCACAATGATGAAAAGTTCCTACCGTCTCAAATCCAAGATGTCTATGGAACTGCTCACTGTTTTTTGTCAGATATTCATCTTCCTGCTGCGGATAGCCGATACAGGCGTATACATTAAGAATCCCCATACTGCGCAACTGATCTACCAATGCTTCATACAACCTGCGGCCCAAACCGCCTTTTCTCGCTGTATGCGACATATAAATCGTGAGTTCACTCGACCAATCATATGCCTCTCTTGGATTAAACGCTCCTGCATAAGCGTACCCCTGTATGACGCCATCTTCCTCAATCACCAGATACGGATACTTCTGCATCATAGTTCCCATGCGGCGTCGAAACTCTGCTACCGTAGGCACTTCATATTCAAAGGTGATCGCTGTTTTCTCTACATAATATTGATAGATACGAACCAGCTTGGATGCATCATCCAGCCTTGCCGTTCTTATCGTAATGTCACTCATGATAGGTCACTCCAATTCCTTTTTCCAAATTTCTCCAACAATCTCATCGATTCATACAATACTGACAGCCACCCGCCTGTCCCAGACAATTGGCGCAGTCCTTGCAGTCAGCTAACAGTTCCTCCTTACTGATCAGATACACACCGACCAGACTCATGATCGGATACAACATATCCTCCTGCCACTTCACGCCAACTGTATCAGCCTCAAGAAACGAGAGCAATTTAGGAGCCACATCAATGTCCATTCCATAATATCCCGGTCCAAAAGACGGACTGCAGTATTGTTTCTGAAGGACACTGTGTTTACGTTCCAAATAGTCCTGTATCTGTTGTCTACAGACATCCATACAGGCAATCTGAAATACTTCCAAATAATATTTAGCAAGCAGCGACTCTCCCTCGTCTACATTGATATCCGGTGCATGAAATGCATAGATATAGCCATTTTCCACTTGGCTGCGATCGATCCGCTCTAACACATTGCATCGGATCTCCTGTCCGCCAAACTGAAATTTTCCGTCCTGCACACAAGACTTATCAAATGGCTGCAACATCACTTCTACCCGATACAAATATTTATGTTTTTGCAACAGATTGGTGACTGCACTTACCGCAGTAGATCGATGCTCCCTTTTCATCTCCTCGTCCATTTGATGCCATCCGGCAATCTCTGCAATCCGCTCTAAAATTTCATTCCAAAAACTGCGAATCGATAACTCCAACACCTGATCTTGTCTGCCAAGCTGATGCATGATCTCATCATACATCTCCGGTCGATGCACTACTGTACAATTACTACAGTCCTTGATCTTACATCCTCGCCCATCAACCAGATAAGACGGATTTCCAAGACATTTCTCCCGCAAATATAGCGGACAATAGCAAAATAGACAGTTAAACTTTTCCACATCTTCTACCGCATGACATGGAAAAAATTCACACGCTCTATTTTGAAAAAAACGATAACTTGCGTCACGCAATGGTAACTCTCCTTTCGCTCATCACTTGAGATAGTGCACAACTGACGACTTCATTCTAGCAACCTCAGCATTATGTGTATGATAATTTCTAACTTTCAAAAAAGTATTTCTAAAAATTAAATTACTTCTTAAATTTATATTTTCCTTTTCCATAACCGAATACTGGTTCAATAAGATCCGCCTGCACCAAATTGGAGAGAAGTTTCGAAGCACCTGAACTTTTCAACTCAAGAAGCTGCATAACTGCACTTCTTCCAAACACCTCGTCAAAACCAAACTTCTCAAAGATTCTATGAATATGAACCGTTGTTTTAACAGAGAAATCCCTGCCTTTCACAGAAAGTATGCTTTCAATGTCCACTTTTGTATCTTGAATGTCCACTTTTGTATCTTGAATGTCCACTTTTTCCTTCTCAATGTCCACTTTTGTATCTTGAATATCCACTTTTTCATTATTCAAAAGTCCGCTTATGTGAAGATTTCGATTTTGAAGTTCATTTTTTTCGTTCAAAAGCATGTTTCGAAGAAACACTTCCAGATATTCTGTTGTTTCGTGAATACCTTTTTGCAGGTTCGTATAGTTGGCACGGACAAGTGCATTTCTAAAATACCACGCATTTTCTGCAAAAATATCATTGGTTGCGACAAAGCCAAGTGTTCTCAAATATTTAATAAAGAATACAGCTGTTGTTCTCGTATTGCCTTCTCCGAAAATATGGATCTGCCATAACCTTGAAATAAATACCGCAAGATGATGAAGAATCTCATCCATTGAAAGACCTTTATAGCTAAAATCTTTCTCCTGTGAAAAATCATATTCAAGCGTTGCTCTCAGTTCAGAAGCACTGCCGTACACAACAGTCGCCCCATCAAGTACCCATTCTTTCTTTGTGATATTATAATCTCTAATCTTTCCAGCATGGTTGTAAATCCCCTGAAAGAGTTTGCGGTGGATAGAGATATACTCATTCGGAGAAAATGAAAACGCTGATTCAGAAAGGATTTCTGCAATACGAGAAGAAACCTTATCCGCCTCTTCGGTACGCGCATCATCAGATAAATGTACTGGTCTTTCTTCATAGTAGCTGTCAATAAGACTCTGAGCTTCTTTCATTGTAATTTTGCCTTCAATATTCTGAATGGCAGTATCAATCAAATATTTAGATGGTTTGAGTCCGTCCACCGCCTGAAGTCCGATTGCTGTACTCCAAGCATAACCCTTATGCGCTTTATCCGATTCAGATTCTCTTAAATATTCCTTAAATGGGTCTTTTTCCATATCCACTGCCTCGTTTTCCATAGTTTCATATTGCCTTTGCATCTGTAATCAATTCGGCCTCAATTGGACGTCCAATCACTTTCAGCTACATCCAGTTTCTTTACCAGCATATCCTTAAGAACAATAAAAGCCGGAATAAAACTGTCACGTATCAGCATAATCATTTCATCAATTTCATCTTCATTATAAATATGGACAGAAGTATTGCGTTTTTTCAGCATAAGCAGCCACACCTCAGAATCATTGATAAATCCAATTTTATAACCAAGCTGCAAGATTTCACGAGGCGAACCGGTAGCAGCACCTTCCACACTATGCAGTCTCATAATTTCCTGCAATGCTTTCCATGCAAGTTCAAAAGTTAGATTAAATTGTCCAATAATCCCTGTTCGATATATATCATTACTTTCTGCAAGTTTAAAATCCGCCTCTGCCAATATAGACAGACTATTTGTAAAGTTTTCAAGTTTTTTCATAAATTATAACACCATCCCTTTCTATTTCTTGTTTCAATTCATCTGAAATTTTTACATCTGCTCGTACGACATCAAACATAAGAAGAGAATGCATATTTTCCTTGACATCCCAATAAAAATGTTCAAAATCTCCACCATATACTGCGATATCTATATCACTTCTTTCTGTATTTGTGCCTCGTGCACGGGAACCAAACAGTATAATTTTTGTGACAGAATACTTCTTCGCAAAAAAAGAAAGTTCCCTCAATATTCGATCTGGAAGATTATATTTCATATTTATCATCATATAAAAATCTCCTTGTAAATAAAATCAATACTCTGTATAGTATATCGTCATAATTTTAGGAAACTAAACAAATCAATTTTCCTTTTATTATATCTTTACATACTCTGCTTCATTCCCGTGTTTTTGAATCAAACCCATCAAATCATCCGCCTGCATCCAAATGGTTGCTGTATTGTCGTTTGGATGAACACCAATTTTATTTCCAATAAATTCTTCATCCAGATAGAAATGAACTCTGCTTTCTGTATCATTTAAAATACCAAGAGGAGTTACCGCCCCCGGCGTCAGTTCCATAATAGAAAACAACTCTTCTGTCGAGGCAAAGGAAAGTGCACGAAGTCCATGCTGTCTGCGAAATCCCTTTAAATCAACTCTTTTATTTGCTCTTTTCCTCCACACACTTCGATTTATATTTTTTTCTCTATAACATTTATTTATCGGAATTTATCAATTCGTTTAATGCTGTATACTCTCTCAAATACATGCCACTTCGCATCTCATGAATTCCCTTATACGAATCATACTGTGAGAAAATATTTTTGATTTCCGATATCTCAAGCCACCTTGGTTCCATACCAACTTGTATTTCTCTTTCGGTCTGTTTTATTTCCGTTGTGCCTATTGCTTTGCAGATAAAATACCGATTAACCCATTTCCAGTCCCCATAATATTCATCAATTTCTAACAAGCACTGTGAGGTTTCTACTACTATACCTGTTTCTTCAGCAATTTCCCGAATGCAGCACTCTTCATCACTTTCATTTCTTTCCAAACCTCCGCCGGGAATCATCCACTGATTTGTCTTTGCTTCATATGAAAGTAAGATACGTTCTCCATCTATAACTATACCTCTGCAGGCAGTTCTGGTTTTATCCCAATTACCACAATAATTTTCTCCGACAATTTCTATCGTTTTCATTTTCGTTCATCCTCCAATCACTTTTCGTGTATACGTTTCGTCATCTGTTTTATATAAAAAACCATTTTTAACACAATGATTTATTAGTCTTACAGCATTGCTATCATTAGCATATTTTTTTCAATGTCTTTATCAGGTTTATCGTATATAAAAATTAACTGAAATGAATGCCATCTTAGATTAATATATGGATACAAATAATGCCCAAACTTCTTTTTTTAGCATAAAGTTCTCAAAATTAGATTCTTTTATACTTCCATCCTCATTTTCCTCATAAATAATCTTGTTTAAATATTTCATTATTACCTCCTTAATAAAACGAAATTTATCATCACATAATATGTATTCATACATTTTTCTTTTCACATCATCATTATATCAATACCCCTCCCATACCGCAAGAAAAAGTTCTTTCCCCTTATCTATACTTTCTTTCAAATTTTATTTGTATAAAGAAAGCACCAAATAATTTATAATTTCATTGGTGCTTGTCTTATAAATTCCAACCTTGATATTGTATTGTTACCACATAAACAGTTTTGTTCGGTTCATCAATACGAAAAATGGCAATATAGTTATCAATCAATAACTGATGATAGCCTTTTGCAGCATATCTACCCTCATTTCACTCTTGGTGAGACTGTGGAAAAGTCTCTAAACCTAAAATAGCTTTCTTAATTCTGTCAACTTGTCCTTTAGCATTTTCAGGAGC
>ENA-OURU01001389-OURU01001389.1-human-gut-metagenome-genome-assembly--contig:-NODE-1389-length-30389-cov-5.973067_pt1 | contig 30389 bp, 29 predicted proteins | sample MGYA00242137_ERZ509064 | MGnify/ENA primary metagenome ERZ509064 (study PRJEB26280, sample SAMEA2338777) | human gut metagenome | biome: human gut; feature: human-associated habitat; material: faeces...
GGGGGCGCTGCAGGCCCTGGACGGGGGGCTCACCCCCGACGCGGCCCTCACCGATGTGGAGGAGGCCATGAGCGCTCTGGGGGAGCTTACCGGGCGGACCATCCGGTCCGACCTGGTGGAGCGGATCTTCTCCCGGTTCTGCGTAGGGAAATAAACAAAAAGCAAGGGTGCGGTGATGGACCGCACTCTTGCTTTTTTGTTTTGCGTGACTGCATAGGCAGTTTGCCGTCAAGGCAGCAAAAAAGTTTTACTTTCCACAAGTGTGTATTCACGCTCATATTGCACGGGAGGCAGTCGCTCCGCTTGCCAAAGTTTTGCGTCTATCGGGGAACAATGATTTTGGAAAGTGAGAAATGCTGCCAAAACAAGCATCAGAAAAACAATTAATTTCTTTACCATACATTTGCTCCTTCTATAGAGGCAATCTGTGATCGCTTTTCATGTGTGGAGGAGGATACTTCTTTGCAAAACAGGTTATCTGACGTCAAAAATCTATACAAATAGTAATATAAGCGTAAAATTATACAAAAATTATTCAAGATAACTGCTGTCGAAGCTGTAGGGCAGCAGGTCCTTCAGTGTCAGCTCCAGCGTTTTGCCCGCCTGGTTCACCAGGATCACCTCCATGGTCAGCTCCGGGTTGAACTCCGCCAGCACCTGGCGGCACACCCCACAGGGGGCAGTGAACCGCTCTGTCCGGGCAGCCACAGCGATACGGGTAAATTTCAGATGGCCCTCGCTGACCGCTTTGAACACGGCGGTGCGCTCAGCGCAGTTGGTGGGGGTGTAGCTGGCGTTTTCGATGTTGCAGCCGGTATATACCGTGCCGTCGTCGCATTCCAGGGCCGCCCCCACAGGAAAGTGGGAGTAGGGCACATAGGCCATGTCCAGCATGGCCACCGCTTTGGCGCACAGTTCCTCTTTTGTCATGTCGGTATGTCCTCCTTGTCTCATATTCTGAAAGAGCCCTTTACTGCCAATTCACGCCGTAGTCCGGCCGGGCATCCAGGTCGATGATCTCCCGGACGTCGTAGAACTGGCCATAGCGCTGGTCTACATATTTGCTGCGCAGGGTAGTGCCGTCGGGGTGGAGCCGGTCGCAGATGACAGCGCAGATGTCCTTTTTAATGGCGCTGAAGCTCTCGATCCCCACGGAACACAGGATGCGGAAGCCCTGGCTCTGGAGGTACTGGAACACCGGGCCGGTCTGCTTCCAGTCGTCACCGTCAGGCCGCTCCCCGTGGGGGTAAAACAGGACATTGGTGGGGCCTACCAGACTGCCTACCTCGTCAAACCACCGCTGGGTGTCCCGCTGGATCTTCTCCATGCTCAGGGTGCCCAGACGGATGTGGCCGAAGGTGTGGCTGCCGAAGGTCCAGCCGGTGCGTTTGAGTTCGGCAATAATGGGCTTTACCGCCTCGATCTCCGACTGGCGGAAGGCTTCCATTTCATCCGTCCATTCGATGGTGCTGTCTGTCTGAGTACGATAGCCCAGGATGCCCTCATAGCCGGTGACGCTCAGACAGGCCTTGGCTCCGAAGGGGGAGAAGTCCGGGTGCTCCTCCACGAACTTGTCCAGCATGGGAATGGCGTCCAGATCCCGGCTCACCACTTCGTTGCCCTGGGGGTCCTTGCCCCAGGAGGCGATCTTGCCGTCCTCGTCCAGGATCAGCTTGTAGGCAAAGCCGTTTTCCAGCATATATTCGTAGTAGTTGGTGTCGTCGTAGGAGAGGATTAGAGGCTTTTTGCCCTCCGGCAGGTAAAGAGTGTTGCGGACCATTACCGCGTTGCCGTTTTCATCGGTGGTTTCGCTCCACACGTCGGCAATGTCCACCAGGACATAGCCCCGCTCATAGACGCTCTCCAGAATCCGGGAGAACTCCGTGGCAGTGACCATGTAGTCGTCCAGGCCCTTCTCCTGGCTGTCTCCGTCAAAGGCCAGCTCCGGATAGGCGATGACCGGATGGAAGAAAAGATGCTCCACGATACCGTCATAGGCGGTATAGGTCACGCCGTCCCGGACGCCGCCCTCGGGCATGACGGTGGGGTCATAGATATGGTAGGGCTCCGGTTCCGGCTCTGGTTCTGGCTCCGGCTCCGGAGACGGCTCCTCCTGACCGTTTTCACCGGTATGGTTCCCTGCGTTGTTTCCGCCGCTGTTGTTCCCTGCGCCGCAGGCGGCAAGGCTGATCAAAAGGATCAGAGCCAGCAGCAGGGCGGTGATTTTTTTCATGGAAAGACCTCCTGTGGGCGGCACATGCCGCCGGGTATTTTTCCTCAGTATACCATATCACTGGTTACAAACCAACCCTGCCGTTGGGGAAAAGGGTAACAAACAGGTGACAACTTTTGCCGGAATTTGTCGCAGTCAAGGGGGGAGGGCAGCGCCGGTACAGGGACGCCCGGGAAATCGGTTGCCTCTCTGAGGTCATTGTGGTACAATAATACAATAGATAGGAATCGCCTGCAGAAAGGAGAGTAGAACCGCTGTGAGGAGCGAAAAAGGTTTCCGGCCTGAGGAGGACGTGGTGCTGCTGCTGAACAAAGGCAAGCAGGGCATGTTTCACCTGGTGTTTGGCCGGACGGGCGTCATCATCCTGTTGCTGCTGCTGCAGATCGTGCTGCTGGTGCTGGCATTTGTAAAGCTGCAGGAGCTGTATTTCGGATCTGCTGTGCTGCTGTCTGTGGTGGTGGCACTGGTGGAGATCAGCCGCCGGGGGAATCCCAGCGTCAAGCTCAGCTGGGTGCTGCTGACCATGGCGGTACCAGTGTTCGCTATCCCGTTTTATATTCTGGTCAATGCGGATCTGGGCCACCGGCTGGCCCATCTGCGGCTGCGGGAGATCGACCGGGAGACCTCCAAATACGCCCCGCCCCGGCCGGATATCCGGGAGGAGCTGGCGGAGCGGGACCCCGGCGCGGCCCAGCTGGCCGCCTATCTGGAGCGGCGTGCCGGCTTCCCGCTGTATAAGAACTCCGATGCCAAATACTTCCCCCTGGGGGAAGATATGTTTGAGGAGGTACTGGTACAGCTGGAAAAGGCCCGGAACTTCATTTTCATGGAGTATTTCATTATTGAGGAGGGCTACATGTGGGGCCGCATCCTCAGCGTCCTGGAGCGGAAGGTGAAGGAGGGCGTGGAGGTCCGGGTCCTCTATGACGGCACCTGCGCGGTGACCAAGGTACCCTATCAGTATCCCCAGGAGCTGCAGAAGCTGGGCATCCAGTGTAAGATGTACGCCCCCCTGCGGCCTATGGTCTCCACCCACTACAACAACCGCGACCACCGGAAGATCCTGGTGGTGGATGGCCGGGTAGCCTTTACCGGCGGCATCAATCTGGCGGACGAGTATATCAACCGCCGCCGTCTCCACGGCCACTGGAAGGACACCGCCGTGATGCTCTCCGGAGAGGCGGTCCGGGGCTTTACCCTGATGTTCCTGCAGATGTGGAATGTGGATACCCGGGGTGTGGAAAATTACGAGCGGTATCTGAACGCATCCTTTCCTGTGGATGCGCCCGGATTTGTCCTGCCCTACGGCGACCGGCCCTTTGATACGGAGCTGGTGGGGGAGACGGTGTATATCGACATCCTCAACCGGGCCCAGCGGTATGTGCACATCACCACCCCGTATCTGATCGTGGACAATGAGCTGCTCACCGCTCTGACCTACGCCGCCAAGCGGGGCGTGGAGGTGGTGCTGATCGTGCCGGCCATCCCGGATAAGACCTATGTCTACGCCCTCAATCAGACCTACTATCAGGAGCTGATCGAGGCGGGTGTGGAGCTGCGGGAGTACACCCCCGGCTTTGTCCACGCCAAGATGTTTGTCAGTGACGACACCACCGCTGTGGTGGGCAGCATCAATCTGGACTACCGGAGCCTCTACCTCCACTTTGAGTGCGCGGCCCTGCTCTATGGCTGCGCCGCTGTGGCGGATGTGGAGCGGGACATCCAGGAGACAAGGGAGAAGAGCCGGGCCATCACCCTGGAGGACTGTAAACGCCGCAAGCTGATCTGGCGGTTCCTGGGCTGGATCCTGCGGCCGCTGGCCCCGCTGATGTAAGGATGGTAAGATGGTAACAGCCCCCGCAGGCCGGCGGATGTCTCCGCCGGCCTGCGGGCTTTTCCCCGAAGGGGGAAGATATGAGGAGGAAAGAACGATGAAATCTGTCCCTGGAATGTTTGACCTGCACTGCGATACCCTGACCCGATCCCTGTACCGTCCGGCAGCCACCGGACACGGCCCTCTCAATGAGCCCAGCGCCCAGCTCTCCCTGGACCGGATGCCGGCGGGGAAGCGATGGGTCCAGTGCTATGCCGTTTTTGTCCCCGATGACAAGCGGGGAGCAGAGGGGGCGGCCTTCTTTGACCACTGGGCGGCGGTGTTTGCCCGGGAAATGGAGCGGGAGGCCCACCGGGTGAGCTGGTGCCGCAGCGGCCGGGAGCTGACGGAGACCCTGGACGCCGGGAAATTTGCCGCTCTGCTGACGGTAGAGGGTGGCAGCGCTCTGGGGGGAGAGCTGGAGCGTGTGGAGACCCTGTGGAACGCCGGGGTGCGGATGATGACCCTCACCTGGAACGGGAAAAACGAGCTGGCCTCCGGCCATGATACTGCTGAGGGCTTCTCTGCCTTTGGCCGGGAGGCGGTGGCGGCCATGGAGGAGAAGGGCATCCTGGTGGATGTGTCCCACCTCAACGACCGGGGCTTTGAGGAGCTGCTGGGCATCGTGAAAAAGCCCTTCGTGGCGTCCCACTCCAATGCCCGGTCTGTGTGCAAGCACCGGCGGAACCTGCCTGACGACTTTATCCGGGAGATGGTGAAGCGCCAGGGCCTCATCGGCCTGAATTACTGCCAGAGCTTTCTCTCCGACGAGGGACGGGGGAATCTGGAGGACCTGTGGCGCCACGTGGAGCGGTTCCTGGAGCTGGGGGCGGAGAAGTGTCTGGCCCTGGGCTCCGACTACGACGGGGCGGACATCCATCCGGACCTGGACGGCGTGGAGAAGGCGCTGGAGATCTATCCCTTCCTGCTGGAGCGGGGCCTCTCGGAGGAGACGGCGGGAGACATCCTCTTCGGCAATGCCTGGCGGTTTTTCCAGCAGGCCCTCTCCTGAGACAGGGAACTTTTTCCCGCGGTTTTCGTCTGATGACCACGGCAGGGTGGAAAATTTAACCCTGCGCTGTCAAAAAAGGACTTGAAAAGCCGGTTGGTCTGTGGTATAACAGCGCCTGACTGACAAGTGATACAAAGAAATGGGCGGCGAGGGCGCCGCCTTGGGAGACCAACCTATGGAAAAACACAGCCAATCATTTTTCTCGGCGGATGACGCCAATTACCTGGCCCGGGCGGAGGCCGCGGACCGGGCCAACGAGTATCTGTACCGGGTGCTGGACATCGGGCAGTATATGCTCCAGAGCGGGGCGGAGATCAGCCGTGTGGAGGACAGTATCCGCAGGCTCTGCACCTCCTTCGGAGCGGAGCGTACCGATGTGTTCACCATCACCTCCAGCATCATTGTGACCATCTACGCCCCCCAGTTCGGGGCGGTGACCCAGACCCGGCGGGTAGGAGGACAGCAGTATGACCTCCACCGTCTGGAGCTGCTCAACCAGCTCAGCCGCCGGATCTGTACCCAGTATCTGAGCCTGGAGGAGACAGAGGCGGCTCTGGAAGAGATCCGGGATACCCCCCAGTACCCCTTCGGTGTGCAGCTACTGACCTACGCTTTGATCTCCGCGTCCTTCTCCCTGTTTTTCGGCGGCAGCGCCATGGACGCGGTGGCCTCGGGCCTCATCGGCGTGATACTGCGGTATCTGGACCGGATCATCCGGCGGCTGGAGGCCAATGCCTTCCTCTCCGCCCTGATCTGCTCCTGCCTGGGCGGTCTGCTGGCAGCGGTGTCCGTACGGATGGGCCTGGGCGAGTCGGTGGATATGATCAGTATCGGCAACATCATGCTGCTGATCCCCGGCATCCCCCTGACCAACTCCCTGCGGGATATGTTCAGCGGCAACACCATTTCCGGCCTGCTGCGCTTCAGCGAGGCTATTTTGCTGGCCCTCACCATTGCCTTCGGCTTTGCCGTGGTGGCGGCGCTGATGTAAGGAGGGGGAAGCGGTTATGAACTATGTATTGCAGCTGGCCGCTGCCTTTTCCGGCTCCATGGGCTTTGCCCTGCTGTTCCAGGTCCGCCGGGGGAAGCTCCTGCTGGCCAGCCTGGGCGGCCTTCTGGCCTGGGCGGTATACCTGGCTCTGGGGCCGGTGATGCCCCAGGATGTGCCACGGTTTTTTGTCGCTTCCGTGGTGCTGACCATCTATGCGGAGATCCTGGCCCGGGTGGTCAAGTGCCCCGCCACCCTGTTTCTGGTGACGGCGGCGGTACCTTTGATCCCCGGCGGGTCCCTCTATAACACCATGCGCTACTTTGTGCAGGGCGATTTCGCCGCCAGCTCCAGCCAGGGGCTGAGCACCATACTGCTGGCTCTGGCCATTGCCGCAGGCATGATTGTGCCCATGTCCATGTTCCAGCTGGTACGCAGGGTCCGGGTATGGCGGGCCAAAAAAGTGTAAAGAGAGCGCCCGGCCCTGATGAGGGCCGGGCGTTTTTCTGCGGAAAGTGTTTTTTTCCAGAGGGATTTCCTGCGGGAAAGGTTGTTTTTTGACGGTGGATTTGCTATGCTAGGGCAGGAATGAAACGATATACCGGAGGATAATACAATGGATCAGAAGGACAAGCTTTTCCGCCAGGAGCGGGACTCTATGGGAACCATCGCCGTTCCGGCGGACCGGATGTGGGGCGCCCAGACCCAGCGCAGCTTTGAAAATTTTGCCATCGGCACCGAGACCATGCCCCGGGAGATCATCCGGGCCTTTGCCGTGCTGAAGAAGGCCGCCGCCATGGCCAATCAGGACTGCGGGAAGCTGGACGCGGAGCGCTGCGGTCTCATTACTGCCGCCTGCGATGAGATCCTGGCAGGACAGTGGGAACAGGAGTTCCCTCTGAAGGTCTGGCAGACCGGCAGCGGCACCCAGTCCAATATGAATATGAACGAGGTCATCGCCCACCTGTGCGCCCGGACGGAGGGAGCCCCTGCCGTCCACCCCAACGACCATGTGAATATGTCCCAGAGCTCCAATGACACCTTCCCCACAGCCCTGCATATCGCCGCGGTGGTGTCTCTGGATGAGACGCTGCTGCCCTCCCTGGAGCGGCTCACCGCTGTGCTCCGGCGGCTGGAGGCGGAGAACCAGGACGTCATCAAGATCGGCCGCACCCATCTCCAGGACGCGGTGCCGCTGCGCTTCTCCCAGGAGATCAGCGGCTGGCGGGCCATGACGGAGGAGTGTGCCGCTATGGTAAAGGCGGCCCTGGAGCCCCTGCGCTCCCTGGCCCTGGGAGGTACCGCCGTGGGCACCGGCCTCAACTGCCCGGCCGGCTTTGACCAAAAGAGCGCGGAGATCATCTCCCGGCTCACCGGCTGCGCCTTCCGTACCGCCCCCAACAAATTCCACGCCCTCACCAGCCGGGATGCCCTGGTGTTCGCCCATGGCGCCCTGAAGGCTCTGGCGGGGGATCTGATGAAGATCGCCAACGACGTGCGCTGGCTGGCCAGCGGTCCCCGCTGCGGCCTGGGGGAGATCACCATTCCGGAGAATGAACCGGGCAGCTCCATCATGCCGGGGAAGGTGAACCCCACCCAGTGTGAGGCGGTGACTATGGTGGCGGTGCAGGTGATGGGCAACGACGTCGCTATCGGCTTTGCCGCCAGCCAGGGGAACTTTGAGCTCAATGTGTTCTTGCCGGTGTGCGCCTACAACTTCCTCCAGTCTGCCCGGCTGCTGAGCGACGCCATGGACTCCTTCCGCATCCACTGCCTGGAGGGACTCAAGGCCAACCGGGAGAAGATGGGGGAGTATCTGGGCCGCTCTTTGATGCTGGTGACGGCCCTGACCCCCTATATCGGCTATGACAACGCCGCCAAGGCGGCCAAGCTGGCCCATCAGGAAGGCCTGACCCTCCGGGAGGCGGTGCTGCGCTGCGGCTACCTCACCGGAGAGGAGTATGACAAGGCGGTGGACCCAGAGAAGATGGTGTGACGGTGGAGGATCGTGAGGGAGCAAAAACATGATACGCATTTTGATCGTTGAAGATGAAAAGCCCATTGCCGACCTGCTGGACATGAGCCTGACGGCGGCGGGCTATACCTGCGACTGCTGTATGAGCGGCACAGAGGCGGCGGACGCGGTGGGGGAGAGGCGCTATGACCTGATCCTGCTGGATGTGATGCTGCCGGGGATCGACGGCTTTGAGCTCATGGAGTACCTGGCCCCCCTGGGCATCCCGGTGATCTTCATCACTGCCCGCAGCGCGGTGAAGGATAGGATCAAGGGCCTGAAGCTGGGGGCCGACGACTATATCGTCAAGCCCTTTGAGATCGCGGAGCTGCTGGCCCGGGTGGAGACGGTGCTGCGCCGCTGCCACAAGGCGGATGACCGCATCGTGGTAGGCGACGTGGAGGTGGATACCCAGTCCCGGGTGGTGAAGCGGGCGGGAGAGGTGGTGCCTCTGACCGCTAAGGAGTATGCCCTGCTGCTGCTGTTTCTCCAGAATAAAAATATCGCCCTTTTCCGCGAGACCATCTATGAGCGGGTATGGGAGAACGACTACATGGGCGACAGCCGCACGGTGGACCTCCATGTCCAGCGGCTGCGGAAAAAACTGGGCTGGCAGGACCGGATCACCGCAGTATATAAGGTGGGCTACCGCCTGGAGGTCCGGGAATGAAGATCGCCTGGAAGGTGGCGGTGGCGGCGCTGTGCATCCTGGTGGTGTTTTTCGGCGCGGGCAGCTGCCTGCTGATCAGTCTGTCCTTCCGCTCGGCGCTGACCTGGGAGGTGGACGTGGCCCAGGAGGAGCTGCAGATGCTGCGGGTGTCCTACGAGGCGGTGTGTATGGCCCGCGGCGTTACGGCGGAGAATATGTTTCGGGAGGGCCGGAGCGTGGCCCGGGTGCTGGAGGAGAACCGCTACTTTGCCGGACGGCAGTTCCGTGTGACCACGGAGACAGGACGGACGGTGTACTCCACCATGGAGCCTGCCAGCGACGAGGAACTGCTGGAGGAGATCGATGAAAGCTCCCGGGGCTACTCCATCCGCCGGGAGGAAAAAACGGGACAGGTGTTTGTCCACTGTGCCGACACCATCGACCTGGATGACGGCGTGCTGTATCTGGAGAGTGCCCGGAATATCAGCAGCCTTTTCGCGGACCGGGAGACCCACTACCGGATCTACCGCTATCTGCTGCTGGCGGTGGTGGCTGCCGCCGGCGGCGTGCTCTATCTCACCTCCTGCTGGCTGACCCAGCCCATCCGGGATCTGGGGAAGGTGGCCGGCCGTCTGGCCGACGGGGACTATACCTCCCGGGCAGAGGTGGAGGGCGGCGATGAGGTCAGTGAGCTGGCGGAGAGCTTCAACTCCATGGCCGACGCGGTGGAGAAAAATGTCCACCAGCTGGCCGATGCCGCCCGAAGGCAGGAGGATTTCACCGCCAGCTTTGTCCATGAGCTGAAAACGCCCCTCACCTCCATCATCGGCTATGCCGATATGCTGCGCAGCGGGGCTCTGGACGGGGAGAAGAGTATGAAAGCCGCCGCCTATATCTTTTCTGAGGGGAAGCGGCTGGAGAAGCTGAGCATGGCTTTGATGGACCTGCTGGTAACAGGCCACGGGGCTGTGTCTCTGCGGGAAGTAGATATGGCCCGCCTGTGCCGTCAGGCGGCGGAAGCCGCCCGGCCCGCTATGGCCGCCAAGGGCCTGGAGCTCCAGGTCAGCGCCCAGGAGGGCACCCTGCGGGGCAATGAGAGCCTGCTGGAGACCATGCTCATCAATCTTCTGGACAATGCCCGGAAGGCGTCGGAATCCGGAACGGTGGTGACGCTGGAAGGCTGTGCCCTGCCGGAGGGCTACCGCCTGACGGTGACAGACCAGGGGCGGGGCATCCCGGCCCAGGAGCTGGAGAAGATCACAGAGGCCTTCTACATGGTGGATAAGTCCCGGTCCCGGGCGGAGGGCGGCGCCGGTCTGGGCCTGGCCCTGTGCAAGACCATTGCCGCGTTCCACGGCGGCAGCCTGTCGTTTACCAGCCAGGAGGGACATGGTACCACCGTAGTGGCGACGCTGGGAGGTGCGGCCGGTGAACAATAAGCGGTTCTGGGCCGTGCTGGCCCTTGCGGCGGTGCTGGTGGCGCTGGCCTTTTTCCTGCCGCCCCAGGTGTCGCGCTGGTATGACCAGCAGCTGATGGATGAACCAAAGGTCACCCCGGTGGAGGACCGGGAGGGACTGGCGGACAGTATCCGCCTTACCGTGGCGGAGAAGCTGATGCTTCTGCAAAGCGGCAACCTCTCTTTCCTGGCTCTGCCCGGGGAGGAGGCTGAGGTCCGCTATATCATAGAAGACGGCTCCGGCGGGGTCTATATCAGCAGTGAGCCGGAGGTGGATGAGCCCATTGAGGGCGACGAGGAGTGGGAGACCCGGCTGACAGGGGTGAAGCGGGAGCTTCTGGCCCTGCAGCGCACCGGCGGCTTGCCGGAGCTGTGGACAGAAGATACGAATCCCGAGCTGATCAGCAGCGGAGAAATGTTGTATATTGACAACAACACACAGGTGAGTTTTCTCGTCTATCATATGGAATTGAGCTTTTCCGGCTGGGGGATCGGCGTGACGGTGGATGATTCCTCGGGGAAGATCCTGTCCATGTCCCTGCGCTGGTCCCGGGCCACGCCCCCCAGCTGGGGGGCTGCAGGCGCTGCCAACTTCGGCAGCGCCTGGCGGGACTACTGGGGTATGGACAGCGTGGACCCCTCCTGGAACACGCCCCGCATCAATGAGCTTTTGTCATCCTCTCCGCTGACGTCAAACAGCGAGTACTCCGCCGCGGGAGAGATCTCTTTTACCTATGACGGCCAGACCCTTCGGGCATCGCTGTACGGCTGGTGCTCCGGTGGAAACTGTGCCGTGCAATGGAATACCTGACCCCGGACGGCCGGCGCCGTCCAACCATCCGGCAGGACCAAATCCGTCCTGCCTCCACCTGCCGCTCCGGCGGCGGACAAGCAAAAAAGGAGGAACCCTGAGCAATGAATTCCAATGGCCGCGGAAGGCGGCGCAGACAAGTGTATGTAGGACCGGGGGTACTGCTGCTCCTGGTGGTGATCGTAGTGGCGGTGCTGGCAGGGGTGTTCCTGTGGGGCCGTGGCGGGGAGGAAGCTCCCGGCAATGACAGTGCCCAGGTCAGCGGTCAGGACGATCAGCAGACCGATGGAACAGGCAACAGCCAGACAGATGATCAGCAGACGGATGCAGATGAGCCCAAGGGGGTGGTGACCTCCACCGGCGTCAACTGTACCCTGATGGATCTGGGGGAGAACGCCATCTATACCGGCGATCTGATCCTGGTCAATAACAGCACCTTTTTCCATTTCCCGGAAAATCAGGAGCTGGTCAGCGTCTATGATGAGAAAAACGACAGCTACTATGTAGGCGGCACCAACATTTACCTGGCCCCGGCGGCCATGGAGGCCCTCAATGCCATGCTGGCGGATTTCACCGCCCAGGGCGGCAGTAAGAGCGTCAATGTGGTGGCGGGCCACCGCACGGAGGAGTTCCAGCAGCACTTGTTTGACCAGAGCGCTGAGCAAAATGGCCTGGAGCACGCCCAGCAGTACGTGGCCCAGCCCGGCGACAGCGAGCACCACACCGGCTACGCCCTGGACCTGAGCGTTTATCACAGCGACGGCACCAGTGAGGAGTATGACGGCACCGGCGAGTACGCCTGGATCAATGAAAACTGCCAGAACTACGGCCTGGTGGTCCGTTACGCCACGGACAAGGCGGACATCACCGGTATTGCCAACGAGCCCTGGCACTTCCGCTATGTAGGCATCCCCCACGCCACGCAGATGGTGAAGGAGGGGCTGTGCCTGGAGGAGTATATCGACTACCTCAAGGACTTTACCGCCGATGGGGAACACCTGATGATCGAGTGTGTCTCCGGCACCTATGAGGTGTGGTATGCCGAAGGGTCTGCCATCTATCTCCCCGACAGCGGGGAGTATACCGTCTCCGGCAACAACGTGGACGGTGTCATCGTCACCTGCAAGGTGGGATAACGATCTTCCGCCCCTCCGGCCGTAGCTCCGGCCGGAGGGGCAGTTTTGTACTGCCGGTCCCAGGCGCCGGCCGCTTTCCGCCGGGGATCGGGGCGGCGGCCTGGCCGGAAGCAGTTTATATGAGATTTTTTCAACCGACACCGGGGAAAAGGGCTTTCCTTTTCCCCGGCTTCTTGCTATACTGAAAGGAGTTTATCCGGCTTGAGAGGGGAGGGGATCATATGGAGACAGCAGCCTGCACCCTCCCTGTGACCTATGTGAAGTGTGCCTTCTGCACCGCCAAAAACCACTGCGCCGCCTGCGGCGCTGAACTGACAGAGGCTCTGGAGGCCCGCAGCGGCGTGGAGAACGCCGCCGTGAATCTTCTGGAGCACACGGTCCGGGTGGAGACCTCCCTCAGCCGGGAGGATATGGAGGATCTTCTGGAGGGCATGGGCCTCATGGTCGACTGACGCCCTCCTGCACCATAGAAACCATAGAAAAGGAGCATACCGCCAATGAGCAACCATATCGATACCATCTGCGTCCAGGGAGGCTACCGCCCCGGCAATGGGGAGCCCCGCCAGGTGCCCATCATCCAGTCCACCACCTTTAAGTACGACACCAGCGAGGACATGGGCAAGCTCTTCGACCTGGAGGCCGAGGGCTACTTCTACAGCCGTCTCCAGAACCCCACCTGCGACCACGCTGCCGCCAAGATCTGTGAGATGGAGGGCGGCGCCGCTGCCATGCTCACCTCCTCCGGCCAGGCGGCCAATTTCTATGCCGTATTCAATATCGCCACCTGCGGGGACCATGTGGTGTCCTCCAGCAGCATCTACGGCGGTACCTATAACCTCTTTGCCGTCACCATGAAGAAGATGGGCGTGGAGTTTACCTTCGTCTCCCCGGACTGCACCGAGGAGGAGCTGGAGGCTGCCTTCCGGCCCAACACCAAGGCGGTGTTCGGCGAGACCATCGCCAATCCCGCCCTCACCGTGCTGGATATTGAGAAGTTCGCCGCCGCCGCCCACCGCCACGGGGTGCCCCTGATCGTGGACAACACCTTTGCCACCCCGGTGCTCTGCCAGCCCTTCCAGTGGGGGGCGGACATCGTCACCCACTCCACCACCAAGTATATGGACGGCCACGCCAGCGCCATCGGCGGCTGCATCGTGGACAGCGGCAACTTTGACTGGATGGCCCACGCGGAGAAGTTCCCGGGCCTCTGCACCCCCGACGACAGCTACCACGGCATCACCTACGCCACCCGCTTCGGCAAGGGGGCCTACATCACCAAGGCTACCGCCCAGCTGATGCGGGACTTCGGCTCCACCCCCTCTCCCCAGAGCGCCTTCCTGCTGAACATCGGTCTGGAGAGCCTCCATGTGCGTATGCAGCGCCACTGTGAGAACGCCCAGGCGGTGGCAGAGCATCTCCAGAACCATGAGAAGATCGCCTGGGTCCGCTACAGCGGCCTGGAGGGCGATCCCTACCATGCCCAGGCGGTGAAGTACCTGCCCCACGGCTCCTGCGGCGTGGTGAGCTTCGGCGTGAAGGGCGGCCGCGCCGCGGCGGAGACCTTCATGAAGCATCTGAAGCTGGGAGCCATCGCCACCCACGTGGCCGACGCCCGGACCTGCTGCCTCCATCCCGCCAGCTCTACCCACCGCCAGATGAACGACCAGGAGCTCATCGCCGCCGGCGTCTCGGCGGATCTGGTGCGCCTGAGCGTGGGCCTGGAGAGCAAGGAGGACCTGATCGCCGATATCGACCAGGCCCTGGCCGCCCTGTAAGCAGCCCTACCAACACCAAGGAGGAACCCGTACATGCCCATCCGCATCCCCAATGAGCTGCCCGCCACCCGGGTACTGACGGAGGAGAACATCTTTGTTATGACGGAGACCCGGGCCATGACCCAGGATATCCGTCCGCTGAAGCTTCTCCTTCTCAACCTGATGCCCACCAAGATCGCCACGGAGACCCAGCTCAGCCGTCTCCTCAGCAACACGCCTCTTCAGGTGGAGCTGGAGCTGATCTGTCCCGCGGGCCATGTGCCGAAAAATACCCCCCAGGAACACATGCTGGCCTTTTACCAGCACTTTTCTGATGTGAAGGACCGGAACTTCGACGGTATGGTCATCACCGGCGCGCCGGTGGAGCACCTGCCCTTTGAGGAGGTGGAGTACTGGCCGGAGCTCTGTGAGATCATGGAGTGGAGCAAGTCCCACGTCCACAGCACCTTCCACATCTGCTGGGGGGCCCAGGCGGGACTCTACTACCACTATGGTATCCAGAAATACCCCCTGAAGGAGAAGCTCTTCGGGGTATTCCCCCACGTGGTGGAGCGGAAAAGCAATATGCTCTTCCGGGGCAGCGATGATGTGTTCATGGTGCCCCACTCCCGCCACACCACCATCCGCCGGGAGGATGTGGAGAAGGTGAAGGAGCTGAAGATCCTGGCCACCTCCCCGGAGGCGGGGATCTATGCCCTGTCCACCGAGGGCGGCCGTCAGATCTTTATCACCGGCCACAGTGAGTACGACGCCCTGACCCTGGAGCAGGAGTTCCTCCGGGATAAGAACAAGGGCCTTCCCATCGCGGTGCCGAAAAACTACTACCCCGACGACGACTATACCAAGCCGCCCCGGGTCACCTGGCGCTCCTGCGCCAACCTGCTCTACAGCAACTGGCTCAACTATTTTGTCTATCAGACCACACCCTATGACCTGGATCAGCTCAAATCCCTGGATCACCAGTGACCGGATCTTTTGAAAGGAGACATCATGAAGAAGCTTTCTGATTTCAGCCGCATTTCCTTTGGTGTTATGCCCACTCCCCTGTACAAGCTGGAGAACATCAGCCGCCAGTTCGGCAAGAACATCTACATCAAGCGGGATGATATGATCGGTGTGGCGTTGGGCGGCAACAAGGTCCGCAAGCTGGAGTACCTGCTGGCAGACGCCCGGGATCAGGGCGCCGACGTGGTGCTCACCGCCGGCGGCCCCCAGTCCAACCACGCCATGCTCACCGCTGCCTGCGCCTCCCGCATCGGCATGAAGGCCATCCTGGTGCTGAAAAAGCGGGGAGAGCTTACCGGCGGCAATCTGATCCTGGACGACATCTTTAACGCGGAGGTCCGGCTGGTGGATACCGACAGCTACGACGATGTGTACGCGGAGATGGAGGCCATCATGGAAACCCTGCGGAAGGCGGGCCACAAGCCCTACTTCATCCCTGTGGGCGGCAGTGTGCCCCGTGGTTCCCTGGGCTATGTGGGCTGCACCGAGGAGATCGCTGCCCAGAGCAAGGCCCTGGGTGTGAACTTCGACGCCATTGTCAGCGCCACCGGTTCCGGCGGCACCTATGCCGGTCTTACCTATGGCGCCAAGCTGAATCTGCCCGGTACCCGGTCTGTGGGTATCGGCGTGTGTGACGATCCCTTTGAGGACATCACCTTTGACCTGATGAGCGGCCTCAAGGAGCTGCTGGAGTCCGACGTGCCGGTGGAGAAGGAGGATATCCACATCCGCTACAGCATCGGCCCGGGCTACGCCATCCCCAGTCCTGAGGGCTGTGACGCGGTGCGCCTTCTGGCCCGGAGCGAGGGCATTCTGGTAGACCCGGTGTATACCGGAAAGGCGCTGGCTGGCTTTTTCCAGCTGCTGAAGGAGGGCTACTTCATGGGAGAGGAGAATATCCTCTTTGTCCATACCGGCGGCGCCGGAGCCCTGTTTGCCGTGGACCTGCTGCCCGAGGCATAACGTATATACAGAAAAAAACAACCCCCTCCGGGTCCCGGAGGGGGTTGCTTTTTTCCAGAGCTCAGCGGATAAAGTTGGTTTTTGCCGGAGGCTCCTCCACCGGCATACCCAGCCCTGCCGCCTGTCCGGCGGCAATGGACTTGATGAGCCAGGCCATATTGTGGCCCAGGGTCCGCATCACAGACAGGCCTTCCGCGTCCTGACGGACCTCATCGGGGGTATTGCCATGGACCATATTCCAGTACCGGGAGGATACCACCGGCATCTGGTTGATGGTAAAGTACTTGTTCAGCTGATCCAAGGCTGCCGTGGTGCCGCCCCGCCGGGCTGAGACCACCGCTGCGCCGGGCTTGTAGCGCAGCTTCCCGCTGGCGGCATAAAACAGCCGGTCCATCACGCAGGTAATCTGACCGCCTGCGGCGGCATAGTGGACGGGAGAGCCTACCACCAGCCCGTCACAGTCATCCAGCTTGTCGATGATCTGGTTGACCACATCATCCCGGACGCAGTACCCCGTCTTGCGGCAGCCGCCGCAGCCCAGGCACCCCGTGGTGGGGCCGCTGCCTGCCCACAGGATCTCCGCCTCCACGCCGTCAGCCGTCAGTGCTGCCGCCACTTCGCTGAGAGCGGTATAGGTGCAGCCCTTCTCATGGGGGCTGCCGTTGAGCAGTAGTACTTTCATAATCTGCCTCCTGTTCCAAAAGGTTCTTTATTCAGTATAGCACTTTTTTCCTCAAACGCAACCGATCCGCAGTATGCAGGCAAGCTGAACCGGTAAAACTGCCCAAACACACAGGAGAAAAGAATGATACACGGGGACAAAATGACGGTTTCTTTTCCATGAAATAAATATTTATTCATTATTTCTGAAAATCTATTGACAAATCAAGGCCGACGTGCTATGCTCCCTATCGTCCCACACCAGAGGCGTTGGGGCATTGGAGATTGGATGAGATGAATCCCCATACATAATACATCGTTGTAACGTTTTGGAAAGGATGACTGACATGAAGAAACTGATGACTCTGGTTCTGGCTCTGGCCATGATGCTGAGCCTGGCCGCCTGCGGCGGAACCGGAAATAACACTGCCGACAACGCCGGCAACACCACCAATAATACCACCAACAACATTGCCAACAATGCTGGCGACGCCGACACCGGCGACACTGGCGACGCTTCCTTCACCACCGTGGAGGAGGGCAAGCTGATCATGAGCACCAACGCCGCCTTCCCTCCCTATGAGATGACCAGCGACGGCGAGGGCTACAACGGCACTGGCTTAGAGGGCATCGACGTGGAGATCGCCGGCGCCATCGCTGAGAAGCTGGGCCTGGAGCTCCAGATCGACGACATGGACTTCACCGCCGCTCTGGAAGCTGCCCAGAAGGGTATGAGCGACATGGTCATGGCCGGCGTCACTGTGGATGAGGATCGTCTGGCTGTTATGGACTTCACCGACAGCTACGCTACCGGCGTACAGGTGGTCATCGTCAAGGAGGGCTCCGATGTGACCGTGGACAACCTGGGCGAGCAGCTCATCGGCGTGCAGAACGGTACCACCGGCTGGCAGTACTGCACCGATGACTTCGGCAGCGATCACGTGGCCGCTTTTGACAACGGCATCACCGCCGTCCAGGCTCTGGTGAACGATCAGGTGGACTGTGTGGTCATCGACCAGGCTCCTGCCCAGTCCTTTGTGGCTGATAACCCGGGCCTGACTATCCTGGAGACCGAGTATGCCGTTGAGGATTACGCCATCGGCGTGGCCAAGGGCAACACCGCTCTGCTGGATGCCCTGAACACCGCTCTGGATGAGCTCACCGCTGACGGTACCATCCAGTCCATCATCGACAAGTACATCACCGCTGAATAATCAACAGCGGACAACCCGCAAAAAGGGCGGCGGAAGCCGCCCTTTTTTGCCATGAAATAAGCGTTTAGAGAGAAAGGGGTAGGAGACATGGACCCGGTACAAGCCTTTGAGACCTGGAAGGAGCTGATGATCTCCGGCGGGGACATAACCTGGTGGCAGTCCTTTTATGTAAAATTTTATCAGGCTTTTATTCAGGCAGACCGCTGGAAGGAATATCTGCAAGGCGTCAGTGTCACGCTGATCGCCACCGCCCTGGCTCTGCTGATGGGCGTGATCCTGGGCGTGACGGTGGCAGTAGTACGTACTGCCCACGACCAGCAGCGGCCCGGCCGCAGAAAAAATCCCGTTCTGGGACTGTTCAACGCCATATTCAAGGTCTATGTCACGGTGATCCGGGGCACTCCTATGATGCTCCAGCTGCTGATCTGGGCCTTCGTGGTATTCAAGAGCCGTCAGTATACCATTGTGGGTATCTTCGGACTGGGCATCAACTCCGGTGCCTATGTATCCGAGATCATCCGAGGCGGTCTTATGGCCGTGGACGGAGGGCAGATGGAAGCGGGCCGTTCCCTGGGCCTCAACTATCTGGATACCATGCGCTTTATCGTGATCCCCCAGGCCATCAAGGCCATTCTTCCCTCACTGGGCAACGAGTTCATTATCCTGCTGAAGGACACCTCACTGCTGTCTGTTATCAGCGGCCAGGAACTGCTGTATTTTGCCCAGGCTATCGGTACCCGGAATTATGAGCAGATGTTCCCCCTGGTGGGAGCCGCCTGTATCTATCTGCTGCTGGTACTGATCTTCACATGGCTGCTGGGCAAACTGGAAAGGAGGCTGCGGGAAAGTGATAGACGTTAAAAATCTGTCTAAAGCTTTTGGCGATCATCTGGTGCTGGACAATATCGACCAGCATATCTACCCCGGAGAGGTGGTAGTAGTTATCGGACCCTCCGGTTCCGGTAAGTCCACCTTCCTGCGGTGCCTGAACCTGCTGGAAACCCCTACCGCCGGTACCATTACCTTTGAGGGACAGGAGATCACTGACCTCAAGGCGGATATCGATAAGATCCGTCAGGGTATGGGCATGGTGTTCCAGCACTTCAACCTGTTCCCCAACATGACGGTGAAGAGAAATATCACCCTGGCTCCGGTGCGGACCAAGCTTATGAGCCAGGCGGAGGCCGACGAGCTGGCCATGACGCTGCTGCGCCGGGTGGGCCTGGAGGAGAAGGCCGACGCCTACCCCAATCAGCTCTCCGGCGGCCAGAAGCAGCGGATCGCCATTGTCCGGGCTATGGCCATGAAGCCCAAGGTCATGCTCTTTGACGAGCCTACCAGCGCTTTGGACCCCGAGATGGTGGGCGAGGTGCTGGAGGTCATGAAGGAGCTGGCCCAGGAGGGTATGACCATGGTGGTGGTCACCCACGAGATGGGATTTGCCCGGGAGGTGGGCAGCCGGGTCCTCTTCATGGACGGCGGCCACATCCTGGAGGAGAACACGCCCAAGGAGCTTTTTGAACACCCCCAGTGCGAGCGCCTGCAGTCCTTCCTGGCCAAGGTGCTGTAATCGCCATATTGCAAGAAAAAAGGGAGAGGATCGCTGTCCTCTCCCTTTTTGTGTGCCCATTGTCAATACACTGGGAATGTGGTATGATACCCATACTTGCTGAAAAAGGAGTTAACCACTATGGCATATATCGTGACGATTCTCTTGTGTATTGCCGCCGATCAGGCGGTAAAATTCTGGACAGTGGCCAATCTTGGGCTCTTTGAGACCAAACCCCTGATCCCCGGCCTGGTGGAGCTGTGCTACGTCCAGAATACCGGCGGCGGCTTCTCTATTCTGACGGAGCACACCTGGCTGCTGACGGTGGTGACGGCGGTGCTGATGGCGGTGATCGCCTGGGCCATGGTGAAGAAAATTTTCCCTCATCCGGCGGCTATGTGGACATTGACGCTGATTCTGGGCGGGGGCTTAGGCAACCTTGTGGACCGGGTACGGCTGGGTTATGTGGTGGATATGTTCCACTTTGAGTTCCTGCCCTCCTTTCCGGTGTTCAATGTGGCGGATATGTGCATCGTCTGCGGCACCATCGGCTTTGCGGCCTACTATCTGCTGCTCCACGACAAGGTGACGGCAAAAAAGAAGGAGGATACCAGTGGAAGCGACCATCCTGACGGCAACGCCTGAGCAGGCGGGACAGCGGCTGGACGCCTTTCTGGCTCAGGCCCTGCCGGAGCTGACCCGCTCTGCGGCCCAGCGGCTCATTGCCGAGGGACTGGTGACGGTGGACGGCAAGGCCCCCGCCAAGAGTTTGAAGCTCTCCGGCGGGGAGACGGTGGCTGTGACCGTGCCGGAGCCGGAGGAGGCCCAGGCCCTGCCGGAGGATATCCCTCTGGACGTGGTCTATGAGGACGATGACGTGATCGTGGTGAACAAGCCGGTGGGCATGGTGGTTCACCCGGCCCCGGGTCACAGCGGCGGCACACTGGTCAACGCCCTGCTCCACCACTGCGGCGACAGCCTCAGCGGGATCGGGGGAGAGCTGCGCCCTGGTATCGTCCACCGCATCGACCGGGACACCAGCGGCCTTATCATCGCCGCTAAAAATGACTTTGCCCACCAGGCCCTCTCCGCCCAGCTCCAGGATCACAGCCTGTGCCGGACCTATGAGGCGGTGGTCATCGGGAATCTCCGGGAGGACAGCGGCACCGTCAATGCCCCCATTGACCGCAATCCCAAGGACAGGAAGAAGATGGCAGTGGTGCCCGGAGGCCGCCCGGCTGTCACCCACTGGCAGGTGCTGGAGCGCTTTCCGGGGTATACCTATGTCCGCTGCCGGCTGGAGACAGGCCGTACCCACCAGATCCGGGTCCATATGGCCTACATCGGCCACCCCCTCTATGGAGACACGGTATACGGCGCCAAAAAGGCGGCTCCCGGTATGACGGGCCAGTGCCTCCACGCGGTGGGCCTCACCTTCCGCCACCCCCGCACCGGGGAGACAGTGGAGCTGAGTTGTCCCCTCAATGAGGAGTTTACAGCATTTTTGCGGAAACTGAGAGGAGGAGCGTAGTGGATCGTTCCAAAATCATGGCATACCTGGAGGGGGACATCCTCCAGAACGCGCCGCTGCTGGGCGCTCTCCAGCGGGGTGCCGGGGAACTGGTGGCCGGGGGTGAAAGCGGAGCGCTGCTCCGGGAAACATCGGGGTCGTATATGTTCTCAGCGGCCTCCCGGCAGGCGGCGGCAGAACTGGTGGAGGCGCTGCCGGCATGCACCTCTATGATGGTCTGCCAGGCGGACCTGGCGGACATCCCCGCAAAGCAATACGGCCTGGAGATCGGAAGAAGCTGCCATCAGGCGGTATACACCGGAGGACCGCTGCCCCAAAGGGATGTGTTGACCTTCCGGGCCCCCGGGGAGGCGGAGCTGGATATCATTGAGGCCACCTATGCGCTGGAGGACCGGCAGGTGCTGACCAGGCTCCGGGACGATGGGATGCTCTTTGCCGGGTTTGACCAGGGGGAGTTTGTGGGCTATGTGGGCCGCCATCAGGAGGGCAGCATAGGGCTGCTCAATGTGTTCCCCCAGTACCGCAGGCGGGGCTACGGCCAGGAACTGGAGACGTTCATCCTCAACCGGGTGCTGGCGGCAGGGGAGCTGCCCTACTGCCAGATCTTTCAGGGAAATGAGGCGTCTCTGGCCCTTCAGGCCAAGCTGGGCTGGAAGCTGGCAGACAAGTATACTTGTTGGCTGTTCCCGCCGGAGGAATAGATCGGTAACGAATCAAACAGCCGCCGCAGGCATTTTGCCTGCGGCGGCTGTTTCGTTGTTATTGTGGGGGATAAGCTTCGCGACTGGCGGGAGGGGACTGAGAGCTTACAGCTCCTCCAGTTCATCCAGCCAGAGTTTGGCCACTGCATCAGACGGCATCCGCCAGTCGCCCCGGGGGCTCAAGGCCACGGAGCCCACCTTGGGTCCGTCGGGCAGGCAGGAGCGCTTGAACTGCTGGTTGAAGAACCGGCGGTAGAAATTCTTCAGCCACTTGAGAATCACAGCGCGGTCATACTTGCGGCCCAGAGCCTGCTCCGCCAGCCGCAGCACCTTCCGGGGACCGAAGCCCCAGCGGATGATGTAGTAGAGGAAGAAGTCATGGAGCTCGTAGGGGCCCACCAGATCCTCGGTCTTCTGGCTGATCTTGCCCTGAACGGCGGGCAGCAGCTCCGGAGACACGGGGGTGTCCAGGATGTCCTCCAGCACGTGGGTGAGATCCTCGTCCTTTTTCAGGTTGTCCCGGGCCACATAGTCCACCAGATGGCGCACCAGGGTCTTGGGGATGGAGGCATTGACGCCGTACATGCTCATGTGGTCGCCGTTATAGGTGGCCCAGCCCAGAGCCAGCTCGCTGAGATCGCCGGTGCCGATGACAAGACCGCCGGACTGGTTGGCGATGTCCATAAGCACCTGGGTCCGCTCCCGGGCCTGAGCGTTCTCAAAGGTGACGGAGTGGTCCTCCATGCTGTGGCCGATGTCCTTGAAGTGGCTCTTGACGGTGTCACCGATGGGGATGGTGCGAAGGGTGGCCCCCATCCGCTCCGCCAGGATCACGGCGTTGTTTTTGGTGCGGTCGGTGGTGCCGAAGCAGGGCATAGTCACGGCAATGATGTCCGTGGCGGGCCGGCCCAGCATGCCCATAGCCAGGGCGGTGATGAGAAGGGCCAACGTGGAGTCAAGGCCGCCGCTCAGGCCCACCACTGCCGTTCTGGCGCCGGTGTGCTCCAGCCGCTTTTTGAGACCCATGGCGGCGATAGTCAAAATCTCCTCGCACCGGTCCGCCCGGTCGGCGGCGTTCTCCGGCACGAAGGGGGTGGGGGAGACGTAGCGGGTAATGGGGGTCTGGCAGGGGGTGAACTCCGCCCAGGCTGCGGCCAGACAGCCGCAGGAGGGGTCACGGAAACTGGGCTCGGCAGGGAAGGTGGTCAGCCGCCGCCGCTCATACACCAGCCGCTGCACGTCGATCTCGCTGATGGTAAGACCGGTGGCAAAGCGCTTCTCCGCCAGGAGGGCGCCGTTTTCGGCGATCATATTGTGGCCGGCAAACACCAGGTCGGTGGTGGATTCTCCCTCTCCGGCATCGGCGTAGACGTAGCCGCAGCAGAGGCGGCCGGACTGACCCACCACCAGTTGCCGGCGGTAGGCGGCCTTGCCCACCACCTCGTTGGAGGCGGAGAGGTTCAGGATAATGGTGGCCCCGGCCTCCGCCAGACGGCGGGAGGGGGGATCGGCGGCCCACAGGTCCTCACAGATCTCAATGCCCACCTTCAGTCCGGGGACACCTTTGCATTCGATAATAGTCTGGCCCATAGTCATATGGAGGGTACCGGCGTCGTCATAGGGGGAGGGTACCTCCAGGGTCAGAGTCTGGGGAACGCCGCCGGCGGTAAACCAGCGCTGCTCGTAGAACTCCCCGTAGTTGGGCAGATAGGTCTTGGGGACCACCGCCAGGATCTCACCCTTCTGGATGGCCACGGCACAGTTGTAGAGCTTTCCGGCGCAGCGCAGGGGCATGCCGAACACCGCCAGGATCTCCAGGTGGCTGGTGGCTTTCAGGATAGTCCGCAGGCCCTCCATAGCCCCTTCCAGCAGGGTGTCGTGCAAAAACAGGTCGCCGCAGGTATAGCCGGTAAGGCACAGTTCCGGCAGGGCCAGGATCTTTACGCCCTGCTTGTCCGCCTCCCGGATCATGGTGAAGATCTGCTCGGCGTTGTACCGGCAATCCGCCACCCGGATCTTAGGGGTTCCTGCCGCCACGCAGATAAAGCCGTCTTTCATGGCAAAGCCTCCTCAACATGCAAGAATGATTGTTTGGGGTTATTGTACCCCGGCAAGGGAGAAAATGCAAGCAGGCCGCCGCCCTTTTGAGGGCCGCGGCCTGCGGTGTGTTTCAGGAAATGGGAGGGAGATCATTCGCCCTGGCTCTCTCCACCGCCCTGGCCCTTACCACGGGGCCGGTGACGGGGACGACGGCGGCGGGCACGGCCTTCTCCGGATTTACCCTCCGAAGCGGCGGCACTCTGCTGCCGGGCGGCACGGTCGGCGGCGGCCTTCTTCTCCGCGGTGGTGTCGCCGGAGGAACGGATCACCGTCTTTTCCACCTTCTCCACCTTTACGGGGCTGCCCTCCCGGGGCTTGTCCTGCCGCCGGCCCCTCTGGCCACGGCCGGAGGGCTCAACTTTCTTCTCAGGCCGGGCCGCTTTTTCCGCCTTATCCTGCTTTTCCGGCTTTTCGGTCTTCTTCTCAGGGGCGGGCTTTCCCGTGTCGGCGGTTTTTACCTTGTCACCGCCCCGGCGGCCGCCTCTGCTGCGGCGGCGGGAACCGGACTTGCTCTCCTCCTTGGACTCGTCAGCCAGCACAGAGGGAATGGCAATGGCCTCCTTGACGGGAGGGGCGCTGCGGCGCTGGGGACGGGGCTCCTGAGGCTCCTCCGGAAGGGCCTCCTGGGGGGTATAGCGCTGGGGCCGCTCCTGAGGGATCTCGATGCCCTCCCGGCTGCCCTTGCCGTTGCGCAGGACACAGATCTCGCAGCACTTATAGCGCTTGGGAGATTCCGGGGCGCTGTCCAGGCGGACAGTGACCTCCTCCCGCAGGAGATCCACACTGCTGATATTGCCGATGCCGTCGGGGGTGTCCACAAAGCTGTCGTTTTTGGGCATCCGCTTGGCGGCGTCCTCATAGGCGTTCTGCTCGTACTTGAGACAGCACATGAGCCGTCCGCAGGTACCGGAGATCTTGGTGGGGTTGAGGCTCAGGTTCTGGGTCTTGGCCATCTTGATGGACACGGGGATAAATTCATCCAAAAACTGGCTGCAGCACAGGGGACGGCCGCAGATACCAAGACCGCCCAGCATCTTGGCTTCATCCCGGACGCCGATCTGCCGCAGCTCGATCCTGGCCCGGAACACGCTTGCCAGATCCTTTACCAGTTCCCGGAAGTCCACCCGCCCCTCGGCGGTAAAGAAGAAGATGATCTTGTTGCCCTCGAAGTTGCACTCCACGTTCACCAGCTTCATCTCCAGCTTGTGGGCGGCGATCTTCTTCTCGCAGATGGCGAAGGCCTCCTTCTCCCGCTTCTGGTTGTAAGCGGCGGCCTTGTGATCGTTTTCGGTGGCGATGCGGACCACCGGCCGCAGAGGCTGTACCACGCTCTGCTCAGGCACCTCGTGGTTGCCCTCCACGCAGCAGACGTATTCCATGCCCTGGGCGGTTTCCACCACCACATACTGGCCCGGCTCAATGGTCAGGCCGTTGGGGTCAAAATAGTAATTCTTCGCGCCGCCCCGAAAGCGGACGCTGACGACTTCTGTCAAAGAAAGCGCCTCCTTTATTTCAATAGATCAGAGGGTAAGGGCGGCAAGGCCTGTCAGAGCGCCAGTGCTACTGCCAGGGCGCCGGTGAGATGTCCCACGCCCACATTGTAGCCGCACTGACGGACAAAATCCCCCAGTGTATCGGCCAGGGCGGACAGGCGCCGGCGGCCCAGGGTCTCCGACAGACGGCGGATGAGGGGATCATCCCAGCCGCTGCCGCCGTAGGACAGGCTCAAAGCCCCGCAGATCAGATCCCTGGTATCGGACAGCAGCCCCTGCAGGGATTCCCGTTCGATCTTGCTGTTTTCCATCTGGGCCCAGAAAGCGGCCATATCCGCGCTGCGCCCGGCGCACAGGAGTTCACACAGCTGCCGGGCACTCTCATCCACAGCGGAGCGCTCGGGCGGCGGCGGGGCCAGTCTCCACTCCACGCTCCGGGAGCGGATGGTGGGCAGCAGCATGGCGCTGTTTGCCGCGCAGAAGAGAAATGCGGCGTGAGGAGGACCCTCCTCCAGCACCTTCAGCAGTACGTTCTGCCCCTTGGGGTCCAGCAGGGAGCAGTCGGGGAAGAGGTAGATCTTCCGCCGGCCCTCGTTGGGGAGGATATAGGCATCGGAGCGGACGGAGCGCAGGATCTCCATGGAGATGCTCTTGTGGTCCGGGTCCCGGACCGTGATCACGTCGGGGTGGATGTCCCGCAGCACCTTCCGGCAGGCGGGGCACACGCCGCAGGGGGGCTCGTCCCCCTGACACTCCATGGCGGCGGCGGCAAACCGGGCACATCGGAGCAGATCGCCCTGACCGCTGAGGATCACCGCCTGGCCCAGGGTGCCTGCCCTGGCTGCCCTCCGCAGCTGCCCGGCCAGCTGTTCCTGCCCGGGAATGGTCAGCTCATGCGCCATGTTTTCGCCTCCTCGCTCCGCTGCATTGTGTCCTCCGGAGAGATACAAGCAGATGCAAAATCATAATCATTTTATCACACTCTCCGTAAAAAAATCAACAACGAGCAAGGAAAGAATAGGAGAATCAACAGATTTTCTTTTTTGTCCAAAAATTTATGAAAAATTATGCAAAAGGGCCTTGCAAACCGGGTGTAAGTCCTTTTATAATATAAGTCTCAAGAGGAAATAACGCCAAATGGCAAGAACACAAAACGGGAGGAAAACAAAGACGTGAGCAAGAAGTTCGTGTACCTGTTCTCTGAAGGAAACGGCTCCATGCGTGAGCTGCTGGGCGGCAAGGGCGCCAACCTGGCGGAGATGACCAACCTGGGCATGCCGGTGCCTCAGGGCTTCACCATCACCACCGAGGCCTGCACCCAGTACTACCAGGACGGCCGTCAGATCAATGCCGAGATCCAGGATGAGATCATGGAATACATCGGCAAGCTGGAGGACATGTCCGGCAAGAAGTTTGGGGATCTCAACAATCCTCTGCTGGTGTCTGTGCGTTCCGGCGCCCGGGCCTCCATGCCCGGTATGATGGACACCATCCTGAACCTGGGCCTCAACGACCGGGTGGTGGAAGCTTTTGCCAAAAAGACCAAGAATCCCCGCTTTGCCTATGACTCCTATCGCCGGTTCATCCAGATGTATTCCGACGTGGTCATGGAAGTGGGCAAGAAATATTTTGAGGAGCTCATCGACAAGATGAAGGCCGCCCGGGGCGTCACCCTGGACACCGAGCTGACTGCCAAGGACCTCAAGGAGCTGGCTGAGCAGTTCAAGGCCGAGTACAAGGAGAAGATCGGTGAGGAGTTCCCCCAGAACGCCCGTGAGCAGCTGATGGGCGCTGTCCGCGCTGTGTTCCGCAGCTGGGACAACCCCCGGGCTATCTACTATCGCCGCATGAACGACATCCCCTCCTCCTGGGGCACTGCCGTCAACGTGCAGATGATGGTGTTCGGCAACATGGGCGACACCTCCGGTACCGGCGTGGCCTTCACCCGCAACCCCGCCACCGGCGAGAAGAAGCTCTTCGGTGAGTTCCTGATGAACGCCCAGGGCGAGGACGTGGTGGCCGGCGTGCGTACCCCCCAGACCATCGACCAGCTGGCCGAGGTCATGCCCGAGGCTTATCAGCAGTTTGTGGATATCGCCCAGAAGCTGGAGTACCACTACCGCGATATGCAGGACATGGAGTTCACCATTGAGAATAAGAAGCTCTACATGCTCCAGACCCGTAACGGCAAGCGTACCGCTGCTGCCGCTCTGAAGATCGCCTGCGATCTGGTGGACGAGGGCATGATCACCGAGGAAGAGGCCGTCTGCATGATCGACCCCAAGAGCCTCGACTCCCTGCTGCACCCCACCTTCCCCAAGGAGGAGCTGGAGCGGGTGGCTCCCATCGGCCACGGCCTGGCCGCTTCCCCCGGCGCTGCTGCTGGTCAGGTGGTGTTCACCGCTGACGACGTGGTGGAGTGGGTGGACAAGGGCCACAAGGTGATCCTGGTCCGTCTGGAGACCTCCCCCGAGGATATCGAGGGTATGCATTTTGCCCGCGGCATCCTGACGGTCCGCGGCGGTATGACCTCCCACGCCGCCGTGGTGGCCCGTGGTATGGGCACCTGCTGCGTGTCCGGCTGCGGCGACATCGTCATCGATGAGGAGGCCAAGCAGTTCACCCTGGGCGGCAAGACCTACAAGGAGGGCGACTGGATCTCCCTGGACGGCTCCACCGGCAACATCTACGGTGAGCGCCTGCACACCGCTGAGGCTGAGATCGGCGGCGAGTTCGGCCGGATCATGGCCTGGGCGGACAAGTACCGCACCCTCCAGGTCCGCACCAACGCCGATACCCCCAAGGATTCCCGTCAGGCCCGCAACTTCGGTGCCGAGGGTATCGGTCTGTGCCGTACCGAGCATATGTTCTTTGATACCGATCGTATTGCCGCCATCCGGGAGATGATCGTCTCCGAGACGGTGGAGCAGCGTGAGCGGGCTCTGGAGAAGATCGAGCCCATGCAGCAGAAGGACTTTGAGGAGATCTATGAGGCCATGATGGGCAAGCCTGTCACCATCCGCCTGCTGGATCCGCCTCTCCATGAGTTCCTGCCCACCGAGGATGCTGACATCAAGGCCCTGGCCAAGGAGATGAAGATTACCGAGGAGCGTCTGCGTGAGGTCATCACCAGCCTCCACGAGTTCAACCCCATGATGGGCCACCGCGGATGCCGTCTGGACGTGACCTATCCTGAGATCGCCCGGATGCAGACCAGAGCCATCATCAAGGCCGCTCTGGCTGTCCGCAGCCGCCGTCCCGCCTGGAAGATCACCCCTGAGATCATGGTCCCCCTGGTCGGCGAGGCCAAGGAGCTGGCCTATGTTAAGGACATCATCGACAGAACCGCCAAGGTACTCATTGAGGAGGCCGGCAGCGATATGACCTATAAGGTCGGCACCATGATCGAGATCCCCCGTGCCGCCCTCACTGCTGATGAGATCGCCAAGGAGGCAGAGTTCTTCTCCTTCGGTACCAACGATCTGACCCAGATGACCTTCGGCTTCAGCCGCGATGACGCCGGCAAGTTCCTGGCCAGCTACTATGACCGCAAGATCTATGAGTCCGATCCCTTCTCCCGTCTGGATCAGGCCGGTGTGGGCCGCCTGGTGCAGATGGCCTGCGAGCTGGGCCGCAAGACCCGCCCCGACATCAAGCTGGGCATCTGCGGCGAGCACGGCGGCGATCCTTCCACCATCGAGTTCTGCCACAACGTGGGCCTCAACTACGTGAGCTGCTCGCCCTTCCGCGTGCCCATCGCACGCCTGGCAGCCGCCCACGCAGCGCTCAACCAGAAATAGACGCCGCCGGCACGGACCGGCGCAACGGAAAGGGGTCTGCGGCACGAGTGTTGCAGACCTCCTTTTTTGTGATTCAAAACGCCGGATTCGTTGAATTCATTTGTCCGGGATGAGAATTTTACGTATATTTGTTTGATAAATGATTCGGAGGGAGAGTATTCACAACTTAAACACAAAAAATATGAAAAAGATCATTCTTCTGACCATCGCCGCGCTGTGCGCATTCACCGCGGTTTCAGCACAGGACAAGGGGAATTGGGGAGTAGGGCCGCAAATCGGCATCTACACCAATACGGGAGCCGACGGTGCCATCTTCGGCATCGGCGCCACGGGACGTTACAGCTTCACCGACACGTGGCGCATCCAGCCGTCGCTCACGGCCCTCTGCAAATCGGGCTGCTCGGTGGATATCGCGGCCGACGTGCAGTACCTCTTCGAGGTCGCAAGTTCGTGGGACGTCTATCCGCAGGCCGGTCTGAGCGCCAACGACATCGGCGGCTGGTCGTGCGGCATCAACCTCGGTGCAGGCACGGACTTCAACGTGGCCCGCAACTGGGACCTCTCGGCCGGATTCAAGTGGATGATCCAGACGGCCAAATGGCACAAGAACCCGATCATCATCAACATCGGCGCCACCTACCGCTTCTGATCCGAACGGAGAAAGCGGGGAGACGAACCCCGCATAAAAAAGCAGAGACCGACGTCGGTCTCTGCTTTTTCCGTTTTCGCCCGGAGCCGAACACCCCGGCTCCCACCGGATCCTCCGTCTCCTACCGGGTCTTGTATCCGCAGCGATACTTGCCCTTGGCCAGATTGAGCAGCTTGCTCTTGAGCAACTGACGGCGCAGCGGCGCGACGCGGTCCGTGAAGACCACACCCTCGATATGGTCGTACTCGTGCTGGATGACCCACGCCTTCAGCCCCGTGAACTCCTCGTCGTGCTCCACGAAATCGGTATCCATGTAGCGCATCCGGATCGAGAGCGAGCGCGGCACGTCGGCATGGATGCCGGGAAACGAGAGGCAGCCCTCGTTGTAGGTCTTCTTCTCGACCGAGTACTCGTAAATCTCGGGATTCAGAAAGGCCCGTTTGTAGTCGGCGCACGAAGGGTCGTCCTCGGCCCACGGCGTGCAGTCCACGATGAACAGGCGGATGTCCTTGCCGATCTGCGGCGCGGCCAGCCCGACGCCTTCGGCCTCTTCGAGCGTGAGGAACATGTCCTCGGCGAGTTTCTTCACTTCGGGGTAGTCGGGACCGATCTCCCGGCAGCGCTTGCGCAGCACCTCGTCCCCGTATATGACAATCGGATAAATCATAATCTGAAAAACAATCGTATATTGCCTAATTTTATTGTATCGTCCCGTAAAAAACCGCGGCGGCCCGCGCTACGGCTCCGGCCCGGAGCTCGTGCGGCTACCGGCCCCG